>Ga0315536_1000060_pt1 | contig 46792 bp, 48 predicted proteins | sample SalMarSW160230MG_FD_203093 | JGI IMG/M metagenome (GOLD analysis project Ga0315536, IMG submission 203093) | Salt marsh sediment microbial communities from the Plum Island Ecosystem LTER, Massachusetts, United States - Salt Marsh Sediment SW1602-30 ...
AAATCCTAACTCAAAATAGTATAATGAGCTTTACTATCAACTAATTTTTAAGGATTTTTAGGTTCACCTAAATTTAAATATATTCTTTGATATTAATAATTTGAATAAAACCTTCATTCAAGGTGAAGATTATTAAAGTTTTAGTATATGGAGCGGGAGTTATTGGGAGCATTTTCGCTTACACTTTAAAGAGTGGTGGAATAGACACTTCTATCCTTGCGAGAGGAAAACGGTTAACAGATTTAAAACAACACGGTCTTGTCATTCAAGATGGTATTTTTGATAAAGAATATAAAACAGATATTAACATTGTAGACAAACTAGAAAAAGATGATTATTACGACATAATCTTAGTGATCATGCAACGACAACAAGTTAGCCAGATTTTATCCATACTAAATGAGAATATCAGTCCTACCATAATCTTCACGGGAAATAATCCGAGTGGAGCTAAAGAATACTTAAATTTCATAGAAAAAGATAGAATTCTTCTTGGATTCGGTGGTCCTGGGGGATACAGGGAAGATTTCAAAATTATTGCTGCATATGTAGAAAATGCCATATTATATGTAGGAGAACTTGATGGTGCCATTACTGAGCGTTTAATAACTATCGAGAAGGAATTTACAAGAGCAGGATTCAAGGTTGATTTGAGTGCAGATATCGATTCGTGGCTGAAAACACATATGGCTTTAATCGCTCCATTAGCCATGGGGGGTTATGCAGCGAAAAATCGAGATACATCACTCGGAAAAGATACAGAACTCATTAATTTGGCAAAAAAAGGATTTAGAGAAAGCATTAAAGCACTAAAAGATTTAAATATCACGATTCTACCAAAGAAATTTAAGACTCTGTCTTGGATCCCTACACCTATTATAAGGAAAAAGATTTTAAATCTCATAAATTCTGAATTTGGGAGAATCGCTTTATCAGGACACGCGAATGCTGCAAAGCAAGAAATGAGGAGACTTACAGACGATTTTATTGAAATTATAAAAGACGCTAAGATAAAAATGGATGCAAACCAAAAGCTCTATGATTTAAGTTTTGCAATTCAATATCCCTGATGCTTGAATTCACTTCTAATGATTATTTATTATTTTTCTTTTATTATTCTTGGCTTGTAAATTTTTTTTTTAGATTCTATGATTAAATTTTCCTCTTGTAAAGGGCATATTGAAAAAATCGGTCCGGAAGTTAGAGAAAATAATGAGGAAATATATTTTGATTTATTGGGTTACTCTCTTGATGATTTGAAGAGATGGAAACGCAAGAAAATCATATAAGAAATAAGCTTAAGAGTGTGAAAAACTTATAATTAGGTTAAGCATTAACTTTAAAATAATAACTATATAAAGTTGTAAGTAATAATGGGAGAAGAAGAAAAAAAGGAGAATTTTCTAGATTCATTAAACGATAAATTTCTTGATTTCGTGGGAAATGCGTTTGGAGAATCTGGTCGTGAATTCATGGAAGAAACAGCAGAAAAACTTAAAGATTTCTCATCCACATCCATTAAAAAATTCATGGAATTTTCGGATTCAGTATTAGAGAACTTAAAACTCACTGACAATGAACAAGTCATGAAAGCAAGAGATTCGGTTGAAGACATGCTGAAATCAGCCGGATTAATTGAAGATGACGAAGATGATTTTTAGATAAAATTTTAATTATTTGTATTTATTTTAAATCTCTTATTTATTTTTATGCATTTTAAGCTATAGATAAGGCCGATCTTTAATTTTTTTTCGAGCTCCAAACTTTTTAGCTTGTAAAATCCATCCTAAATTACCCATTTTTGTATAAAGTGAATAAGGCATTACTTTTTTTCCTACCAGTTCTATAGCTTCCTCTGGAATTATATCACCTTTAGCTAAAGCTGTAGCTGCAATATCAAACCCAAGGATCAAATTTTTCACCATTCCACCAGCTTTTTCTAACGCTCTACCACCAATAACACCCCCCATCCCAAGCGTTAAGGCTCCTTTCCAATCAAAACCTACATCTCTTGCAAATATCTCGCTAATTCTTGCTGCTACAAAATTATGCTGTGTCTCTGGAAAACCGCAGTTAATGATTACTGCGAACGCTTGACTCTTTGAATTTTGCATTGCTTTTCTATGATCCCTTATTAATTCCAATGCTTTTATAACTCCCGCGGGTAAGCAATCAACATATAGAGGAAATGAGAGAATAATTAGATCAGCATCATCAACTTTCATTAATAATTTCTGTTGCCCAACATCTTTTCTAATGAGTCTATACACAAACTCCCGCTCAATTATTAATCCATTTTGTTCTAATTTTAGTAATAAAAAATTTCCGAGAGAGAATGATGCACTTGATGAGGTTTTCGGACTTCCTACGAGCAGCAAAACTTTATTAGGTTTACTCATAAAATTTGTTCTACCTCCACCAATGATTTATTGAAATTATTACAAAATTCTGATATATCTTGGTCAAGTGTAAAAATAATCGCTTTCTGATACGGGCTCCACATATTAATTGCGTTTCGTGCTACTAATGTCTTAAATACTTCTTCTTTCTCATTATCAGGCGTATCTAGGATCCCAATTGCTATTAAGGATTGTTGCTTTTCGTATCTTCTAACATGATGGACTTCCCCATTTACTTTCATAAAATATGGTAAAACACGAGAAATTTGTCTATCTAAAGTTTCTTTCAAAATAGAAGAATAGCCACCAAATGTAATAGGAGTAATATATATTATAAGATCACTATGAATCATTTCTCTTACAATTGTTTCTTGGTAATCCTTAATGACACACTCACCAGGTGTCTGAATCCAACATCCAAAACAACCCGTACAAAATGCTAATTCTATATCTTCAAGATTTATGGAATTTATATCCCAATTTAATTTCTTAAGTTCCTTAATCATGGATTCATAAATCATTGCAGATTCAGCGTTGTCTTTTTTACAACCAACCAAAATTAAAGCTTTCATATTGTATTCAATTTAGTATTCTATATTAATAGATAGTACACCAATAATTAATTGTGAATATAAATTTAGTAAAAATGAGCAATGAAAAGAATTAGATATTTTATATATTATAAAACTTTAGCATTTTTTAAGAAAGATTTGATTTCATCCATAGTAGCATTAAATAGTTCAGAGATTACTTGAATAGAAATTTCCTCGTTCATTCCAGCTGCCTTGTAATCCTTGTATAGTTGCACCCATGTCTCTTTTTGTGCATATCTCTGAGGATGCTCTTTTTGAACATGTTTCCAGTATGGATGCTTTAATTCAATTCCACAGTAAGGACAAAATCGTGATTCGGTCTCATCTGACATAATATTACCACTTATGTTATAATTGATATATTTATTTCGGAATAATAGTATTAAGATATTTATTCTTTAAAAATTTTTAATTTCGAAATAATAATTTAAATATTATTTAGGGACCTTTAATAATAAAATTTTACAATATTACCAGTTATTTCTTAAATCCTTTTTTGTGAGTTTTCTAACGTGATTTACTGCCCAAATGACAAATTTATAGCATGTTTTTTCCCAAACTCTATTTTTTTGATATTGAATAAATCCTTCTGGAGTACTGAAATCATATCCACATAAACGAGAGCAAAGTACTGATTGAAATTCTCCTTCAAAGTCACTACAATATTTAGATGCTTTTAAGTATGCTATTACCATTTGCCCATCGTCCATTTTTTTATCACCACCCATTATAACTCCGATTGCGGCACATGCTCCTGTAACGGCTCCACAAGCCCCTTGCCATCCATCTTTGGCCTTATAACCCCCAAAACCACCTGCTAATGGCATCGCAAGGTTATGAAATAAATATGAGTCTACTCCTAAAACATCCAAAATGTTTGTTAGAGTTAATTCACAACAATTAACCCCCTTTCTCATAGCGGGAAGTTCTTTCCTCATTTTTTCAAGTCTTTCATCAAATTTATTGTTTATCTCATTTTCCATTTAATTTACACCTTCTGAGGAGGTTTATAACCAGTATTCAATATAATCTTTATGGTGAGACGAGCAATATTTCCCACAAGTTCAGAACAATGCTCCATCATTCCTAACTTGAATGCTTCCTTTAATTCCTCTGCGCTCCATAAATTGAAAGTTCTACCAACTAATTTGTTTTGCACATCATGACAACGACATGATCCATAAATTTTAACGTACTTATCATGTAATTTCTTAACCAAGGTGTAAGCTTTCATTGGTTTATTCATATCTTCAAAATCATCCTTTCCACGACCAAATAGATATCCGATAACCATGGAACCCCCCACAAGAGCTCCACAAGAACCATCTCCAGTTAATCCTAATCCATCTGCTAATCCACTTGCCGCTAAAAAGACATCCTCATTCCAAATGCCAAGGGCTTCAAAAGTTGCAGCTATAGCAGTTTGGGCACACCCTGTACATTTTTTCTCATAAGTTTTCCCGAGTTGATATGCTTTTTCCAATATTTCTTCTTTATGAACAATCATAATTGATTAAAAGATTACAACATTTATTATAAAAATTATTAAATCATTCCACTAATTTAAGCAATCATAATGAGAGAGAAGCAACATATGATCAAATCACCTATAGCGGAGAAGTTTAATTTCTTTATAGATAAAAATTTAAACTTTTTCTCAGATCTTTATTTTTATTGTGGATTATGTATACCAAATGCCCTAATAATGCGATTAAATTAGGTATAAAGAAATAAATTGTATCTTTTAGATAAGTTGATAGTTAAATATGAAAATTTTTATTAGGATTATAGTTATTTTTGATCAATTTTAACTTTTACATATTCGAATCCTAAAATGAAAGAATTATATGAACTCGGAATTGTATTCCGCGGATTTATTTTAGTTAAGTATATATTTAAGGAGATTCCAGAATCCAAAGGTTCAAAAGATCCAAATAAGGATTTAAGAGGTGCATTTATTTCTGCCATCAATACGTTCGCTAAAAATGCTTTCAATAACATATCGTTAGAGTATTTAGAATCAAAAAATATCTTGTTCATTTTTAAACCACGTGAAATTAAAGCTTCAGACTGTAATTGTGCAGAAACTATAATTTTATACGGGCTTACAGATAAAAGGAAAAAAGATCAAGATAAATTAGTCAAGAAATTCTTAGAGAAATCTGAACCTATAATAGAATCTTTCATATCAAAATATTCGAACAAGGATTTTACGGAGTTAGATCAGTTTTCACCATTTCAGGATGAGATTCCAGTTTTTTTTTCTAATTAATATTAGCCGAGCATAAATTTATTGGGGTGTTAATCGCCAACCTTTGGGATTTGACTTGGAATATTGTATGATACCATGTTCTTTTAACAAATCTACTTGTTCTTCAACATCTGATTCACTGTAGCCTAAAATGGTTACTTCATTGATCAATTTTGTTCTGGTGGGAATCAATTTGAGTTTCTCGAGATTATGCATAATAATGTACCTGAGATTTTCGTCAATTTTCAATTGTTCTTCAGATTTATCTGGTGCTTTTTCTTTTTGTAATGCACGAATCAAATCAGCTCCTTTTGAAGTGGTCTCTTCAACAATTTCAGTTTTAATATTAACAAAAGCTTTTGGTTCTTGTATAACTCCTCCAGGACTAATTTCCTCTTCAGAAAGGCTCCATAAAGAATATGTTATCTTCTCATAAGTGCCAGGTTTTTGATTTTTCATTAATTCAAATTCATTTTTTATATTTTCTTTTAAATACCCAATCTTCTCTAACTCTTTTGTAACTCCATCAATGACCCTTGTTTCATCTAAAATTTTAAAAATATAGTCTCGAAGATTTGTTGGAACTGTCTTTTTTTCTCCAGGTGGTTTTAATTCCTCTTCAATAGCTTTAGGTTTTTCACTTTTAATGGGACCCATTTTATCGGGTACATCTAATTTTGGTTTTTCTCCCCATTCAAAATCAGAAACGCACCTCAAACTTCTATCATACCCTCCAAAAATTATGTAAATTAGACCCCTCTCAGAATCCAACATCGGAGAGACAATTTTTATTGAATTTGATATAGTAGTTTTCCATTTCAGTTCAAAGTTTTTTGAGTCTATTTGTTGATTATGATATATACGTAAAGTTCCATCTGAGCAACCAACAATGATTTCTTTGGCATTATCTCCATCTATATCGGCGACTCGGATTGAAATCGGTCGACCGCTTTCAATTTCGATAGAATTAAGTTCTTCTCCGTCTGCATTATAAATTCTTATCTTTGAATCATCTGAGCCAACAATAATATCATTATACCCATTATTTACTACATCTCCAATGTCAATAGCATTAATTTGGGATTCAAGTTCTCGTTTCCATATTATATCTGGTGTTCCTTCTTTTATTTGTATCATTTGTAACATTCCATTCTTTGTTCCTATAATTAATCCTTGGAGAGGATCTTTAAAGTCAGATAATTTTAAACATCCAGAAGCACAAGAAGTCACCCAAGAATCATAATATAATACATGTATAGGAGATATTGCATCAATATTATCAAAGATTTTTACTGTTTTGTCTTCACCACAATGAATTAATTCGATATTCCCATCATTCGTTAAATCTCCCGCAGTTACACACAAGATCTTCCCAGAAGAGCGATAATTCATTATGGTTGCTAGTTTATTTATCCCTTTGACTAATTTCAAAACGAGAAAATTACCATCACCAGCTCCTACTAATATCTCATCGCATCCATCACCCGTGATGTCGATCGGATAACTGCAACGACACCATCCATCAAATGAAACGCTATCTAATATTTGCATTTCATCATCCATCAAGTAGAGCGTTTTATCATGTCCACCAAAAACAAAGAATCGCTTTTCATCGCATTTTAAAGTAGAGCACGTTAGTACAGCTTCCGGAGCTTCAAACAGCCACTTTAAATTAAATCGCTTTTTTAACGTTGACATAATTATGAAAAATAATAATTGAGGTTATAGAATTTTTCTTATAATTTAATTACTATTACAAATAAATAATCCACTTATCTATAAATATAGAAGTTATCTAAAAAATATTTAATCCTTGTGTTAATAAAATTAGTAAAAAAAAAAAAAATTATAATCCTAATTGAGCATCGCTGGGACTATATTCGCCAGTACCGTTTATCTCATATGTGATTTCTAATCGTTCTTCGGCTTCAAGCTTTTGGATCGTCCATTTGAGTGTATCACTTCCAACTTCATCTGTAATCTCTGGTTTTTTCGAATAAGTACCATATTCAAAACTATCTGGTACTTTATCCATTAAAACTAAGTTCTGAAGAGCAGCTGTACCAATGTTTTCTACTAATAAAATAATCTTATAATGTCCTAATTTACCAATAGGCACAACTTCTTTTCCAATTCTGAATCTTCTTCTCAAGTGAAGTGCTTCTACAACAGGTACTTCAGGTATAAATTCTAATTCAGAAGACATAGGAAAAGTATTGGCGTTATAGATTATTTCTGACTCAAACTTCGCATCTTGGACAGGATTCACACAATGGATTGGATATTCAAATTGTAAACTGGATTCTGGTTGGAACATTCCTGTTTCTGAATTTCTCAAGTCCTTTAATGAGATTTTAAATACGTTCCCATCAAAAGAAACAGCATTAGAACCTAATTCAAGTTCACTTTCATTCCATAATAACTTAATTTCATTAGCTTTTGGAGGTTGAAATTCGTCAGTGAAATACTGTTGGGTGACCTTTACTTCATTTAATGGAGCAGAGCCATTGTTTACAATTTTAAGCGTGGCAATAAGATCTTTCTCCTTGTAAGTAGGTACTTGATCAATATCATAAGACATAGTTCCTGTCATGCTGGCAATTTCTAAAATAACATCTGAGATAGTTGTTGAACCATTAACAAGAGTTTGAAAATCAGGCATGACTCTGAACTCAAGTTTCTTTCTAAAAGCAGGATATTCTTCAGATTCGAACTTCCATTTGTTAGAGTGCCATTGTGCGCCTGCAGGAAGGAGTGAGACGTCATTTGGATCAATATCTACAAATTTGGTTTTTTCATCATCAGGGGAGTATACATCCGCATTAAATAATTGAATAATAAATTCAGATGCATTTTCAAATACTAATTTGCAATCCCATTTCCCTGGCTCTGCATCAAGTTCTACTGTATCAACATAGAATCGGTTTCGAGTATAAGCATCATATTTATCAATATCTAAACCTCCGGCAAATGACGAGGATCCTTGGTATGTAATCTCAATTGGACCTGTATTTCGGGCTGCTATATCAGATACAGTGATACTGCTTGTAAACTTCAAAACAGCCGTACGATCTGGTTCTAATTTATCGATAGTCCATACTACCTTATCACCTTTCACATCTGCGCGTCCTACAGAAGTGTTCCTAATCATTGTTCCTTTGAAATCGGATGGGATTGACTTAACTATTTTAACGTTAGATATCACTTTTTCAAACATAGAGCGTAACCCAATTGCAAACCAAACTACGTTCTCTTTATCAATGGAGATTCCAAATGATTCTAAGGAATATTCTGATGCATTCGTTCCTCCATCGGGATAAGTTTCATCTTCTTCTGGTTCTTCTTCCTCTTCTTCCTCTTCTTCCTCTTCTTCCTCTTCTTCTTTAACTATAGCTTTTACCTTAGAACCCGCTTTACTCGTTTTATTTTTTAATTTTCCCAGATCTGCTTCAATATCCTTCACAGTTAAAACATCATCTGCATTTGGGAGGGTATTAACGTATTCTTTTACTAAAAGTAGATTAGGAACTTCAGCTTTAATCTGAAATTTGTGAGTTTCAACATTTGTTGCATCGTCAGTACCCAATTCTCGGATTTTAATATTTTCTGAAGCTAAATCGGTCTTATCAATATTTTTAAGCGTGATGTCAATATCCCAGATTCTATCTTTCTTACTGGGATTTTCTATGTTTAGATTTCCTTGAAAGTTCATAGTTTCAATGTTAGAGTCATGATCTAATTCTACACTTACATTTTCAACAATCTTTACTAAACCTAATAAACCCTCACGATTTCCATCTTTTAATAAGATGGACCCTTCTAAAGCGCCAGTATCAGCATCATAAGTTTCAATCACGGGAGTTGATAGATCTCTATCAATCAAAGTGACCTTTCCATCATCCATTTGTGAACGTTTTAATCCTTCAGCGATTTTTTCTTCCTTTGCTTCAGAGGCATCCCAACCATAACCCCGTGTTGGTTCTTCGTGAATTTTCTTATCTTTCTTTCGTGCCATTGTTCATCATTTTTTTATATTTTTGTTAAATTATTAGAATTTATTTATCATTTGATAAAATAATTTCATGTGTGTAATAATATACTTACTATAATTAAAAAAGCTTTTTTATATATACTATCAAAATTTGTCGGAGTTAGATCATAGAAATCTTTTTTCGAAGTTGTCTTTTCCATCTGGAAGAAAATGAGGCTCAATGAATTTATATCCGCACATGGGACAAGTTTTTGTTGTTTTTTTAGATGTAGGATCTAAACCTCTGAAACTATATCCACATACAGGACAAGTTATTATGAAATCTTTTCCTATTCCTTTAATTTTAATTTTTTTTTCCATTATTTTTCTTTTTTTGAGTGATTAAGATTAAAACTAAATCATTTACATTACATCCAGTAGGACCTGATATTATTTCAGTTCCGATTGCCTTAAAGAACGCATTTGAATTATTATCATCAAGAAATCGCGCTGGATCAATTTTTTGATACGAAATTTTAGAGATCGTGTCATTATCTATTAAACAACCCATCGCATTACTATTACCTTCAAGACCGTCAAGATTTGCACCTATAATTACATGGTTATATTCAAATTTAGAATTTTTAACTTCATTTGAATAACTTAGTAACATTTCTTGATTTCTACCACCAACTCCTTCCCCTTTAATTGTAACTGTAAGTTCTCCCGTAGCTATTAGTGCTAATTTTTCAATACCTTTCTCATTAAAAAATTTTATTTTTTTAGGAATGATTTGAGATAATTGAATTCCAAAATTCCTAGCTTCACCTGATAAATTATTGGAGAAGTAGTCAACAAGGAATTCTTGCCTTTCTAAAATGGGTTTAAGTACTTGAATAACAGATTCAACGCTACCAATTAAATAATTCTTTACTCGTGAAAACGAGGGAAACCTTTCTTTAGGAGTTTCCAATTTTGGGTTGTTTAAGCCTTCCTCAATTACTTTATGCACGGAAGAGGGTGATCTATTCCAAACTTTATATTTTTTAAGAATTCTTTTTGTGTCTTCAAATGTAGATGAATCAGGAACGGATAGTCCAGATGCGATCGAACCTAAATCATTTCCAACGACATCAGAAATAATTAGCGCTATAAACATAGCACCACTTTTATCATATATTCTTTTCGCTAAATTTCCTCCTTTTATAGAAGATAAATGTTTCCTTACAACATTTATTTCTTGAATTGAAGCACCTGACGCAATAAGGAGGGAATTCATAATTTTTAAATCCTCCAATTTTATACCTGATCTTGGTAATGGTAAAAGAGCTGAACCGCCTCCTGAAATTAAGCATAAAATAAGATCCTTGGAGGTAGAGTTGTCAATAAGCTCCATCATCTTTCTTGTTCCTTCCAGTCCTGATTGATTGGGAATTGGGTGTGATGCAACATTAATCTGAACATTGCCTGTCATATTATAAGTGCCTACATCTTGATTTTGTGGAACATTTATAATTCCCTGATATTGGAGATTGGGAATTTTTAAAAGGAGTTTTTCAAGAGAAAAAAACATATCTGCACTTGCTTTTCCACCGCCGATGATGTAAATAGATTCAAAATTCTCTAATGGATACGCATCATCTTGAATGTATAATGTGGTATTCATAACTTTTATAGATTTTTCAATTAATTTTCTAGGGCTCACTGATTGGATTGCTTTTTCCAAACAGTCTAAACAGGTTTTTCTAAGATTTAATTCTATCTCCGTTAAATTGCCAGATAATAATTGCTCCAAATTTTTGATTAACAAATTTGTCATGTTAAATACTCCTTATGTAAGAAAGTAAACATTGCATTTAATTAAACTTATAATTGGTTGTATTATTTTCATCCATAATATTATAAGATTTGAAAACATAAAAATTAATGCAGTCGAGTGTAAAATGACCGAAATGTATGATATTGCAGTTATTGGAGCTGGTCCGGGAGGATACCATACAGCAGTGAGAGCAGCGCAATATGGAGCAAAAGTGGCTTTGATTGAAAAGAGAAATTTGGGAGGTACGTGTTTGAATTGGGGATGCATACCCACCAAGGCGCTATATGCATCCGCTGAATTAATCCAGTCAATAAGAGAACATTCGGAAGAATTTGGGGTAACATGTGAACCGAAGATAGATTTTGCCAAAGCTGTAGAAAGAAAGAATAAAGTTGTTAAAGAATTGGTTGATGGCATTGCTGGACTTGAAAAAGCTTGGAAGAACGATGTGTATAATGGTCATGGTAAAATCATTGGTGGAAATGCGAATGATGGTTTTGATATTACCATTAGCGGAGAAGAAACTAAGAATATAAAAGCAAAGAGAATAATTATTGCAACTGGATCATCTCCAGCTTTGATTCCCGCCTTCAACATTGATCATAATAGAATATTAACAAGTGATGATATACTACACCCTGATTTTAAAAATGTCCCAGCAAGATTATTAATTATAGGAGCTGGAGTAATTGGGTGTGAATTTGCCAATATTTTTACAACATTTGGTTCTAAAGTCACTATGTTAGAATATCTATCAACCCCGATAGCTACAGAGGAACCCATGGTTATTAAAGAACTCCAAAAGAAGTTAGTTTCAATGGATATTGAAATAAAACTATCTCAGAATGTATTATCTGTTGAAAATACAGGCTCTGGAGTAAAAGCTACGACATGTTCTGCAGATGTTCCGCGAGATCAAGTTGAAAGTGCCGAAAAATCGTATTTTGAAGCGGATTACTGCTTGGTTTCAATTGGAAGAGCTCGCGAATCTAAAGATTTAGGTTTAGAAGAATTGGGTATTGAAACAAATAGAGGCGCAATAACAATCGATCAAAAAACTTGCGAAACTTCGGTTAAAGGTATTTATGCAATTGGTGATGTTGCTTTATCTGGAGCACCAATGCTTGCCCACATTGCAAGTTATATGGGAGATGTATCCATAGCAAATGCTCTTGCAAGTATTGGAGGATTTCCTATAAAGGAAAGAACTACTGATTATAAAGTTGTCCCTGCTACTATTTTTACGAGCCCAAATATTGGCTCTGTTGGCCTACGTAGAAAACACGCAAAAGATTTAGGTATAGATGTAGCAATGGGACGATTCTCATACTCGTCCTTAGGAAAAGCGAAGTGTGCAGGGCACGAAGAAGGATTTATCATGATTTTAGTTGATAAACAAGACCATAAAGTAATTGGAGCTTCTTGTATTGGTGCTGAAGCATCAGAATTGATTGCAGAAATTACTTTAGCAATGCAACATGGACTAACCGTTCATGATATAGGTGAAACAATCCATAGTCACCCCACAATGTCAGAAATGGTTCTCGAAGGTGCAGAGGACGTCTTTGGCTTCGCTATTCATAAAAAAGGTAGACCTGAACTTCATTAAATTTATTTTTCTCTTTTTTTGAACGATATTCAATATCAATTGACATCGATTTCATCAATAGATTAACGTATAATAATTAAATATGTTGAATTTTAAATTTTTCATTAAAAAAGAAATTTTAAGAGATCTTAATCACTTCAACTCTGAGTCGCACCTTATTAATTAAATTCTAATAGGACTCAACAATTTTCCAATCTTTAAATTATATTAAGTACTTAATTAAATGATTAATTATGAAAGAAGATTCAAAAAAGAAATATATAGGAACTTTGCCTCAAGATCAGTTATTAAAATTATATGCAAGACATGTGAATGCACCAAAAGTACGTACATTTAAAGGATTTGGATTTGGTGTAATGCCTGGAGAAAGAAGTGGAATAAAATTTAAAACATTAGCAGGTATTAAATCTTCAGATCCACCTTTAGAAATTTATAATTGCAGATCCAGTGGCGGTGTTTTCAATCTTGGTCATAGTAATCCTCAAATTGTCCAAGTACTAAAGGATGCATTAGATAGTGGATTAGATATTGGGGATCATATGTTATTATCAGAATGGAGAGCTCTATTAGGTAAAAAATTAGCAGATTTGATGCCTCCGGGAATTACAAGAACAACTTTTGGAGTAAGCGGTGGTGAAGCCATAGATACAGCAATAAAATTTTCACGTGCATTTACTAAAAGGAAGGGTTGTGTATCTGCTAGAGGAGGTTATCATGGTCACACAGGATTTGCTTTATTAACAGGAGATCCTGAATTCAGAGAAACTTTTTTATGGCATAATCCCGATTTTAAACAAGTAACTTTTGGGGATGCTGATGCAATGAGGAAAATTGTAACAGAGGAAGATTCTTGTGTCATTTTAGAAACAATTCCGGCTACAGGAGGGGTTTTAATTGCACCAGAAGGTTATTTCGCAGAAGTTCGTGAAATTTGCGATGATAAGGGAGTTATGTTAATCATAGACGAGGTTCAGGCAGGTCTAGGACGAACGGGTCAGTTCTGGGCGATTTATGGAGGGATGTATCCCAATGAAAAAGTGATTCCTGATTTTATCGTTTGTGGGAAAGGAATGAGTTCTGGTATATATCCCCTTTCTACTTGTTCTTATAAATCTTTTATAGAAAAAGAAATATTCAATGAAGATGCGTTTATTCACATTTCGACAACGGGAGGTTCTGATTTAGGATGTGTTGTCGCTAACACAATGCTAGACATTCAATCTGATCCAAAATTCCTTGAACATGTTAGAGAAATGGGGAAAATTTTTGGGGATGGCTTGAAAAATATTGGAAATGATTATCCTGACTTAATTAAAGACGTTAGAGGTAGAGGTTTAATGTGGGGTGTTGAATTTCATGAAAAGGACCAATGTCAAATTTCAATGCTTCAGATAATAAAAGAAGGAGTTTTATTGAATTATTGTGGGAATAAAAAAGATACACTTATTATAATGCCTCCTTTAATTGTTCAAAAAAATGAGATTGAAGAAGTTCTTATTAGAATTAGAAATGGGATACATAAATTAAGAAAATAAAGGTGAGAGATTAACATGTGTGACACATATGTTGCTTTAAGCAACTACACTAAAGATGGGAATGTTATTTTTGGTAAAAATAGTGATCGTTTTGGAGCAGAAGCTCAATTGATAACGTATGCTCCCAAAATGAGGTATCCTAAAGGGGATATCTTAGAATGCACTCATATTAGCATTTCTCAAGTATCAGAAACCGCTGCTGTTTTATTAAGTCAACCTTACTGGATGTGGGGTGCTGAAATGGGTGCAAATGAGCACAATGTAGTAATAGGAAATGAAGCTATTGCTACAAAGGAACCACTTAATGAAACAGGGTTATTGGGAATGGATTTATTACGACTTGGGCTCGAACGGGGAAAAACTGCTAGGGACGCATTAGAGATTATTATTAAACTATTAGAAACATACGGTCAAGGGGGAGCACATAACAAAAAAGGAATGAACTATCATAATTCTTTCCTTATAGCAGATTCAAAAGAGGCATATGTCTTAGAAACTGCTGGTAACTGGTGGATCGTAGAAATTGTTAAAGATTTTCGTTCGATCTCAAATAATGTCTCAATTAGGGGAAAAGGAGATATAAGAAAAGAAGGAATCATTCAGCACGCGATTGAACAAAACTACTGTAATGATGATAATGATTTCGACTTCAAATTGATTTTCTCGCCATCTAAGTTACCTGATGTATTTCCTCTCGATAGTAGAGATGGATGTTCTTTAAATCAATTAAAGCAAAATCACGGAAAAATTACGACAGAGATGATGATGAACTTTTTAAGAACACATGATCCGGTAAGGATATGCATGCATCAACGTAATGATCAATCAACTGGTTCTCAGGTTTCTGAATTAAAAAAAGGGAATCTTCATTCAATTCACTGGTTAACTGGTAGCACAATACCATGTCTGAGTATATATAAACCTTATGCCTTTTCCATAGAAGACCAAGAGACCATGCCCGCAAAAAAATATAATGAAATCAATTCGAATTGGTTTTGGGCAAAACACGTAGAATTTGTCGCTCCTTTTATAAAAAAACCGAATGCAGAGAATTTAGAGAGAGATGTTTATTATAGTAAACTTAGAGAAATTGAAAAAGAACTGATACACAGCATTAAAAAATTAGAACTTCAAGAAAAATCAATTTCTCCAGAAGAATATCTTAAAAGAATGAGTTTAATAAATGAATCTGCTTGGAGAAAATCCAAATCTGTAATTAATACTTAAAATGAATACAAATTTCATGAATTGATTATATTGGCAAATGTTTTTAACATCTTAATAACTGGTTTCGAAAATCAAGGTATTCATAATGTAGTAAGATTCTTTGAGGAATACGGCCAAGCATCACATTTCATTAAAAAAACCGTGATCAATAAAAAAAAAACAAGCATAGGGGATGATGGCACTAAAATCGCTACTATCAGATATTTAATTGAAAGTAGTATTTATTCTACAGAACCAGAATATGATATAAATGATGAAATTTCTCCAATTATTCCAGAGGAAGGAGTACACTTAGTTTTTGGATTGGATCCATTGGAAGTAGTAAATTATTTGAAATTGATTTCTGAGAGAACATTAGTAATATTAAATGCTAATCTTAATTCTTACAATGAAAAGGTAAGCCATTCAGTTGGAGAAATTGTTGAATTATTAGATGAGTATGTTAGAAGGACAGTTTGCATGGATTTCGAAGAACTTGCGCTCATAAAATTCAATAAACCACATCTTGCGAGTTTTATCATGACAGGGGTTACCATAAAAGAGTTCAATGGTTTCTTCAGAAAAGATTTGGCTTTAGAAATCTTAATGAGCATGCAAAGTGAAGAACCAAATGCAATTAAGTCATTTGAGATAGGATATAATTTGATTTCATGAGATCATGGACTATGATAATTTTATTTCTTAATGAATGCTAACCTAAAAGACGCTAATTTTCCTTTCACAATTTTGATTTCTCTAAATGCTCCCACCAAATTTGTATTCGAATATCCTCCCAACCCAAGTGCTGGGGTTTGAACTACAAATGGTGCAAACATTTCAATATCTTTTGGATTTGTATAAAGTTCAGAGTATAAATCATAATAAATTGCTGCTGGATTTTCTATTTTTTTCAAGCTAAAAGGGGGAGCATTCAAGACGTGAGTTTTAATATCGGAATCTTCCAATCTAAATTCTTTAAGTTCATGAGTGTGCCCCGAGAGAGTAAGAATGCAATGATCTTTACAAAAATTAACTAACTTTTCCCAATTTGCTGAAACTGTACCATATTTAACATTGAAATTAATATCTATTCGAGCGTTAGTGCGCTTTTTACCGAGTTTTTTAATTACTGATTCTTTGAATTCATCAAATTTACTAATAAAATCATTTTTAGACTTTTTAAAAGCAATTCTGTCAAAGATGCTCAAATTTTTTTGAATATTAATTGGGGGTCCGTGAGTGAATAAGAATACATTATCAATCTCTTTAATCTTATTATTTATGATATATTCCAGAAACTTTATCTGTCTTGTAGAAACCCCAGTCACCGAAGGATGCCCACTGACAAAATCTCGTAAATTTTTAAAAGAATCTGGACCAGTATTTAGAAATATAAAAACGTTATTACCCAATCTTAATGAATAATCCAAGGAACAATTAAATTCAGAAAAATAACCTTTTAGAGCTCGGAAACTTCTTGTTATAGAACTTATGGGATTGGCAGCTAACTGATCATTAAGAGCAATTGCTTCATTTGCGTTTAGCCCAATCTTCTTATACAAATTTCCCCATCGAATATCATAATGATAGGGACGAAAATCATGATTTCCTGTGATTGTAAAGATCGGACATAATAGCTCTTCTCCTTCAATCATTCCCCTTCTTATCTTTTGTTCAGAATCTAATATAAGTTCCTTAAAAATTTTCCAATTACTATGATCATAGTCGAAATCAATCAGTTTCTTTAAATCTTTTGATAATTTAGATAAAATGGTGAAGTCTATTAAATCTCCCGTTAAAACTATGAAATCCAATTGATTTTGCAGAACTTTCTTGTTCATTAATCTGATAAATTTTTTAAAATTATTATTAGGGTTAATGAATCGCTTACGGAGGGGTTCAATTTTTGGTGGAGATTGAGGTTTTGTTTCTTTTTTATTTAAACTTTTTTTAAAAAAAGATACCTTCTTAACACTTTTCTGAGCAAATTCGAATATATTTCCCTGTAATCCTAACCAATTTTTAACAATTTCATAGATTCTATCATTCCTTTCAGCTAAATGTAAATCTGTTGCATGAATGAAGTTAATATTATCCCATTCGTTTTTAGAAACAACTAGGGCATGGTTATTGACTTGAACCTCATCATTCTCTAATTTTTGAATTATATCAAACATAATAAATGTAAAATCTTTCAACCATGCAATTACTTCTTGAGTAAATGTAATCTCTAGTGCAACACGATAAAATTTACTGCCAAAATCAAAAATATTATGTTTTAACAGATATTCATGAGGATTAAGGATTTCTAAATTTCCACTTTCCACAACTTCATGTGGAGAGAATTCATTTACACGGAGTAAAATTCCTTCTATGGGATCTCCTCGATAAGTGCGTGTCTTTATTCTTCTAAAATCTTGAATTTTCTCTTGCTGTTCTCTTCGTTTCTTTTTTGAGGTAAAAAGTGATTTTATTTTTCTCCAAAATAGATTTTTTTTTTCTTCCTTAATTTTATGTAATTTCCATCTATATTCAAATATAGGAATAAAATGAATTTTATTTCTTACAAATTTCTCAAATTCTTTGATCTGGGGAACATTGCTAATGAAAAGTAATTCTAATTCAAAGGAAATCTTCTTAATTTTCTGATCAGTATTTAAAATTAAAGGATGACCCAAGTTAGGATTAATTAACTTAACTCTACCACCTGATTGAATAGTGTTTGCGTTCACATTCAATTTCTCTAACACTGCCTTATTTGTAATAAGTTAAGGTTAGAATTTAACAAAAATAAAATTTTGTTATTTCTATAATAATATTTATTAATAGGGCATTGTATTAATTTTAACCTTCTTCTCTTAAAGAGAATTTTGAGTTAAAATCAATTTAGATTTTTATTCAGAATAAATTTTAAAAAAATTTATTCAACCAGAATCGTATAATCGGCATATTAGCTCCGAGCTAATTCTCCGAGCTCAAGCATACAAAAATTACATTGTCCCCACGTACAACTACATTTCCAAGATCTTCATGTTCTTCCCGGATGTTCCCATCCTCATCCTGATACTCAAAAAGTTGACTCGTTCCTTCAAGATAAAGGTTCAAATGTTCGTCAAACCCACCAAGCCGACCCCTAAAAAGTCTGTTTCTTTTAACCTTAATTAATATAATTTCATTTACAGAATTTTTCAAATAATCAATAGGTCGTTGAGGTCTATTTTTCTGGTCATTCCTTCTTTCCATTTTTCAAAACACAAAATCAAGTAATTAAAAAATCTAGTAGTAATAATATGAATTAAAACTGAGAATTAAAACCTTATGATTATTTTGCGTTATTTAGATATAAACAACACAAATTTTAAATATCATTAATGGAGAGGTTCATAAATCATCCTAAAATGTATTTGAAAGTGATCTTTAAATTTTTATGCTATCTTTCTTTTTTATGTGTAACATCTTCTTTTATGCATAGGCCCGTGGCGAAGACTGGATATCGCGGCAGCCTCCTATTATCTCACTGGAGAAAGCTGAAGATCGGGGGTTCAAATCAAGAAAAACTTCTTTTCAAGAGAATATATCCCCCCGGGCCTGTATATCAAATCAAAAAATTGAAAAGTTGAGAGATTTTCACTCTATATTAGGAGAATTGAAATATTTCATCAGATTATCTTATTCTCTCGTTTGGTTTAAAGAAACATGACGAGGATTTATATTTTATATCATCCAATTATACATGTTTAATTAATTGAAGTGAAAATGAATGCCAAAAAGAATTTTAAGAGTGAATATGGACAATCTTGAAGTGAAATTTGAGGATTTTCCCGCCGATTTTGCTGCTTTAGGCGGACGTGGTCTTACTTCAACCATTGTCGAAAAAGAGGTTGATCCACTTTGTCATCCTTTGGGAGCAAATAACAAACTTGTCTTAGCCCCGGGATTAGTTACAGGTACAATTGCACCAAGTTCAGGTCGAATCTCTGTTGGATGCAAATCACCTTTGACAGGAGGAATTAAAGAAGCAAATGCAGGAACACCATTTTCTCAACAATTAGCAAGAATGAGGATTGCTGCTATAATAGTTGAAGGAAAACATAAAGGACCCGAATATTATACATTAAAAGTATCCATGGATAAAGCAGAATTTTCAAGCGCTAATAAATGGGTTGGAAAGGGTCTATATGACACGTATAAAAGCTTATTCAAAGAATATGGAAAAAATGTTGGAATATGTGGAGTTGGTATTGCTGCAGAACTTTTAGGAGCGTCTTCAGGAATCTGTTTTAATGATCCCGAAGGTTTACCCAGTCGATATGCAGGAAGAGGTGGTGTAGGAGCTGTAATGGCTTCAAAGGGATTGAAATTTATCATAGTGGACGACACTGGTGCTCCAGGAGTAGAAATTTTAAATGAGGAAGCATTTAAGGAAGGAACTCGAAAATTGAGGGATGCCTTAAATTCTCATGATGTCACAAAGCCTGGAGGTGCACTCAACTCATATGGTACAAGTGTACTTGTTAATATCATTAATGAAGCAGGAGGATTACCACAACGTAATTTTTCAGCTGGTCAAGATGATCAATCAGAAAAGGTTTCTGGAGAGGTAAAAGCTGCAGAGATCAAAAAACGCGGAGGAAAGCGACCTCATTTCTGCAATCCAGGATGCATTATTCAATGTTCAGAAGTATGGTGTAAACCGGGTGGAAAAGATCCCGTAGGATGCCTGGAATATGAAAGCGTTTGGTCTCTTGGTCCTAATTGTGGAATTTATAATTTGGATGAAGTCGGGGAATTAAATCGAGCTTGTAATGATTTAGGGCTAGATACGATTGAAGCGGGAGGTATGATGGGTGTTGCAATGGAAGGAGGTTTAGCGGAATTCGGAGATGGTAAAAAAGCTTTAAAATTAATGGACGAGATAAGGGATAAAACACCATTAGGTCGAATCTTAGCGAATGGGACAGCTTTTACAGCCCAAGCTATGGGAGTTACAAGAGTACCCGTAGTAAAAGGACAAAGCTTACCAGCTTATGATCCTCGTGCAATAAAAGGAATTGGTGTCACTTACGCAACCACTCCTCAAGGTGCGGATCATACCGCGGGTTATGCAATAGCTACTGAGATAATGGGCGTAGGTGGAACAGCAGATCCTATGGATACGAGTAAAGCGGATTTATCACGGAATTTACAAATAGCTACAGCAGCAGTTGATGCTACTGGTTATTGTCTTTTCATAGCATTTGCAATATTAGATATACCTGAAGGTTTGGAAGGCGTTGTTGATACATTAAATGGAGTTTTGGGATCTAATCTAACAGTGGCAGATGTTCCAGGATATGGACAATCAATTATCGATGTTGAAAGGAAATTTAATAAAGCTGCTGGATTTACTAAATTAGATGACAGATTACCAGAATTTTTCTTGAAGGAAAAGTTAGCACCACATAACACTGTTTTCGAAGTAACTGATGCAGAGTTAGATAAAGTTTGGGGATCCTAAACATTTAAACATGACAATACTAGTTAAAATCTTTGGAAATTTGCGAAACAAAATTAAGGATGTGGAATCCGATGGGGCTCTACCACTCACTTTACAGGTCAATTCTGAAAAGATTGAACGTATCTCTGATATACTACAAAAGTTTTCAATTGAAAAAAACGAAACAAGCCATATTTTTGTGAATGGAGTTTATGCGGGATTCAATAAAAAAGTAAAAGATGGAGATAGAGTGGGATTATTTTCTAAAAATCAAGCTCTTTTATATAAATGGTATTTCAAGAGAGAAGAAGATGACTGAAAATAATTCAATCACAGTAACAATAAAACTATTCGCAAATTTAAGGGAACTGGGTCCAGCCAAGTCTATCGAAAAATTTCAAAAAGATACGAAAGTTCAAGTTATACTAGATAAATATCACTTACCGTTCAATGAAATGAAATTAATCATTCTCATCAATGGTAAACCGCACATTACTCCCGATCACATCCTAAATGATGGAGATGTTCTAGCGATATTCCCTCCTATGGCAGGAGGATAATTATATAAACTTTTTTTTTTTATTATTGGCTAATTTTTTAATTTCCAAAAGGTTTGGTTATTGTAAATTACTTTTTTAATCTTGTTTTGTGATACTAGGATGTTCAATTGAAGTAATATATCTTGTTCATTTAAGTTCTCAGAACAAAATGTTTCAAAAATTTGTTTTTGATTCATTGGATGTCTTTCAATTAAGTTTTTTAATTCCGTTTCAAAGTTTGAACTAAAAACACTAAAAATTCCTTGCTCAGGAAAATTAATATTATTAAATTCTTCGAAAACATCATTTAAGATCGGAAGAACGTTTTTATCCGGAATTTGTACCCAACTTTCAGTAGGAGGTCTTATTGGAACGTTAATGTCAATTCTATCAGGATTGATTAAATCGAGCTTATCTTTTATTTTTAATAATTCTTCTTTAGAATCATTAATTCCCTTCATTAACATTATTTCTATCCAGAATTTTCCTTTGAATTCTTTCCTAAAATCAATATATCCTTGAATCATCGTTTCAAACTTTATGGAGGGATGAGGACGATTTATTTTTATGAATAATTTTTCATCGCCCGCATCTAAAGTAGGTAATACAACATCACAAATCATTAATGCTTGTTGAACTTCCTTATTGTATAATAAACTTCCATTAGTGATTACACAAATTGGTTTTTTAGAGATATTTTTAGCAGAGTTTATTAAATCTTTAATGCTTTTATAAAGAGTTGGTTCTCCACTACCAACAAATGTTATGTAATCAGTTTTTTCTTCATTTAATTGGATAAATTTTTTCATCTCATTTATGATATCAGCTTTTGGAAAAAAATTTTGCCTTGTATTATTAAAATGAGTTGTTTTCCCTAATTGACAATATATACATTGATAATTACATGTTTTTGAAGGTAATATATCTATTCCTATTGATCGTCCTAATCTTCTGCTTGGAACGGGGCCATAACAAAATTTCGACATCACATTTTCACTGTTGAAAAAAAATTATACTAAATTTATGATTTCCTTTAGTACGTCTTCACTAGTAATCCCTACCATTATCCCTTTTTTTATAAAGGGAAACTCATAAATTTCAATATCTTTATTTAGAAGAGAGCCATCTTTAAAAAAAAATAAGGCGGGAATTGTTCTGATATCTAAAATTTGGCTGATTGAGGGATTTTCATCGATGTTAATCTTAAAAAAATTTATTAATCCCTCATCTCTGAATTTTTGGAGAATGAGAGTTAATTCTTTGCAAGAATTACACCATTTTGACGTAATAACTACGATCGAAATACCTTCTTCTGAATTGTCAATTCCAAAGTTCTTTAAAAGTTCAATATTCGTAAAATCACCATTTTGCACTAAAGAATTATAGTCTATCACATTATATGAATAATTATTCATATTAAAATTTTAATTATTACTAATATTATTATTCATATTATGGCAGATGTTAAAATAGAAGTGAATGATAAAGAAATTAAATTAAACGAAATAATGAGTAAAGTAATAGTTAACATCGTTGATGGTTTTCTTGACGCATTACACGACATACCAGAAGTAAGGAAAAAGATAAATTTAGAAATAACGGATTAATGATTCGTAGGATTTTAGAGGATAGAATTTTCCATAAAGAAGTTACTGGATATGAAAAATATGCACAGTAAATTAAAAAGTGGTTAATTCCAATAATTTGGTAGATGGTAATTTATAGCCCTTAATGTTTTTGGTGTTTATATTTTTTAACAGCTTTCCTTAGAGTCCTGACAGATAATTCTGCGCAATGTTTATGATTATCGGGTAATCCTCTTAAGGCTTTATCCACTTCTTCAGGGCTCAAGTTCTCAGCATATTTCAAAGTTTTTCCTTCAATTAACATCGTTGTTTGACTGGCAGTTGCAACAGAAGCACCACATCCATCGGTAATAAATTTTGCATTAGTAATGATATCATTTTCGATTTTTAAAAAAAAATTCATTGTATCACCACAAGATCCAGTGTAAGTCTGCGAAACAGTTATATCATTTTCAGATGGTTTTCCCCAATTTTTAGGATTATGGAATAATTCAACAATATATTCATTATATTCTTCCTTTTCTTTCTCAATTATTTCTTTTTGGAGATTTTCTACAAAATCATCAAAATTATCTGAAGGCATGGTAGGTTCAGAACTTAATTATTAGTAAAGAATAATGTTTAACACATATTATAAAGAATATAATTCACTTTTTAATGAATAATTATTCATAATATTTATATTTTACAACTGATTACTATTCTTCAATAGAAAAATAAGATAAATAGGTTAAAGAAAAATTGAAAATTGCAATAAGTACAGATTCGGGTCAAGTATGTCCTCATTTTGGTCGTGCGCCAGAATTTACCTTCATAACTATTGAGAATAGTGAAATAATTGGGAAAGAAGTTCTCCCAAATCCCGGGCATACAGTAGGAAGCATTCCAAAATTCTTGAGCGAACAGGGAGCTAACTACATCATTTCGGGTGGAATGGGTAGTAGAGCAGTCCAATTCTTCAATCAGTATAACATAGAAGTTATAACGGGGGTTGAAGGTAGTATTGATAGTGTAATAAAAGAATTCATAAATGGAACATTAGAAGGTACAGATGGTATTTGCACTCCTGGAGCGGGTAAAGGATATGGAATCGAAAAAATCCATACTGAAGCTGATGATGATCAAGAACAACACCATCATTAAATACAACTTTAATGAGTATTATTAAATTATTATTATTATTAATACACTTGAAATCTTGACAGATACTGGTAAAGACGGGATTAGATTGAAGTTTTATGAAAATTTATTATTTATCAACATAATTCTTTTAATCATAAGTATTTCTCTATTCGTCTTTAAACTCGTGTTTAGTATGCTTACTAATAGCATAGCACTCCAAGCGGATGCTTTTGATAGCATGACTGATATCGTTATCTATCTATCTGGTATAATTGGGTTTGTTTTTGCTAATAAGAAACCAAATGAAAAATTTCCATATGGGTATTATAAAATAGAGAACATAATAAGTCTCATTATCTCTCTATTCATTTTTTTGACAGCTTATAACATTATAGTTCAAGGATTTAAAGATATAATCAATTATTTCAATGGAATTCCAAAATTAACTTTTTTTTTAAATGATGTGTTTATTTTCTTAGTGATCTCATTAACTTTATCACTATCAATAACAATTTACTTGAAATACGTGTCCAAGAGAACTAATTCACCAATTCTTAAATCTGAAGCAAATGAAAAAATGTCGGATATATTTATTTCTTTATCAGTTTTAATAGGTTTTATTGGAATTTTGTTTAATTTCAACCTTTTAGATTCCATTTTTGGTTTAATCATTGTTATTTTCATCATCAAGGCTGGATACGATATTTTTATCGTGTCCATAAGAACATTACTCGATGCAGTCATAGACTTTGAAAATCGGTCAGAACTCTATAAAATGATCGAAAACGCTCCAAAAATTAAAAAAATTAAAAAGTTAGATGTTAGAGCTTATGGTAGGTTTATATTTTTAGAATTAGAGCTCATTCTAAATAAAAATTTTCCATTATCTCAAATCAATTCTCTAAAAAACAAGTTAAGAATGGAGATCACACAAAAATTCCCCCTAATTCTCAAAATTATAATCATCATTGATAATGCTGAAAAATATGAAACGAAAATTGCTGTGCCTTTAAGAGATTCGCAAGGGTTAAATTCAAAAATCTCTGATCATTTTGGAGAAAGTCCATTTTTTGGATTTTTGGAATTTCAAGAAGGTAATTTTTTAAAATTAGAGATTGTGAAAAATGAATTTATCAATCAAGCAAAAAGAAAAGGAATTCTAATATCAGATTGGCTCAGTACACAAAAAGTTGATAAAGTATATGTTAAAAATGAATTAAAAAAAGGACCTTCTCTAATATTTGAAAATAATTTTGTAGAAATAATAATAATTGATTTTGAAACATTAAACAACATATTACAAATCGAAAAGGACAAATAAACAATTGATTTTAGCTTCCCAAAAATTTAATGATTAATACCAAAAAAAAGAATTGATTTAAATTATCTATAAAAGTCACTTGGTGTGTCTTTAATCTGATCTTTATAAGACTTTTTAGCCTTATCAGCGCCTAGCTTGATCTTATCGATCGCTACTTCGAATTCATCTTGGGAAATAAAAACAGTTTTATAAGATTCAGGATCTAAGATGTTGATATTTTTATCTTTAACGGCTCTTCGAATTGCTAATAATGTTGCTTCTTCACATATTGCTTTGATGTCAGCACCCGTATAGCCTTCTAATAATTCTGCAAGTTTTTCAACATCAATATTTTGATTTACAGGTCGATTCGAAAGATGGATTTTGAAGATTTCAATTCTTGATGTCTTATTTGGCAATGGAACCTCTATATGTCTTCCAAAACGTCCTGAGCGCAGTAACGCAGGATCTAATAAATCAGGTCGGTTTGTTGCAGCAATGAGTACAACATTGTGTAATTCTTCTAAACCATCCATTTCTGTTAATAATTGTGCAACTACTTGTTCAACAACATGAGAGCCAGATCCTTCTGATCTTTTTACCGCAATAGCATCAATCTCATCAAAAAAAATGATACAAGGTGCTGCAGCTCGTGCTTTTCTAAATGTTTCTCTTACGGCTTTTGCACTATCTCCAACCCATTTTGATAAAAATTCCGGACCCTTAATCGAGATGAAATTTATTTCTGTTTCATGAGCGAGTGCTTTAACCATCAATGTTTTTCCCGCCCCTGGAACTCCAAATAGCAAAATTCCATTAGGTGGTTTGGATTTCATATGATCATAAAATCCCGGATAGATAAATGGCCATTCAATAGTTTCTCTTAATTGTTGCTTGGCTTCTTCTAATCCTCCAATTTCATCCCATGTTTCGTTTGGTTGAGTAATCATTACTTCTCTTAATGCTGAGGGCTCAATTGAATTTAGAGCTTCAATTAGATGATTCATTTTGATATTAAGTTTATTTAAGATTGTCTCAGGTATTGGTTTATCCAAATCAATTTCGGGAATTATTTCTCGAATTGCTAATAAAGCAGCTTCTTTACATAAAGATTTGATATCAGCACCAACAAATCCATGAGTTTTTTCAGCGATTATTTTTAAATCGACGTCATTTTTTAAAGGCATTCCGCGAGTATGAATCTGCAAAATTTCATAACGTCCTTTCGTATCCGGGACTTTTATTTCAATTTCTCTATCGAATCGACCAGGTCTTCTTAGGGCAACATCAATGTTATTGATTTTATTTGTGGCAGCTATGACGATGATTTCACCTCTATTATTTAACCCATCCATAAGAGAAAGTAATTGAGCTACAACTCGAGATTCTACTTGATTTTTTCCATCTTCCCTTTTTGGAGCAATTGAATCGAGTTCATCAAGAAAAATTATGGAGGGCGCGTTCATTATCCCCTCTTCAAAAATTCTTCTTAAATTTTCTTCACTCTGTCCAAAAAACTTACTCATAATTTCAGGTCCGCTAATACTGATGAAATGGGCATCAGTTTCATAAGCAACTGCTTTTGCTAATAATGTTTTCCCCGTACCTGGTGGTCCATGAAGCAAAACTCCTTTAGGAGCTTCGATTCCAATTCTTTCAAATAATTCAGGATGACGAAGAGGTAATTCAATTATCTCGCGAATTTTTTGAATTGAAAGTGCTAATCCTCCAATATCTTCATAAGTAATATCTTCATAATTAATTTTTTGTAGTTTTTCTTCCAATACACCTCTCCCAGCTGTTCTGATAGATGGACGTCTTAACTCAGTATAAGCTACATTAGATTTTTCACTAAATAATATTTTAGTGTTAAAATTTATTTTCACAGCGTCTAATTCTGGTTTAAAATCTAAAACAACCAAATCAATCCTACGTGCCATTGCATAAAAGCTTAAAATGTCCCCTTTAGTGACAACCCTTTTCTCAAGTTTTCGTGCTAATGCTTGGGGATCTCTTGGTATTAACGAAAGTCCACTAAAAGTTATACTTTCAGCTTCACTTGCTTCAATTTTCTTAATTTCAACAAGATCATCAATTGAAGCTCCCAGATTCTTACGTAACGATGGATCCAATCTAACTATATTCGTTTCTTTATCTTCATTTTTTCCTGTATGTAGTACTGCTACTGTATTTTTATTAGTAAAAGGATGCACGATTTTAATTATATCCCCAACTTTAAAATTCAGTTCATTGGTTACATGCGGATCAATTCGGATTATACCTCTTCCTGCATCTTCTTTAAAAGCATCTTTTATTCGTACTTTTCTAGGATTTTCTTGATACAATTTAATCCCAACCATTCTCATCCCTCTATTTTGTAATAATTTGTAATAATTTGTAATAAAAAATAAAAAAATTAAAAGTAATGAGTTACTCTCTTTCTAATAACGTTTTGGCTACATTAAAAGCGTAATTATAGTCATATATTTTTAAACCCTTGGACTCGACAGCTTCTTTAAGAATTTGTCCTTCTACATTGGCTTTAAGGCGTCCTAACGCTAAAGCTCCAATTCCAAAAATTCCTGGATAAATCTCATCATTATCGTGCTTTGGTTTTATTCCTTCAATACCATATGGTGGGACTAAATTAATATCAACCACAATTTTCTTTTGATCATTTGAGATTCTTTCCATTAAGTCCCTAGATAAAATCTCTACACCAGCTGCAGCTAATGACCAGATTACATCAGCATCTTTAGCTATTTGATATCTTTCTTCTGGATCTGGAGCAAATATTCCCTTAATTTGAATTGCTTCCTCTCCTGCCTCTTCATTTAATTCCTCTATAAATTTCTTTAAAAATTCTTTATTTGATTTATCCCATGTTTCGACTAAGAAAACTTGACCTCCAATTTTAGCTCCCAATATTGCTGCTATTCTTGCTACTGGCCCTGCTCCAAATATGACAATTTTTTTGTTTTTGATCGATTCATTTCCATATTTCTCTTGCATATCATGATTAGTTTTCGCTACAACAGCAGATGCCGTTGTATGTGAACCCCGTGGATCAATAATTACAGGACATTCAAAGGGAGGAACTAATGATTTTATTACTTCTTTGGCAATTTTTTCTCCTTCCTTTACATTTGAACCACCTATAAAAAAGGTTGTTGGTGCTTTTGGTTTACGGGAGAAAATTGCATCCTGAACCAGTTTAGGAACTTGATCAACTGTCATTTTACTTATAGGAACTACAATATCAAATCCAGCATCATATGCCATATTAATATCGAAAGGTGAAGCAATGTCGTCCGTGTCAAAGAAGAAACAAATCTTATCCGATAAATCTGCTTTTTTAATTTTAATTGGTGTCAATTCCAATATGGTTTTTTTTCCCAAAATACTCTCTATTTGACGATTTAACTCTTTTTCTTGTGTAATTTTACTCATCTCCTACATATTTTATAAGTTTAATATGGTAAATTAAAAAAATTAATTATTTTGAAATTTCGATTTCCTCTTCTATCACTTCATCAATCTCTTCAGTCTTAATGGATCTTTTTATTTGAATTTGTTCAGTTTCAATTCCTAAATCTGAAGCAAGTTTCTCCAATCCATTAAAGTGCCTTAAATCGCAAAGGAACAACCCTTTTAGTTTTTTGCCATCAATTGTTTTAGCGGTATTTAATACATTCATCATCATCCAAGCTTCTCTTACCTTGTATCTTATTTCATCTTCTTGTGAATTATAATCAGTTTGCAAATACTCTTTCCACATGATTAAGCGTTGAAAAAGTTCATCTTTTTCAGGGATCCCTCCACTTTTTTCAATAATTTCTTTAATTTTTGTTTCAAGAGATTTAAGCATATTTCTGTGCTCATCTAAGGATGCTGACAAATAGAATTCAGCATTTTCAGAGATATCAGCATGTTTGAAAGGAATATTTTTCTGTTCAAATAGATTTTTTAGAGGATCTTCACCTGAATTTAAAGGACCAACCCAGAAATTTGGTTTTTCCTCTAAAGCCATATCCGGTTTATATTTTTCTATCAATGATTCAATTAATTCTAAATATTCCTTGCTAATTAGATGCAAATTCCAAATAAGATCCTCCTTCTTCTCTGCAGGCACCTCAAACCACCAATCAATTGGAAATTCTGACTCGATCATTATGAGTTTAAGATGTTTTTCTTTTAAAGGTTTTAATTCTAATACTTCTGGCATTTTTTTTATCCCTCTTTTTTTTTAAAAAATTACATTTTGAATTAGATGTTTTTTGTTATAAGAAATTACTTTTGTATTTAATTCTCTTAAAAGTTGCACGACTTGTGGACAGATATCTTCACAAATATCTTCCTGTACAAAATGTACGAAAGAAATTGTGTTTGTATCAACTTTTCTAGCCAAGTCTAGCATCTTTTTTACAATCCATTGTGGTCTTAACTTCAAACTCAAAAAATTCTCTCGATCCTGGATTTCTTCGCGAAGCATATCTATCCAATTTTTTAGACTCTGCCCTTTATATGACTCCTTATCGTCCATTTTCTCAAATTCTTCAAATAACTCATTTAAAAACTCTTGTTTTGATGAGATTTCTTCATATAAATATCCCATTGCATATTCAGGGATATCTAATTGATAATATGGTATTTCCAATTTATCTAATGTTTTAGCAAAAGGAGTCTTACTAAATTCTTCCATATCCACCTGAAAGTCAACAGTAACAAAATTGATCTCTTTCTTTTTTAGAAATTCTTCGAGTTTGGATTTATCCTCACTTTGAAAATATTCTGCATCTTCTTTAGAGGACATATATGAGATTACTTTCTTATTTTTTTTTACCGGTTTTAATTCTAATACTTCCACTTTAAGCTACACCTCTTAATTCTTTACTTGAAATGATATTTTATTTCTAAGTAAAAAATCATTTAACTCTAATTTAAAAGATTTGACAAGAAGAATTTTATTCTGTTTGATAATTTAGTTTGTCAATTGTTTAAAGTTAATAAATCGCATAATCATGAGAAATCGTCAATCAAATGTTGAAAGTCAACATATAGATGATCGAATTCTTACATAGATTTATAAATTTAGATCACTTCTAATGTCATGATGAAAAATTTATTTGTCAAAAAATAATAATAAACAAAAAAAAAAAATTGGGTGAATGTAGTATGGACGCTTATTCCATTTTATCTCATCCATTTAGGCGTAAAATTTTATATCTCTTAGAAAGAGAGGGTTATATTCAATATTCAGAAATAATGGAAAGACTTGGTTTAGAATTAACCGGGCAACTAAATTTTCATTTAAAAAAACTTGGTTCATTAATTGGAAAAGAAAGAAAATCGTATTATTTAACTGAGGATGGTAAAAGAATCCTTAATATGATGAATTTAAATAAACGCATCTTAGATGGAGAAGAAATTGAACATTTAATCTCAAAAGGTAGTAACTTAAACAGAATTGGTATTATCGTGTGTAATTGCAATGGGGAAATCTCAAATAATATAAACGTGAATAATCTTATAAATGAACTAAATAATTTGAAAAACGTTGTTTCAATAAGAGTTTTTGAAAACTTATGCCAAGAAATAAATTTAGAAAAAGTTACAAATTGGGTCAAAGAAAACTTCTTAAATAAAATTGTAATCGCTGCTTGTTCTCCAAAGAGTCATAAACATATAATTGAACAGATGTTTGAAGATATTATTGATTATGCAAACATCGAATTTGCTAATATTAGGGAACAATGTTGTTGGGCGCATCAAAACCACAAAAGCCAGATAAGTCCTCTAATTATCTCTCGAAAAGCATTTTTAATAATAGAAGCAGCAGTAGAAAGAGTGATTCTTCAAGGACCCATTAAAATTAAAAAGGTAGAAGTCGAGAATTCCTGTGCTATCTTTGGTGGAGGCATAGCAGGAATGAATTTAGCATTAAATTTAGCACGTGCAGGAATTAAAGTGTACTTAATTGAAAAATCACCCACACTTGGGGGAAAAATAGCTCGTTGGCATCGTATATCCAATATGGGGGATTGTTCGATTTGTTTCGTATCTGAATTAATTGGAGAAATTGTCAAACGTGATGAGATCGAAATTCATACAAATACTGAAATCAATAAAATCTCAGGAGAACTTGGCAATTTCACTATTGAACTTATCAAAAAGCCAAGGTTTGTTGATGAAAAACGATGTACTGGATGTTTACAGTGCATTGGGGTATGTGGAAACGAGACTTGTAATGAATATGAATTTGGATTAACAAAAAGAAAGATAATTCATTTTCCTTTCTCCAATTGTTATCCTTACGTGCCATTAATTGCAGATCAAGACATTACAAAATGCAAAGAATGCCGGATATGTGAAAGAGCATGCTTGAATAAAGCCATTGATTTAGATCAGAAAACAGAAACCTTCCAAATCAAGGTTGGTGCTAAAGTGATAGCAATAGGAACAGACTTATATTCAAATTTGCAGGATTATGGTTATGATCCGACAAAAAACATTATTACCTCTGCTGAATTTGAACGAATGTTATCCTCGGATGGTTTAACAGGGGGAAAATTACTTCGATTATCAGATAATCAGCCAATCAATTCTATTTCAATAATTCAAGAAATTGGTCCATCAGAATATGTTTGTGAGTATTCTGATGATGTGGCTCTAAAATACCTTGAAGACATAACTATTAGAAATCCAGAATGTGAAGTTAATATCTTTTACGATTTATCTAAACTAAAAGATAATCAAGATATTCTTCTAAGATTTACACATCCTAAATTTCTTTATGCGAATAATATTAGCGTGGAAATAGGTAATGGAGTTAATTATGTTATAGCAGATTATATTGAGTTTCCAAGTGATTTGATTGTTTTAAACCATAAAGTCATTCCAAATAAAGATCTAAAAAATCTTCGGAAGATTTTAGATTTCACATTAGACGAAAATGGTTTTATGAGCAAAGAAACTCTTGCATCCGGTATTTATGGAGTAGGATCTATTTTAGGACCAATGAATTATCGATCAACTATTTCTTCTGCGAATACAATCGCTTTGAAAATAATATCACTATTATCAAACGAATATTTAATCGCTGCATTTACTGGTATTAACTTAAATGAAGAAAAATGTGGTTTGTGTGGTCTTTGTATAAAATCTTGTCCGTTTAATGCAATTAGTTTGGATTCTGATAAAATTAAAATTGATCGATTTCAATGCAAGGGCTGTGGTTCTTGTGTTAGTGTTTGTCCAACAGGTGCTTTAGAAATGAATATAGATACAACTGAAAAAATATTAAGGACGATTGAAGTGTTTTCAAAGTCTAAAAATAGTCCAAAAATTCTTATCTTTGCATGTGAATCGTGCGGTTATGCTGCTGCGGATGATGCTGGACTTAAGAAGCTAGGATATCATCCAAATGTCTTTATAATAAAAGTACCGTGTGCCGGAAGAGTTGATAGCGAGTTCATTCTTTATTCACTCAAGTGTGGCTTTGATGGTATAATGGTTGTAGGGTGTAGAGAACATTCCTGCAATTATATTGATGGCATTACAAAAGCAAAAAATAGAATAGACCTCTTGAAACAAAATCTCGAACCAGAAATTAGTAAACGCATAATGCTATTAAACTTAAATTCAATAGAAGGAAAAAAATTTTCTGATAGTGTGAATATGTTCCATGAATTACTATCAGTGGAGGTTAAAAATCATTAAACTTAAGATATTGATCATTTCAATCACATCTTGCAGTGGTTGTATATCAACGTTATTTTCCTTGGATATTTTTCCTCAATTTTTGGAAAAAACTGAAATTTCTTATTTTCCTTTTATTACAGACGAAGGAAAGTTGGGTAGTTATGACATTGCTTTAATTGAAGGATGTATTACTCAAGACTTTCAAATTCAATTAATTCAAGAAATCCGGAGAGCTGCTAGGAAAGTTTATTCGTTGGGTTCTTGTGCCGCTTTAGGAGGGATAATTAATCTTTCTAAAAAGAAAAAAGGAGATCCGCTCTCAAATTACATTGAGGTTGATGGTATAATTCCAGGTTGTCCTCCTCCCTCGAATTTATTCGGAAATTGTTTGATGAACCTCTTAGAGAATAAAATGATAAAATTATCAAATAAAAATCAATGCTACTCTTGTCCACTAAGAGAGGGACTAGATTATGAGTTTAAATCTAATATTACAAAATTAATCCCAAATAATAGAGAGATTAACTCTGCTCAAAATCTTAAATGTTTCTTATCTCAAGGAGTATTATGCCTAGGACCAGTGACAAGAGAGGGATGTGACAACAAGTGCATCAACCGAGGAATACCGTGTGATGGATGTTTAGGTTCCCCTACAAAGAGTCTATTTTCAAATATCTGCAACTTTTTAAGTCTACTAAATTTATCTGATGAAGTAAAAACATATGACGGAATCTTTTATAGATATTCAAAACCATCAATAAAGAGGTGACTAAATTACAGAAAATTGTTGAGCCTTGCAAGAGGGTTGACGGTAATGGGAACATAAAAATATTACTAAAGGGAGAAGAGATTAATCATGTTGAATTTGAAATCCCTGAAGTCAGAGGATTTGAGAATATCTTAAACAATAAAAAAGTTTATGATATCCCTAGAATAGTATCACGAATATGTGGACTTTGCCATGCATCTCAAACAATTGTAAGCAACAAAGCTATTGAAGACATTTATGGCATTAATCCGCCTTCTCAATCAATAATTTTAAGAAGAATTTTATTAATTGGAGAATTGATCAAATCTCATATTATGCATTATTTTTTCCAATCTTTCCCAGACCTTTTGAAGATAATCAAATTTCAAGAAATATCTAATCCTTATGAATTGATGCAATTTGATCCTCAATTAACTTCTAATGTATTTGATTTAATCAAATTAGGATCGGAAATAGATAGAGTCTTTGGTGGTCGATATGTACATTTAATCAATTGCATTTCTGGGGGTGTTATATATACCCCTTCACAAATCAACATCAATCTAATAAGAAAATTACTGCAAAAAGGATCTAATCACGCAAAATATTTGATTGAAAATTTTATTAAACTTTTTTCAAACAAAAATCCACCTAGTTCATTCGATCTTCCAAAGATAAATTATTTAGGCCTTTCAAATAAGGGATCATATGATAGATATAAGGGGAATGTAATTATCAAAAATAATGAAAATCAATTTAATTTTAGTGAAAAAGATTATCAAAAATATTTTAATAAAGATATTGGAGTATTTGGAATTTCATTCCATCAAAACAATAATATAGAATTAATAACAGGTCCGATTGCGAGAGAAAAAATAAATGGAATTTCAGCTTCAGAAAAGTTTGCCAATTACTTTAATAAGATTAATGAAAATTGGAAAGAATCAATATTATATCAGAATTTTCTGGAATTAATCGAAATAAATGATGAAATCCACCAATGTCTTAAATTATTAGATGAGAATTCTTTAAATGAGCGCTTTGAATTACCTAATCTCGGAGAAATTCAAAAATTAGAAGGAATTGGAATACTTGAAGCTCCACGTGGGTTATTGATGCATCATTACAAAATTGATCATAACGAGTCAGTTATTCAAGCAAAATTATTTATCGCTACTGAAATCAACATACCTCTAATAAATTTCATGACGTTAAAATATGCCCGTGATTTACATAAAAATGAAGCAATTGATAAAGTTAAGAAAAAAATAATGCAAATGATAAGAGCGTTTGATCCTTGCATCTCATGTGCAAGCCATTAGCATCAGTTTTACATTTTAATATTAAAGGAGGAAAAGCTCATTAATCTTTTTGAAGATAAAAAAAAAATCATCATCGATATAAAAAAGAAAATCCAAGAAGAAGAATTTTCTTTAGGGAATCTATGTGAGATTTATCTATTTGCCATTGATGAGCTTCTTGGTCGAATACTTCTTTTGATTTATCCAGATGATTCAATTAAGGAAGATCCTGAAAAAATCCGAATAATTAATATTCATCCTATATGGTATATTGAGGTTAGTGAATTTAATGGCTTAGATCCTCTCATGTTTGAGTGTGGTGAGAGAATCTGTTATGGTTATAAGTTTTCATTTAAAAAAGTGAAAAATATAAAAATTGAAGAAATCATTATCATTCTCTCATTACCCTTAGAGTTAGAGATTTTAGGCTGCGAACTTTTAAAAAAAATTGTTAATTGTATCATTAATTCATTTAAAGATAAATTATTCATGATTATTGATTCGGAAATTACTAAATTTGAAATCGTGAAAACTCAAGATATGATAGAAATAATTAGAAAAGGCGATCAGTTAAAGGAGATACTCCTAAATAAGTTAAAAGATATCTGCACGGATTATTTTTCCTACATTATTAAAATACTTGATAGTACGAAAATTGACTCACAGAAAGCTTTATCACTTTTAATGTTAAAAGGAATAAACCTATCAGATTCCTTTCTAAAAAGAAATGATGAAGATATTGAATTATTTAAAATTAGCAGAATAATTCGCTCTGAAGAAGAAATTGAAGAATATTTTTCAATACAATCTATAAATCAATATTATAGTGAATTTGAAATCTTAATTCAAAACATATCTAAAAACGAACTGAATGATATTAACATCAAGATTATTTACATAATGAATTTTAGTGAAAAAGAAATTTTTAATTTGGATCTTGAGTATTGGCTTTCTGAAGAAATATTAGTATTTATTACTCCTATTGAACCTTTAATTAATGATTTTTTTATCTTTATTACAGATAATACCCGTAAACAAATATTATTCTCAAGGAAAATCACTCTTTTAAAAGAACTACAAGATATGCCAACAATAGACTGCTAAAGATTGAACTTTTATTTTCTTAAATTTAACCAATCTTCCTTTAATATTGAATAAACATAAGTATCTTCATATTTCCCATTGATATATGCGTCCTTTTTTAATACTGCTTCACGAGTTAATCCATTTTTTTCAGCACATTTCCATGAAGCAACATTTGGAGTAAAAATGTAACCATATAACTTATGAAAGTTTAATTCCTTAAATCCGTAATCAATCAACAAGGAAGTAGCCTCAGTTGCATAGGATTGTCCCCAATACTCTAGCTCCCCAATTTGTAGTCCCATTACACATATGCGATCAAACCACCTGATATTGTGATATTCACAATTTCCAATAGCTTTATTATCAGTATTATGCCAGATCTCCATAATTATTTCTTTTTTAACGCCTTCACCTTTTGGTTCAAAAAACTGTTTAAATATTTCAACCGTTTTAGGCTCAGCATTTCGAGCATAAACCCGCACACGATTATCGTTTTCCCATGCTGCGTATTGCTCTACGTGATTACTATTTAAAGGAACTAACGAAATATTTTCTCCTTTTATGAAAATTATTGGTTTTTCTTCAGTCATTTTTGTTCTTCTCCTAATTATTTACAATTTTATTTATTAAATTCTATTAATTACTATTTTTTTAGCCATTCTTCACGTAGAAGAGAATAGAGATATGTATCTTTATATTCTCCATCAATAAACACATCGTTTTTAAGTATTGCTTCTCGTGTGAAACCGTTATTCTCAGCACAACGAATGGATCCCGTGTTTGGTGAAATAATCTCACAGTATAACTTGTTAATATTTAATTCATTGAAAGCATAATTCACTAATAATTGTGTGGCTTCTGAACCAATATGTTGACCCCAATAATCTGGTTCTCCGATTATTAAACCCATCTTAGCACTTCTATTGAACCAATTAATATTAAATACTCCTGCGTCTCCAATTGCTTTTTGGTCTTTCTTATGCCAAAGTTCGAAATCAACCGAATCGGGCATTTCTCTTGTTGAAGACTCAAATAATCTTTTAATTTCCTCAACTGTTTTGGGTAGCACACTTCTCCCAAAAACCCTTACATTAGGACGGTTGCGCCAAATCGCATATAATTTAACATGTTCACTGTTAAGTGGTAAAAATGCGATTTCATTTCCGTCAATAAATGGTGATACATCAGTCATCTAAATTACCTCGATAAAATATAAAAATTCCCTAAATTCAGGGAAGGTTTTTGAGCCAATCTTTTTTCAACATTCGATATTCACGAGAGTCATGATACTTCCCATCAACGAAGATTACTTTCTTTTTAATCCCTTCAAGGATAAATCCATCCTTTTCAGCCACGGTCCATGAACCAATATTTGGTTCGAAAATACCAGCATAGATTTTATGAAAGTTGAGGTCTTTAAATCCATAATCAATTAGCAAACGGGATGCTTCAGTGCCCAAGTTTTGATTCCAATATTCAGGTACGCCTATACTCATAAAAATATTTGCATCCCTGTCAATCCAATTAATACGACCAAAACCACAAGTCCCAATTGGAACTTTATCTTTTTTGTGCCAGATTTCAAAAGTCACATAATTTGATAAACTTCTACTCTCACTTGGTTCATACCACTTTGTTATGTCTTCAACAGTGTGGGGTTGATTATTGCGAGCGTAAATTCTGGCTTTAGAATCATTTATCCATTTTGCATATAATTTAACATGATCCAAATTTGTTGGGCATAAATCTATGGTTTCTCCTTCAATAAAGGGATAAGCAACATATTCCTTTGGTTTTGTTTCTTCACTACTCAATTTTTCTTTCACTTCCTAATTATAATAATTCTTTTCTCTTTTCTTTCCATTCATCATAAAAAATGCAATATTCGTATGCATCTACATATTTACCGTCGACCCAAGCTGTTTCCTTATAAACTATTTCACGATGCATGCCTAACTTCTCAGCTACTTTCCAAGAACCCACATTAATTTCATACATTCCACATCCTATTTTGAACATGTTCAATTCATTAAAGCCATAATCCATAACTAGAGCTGCTGCTTCTGTTCCCAAATCCTTGCTCCGGTATTCTGGTTCTCCAATCACCATCCCAATATCTGCGTTTCTATCTGACCAATTAATGTGATTAAATCCAACATATCCAATGATTTTTTTATCTGCTTTATGACAGATTTCAAAATTTAACTCCCTAGGTGTTCCTGATTTTACTTCTTCAATCCATTTTTTATAGGCTTCTGGTAAAATTGGAAAAACATTCCGCGCATAGTGTCTTGTTTCTTGATCGTTATCCCATTTAGCATATAAATTTAAATGCTCAAGATTATTTCCAGGTAAAAGATCTAAATTCTTTCCACTGATAAAAGTTCTAATATCTTCATGTTCCATCTGCTTCACATCTCCTTATCTGTTTTTAATTTTAGCCAATCTTTTTTGAACACAGCAAATTTATAATTATCCACGTGCACACCATCAATATATACTTCTTCTCTTAAAATTGCTTCTTGTACCAATCCTATCTTTGTAGCTGCCTTTAAAGAACGCTCATTTGGAGAAAAAATGCTAGTATAAATCTTATGCAAATTTAATTCTTCAAATGCATAAGTAATCAACAATTTACTTGCTTCAACTCCAATTCCTTTTCCCCAATATTCAGGTTCTCCGATTACTGCGAAAATGTTGGCATTTCGATCTAACCAGTGTATATCATTTAATCCAACCATTCCAATAGTTTTCTCATCATTTTTATGATAAATCAGAAAATCCACATCAGTTTTCACCTCTTCATTTTCCGGCTCGAACCATTTTTTTACTTCTTCGATAGTTCTTGGGAGAGGATTCCTAGTATAAATTCGAACATCTGGATTATTCATCCAAACAACAACGAGATTGATGTCTTTTTGTAGCAAAGGAGTCAAGTTAATCCGGTCTCCTTTGATGAAATTCATTATTGGTGTTTCTTCTTTTTCTTCCATTTTAATCACAATTTCACTAATTTATTTTACTTTTTTTATCTTTATTACACATGTTTATCCAATCGTCTTGAAACATACAATAACAATAATCATTAACGTATTCACCATCTATGAATCCATTATTTTTTAGGGTGGCTTCCCTTTCCATGCCCAATTTTTCGCATACTTTCCATGAACCGATATTTGGACTATAAATCATAGTGTTTATTTTAAACATGTTGAGTTCACCAAAACCATATTTTAATAATAACTTTCCAGCTTCAGTTGCTATTCCTTTGCCCCAATATTGAAAATCTCCAATAATAACTGCTATATTGGCTCTTCTATATGAATATCGAATGTTACTTAGTTCTGCTAACCCGATAGCTTTATTATCTCCTCTATGAAAAATTTCAAACTGGACTTTATCTTCAATAGTCCTTCCCTTGGGTTCAAATAATTTTTTAAACATCTCTATCGTAATAGGAAACTCATTTCGTGCATATCTTCTAACATTTGGCTGATTCTGCCATTTTACATATAATTTTATATGATCTGAATTAAGAGGGACTAAATTTATTTTATCTCCTTCAATAAACGAGGGATCATTAACTTTACTCATGATTTTTCCACCTTACTATTTTTTTCAGCTTTATGTCTAAACCAATCGCTCTTTAGATATCCATACCGTTTTTCATCCCGATATTTACCATCAATATACTTCTCTTCTTTTAAAGTACCTTCATATTGAAATCCAATTTTTTCCGCAACAGTCCACGAACCTATATTATCTACTACAACTGATCCACTTACTTTATTTAGATTAAGTTCTTCGAAAGCATACTTTAATAGGAGTTGCGTGGCTTCTGTAGCTATATTTTTATTCCAATATTCCATCTCACCAATATTTGCATAAGCATTTGCCCATCCGTTAATCCAATTAATTCGACTTAATCCTACTTCACCAATTGGTTTTTTATCTTTTACATGATAAAGAATAAAACCCACCCAATCTCCTAATCCGTCTGATGTTCGAGATTCAAACCTTTTTTTCATCTGATCAATTGAGCTTGGAAGAGGCCCCCGCAAAAACATCCTGTTATTTGGGTTGTTAACCCATTTGCATCTTAATTCAATCCATTCAGATCTATTGACAACTAAATTGATATTCTCTCCTTTGATAAAAGGTAATGGTTCAATTTCTTGCTTTTTTGTTGACATGATTAAAATATTTTTACATATAATTTCTATTTCAAATTCAATAAATTAAGTGAAGAATTAGATTAAAATTTTTCCGTTGCTTTTTAAGTATTCGATATCAAGTATTTTCATCATAAATATTCATTTTTTGCTCTGGAGAATATAGTAAATAGAATGATTGCTATTCCAACTATAATAAATACATAGAAAATGTTCAGAGACCCAATTAAACCAACCATTAGATTTAATACAGCCATAAAAAGACTCGCAAACATATTAATCGTACTGAGAACTGTAGCTCGTTCGTCTGCTTCAATTTGCCTATTGATACCATTAATATAAATTAAAAATCGGGGATATCCAAAAGCAACTACAACTAGAATTAAGATAATCCCAAGATACAAGTTAGTTGTAAACCCCATTAATAGAAATGCGATTCCATTTGTCAAATCAACTAGTATTAAAAATTTTAACTTATTTTTCACTTTTAATGTGATTTTGGGGATAATTATAGAGAATAATGCGTTTATAATATTCATTGCGGCTGTAATAAACCCCCAATATACTAATGGAAGACCAAGAATTTTTAGAAAGGGTTGGTATGTCCAAAATAACAGAAATATCAAAACATTAATAAAAAGTCTATCAAAACATAAAATCGAGAGGATTTTATTTCTCTTCAATTCTAGAAACCCTTGCTTAATAATCTTCATATAGGATTTAGATTCAGTTTCGTGCTTCTTAAATGGAGGTTCCTTAAAGGTAAGAACAGTTATAAAACATCCAATATAAATAAAACCAAGAAAAGTCATGGTAAATTGTAAGGAAATGAATTGTGCAATGATAGAACCAAGAGGAGCCGATATGGTTAATGCTACTAAATTCAAAGTTTGATTATACCCTTGAACTTTTGGAAGTGTATCCTCTTTTCCATAACTTTTTAATGAGCTATAGAGAAATGCTTCATCCGTTCCAGAGGATAACGCTAGACTTAAAGCCCATAACGTCTCAGCTAACACAAAGAGGATGATATTTGGTACAATACTATACATAAAAGCTGCGCTAACAACACATACAGCGGAGAGGATTAAAGCCATTTTCCTTCCAAGATAATCTGCAATTGCACCTGATGGGATTTCGAAGAGAAAGATAACGAACATAAAATAACTCTGTAAAGCCATTATTTCAAAAAAATTAAGTCGACCCCATTCGGTCATGTAAGCAAAATACACTCCGCGAACTGTGTGAATCCCAAATATGAATTGGTAAATATAATATTTATAAATATTAGATTTATAGCTTTTTGCTACGCTCTCTTGAGACATCTGAATTCTTTTTGGAAAATTATAATATTATCTTATTCTATCAATTTTCTATAATATTAATAGAAGTCTCCTTGAAGTATTTCTGAATTATCAGCTTATATCTTTAGATTAGTTAAGTGATACATACAACATATTATATTAAAAAGAAGCATAAAAAAAAAGAGATATCTTATTTAAAGTAATAATCGATTTTTCTACATTAATTTCATTGCCATGGTCATGTCCCCAACGGTGAGCTTCTTACGACCAGCGTGGCGGGTCATTTCTAAAGCCTTATTGGTTGCTCCTTTAGCAATATTTTCTAAATAGTCAACAAGCGCATCTACTGCTTCACGAGCGACCATATCAGCACCATTATCCTTCATTAATTTTCTTACGGGAGACCAAGCAAATACTTTTTTAGCCATTTTTATTCCTCCAATTTAGTATTTTTTATTTATTTTATAGTTATTTTTGACAAAATACGTCATTAAATTATAATACTCTATTCAAATATATAAATCTTTCTGTAGGTTGCTGAAACAATATGATAGTGTTAATAATATTTTCAAGATCATCATTTCGACAAAAATTTGATGTCATAGAAAAAAAGCGATAGATATAGTTCTGAGCCTTTAGATCTGAGATCTAAATTTATTTTAAAAAATGTGCACGTAATAGCTTTATGTTTAAACATTTAGAACTAAATAATTGATTTGTTATTTCTAAATGTAGTTAATTAATGATGACACTCTTCATCATAGAATTAGATGAGATTGAATTGAAAATTTTTAATTTTTTAAGGATATTTGGTTATAGGTGATATACTTTCAAATGCATATAATTTTTGTTAATGATTTAATTAAAACTTATATCAATATGAATGACTATCACTATATAAAATTCATAAATTAATCTAATAATACGAGGAGTCAAATTGTCAAAGAAGATACCAGAAATCACTGAAAAAATTGAGAAATTAAAAAATGAGTTATTAATAGAAGAATGCGAAGAAGTAGAATTTAGTAAAAAGCAAAAGATGATTTTTGAGGCTTTCGGGTGGACAATATTTGTTGGATGTATTTATTACTGGTTCTTCTTTTTTGTAATTATTCACTACTATGAGCCATTATTATATACAACCTATTTCACATTAATATTAATCGGCATTACTTGCATATATCGATTTGAGTCACTGTTATTTAATTCGATAACTTGCATAACCTTTTACGGATTCATTAACATAACCATTGGGTTAATTTTTACATCAACAGACACCTTTAGTTTCATAGCTGGTCCAATATTACATGCATTCATAGCAACAGTACAATTATTTATCATTTTCAACAAGAAAATTCCAATTCATGAGGGTTATTTATTATGGGGCCTATTGTTTTATTTTATTTTCACAAGTAGTTATGATAGTTTTCAAAGATGGAATGTAATAACAGGATTAGAAACCATTCTTTCTAATGAATTCACAAAATCTTATGCTTTCTATGCATTATGGCTTTCTGGCTTGTTTATTCATTTCTATAAGAAAAGGCAAGGACTGTTACGTGGAGTAAAGTAAAAAATTTTTAGTCAAGAAAGAATTTCCTTCAAATATGGTGATGTCCTATAAATATAGATGGGGAAAATCTAATGGAGATGCTGGCTATTTCCAAAATTGGAGATCGAGCACTTAGTAAAATTGCCAGGTATAATCCAAATCTTATTGCAAACTTATCAAAAGAAGCTTACGATCTATATATTATTAGGAAACAAATATGCGAATATATTTTCTCTCTTGTTACAACTCAAGGCATGACCTTAGGTAAAATAAAGAAAAATTTGCAAGAAGAAATAAATAAAGTGAAGGTTTTAAGTAAGAATGCAAATTCCGAAGAAGAGAGAGTATTTTTAAATTTAAAAATTGAAGAATTAGGTGATTATCTTTAATTTAAAACCTTAATTTAATATACTTTATTATTAATTTCTTCAATCAGATAGTGATAAGAGCGTGATTATTAATGAAAAAAACAATCGCAATTTCTAAAGGTGATGGAGTAGGTCCTGAAGTCGTTAATGAAGCTATAAAGCTCATGAAGACTATTGCTGATTATTCTGAATTTGATTTTTCCTTCCAAGAAGCTCCAGTAGGGGGAAATGTATGGAAAAAATATGGGACAAATCTTCCTGAGAAATCTTTTGAAACCATAAAAAATTCTGATGCATTATTGTTTGGAGCTGCTGGTTTACCTGACTTAGCTCCTGGGGTTGCAGAATCCGCTATATTAAAGATTAGACAAGATTTGGATCTTTACGTAAACCTTAGACCGGTTAAGTTATTTAATACATTACGTGACCGATGTCCTCTTAAAGAAGAATTTATTGGTGAAGGTATTGATATAACGTTTATCCGAGAAAACACAGAAGGCTTGTATGCTAATAAAGGTGCCATGTTAAATAATGATCAAGCTCAAAACCTGATGATCTATACACGTAAAGGATGTGAAAGAATAATAAAATATGCATTTGAATATGCCAAACGCTTTAACCATAAAAAAGTAACTTCTGTTGATAAAGCAAATCTTTTAAGTCCCAGTAAACTATGGCGAAAAATATTCCACGAGATTGGAGACGAATATCCAATCCTTCTAAAGGAAGACATTTATGTAGATGCTTTTTGTCAATGGTTAATTAGAGCTCCTTATAAATTTCAAACGGTTGTTACTGGTAATTTGTTTGGAGATATTATCAGCGATGAAGGTGCATTTCTCATAGGGAGCTTAGGTATGGCATCAAGTGGTAACATTCATCCAGGTAAAGTATCAATGTATGAACCGATTCATGGTTCTGCACCAGATATTGCAGGAAAAAATATTGCTAATCCGATTGGAGCTATTCTTAGTGTAAAACTAATGATGCAGGAATCCTTTCAATCAATTCAAATGGCTCAGGAAATTGAAAATTCAGTAAAAGAGGCACTATTAATCGGACGTACTATAGATATTAAAAAAGAGGGAATAAATACGTTGAGTACTTCTCAAATGGGTGATTTAATTTCGCAGAAAATTAAAATAAAACTAAAAAAATAGTTTTTCCTATTTTAAGGCTTTTGTATTCACAATTGCATTTAGCATTAATTTTAGATAATTGTAGATTTGTGTCCTATAATCTTCGCCTATCTTTAGAAAAAGAACAGATATTAATTTGCTTTCTAAGTCACCTTCAATGTTAAATTCTTCCAGTAATTTCGACCATTGCTGATCATCAGATACCCTAATTCCAACAATTACTACACGCTTTTTCCTGATTTTCTGCATTATTTTAAGTAGGATATCTTTCCATTCCGGTTCAATATGTTCTTTTTCTCTTGCATCAAATATAACGAATGCTGCATCTGAATTTGCTAAATTAAAATTTACATATAAGAAATTATTTATTATCAACCCATTGTTAAAGGCATATAATCTTTCAATATTACTATCTTTAATTATAGAATAATCCCCTAACTGATCAAGTTCAGAGAATACTTGGAATCCTGGACTAAATGACATATCCTTGGTTATAAAAGATATTTCTAGTATGATAAGTAGTTTCAAAGTTTTATTTATTTCATCTACAAGCTGATTATTGATAATTTCTTGTTCTTTTTGCTTGGTTCTCAGCAAGTAATGATAAGCAATTAATTTAAATGCATCTCCTACGTTCTCTCCATTTTTGGCGCTGGTCTCAATATATGATACTCCGTCAGGAGATAGATTATTAGCTAATTCAAGTCCTTCCTCACGAGTTACTGCACGCTGGTCTTTCAAATCTAATTTATTACCGACCAAAATAACAGGAATTTCTCTATCTTCAATGAATTCGGTGAGTTCTTGATACCAAGTTTTAATATTCTCGAATGTAGAACGTTTTGTTAAGTCATAAACTATAAATGCGGCTTCGGCTCCACTATAATATATCTTTCTAAAGCGTTTAAAAAAAACCTGTGCTCCTACGTCCCATAATGTTAAATTTAAACTGTTTCCTTGAAATTCAAAAGAGTGTGCTAATACATTTAAACCTATCGTGGCCCTATAATCCGTGAGAAACTTATTTTCAACATATTTTCTTATGAGAGAAGTTTTTCCAACTTCATGATCCCCAACAATAATGAACTTAAATGTATAGGATCCTTTTTCCGGAGATTCATCGATTTGGCAAATTTGGTCTCTCAATTTATTATGTCTTTTTACTTCTTCATCAAAATCAGGAATTGTAAGTTGAATCGAATCTCCAGCTTCAGCATTTAGAATTTGCGCCGCTTTCTCGGCGAGAAAGTAAGCATAGGGGGAGATTTTATCAATAGATGCCATACTTTTTAAAATTAAACTTAAAATCCTTTCACGGTCTATCGAAATGAATAGAAGCCGATATTCATTTGTATCAAAGCTTCCGGTTCCAAATTGTCTAAATGAGTATTCCTCTCTTATTCGAGACAAAATAGGATTAACTAATGTGGTTAATACAGAAACAAGTTCAATATCTATCCCTTCTCTTTTTTCTCCAGCTATTACCAAACCTTCAAAATCGGATACAATAATTGCTTCAACATCAACAAATTTCTCCAAAAACCTCCCGAATAATTCTATAAAAAGTTTATTTCTATTTATCAAGATTCTACAACTTCGTTCTTGTCAATTTTGTATAGGTTATTCTATAATTATCTTATTAATAACACATTACATTTTTAAATATGTAGATTAGGAGACATTAATTTAGCAAATTTTGAAAGAAATTAGTTGTCTAGAATCGCACTCAACATAATTTGCATTTGATCATATATTTCCAAACGATATTCCATTCCTATCTTGAAAAATAAAACTGAAACCATCTTTTTTTCCAAATACTGGTTAATTCCAAATTCTTCTATGATCTTGGACCAATCTGTTTTTTCAGATACTCTTATTCCAATTAATGCAACTTTATTTTCATTTAATTGAGCAATAATATTAAGTACTACTTCTCTCCATTTAGGATCAACTTCTTCTTTATCTCTTGCATCGAAAATGACAAAAACTCCATCAGAATCAGAAACATCGAATGTG
>Ga0315536_1000061_pt1 | contig 46689 bp, 65 predicted proteins | sample SalMarSW160230MG_FD_203093 | JGI IMG/M metagenome (GOLD analysis project Ga0315536, IMG submission 203093) | Salt marsh sediment microbial communities from the Plum Island Ecosystem LTER, Massachusetts, United States - Salt Marsh Sediment SW1602-30 ...
GATTCTGCTTGGCCTGGAGTTGAGCAGCATCAAGCATGGCCGGCGCGTATTGACCGAACTGACTCTGATTCATGCCCTGAGCCCAAGGGAGCTGCTGGGACACGGATTCCGGGACCGGACCATACTGCTGATTGTACGCGCCCTGCTGTTGCTCGAAGGCCCCTTGGCGCTGCTGCATGCCCTGGTAGTCTTGGAACTGAGGCATGAGATCCAACGGGACATTTTCCGCGCCGCTGGTGAAAAGATCAGCAGGAGTCTTGCGCAGACGAGACGCCGTTTCTACATCCTGTTGATGCTTCCAACGACTCTGCTCCAGATCATTGTTGTACTGCGTCATGGCCGCTTCAAAACGAGCCCGCTCCATGGCGTCTTGACTGTCCTGACGCTTCTTCTCACGCCGGTACTGAATGCCAGAAGTAAGACCGCTCAAGCCACCGGAGAGACCCGCGAGGAATCCGTTGTCCATGACTCATCTCCTCACAGCATGAAGGGAACCTGCGCCGCCTGACCAAAGATGTTACCCACAAGCTGCTGATTAGCCTGCCGGTCCTGCGTCCGACGTTGATCTCGGTTCTGCATGGCCCCGGTAAGAAGGGAGCCCAAGGTCGAGGCACCGAACATGCCCGTGTTGTAGAGATTACCCATGGAGTTCCCGAACAGGTTCATGCGGTCCTGCTGATTCGCCAAACCCGCTTGCAAGCCCGCCTGCTGATTGTTCGCGTTCGCCTGCTGCATCCAGTTACCACCCTGCATCATCCCCTGCACACCGGCCTGACCCATGCCGGCGGAACCCTGTCCGCTCACCTGAGCCAACGCTGCTGCTCGCGCGGCTGGAGACATGCCCCCCATCGACTGCCCGGCGAAACCCGTGTTGAGAGCAGCCCCGCGACCCGCCAGACCCATGGCCGCCATACCATAGCCTTGCGCACCTCCAACACTGGGAGCCGACATCATCTGCGGCTGGAAGAATCCCCCACCGGCTTGCTGGTAAGCGTTCATAACGTTCTCGGGTGCAAACTGGCCCCCGGGCATGAACTGGGTCAAGCCATACTTCTCCAACATGAACCGATTGGTGATATCCATCAAACGCGCTTGGTAGTCGTCCTTGCCGGAGCTGACCACCGATGGATTCATCCAGTAGTCCGACTGCTCTCCATAGTTCATGGCGACCCCCTAGAGCAAGACATACCCTACCGTGACAAACAAGTCTTCCGTGGCGCTGCCATCCGTCGTTGCATAGAGCCCGATACCCTCAGCTCCTTCAGGTTGTGCGCCTACAAAGTTCTGCACGACCGTGCCCCCAGGTGAAGGAAGCAACTTCCGGAACAGCTTAGTCCCGGATCCGTCGGAAGAGAAGTGGAAATATATCTCCGTATGCTCGGCTGGATCAGGGTTGTTGGTCTCCAAGTATACCAGGGATATCTTCTTGCCGGCGGAAGCCGCAATGACGGCCTGGTTGGCCGTGGCTGGATCCAGACTGATACCCGCGTACAGGATGGGTTCTGCGGAGAACGGAAAGTTCGACGCCACGTCTCCCCCCTCGATAGTTTGCTCTATTGTAGAAGTTGAAGAGTCTACCGGGTAGATTTTGTGGTACGTACCGGAGATCGCCAAGTAGAGGGAAGAGAGTGTAGGACCGGTAAAGAGAAGTTCTCCATCTTCCGGATCTTTGGAGGGCGTAGCTGAAGGAAGTACGACCGTGGTGTCCTGGAGAACATCCAAGATGTGACCCAGGTACGTATCCAACAGGTCCGTCAAGCCGTTGCCTTGCAACCCATGCAGGTTCGGTCTCGGCAAGGAGACCCTTTGCTTACGACGCAGGCTCATAGCATTTTGATGATCGCCAAGTAATCGAACGGAACGCTCGATCCTGTGGTCGCCCAGTTGTAGACATACCCCACAAAGTAGGGTGCCATGACATCGGATACAAAGTCGATCCGGTGGCACCAGTTGCCCGGAACCGTTGTGGCACTCAAGTGGCTAGGAACAGCCACCGCACCAACCAGCATCCAAGAGCCCGATAGATTACCTCCAACGGATCCATAGAGAGTCAGGGATCGCAGATCCAGCACACAGGCGGCCCCACCGGGAGCCGTGGTGGCAGAAGGATCGTAATCGATCAAGACGCTTCCTTGACCGATAACGATGTCCCCGGTAATAGTGGTGCCCACCGTGAAGTAGCCGTGACCACCCACCAGAGCGTATACGTCCTCCCCGTTGATCTGCTCCGCCCAGTAGTGTCCCCAAGCAACACGACAATCATTGAGATTGAAGTTGCGCTTCTTGACAGAGCTGGTAGAGAGGCCCAACCCATCCGCTCCATCATGGTCGTGTCCCGTGGCGACGAAAAGGATCTGGCTCTCGCGCAAGCGGGCGTCACTCGCTGCAAAGTCGTCTTCTGTGATACCACCCGTGAAGTGGCCCCAGACTTCCACAAGCAAGGTCCAGAAGCTGGCCCGGGTGGGTGGGTTTGTAAGAGTCAATGCCCGCAACATGCTTCATACCTCCGGTCTGACAAGTAAGCCCGGAGCCTTACCAATGGCGATGTAGAATACCTGGACATCCTCGTCATAGTCATCCCACGAGAATCCAGGAACGTAGGTAAGAGCGAGATCGAATCCCTCTGATGTAACCGAGGTAAGTACACCCTTGTAGGTATACAAGGGGTAGCTGGTACTCTTGGTGAAGCTCCACATCACCACGGGAACAGTGCCGGGAGCGAAGGCTTGCCCCGACAAGCTGGTATCCATGAAACGAATGGAATGGCTGCTGCTCTCATTCAGGTTTGCACCGAGGGAAGCCAAGGAACGAGACAGACCGAAGAGTACAAGTGTCTTAGCGGACTGAGTGAAGATAACGGAGTTGGATCCGATATGCGAGAAGGAGAGAGAATCATCCGCCAGACTGCCATCAGCGTGTTGGTGGCGATTCCATGCAATGAAGCTCTCGTGAATAGCCGCGTCCGGGTGGAAGTTCAAGTGTGTCAAACCAGCATTGGAAAGGCTTCGGAAAGAGTCATAGACAGCCTGAATCTGCGTAGCTGGTGCACTCACGCTTCCTCTGCCGAACGCTGACAATATGACAACAGCCATGACACCACCTAGACCAGGGCCAAAGAAGCCCATGTGTAGTACCACCCGCCAGGGAAGACCGTGGCCGTGGCATCATCCAACGTGGAGACCTTGAGACGAGCCGCGTCCAGTGCGTCTCCATCCGTCACACGATTGAAGCCGTTGGCGAAGAGCGCCGAACGCTGCTCCGCCGTCCACGAGAGGAAATCCGGAATGACTGGAGAGGCCACCACACGGGTGACGGCCGCGTAGAGGCGGCCGTCACCACCCGAATCCCAGAAGTACCAATCGTAAGGGAAAGGGATGTCGAGAGACGCCGTACCCGCATTGAGATCCTCCGAGCTGACCGGGCAACGACCGTGCATCAAAAGGGGCTTCATACCCCCGTTGAGCACGGATAGGATCGGAATGCGAAGCATCCCAAAAGCGGTCTCACCCAGGATATCCTCAGTGACAACACCACTGGCAAGCAGAGCTGAGTCATAGCCATCATGGCTATGGCGTTGGTGCGTTGTGGGCCAAGATTCATCCGATTCCTCTTCATTCAACACGTAGTCATCCTCAGCCAAGGGTGTTGCGGTGGTAGCAATGTCGCTTCCATTCAAACCACCATTGACGTGGCTCGCCAGGATCAACCAGTTGTAGACAATGTGCTGAGCGTCCACGATGTCGGCCAAGGACCAGTCATCCCAATCCGCGAAGTCAACGGCATCAGGATAGGCCCAATCCGTGGACGGGACCTTTCCTTCCGGGCAGACTGGATGGATCAATACGATGCTCACTTGACTACCCCCGATCCCAACCACTCCTTCACCTGTAGGTTGAAACCGAACTCCACGCTGATGAGCCTGACAGGTGTGATATCCGAGCCTTCATCTTCTATGCCGGATTCCACACCTACGAAGAGTGTCTGACCCGCCATCTTTGTAAAGTAACCCTTCGCGCGGAAGAGGCGATCAGCAGCGTATGGAGCCGTAGACCACGCCGGAGACGCCTCCGACCAGAAAACCCCGGGCTCATTGGCCGCCAACGCCTCCGTCTTGAGTTCCACGCTTTCAGATTCATCGCCACTCCCCGTCAGAGGCTGCTCACGCCATACCGTAATCGTCCAAGGAACCTCCCGCAAGGACTGATAGGTCAAGGTCACGCTTTCGAGTGTCTTGACCTGATCCGGGTAGCCGAAGTCCAAGAACCCCAAGGGCAAACGCATGCGGTCATCGTAGCCGGCGGGAGACCCCAGGTCGGCACCCGGATACCGTGAAAGTGCATAGAGGATTGGGTTCACCGTGGGAGATGCCATTACTCTTCCACCTCCAACGGGTTGTGCCCTAGCACGAGGGATTCAACCCCCTCAAAGACCGTCGAGAGACTGAAGGCCCAATCATCGATCACACCAATGCGACCGTTGGTCATGTTGACAACGAGCGTGCGATTGGGCTCGATACCCGCCACGGGAGAGGCGGATGGATCCCAATGGCGTTCGCTGTCATCACGGTAGGAGAGGTAGTAGTACTCATGGGAGATCGCCCCACACGCCCAGGAAAGACCGCGAGAACCAAGGGTGGAGGAATCGAGGAGAGAAGTAAGTTGAGCCGATAGATTCTGCAAGGTAGATCCGTTGAACAAGTAGAGGCCATCCCGTGAAAGGAAGACCACTCCATCCTGCCAGGGAACCAGAGTGCGAGGGGCCACGCAGCCCACAAAGTTGTTGATGATGCGAGGATTGTAGTTCTCTGGACTGTTGCCGACCAAGCTCAAGATACCGTAGTCCAAGAAGATGTAGAAGGACCCGTTGACCACCTTGATATGTGCGATTCTTCGTTGCCCCAAGCTGCTGCTCAAAGGGATCTCGAATATGGCCGGCCACTGATCGGGAAAGCCGGCCTTGGAACAAGACAAGCGATTCTCATTCGAGAATCCGCCCACGGCGAAGAGACGTTCATCGTGAGCAGCCAACAGGCGAAAGCGAGATGGATCCCCCAAGTCGTAGGGCAGACCGACGCCCAGCTCGGAATCCGGAACGTCATCCAGGAAGGAGGTCGAGTTGACAGGAATCTCCACCACGAGCTGAGGAGTGATACCCGCCACGGGAACCCGGTAGAGGCGCACCGCCGTGGCATAGGGCAATCCGTTCAAGTCAGGCAACCACGAGATCGTGAAAAGCGGGTACGTTCCCAAGCCGGTCGAGAAGGGTACCGGAATGTACTTGGCCCGGCTCTCCCCGAACTTGGAGACGATCGTGGCATAGTAGCTGGCCTGCGTTCCGTAGGTGCTTTCGTAGTCGTCAACGTGACGACCTTCATACAAGCTACGGCGTACCGTAATGTAGGAAGAGATGTCCGGAACCGGAGCGCCCATGGCCTGACAAGTGGGGGTTCCGTCATTCTCGTGCAAACTCCCCAAGCCATCGATGCGGATAGGCCAATCAAGACCGTTGCAGTAGTAGAGACGATCCCGGTACTCGCAGAAGCAACCCAACAAGTGGCCGGGACCCTCATTGGTTCCTGGGTCGGCTGACGGCTGAGAGATCCAAGTATCAGGTTCTTCAATCTCTCGGAACAGCATCTGATAGGGCGTACCCGATTGGTAGCTGTGCAGCAATCCAAACGTGCCGGCCAGGATCAGGTTTGAGCCTGATCCGCCGGCACGCCAATAGTGCATGCCATGCACCTGAGAGAGGTCCGTATGACCGAAGAGCTGCGTGACTACGGAGTAGCCGCCTGACTTGACCACCTTACCGGAGGAGTCTATCTGAAAGCCACGGGCGCGAACGGGCGTATGCCATTCACCCAAGTCCACAATGGAACCAGGAGGCGACCACGACTCGGCTGTGAAGCCTTTGAAGTCGTCGATCACGAAGGTGTTGTGAACTTTCCCGAAGTCCATCTTATGCCCCGAAGGTTGCAGGCAAGACAAGGTAGGACGCCGTAACCAAGACGTCACCCACACCGCTGAGAAGCACGTTGAGGGCGGTAGCCTCGGGTCCGAGCTTTTCTGTGCCTAGGAGATTGAGCGCCACGATGCTTCCCTGGAGCATGTACGTAGGATAGAACACGGCTCCAGCTTCCCCCCACCGAAACGACACGTCGATAGGAGAAGCATCCCGATTGGAGTACACCAACTGCGTCAGGAGGATGCTGGCACCCGTCTCGGCCGCGATCAACTCGTTGTTGTCCGCCAACGTGGCGATGATCGACTTCGACTCGCAGACGCGGGGACGAGGAATGAGACCCATGCGTGCCAAAGATGTAGACATGACTCATCCCCCGAAGTTGTAAGCGATCATGGGCCGACTGCTGGATGGAATCGACAAGGTACCGAAGAGAACGTGGATCTGTGCGTTGTGCCAATAGGCGCGACGAGCAGCACCGTTGGTGACACCCACCTCCAAGGCGTTTACAGATGCGAGATTCCAAGCACCCAAGGTGTTGGGATCCGTGGCGGAAATCTTCGAGTAGCACTGTATTGAAGCCGTCAAAGCCGCTGATAACGTAGAGAGTTCCGCCGCACCGGAAAGCATGAAGGTCTTCAAGTAAGCGCCACTCAAACCGCGCTGAGCACCGTTGTTGACCTTGACGGCGAGAATGGACGCTGTGTTGGTGAAACCCCCACAGACAACGGAAGCCTTAGCGTCCAATGTGCTGCTTTCTCGTGCATCCGTGCTCCAAGGAACCTCATCCAAACGGGTGTAGTCGAATGTCCAAGCCGTATAGCTTCCATCAGCGGTAGGAACCTTGCATTCGATCTGGAAAGGATGGGCCAGAAACGTACCCGACGTAACCACCAAGTCATCTATGTATATCTCATAGCCCTGGCTGTTCTTGTTCTCACACTTGCCCACACCCAGGTTGCCGGTTTCGATTCCCGTGAACTCCGTTGTATTCCCTAGAACTTCGACGTAGCCATCTCCCGATGAAGCCTCGTAGACCGCCAACTCGTAATCCCACGAATCACCGATGTACGTCTTGCGCACGTTGACCAAGTACCAGGTATCCGTGGAGAGGACGGTGTAATCACCCGTGGCACCCTCCAAGGCTGTATAGGGTGCCTTGAATAGCTCCAAGCGGCCGTCGTCTCGAAGACCCAGGAACATATCGAAGACCGAACCCGTGGAGAATCCCAGAATGGGTTCGCTGTCCGACGCTGGAAAAGCAGAGACGTACAAGTAAAACTGCACGCGGCAGTCCTGCCCGAAACCACCCAGGATGGTGCCGTCCGATGATGGGCTGTTGACTTGTCGATACGATAGACCCGAAGTGACGGGGTTGACCTTCAGGGCGTAGTCTCCTGTACGCTTGATCGTGTTCTGGATCGTAGCCCCGGTGCCGGCCGGACCTATCTCCTCGACATTGACGCCCTCAAAGCCTGTAAGCATCAGGATCATCAAATCTGCTCCGGCATATTCGACATGGAGATCCGAGAAAGCCTCGGCGTGCCGGTGTAAGGACCTGTGATCGATCGCATGAGAGGAACGGAATCAGGGTGATAGCTCAACGTCTGCTGCAAGTCGGCCAAGGCTTCCTCGTACTCGGCCCGGTACGCTTGGTAGAGAGGCGGGCGAACAGCCAAAGCCCCCAGGGCAGCAGCACCCCACACCAAGGCGTGTTCGCAGTGATAGGGCAGCTCCAAGATTGTGCCGCCCGTGACAGTAAGCTCGTAGTCACCACTGTAGAGCAACGTGGCTACCGTATCTCCGGAAGCCTGAGGAGAGATGAAGATCCTGAAGTCCCCATCCTCGTCATTGGCAAGTGTCCAAACTTGCGGTGCCGTTGCTCCGTAGATGGTCGATCCAACCTTGGTGATCCGGTCGAAGTCGGTTGGAGGAACTTGACGCGCCAAGTAGAGCTTGCCGGCATTGACGAACGTGCAGGCCACCATGGTACCCGGCATGGAGGTCAGTTCCGCGCTGGACTCTCCATCAGCGATGGTGACTTCCTCATACTGATGGAACAACTCCAGGGGAACCCGCTGTGCCATGTCGGCATAGGTGAAACCCAGCCAGGCATAGATAAGAGAGCTGATGTTGTCCTGCCGGAGAAGAGCGGCCACCTCTACGGCCAGCTCGGAACAAGTAGAAAGCTCATTCGCCATTACATACCTCCCCGCAGGATCTGCTCCGGATAGATCGCACGCATAGCCGGAGTGGAAGCGAGAGTTGTTGTCTCGTTCCGAACCATGTCGGCCAAGCCGTTGATGTAGTTACCCTTCCACACACCGTACCGGCTACCGTCTCCGATGTAGAGGAAAGCGTAACGTAGAACACCGGCCAGGATCACCTGAGGGTACTTGGTCAAGATCCAGTTGTAGTCATCGGATGAATCGAACTTCTCCGGTGCCTCCAAGTACGACATCTGAATCGCATCCGTGGTCGTCGATGAGATGGGATGCACAGCCAACATCGGGTACATATAGTACTCGCTGGAAGCACTAGCACTGATCCACTTGGGGATACAGTACCGTTCAAACTCTCCAGTTGTGTAGTTGGCGTTGCCTCCCTGGAAGAAGCTGTAGAAGTCCTGAAGAGCACGGTGCTCCAAAGGACGAGTAGAACCATAGGCCATGCGATGCACGGCCATGATATTGAGCGAGGCGAACGCCGTGTTGTTGATCCACTGCTCCGATACAACCGAGGACTGCACGGGGGCACCCAGGTTCACCGTCTTGAGGTGGCGCGGCCAAAATGCCTTGTTGGCAATCTCCATCATAACCCGATTCGTCCATGTGACCACAGAGCTTGCCAGGCCGTCATGCCCGGTCAAGAGCTGCACTTGGTCTTGAAGCGTCTGCACTGTCCACGCCATGGCATCCTCCAGAGAAACTTACACCTCACGATGTAGTTGAGCAGCTTTTGTCATATTCAATGATGAGCCTCTCCGGCGCATGGGGCGCTTGCCTCCCCGCCGCTTGGCCCACTTCAACTCGCTGGGAAACATCTCCTCCGTTCGATCCCGCTTTTCCGGCGTCCCTGCGCCGGTTCCAGATTTGACTGATTGCTGGCCGCCACCAGCTACGTGAGTCAGGTGCGTGTCCAGTGTCCATTTGTCGTCCGGCGACGTCGGGCACCAGTTGGGATGCTTCCACTTGTCGCCCGGATTCAAGGACGAGTCTGTGGGCTTCGAGGACATTGGCTTTCACCTCCTGGTAGTGGGCCTCTGTGACCACTTCCGGTACGCCGATAATGTGACCGATCTTGACGCCCGTATCTACCTTGATCTTCATCCCTGCCTGAAGAATGCGCGTGCAGAGCGCGGCGTCTTCCCCAAACCCGAACCCGAGATTGAACCAAGGTCCGTTGATCTTGCGAAAGACCTCCATGTTGAACAGGATGAACCCGAAGCCAACCACGGGAATGTCGAGTAGGGCGTTGTCTTCGTAGAAGAAGATCGGGGCCGTTCCTTCATGTGTCAACTTGAAGATACAGGGCACCGTGTTCTTCTGCCGCGTGTAGTAGAGTGCGGAGAGAAGGTGTGCTTCACTCGATTGCGTGATCATGATCTTCCACAACTTGGAGAAGTCTTCTCCGTTGAAGACCATATCATCATCCAGCATCAAGCAGTGTGTGGCGCCCACCTTCAAGGCGGCCATGATGATCTGGTTGCGTGCCTCTTGGCGATACGTGCGCAGATCCCGTTCCACCCAGATATTCTTGATCTCCGGGTGGTGCCTGCCGATCGTGTACGCCAGATCCCAACCGGAATCAATGGCGAAGCGGTCGTCCGACTTGCCGTAACTTGGAATGCCGATGAACAGCTTGTACTCAATCATGGTTCCCCCAGCCTCTTCCATACGTGGGACCGAACACCCTCCAACTATTTGCCAGTTGGAGAATGAACAACCGAAGCAGCGTGAAAAGAGAAGGCTTGTCCACCCCACGGAAGTATCGATTACCACAATGGGGGCAACCGTGCGCCCGCTTGACTTCCCACGAGGTATAGACACGGCCACAACCTTGACTGCGAGCCGTTGTGGCACATCTGCGCAGGCTCACCTCGATTGAGGTGAACTTCTTCCCCAAAATCACGCGCTCCTGAGCCGACCGAAGGGGCGTCTCGATAGGAGACGGCAACCTATGCCGGCGGTCAAAGTCCACGTTCCGCATGACATTCGGATTCAGCACCTTTCCCCCTGATGTGCAGGGGGCCGGCGATGGGCCGGCCCCCACTGCACCCTACAGCGCCTTGATGAACACGGGGGCCGTCCCCGTTGAATCTGCCGCCAGCGTTCCGGCACGGTTCGCCAAAGGAATGGCATAGCCGCCGGCCCAATAGGGCCGTACATCAAGAGCACCTTCCGTTGTGACGGAGGTCGCCTGGTTCATCGGAGCCAGGTAACCACCATTGGTGATACCCTCCACGGCACCAAAGCCGTTGAGCGGGCGAAGGATCCACGAATACCAATCGGCGTAGGTGTTCGTGGTGACAACGTAGCCGGCGCTAGAGAAGGGAGCCGTGTTGCAGTTGGAAATCTTCGCGCGTCCGTGAGGACCCCAGACCTGCACTTCGCCCCACCCACCCGTGGGCACCGGTTCATCACAGATGCAGCCAGCCCACAAGGCCGGACTCGGCTGCTGCGTTGTGGCCGTGTTTCCGAACGTGACCTGGTATCCGTTGCCGGCACCCGCTTCTCCATCAGTGAAGGAGTAGTACCAGAAGACCGAATCCCCAACGGCCATGTCGTACGCAGCCGCATTGTAGATTGCACACGTAACCTTCTCCGGATCGTCCCGGCGGATCGACATGATATTCACTGCAATCCCCCTTCCGATTACGGAGTGTAGTTGGCCGCCAAGCACAGACTGATGACGCCATGCCGAGAACGATTGCTCGTGCAGAGCTGTGCCGTCAAGAAAATCTGTGCCGTGCGGGCGGCCTGGTTGTGAGGACGATAGAACGGGCTGGTCTCGAAGTCGGACTCCGAATCGACCACCCATTCCAGGTAATCTGTATCCAGCATGTAGAGCGGGATTGCAGGAGCGGAAGCCGAAGGGTCTCCCGCAGGGAACGGGGTCGAGAGACCGTGATCGAAGATGAGCGTCAACCCCTTGAACTTGAGGTTCTGGAAGCCGGCGTCACCCACACGAGTATCCGTGAACCGCTCCAACGGAACCAGGGCCGCCTCGTACAGCTCGTAAGGACGCTGGCCGGTAAGGCCGAGCGAGGGCTTGTCGGAGCCGTCCACGAGACGGTTGTACATGGACCGCATAGCGGTGATGATGTTCTGGTTCGTGTTCCCGTCCGCATCGGCGGCGGCATCCATCTCGGCGAAATCCAAGAGGCTGCCCATGACACCACCGTCCGCCCCGCGCTGAATACGATTGAAGCCGGGGTTCGAGTAGTTCATCCACCAAGCATTGGTGTAGGCCGTGACAGCGAGCGTTCCACCCCAATCCGCGTAACTGCCACCCACACCATTGCTCGTAACGGAAACAGGGATGTTGCCGACACGGTGCGTTCGCGCCGTGGCACTTTCCACGTCCGTCATACCCCATCCAGTACGGACCAGATGGTCTAGGGAGTTGAATCCCTTGCCCGAACCATCTTCCGAATCGATGTAGTCGCCGGACACGTCGCCCACGGAGTTGACCGTGTTGGCATCCGCACCGCAGAAGGTCTTTGCATGCGAAGAGTAAACCCCATGGAAGAGGTCGTTGAGGTACCAACGCATGGCCTTCTCGGCCTGCATGGTCTTCGTCTCCAACAAGTCAATCAGCTTGTACTGACCGGAGTTCTTACGCTCCTCGTCCCGGCTGATCGTGATGGAGGCGGAGATGTTCTTCCAGTAGTAGATCGCCGCGGTGATTCCATCCTGAGGGGTAACGTCCAACGTGTCATACCCCTCGAATGCCTTCACCGTGGAGTTGGTTCCGTACATCAGAGGGACAACGATCGAGTGACCGCCATCCTGTGTACGCTTACGACCCTTGTCCGTCAACCACCACAAGAGAGGTAGACCACGAGTGATGTTGTCTACCAGCTTGGGGCGGTAGGCTCGCAGGGTCGTGGTGAGTAACGCATTGTAGGTGTCCGTAATGGACATCTGTTCAATCGCCACGATCCTAGCCTCCTACACGAAAGCGTGTCACCTCATGGGAAGCTGATTCGCCTTCGCGGAGTTGAAAGCCTTCTTGTCAATGCCAAGCTGATCGAGCGCCCAAGCCAACGAGGATTTGAAGGCTTCACTGGAAGAGCCCTTCAAATCAGGTCCGGCGGGAATCACGGGACGGCCGACCCCGCGAGATTCCACACCGGCTTGAGGCTGCTGCGTCTGACGCTGAGCACGAACAGCTTTGACCTTTTGCACCACCGCCCAGTTGTAGGCATCCTCGTAGCTCCGGAAACCACGCCCGGCCAAGCGATCCTGCTCCCACGCCTTCTGCATGTCACCCTTGTACTTGTTCCAATCAGGGTGACTCTGTTGGAACTCAGCGAAAGCATCTCGCTGGCCCAACTGCCCTTGCATCTGCTCAAGGCGTTGACGAAGAGGAGCAGTGGCACGCTCAATAGCCTGCATCATAACCGGATCCGACTCCGTAGGATCCTCGGAACCCGAATCGGGATTGTCCAAGCGCTGGAGAAAGTCACGCACTCGCGTATCTTGCAGCAACTGATCGAAGGCGACGGCCTTCTGTTGATGCAGGGAGGAAGTACGCAACGCCTCCTCAGCCTTACGCCGAACCTCAGCCAAAGCCTGAGTCTTCTGCGTGAAAGCCTTCTTCATGTCCCGAAACGTGGGCTGAAGCTCCTCGGGCACCTTGGACGGATCGTAGAACGATTCACCGCCCTCCGGCTGGTCGCCCGCTTGACCAGGATCTTCCTGGGAAGGGTCTTCCCCGGATTCAGGGTCCAGACCCAAATCACCCAAGTCCATCTCCAGATCATCCATGATCATCCTCCTAGCCTACGGACGGTTCAATCGTCGAACGGACATAGAGCACTCGTGCCCGGCGAGCCGCTTCCTTGAAGTCTCCCACCGGAGTGCCCTGTGTTTCACGTACGTCAATGACCACCGCCCCATCCTTACGCCGTTCTACAAGAAGCCCTGTCACCTGGAACACGACCTCATCTCCGGCAGAAGCACCGGAACAGGCTTGTGCATCCTCGGGTGACAGAACAATCTTCCTACTCGACATCAGAATGCCTCACACAGACCTTGCTGCTTGAGCAAGTCCTTCTTGTGCCGGCGAGAACGCACGAAGACCGGATCATGCCCGAGATTCTCCGACACGTACCCTGAAGTCGGACACGTCGCCCCATCGAAGGCCACGGCCGGAATGAATCCCGGTCGAGATATCTTCTCCAAGGTTCCGTCCTTGCCGATACGGTAACGTCCCGTCTTGTCTCCGATGTCATTCATCGCTCAACCCCGCCCATGTTACATAGAGATTCTCACCAGACTTGTTCTTGAACACCACGTAATGATGATTGGGTGGGAACGTGAAAGGGAAGGAGTTCCCACCTTCATCAGCAGGACCCAAAGCCAGAGAATCCACCAATGCCGTATCCCCCTTCACCACGGTATAGACCCACAGAGAGCAGCTAGGGCTGGTGTAGGAGGTGGACGCCAAAGACGCGATATTGATGTTCAAGGTGTAGAGGGCATGCGTGGAATCCGCCATTACGGTATCCGCTTCCGATGCCAGAACACCGGATCCCATGTAAAGGGATCGATGAGCATTCTCCGATGCCCAATCGATGGGAAGCATGAAGACGAATCCCGTCGTGTAGAGGAAGAGCACCAAACCCGCAAGAATACCTAGGGCGCGTTTCATTAGTTCATCCCCTGAGTAGGATTGGGTGTTCTACGGACCCCCATGTTCTGAATGCCCGAAAGCATGGACCCCAAGTTGGAGCCCCCTGATCGCAAGTTCGGAGACTGTTGACCTGATCCTCCTTGAGCCCCACCGGAAAGCATCTGCTGCAATGCGAGTTGTTGAGGGTCTACAGGCTGTTGAGGGATCATCAGCGAGCGGTAATCGTCCACCTCCAAGCCTTCGGCTATGCGCTCGATCAAGGCTCGCATGTTGAGGATAGGCCGGCCCATCTCATCTACAGCCCCCTTGGCTACGTTGAGTAGATCGATGAGCTGCTTGGTGCGAACCTCCCGGGACATGAAGCCGGAGCTGCCTACCCGAACACGAACGTCCACCTGAGCCTTGAGAACATCAGGACCTACCTCTTGCCAGAAGGCGGACATCTCCGGACCCACCAAGAAATCCACCTGGTCGATCTGGAGAAACTGGCGGTCAAGAGACAAGAGCTTCTTTGCGACTCGCTCTACCAAGTCTCCTACCAGGTAGAGACGATCGCTGTCACGAATGCGAGCCTGCTGTTCAATGATAGAGGCTTCCGTCGCCGTGCGAGCCTTCTCTTGTCCGCCACGACGTTGTTCCGTTACACCACTGGCGGCGGTCATTTCATCCCGAAGCACGGTCCGCAGATTGTATAAGTCAGGAGAAATCTGTGCATCCATCAAGGCTTCGACCTTGGCGGCGGGAGGTCCGTTGACCTCAATCACAGCGCCATCGATGGGAGCCTCCAACTTGGACATCTCGTCCACGTCCAGCGCGCCCTTTTCCACCAGGTACTTTCGGTGGAACCGCTTGACGTGATTGTAGTGCATGCTGTTGAGCAGATTGAGTGTGATCATGGGGTTGTACCACGTCGCCGCGTCGCTCACCCCATAGGGAGTTTCAGTGTCTTGGTTGAAGACCAGCGCTTCAAATGGGAAGCCGTCCATGTCGTAAGGACTTTCATCCTCACGCAGGAACTTCTTGGTGCCCACCGTCATGTTGTGCGAATCGAGGACCATCAACTTGTTGGTTTCCCGATCCCACAACTCGTAGAGGACCACCAGATTGGAATAGGGTGTGGGCTTGGGCAAGGCACCGGAACCGTAGTAACGACCTGAAACTCCTCCGTGCACTTCGTTGAGGGCGGTGTCGCCAAGGACCGTCATGTTTCCCTCGATACCCTTGGTGAGGCCCCGAGGGTAGAGGGGAGACTTGCGAATCTGATTTACGTCCTTGATGACCAAGTGGCAGACCCAACGAGCATCTTCCATGGAGGTGGCGAGAGGATCGATCAAGAAGAGCTTTGGGCTGATGCGAATGGCGAAGGGATTCCAACCCGTGAGACGACTGTCAGCCTCCCAAGAGAGGTCGTTGGGCTTGGGCTCTTCTTCCTCGTCAAAGGCGGATTCACCCTCGAAGAACCATTCCTCATCCGTACGGCTACGGGCCTTGCCTTGGAGGGCAGGCCCGTAGCCGAGCTTGATGAAACTCACCCCACAGATCAGAGCATCGAAAACCGCCCGGCGACCTTCCCGCTCGAAGCCCATCGTGCGGAACTGAGAGTTGAGGAGCTTCTCCAAAAGGGTGGCATAGGTCAGGGGCGTAGACCGCAAGGGCGTGACCAGAATGTCTGGGTTGCGGTAGTAGATCGAGGGGAGAATGATTCGAGAAAGCGTAAAGAACAGGTTGAGCCACACCGAGTCATTCGGAGGGGACTCCTGCTCTGTCAGATCCATGCGATAGTGGCGAAGGTACTTGTTCCAATCGTTGACTCGATCCTTGAGCGCCACCTCGCGCTCATGGATGACCGAGACCCACTCGCCGTATCGCTGCTCTTCCCGTTTGCGAGACACCCATCAAGCCTTAGCTCACCAGCCTTACTTGATGCTCAGGATATTGCCGCGCCTACCACGTCTGCGTTGTTGAACGAGATGCTGAAACACTGCCATCGAGTCAGGGGCGGGTTCGACTTTCGGCTCCGGACCCGCCGGAAAGATGAGCTGAGGCATGTACGCCTGTGCGTCCAGACAGTCATCCGTTCCCCCAATCGGGAAGCTAAGCATTTCGTATGCCAAGACATCCGATCCAGGTACCAACTGGTAATATAGCTCCTCGGGAGGGAGAGTCAAGTCCGTTCCTTCCTTGACTCGGAGAAATACCTGCCCGTTGGACACAAACGGTTGTAAGCCTCTCAAACGCAATGGCTTACTCATCCGAGTGTCCGGTGTAAGGGGTTCTACGTGAAACCACTTGCCGGCGGAGCGAGCTGCACGCACAAAGCCATGGTAGAGTGACTTTTGGAACATTACACTTTCAATGCCTATGCGGATGGGCTTGTACCGCTCTTGAACCTCGAAGAGACGCTGGATGATGGGCTCGTTGCCTACCAGGTGCTCACGGAGCACTTCCCAGACGTACATATTGTACTCGGAATCAACCCCGTTGGTGTCGAAGGCGGTCCAATCCGAATCCATAGACTCCCCACGGCTGGGATCGCAGGTTGTGAAGAAGTTCATCATGCGAGGCATAGGCTGCATGACACCATGCCAGACCCGATGAGTAGAGTGGAAGAAACCGAAGTCCTTCAAGCGGAATATCTGCTCCTCGTCCGGCTGTGGGTCGTTCAAGTACTGGCAACTAAATGTGTAGATGCTCATGTTGGATTCATGCCGAAGCGTATCCAGGTACTTCTTGGAGAAGCGAGTCGGGAAGTAGACTTTCCCATGATGATTGATTGCTTTGCGAACGAGGATCTTCCAAGCAGCCGGCTTGCCTTGACGACGGCGTTCCTTCTCCTTGGCGATAATGCGACCGTAGATGTCATCCAAGTGCCAACGAGTACCTACCAGAATGCGGGGACCCCTGCCTAGAGGAGAGCCTGGAAGAGGATCCAGGATAGGAAGCATGCGTTCGATGTAGCCGAACACTTCATCGATCATCTCTCTGGAGGAGATGTTTCTATCGTTCTGTAAGTCGTCTCCAATGAATAGATCAACGTGCTGAGATACCTTGGAGACTCCTACAGAAGATGCGATGAAGGACTGCTCGGCACGGTAACGGGTGCGACCCGCCAGGGAAGCGGCGGTCTTGTGCCAAACGGCTCCTGGACTGTTGTCACGGAGATCCCCATACAACTCTCGAAAGAGAGGGTTCTGTTCAATGTGAAGACGGATCAAGCCGTGAAAGTTCTTCGTGTTCTCCGTGTTCTCTGAAGAGATGAGAATACGAAGGTCTCTGCCGTTTACCTGTTGTCCACAGAGGTTGAACGTATGCGTGAAGAGCCAGAGAGGAAACGCCACAGAGATGATAGAGGATTTGAAGGTTCCTCTAGGAAGGAGGATCAGTTGGTCATACCCGAAGTTCGAAACGAGGAACTGGCAGAGTTCCCAATGAGGCTGAATCTCCATGTCTCTGAAGCCGATGATGTACTTGCTGAAGTAGAAGAGACTCCTAGCCCCTAGGCGACGAACACGTTCCAGCAAGAGCGAGTAGTGGTACTCATTCTGTTGCCTGTGGTTCATCAGCCCCACGTCCAAGGCTGGATAGATTCGGTCCAAGGTCCTCGTATTCAATGTCTAGCACCTCAGATGCTGGAATCACCTTGCCGTCCACCATGTTGACATCATGGGGATAACTCAAGGTCATCATTCGTTCAAGCTCCTTTTCGAGATCGCCATCCGTCATACACTTGATGCGATCGCTGGAGAGATTGGCTGCGTCTCCCATGAGAAGATTGAGATTCACGTCCCCCTTACCCTTTACCAGACCGAACATCTCAGCCAGGGTTCTCATACCCTTTCCTGAGCCGCTGGAAAGAGCTTGTTGAGCGATCTTCCGCATGACCTGAGCCCGGAGGACTGGGATATTCTGCTGGAAGAGATGGGATGCTGGAACGTTGAAGGTAGGGTCGTACTGCCAAGAGATTAGCTGGGAAGGATCCACGCCTAGGTCCTTGGCGATCTGCTCATCCGTTCTGCTCTCGGTAGGATCCGCCCAGATACGAATGTACTTCTTCTTGATAGCTTCCAAGTCTAGGACGCTGGAAGAAGTACCATTCTTACCCTTGGCCTTTCCGATCCTTCTCGGTGGCTTCTTGAAAGAAGCCTTTGGGTTCGCCACGCTTGCCTCTCCTTCTAAAGAGTATGAAGCTTCTAAAGCTTCCTTGCTTCCCCCGGAGACCGCTTCAGCCTCTCCCCTTCGGCTTGTGGAGCCTACGGGGAGAGCCCGAAGCGGTCTCTAGGGGGGTTACTAGGGGGGTGGAAGGAGATCCTGTCAATAGGAAACTGCTAAGTCCTATTCTTTCCATGGGGATGGGTGGGGCCGGCTTCACCGAGAAGACGGCCCCACCCGGTTGAGGTGAGGAGTGGAGGCTCCTCCGTGAGAGGATGAGAAAGCGCCTTGGCCGGTCGAGCCTGTGCCCAGTAAGACCCGCGACCCAGGCTCATTCAATCTGCACGAAGTCTATCTGATTGTCAAATGAAAAGTGTAGATTCCATGGAGGCGCAGGGCGTCTACGATGCGCTGATCTACAAGAGTCTGAAGTGAGCATCTTGGGGTAAGCTACAAAAGTCTGATATGAGAATCCTAGGGTGAGTTACAAGAGTCTGATATGAGAATCCTAGGGTGAGATTTGTAGACATGGTGCGTGGGGATGTATGTATGACGCGCCAAAGCCGGCGGGGGGTGTACGCCGCTCGGGAGCGGGATCCTTCCAGCCTGCCCACCAAGCCCCGTGCACACGTGGATGCCTGCCCACAGCGCCCATTGGTGGCCTATTACAGCCACTTGTACATAAGCCTGCTGTTGTATGGCACTTGCACGCATGTAGGGGCGAGGTTGTACTTGTACGGTGCTTGCACACTGCATACCGGTAGCTTGCACTTAGCACTTATACAAGACTTTCGTAAAATGGATACGTTGCTTTACCCTCTACCACATGCTACACTTATACCATGCTCTCGGTGTGGCATACACCATGCAACGGCACCTACCTCGCCTGTCTCCTTCAAGCGGGCGTCGTCCAGTCGGCTTAGGTTTGCAACCCGGAGGTGTGAATGGATGACAAGCGTTACCCCTACATCAAGTATGCGTGGGGTGGAGTGAGTTGCGAGCGGGTCAACGGAAGCCTTACAGGTTGCCGAAGTCTCCTCGAAGCCGTCCGGGACTACGGCACGAATGATTGCGTAGTCGTTATCGCTCCTGATGAGCGGGGACCTATGGCACGGGCGTGGATCGCATCGGCTCTGCACGGTCCTATGCTTGACCTCGCGTTGCCTGTCACCGATGTTCGCACCCTAGATCGCAGTGGCTTCGTGCTCCGAGCCCTATCGACTGCCGATCATAGCTATGGGGTGCTCGCACGCAAAGCCCTAGCCGATCCGGAGTGGCAAGGGTTGAATACGGTGGGGCTATCTCATCACCTCGACAATCTGCGGCGCGCTGGGGCACGCATCGGTCACCGGGAAGGGTCGCACATTGTTTGGGAAGACGCCACGCCCCCTACGCCGGTGCCAGTGGAAGGCGAGGAAGCATGGGAGTCTTGGAGGCACACGGAATGGGAGCTTATCCCCCACCAACCGATCAACCACCCCAACTCGGAGGTGTGAATGGATGAGTTAGGATCCCTCCGAGCACATGCAGTTGCTTGCGAGGAAGTGTGGAATGAAGCACGCAAGCGCGCTCATACGGCTTACCGCATGTACCATGATGCCTTGCACATGGGGGACACACCCGGGGAAGAACTAGACCGGCTAGAGCGCGAGGAGGATGCTGCGAACGAGTACTTCCACGTAGTGTCTTCTTCAATGTTCGACGTTGCACGAGCTTGGCTACAAGCTGCGCAAGATGCACCTCAGTGTTCGGAAGATCCAGCGCACACCTTGGACCACATGATCCAAGCGAGTGAACTGCTTGTGCGCTTGCACGGTCCTTACTGTACTGCAACAGCAGAACTGGAGCGAACCATCAACGCCTACAAGCGTAGGCGAGAGATCCTACTGTACGGGTTCACGTTGCCGAAGTCTAACCATAGGATCTAAGGAGGATTACCGTGGCATACGAACCGGTTGCCTTTGTGTACGACGCTGACGTCCATTGCCCGGATTGCGCGAGGGACGCGGGCATGGATAAAGAAGGTGCTGTTGACTCGGAGGGGAATCCCGTTGGGGTGGTTGCCCCTTGGGATGATAACTACCCGGATGGCTTGTACTGTGGTACTTGCGGAGATGAGATTGTCGCTCCCACGGAGGGTTGAACCATGTCCCATGAATGTATTCTGAAGCATTACCCGAACCTACGGCCGCACGTCCAACGTGTAAGACTAGTTTCCAAGCATGCGGACTTCGAACGAATCATGGGCCACGATGCTAGGTGGATCGATGGCACACTCAAATACTTGCGCTCGGAGCTAGCCGGCAAGATTCGGCATGAGCGCGCCTACCAGCGTGGCTTGCCAGAATGGCAACCGTGGCACACCTATCAGCCCTACTAAAGGAGAACGGTAATGGACCCAAAGCGTGCATCCGATGCAGCACTGGAGTACACGGCGGCCGATTGTGCGGCCGCCGTATCGGCCATGCCTGAAGGACACAAGGCAGAGTACTACTTGGCTCTGTGCCGAGCTTGCCGGGCAGAGCAAGCGCAACGGGAGCGGATCCGGAGTAGCCGGCGGGTGCTGGCCCATGACGGTCCGAACGATCCGCTGGCGCACCCGGACTTCCGAAACCGGCTGTATATGCTAAGGCGTGCCCGAGAGATTGCCGAGTATGCTCGGGAGAATCCACGGTCGAGGTACGACTACCCGTACTATTCAGGTGCTCTATTCGATTGCGGGTGGAGGCGGCACAACCGGGGGTAGAAATGAAACGATACATCTTGTCCTTTGCTGATTCGGTCACCCATACCCCGGAGCACCCGGAGCGAACGGCGCGCCGTGCATCCGGGTGGGATATGGCGTATCAAGTCTGGCCCAACCGGGCGAGCATGCTCACAACGATTCGCATGCAAGGTGGGCGGTCGGGCGCTTGGAAACCATGCGTCCCGCTCGGTGCCACTACAGACGGCAACCAAGACCTTAGCCCCGGCTGCTCCCCGCAAGCCGATTGACACCTTGCTCCTCGGGGCGATCCATTCAAACCGGTCCTACAGGACCACAATCCAAAGGGGTACCTATCATGCACACCAATCCCGAAGTTGTCACACCGAACAAAGCCGAAGCAGCGCCCGTAGTCTCAGTCTCTGCGGGGATCTCCCGCGACGATCTGAAGGCGCTCTCCACCTTTGTCTCCACCGATCCCGAACGCTCGGAACTATCTCGGGTTTGGGTCCAACGGTTCGGCGACTCCCTTTACTGGCAAGCGACCAATGGGCACGTCGCCTTGGTGGTTCGCAGCAAGATGGATGAGGACGCCGACATGGCCATGCCACCGAAGGTCGCCTACCAGATCCCCGCACCAGCCATGAAGACGCTCACAGCGGGCCGCAAAGGCTTCGAGGTACATATGCGCTGGACGGATGAGAGCTTCATTAGTTGGGTCAACGGAACCGAGACGATTTACCGGCTGGCCACGGACGAGCAACCGCCCTCGCTTATGTACATCGTCCAACGCGCCTTGCAGGGGGTCGAGCATGAGCCGGCGGAGCATAGCAGCTTCGGCGCGTCCTACATGGAGCGGTTCGGGAAAGTGGCCAAGCTCCTATGCTTCTCCTCAACGCACGAAGCCCCGTCCATGGAGATATCCTGGAATACGCGGGGCAACGAGGACGCCACCCTCGTCCACTTCCACGGGCGAGACGACGTGCTCGGGCTTTGGATGCCAATCCGGGGCGCGGCGGAGAGCAACCACGATTGGTCAGACTGGAAGGACTGCGAAGCGTAGAAGCGATCCATTCAACCCACCCCCGCTCCAGGGGGTCAGAAAGGGGAACGAATCATGGAACGGCAAGACGATCGGACGCCCGAAGAGATGCACACCCACACGGTGCTGGTAGTTGGCACGGACTCGTTTTTGAGCGGGTGGGGGAAAGCCGCTGGAGGTCTTAGCTATGCTGCGTGGGCGTGCAAGCCCGAGGACATGCACACAGTAGAGCGGTGGGTCCGAAGCCGGGGCGATATGCGGCGCGTCCGGGTTACTTGTGACCCGTACCGTCCCAGTCGTGGTTGTGCACACTTGCACATATACGTCGTCCGGCCGGGTCACCTGGCGATGAGCTAGCCACCTTGCCCCTCGGGGCGATCCATTTCAGGAAGGAACGTACCATGGAATGCACTTGCCCTACGTGTGGACGACGCTTCCGCCGGGCGGAACGGGTTTCCGAGGAACAACCACAGATTCTTTCATCTAAAGGAATCAGCAGACTTCCCGAGGTTCAAGCAATCTCATGCACCCTTCAAGAGCACGTCCTGATTGTTCACCTTTCGACCAAGCATTACCCGTTGCGCGTGCGCTGCATCCATATCGGTGGATTGTCGGGCAGCTTGGTTGATCCCCGCTCGATTTGGAGAGATGCAGTGAGCGCGGGCGACTGCGCGGCAATCGTCCTGGTACACAATCACCCGTCCGGAGATACCAGCCCAAGCTCTGAAGACCTGTCCATCACCCAACGGCTCATCTCTGGAGGTCGATTGCTTGGTATTGAACTGCTTGATCACGTAATCGTCGGAGGTCCACAGCATACCAGCCTACGGGCTAAGCACCCCGACCTTTGGCAGGATATCTCATAGTGTACCGGCTGCTAGAAAAGGTGTAGCAAACGGTGCTTGACTAGGCTACACTCTGAAGGTAATGCTAGGTCCTAGGTATGGACAGGCTTAGGAAGGAGGTTACACGGTGACCCTCTGGACGATTCACTGGGATACCAGTGACCCGAAGAACACCGGTTGGGCGCTCCGGGTTGTGGGACCGGATACGAATGAAAGCTACGCGCTGGAAGCTCGCCGGGACGCCACGCTGGCAGAGCTGCTCAACACCTCTCAGGAACAAGGTCTACCCCTCCCGGAGTATGGGGAGTGGACGTACCACCCCGAGGATGGCGGACGTTGGGAAGCTGTACAGTACTGGTAAACTGGTAAAGAGGAGATGCAGCATGTTGAACAAGGATCAGAAAAGACTCCTTCAAGACTTACTGTGTATATGCGCCGAAGTCTTGAAGGAGTACGCGGACCACATCGAAGCGAAGGCACCTCAGGGCAATATCCTCCATGGTGAGAACTGCGAGAAGGTGGACCATCGAAGCATAGAATGGGGATCTAACTGCCGATGGGCGCACGCGCCTGAGTACGATGGTCCTTATTCGGTGGGTCCAACCTGGCTCTGCGGGCGCTGCCACAACAGTCTTACTTTAGAACAAGTATGCGAGATGATCCGAAGACAGCACCATCTTGACGCAAGATTGTATGGAGGGGAGAATGCTTAGTTGCAACGATCGCAAGAGACTCACAGAGCTATTGCGTGAACTCACTGCAGTGTTGAACAAGTACGTGGACTGCACTGAAGAGAAGACACCTCAGGGCAAGATCATCCATGGTGAGAACTGCGAGAAGGTTCGCCACGGTACTGCCATGTGGGGCGTGGACCACGGATGGATTCACGCGCCCGGGCACGATGGTCCCTATTCGGCGGGTCGAAACTGGTTCTGTGGTCGCTGTCACTCCGGCCTCACGCCAGAGCAGGCGTGTGAGTTGCTCCTAAGACAAGCACGATCGAAAGGAGGGAAGCATGCTTAGTGGCATCATTCATGGTGAAAACTGTGAGAAGAAGGACCATGACAACGATGAATGGGTTCCTTCTTGCGGGTGGAAGCACGATCCCAACTATGACGGACCCTATTCGCTTGGTCATTTCTGGGCGTGTGGCCGCTGCCACGCTATGCTAACTCCAGAACAAGTGTGTGAGATGCTCAAGAGGAGTACGACACCGAAAGAGAAGACTCAAACGGCGACCGAGCCAGAGAGGTGGGAGTACAAGTGCACTACCTTGAGCGGTTGGGATGTGCTCGACGCGGACAAGGGTGAACTCCCAACCTTGCTAAAAGCTGGCATGGATGGATGGGAGATGGTTACCATCCTGGAGAAAGGTACGACTAGCATTTATGGGGTAAGCCACGACTTCCAGCGTACCTACTACTTCAAGCGCCGGATGGCGGTAGAGGACCCACGGACATAGCCACTGGAGGGAACGATGGAACAGAATATGCGTCAATGGCTCGCCGAGCGCGTCACTGCACTTGAGGAGCGTGTCGCACTGTTGGAGCGGAAGAAGCCCGAGCCTGAAGTCACAGCGCCCGAGATTGAACGGTGCGCGTTGTGCGGGAGTGCACCCATCCACAAAGTACGAGTGACCTCCTTATCAGCAGGCTATGTGCAATGCAGCAACATGGCTTGCTACATCTTTGGCCCGAGCCGTGATCCCAAGGGACTGAAGTGGAACGCAATGCAGAGAGCCATCAAGCGAGGTGGGTATAACGAACTGGAGTGTAAGCCATGCCCTTGAGTAAGCAACGACTCTGGCAACAACGGATGAAAGCTAGAGGACGATGCACGCGCTGCGGGGAAGCGAAGACCCCCAGTCGTATGCCTTACAACCTCTGCTGGAAGTGTGCCGACAAGTACTACACGTACAAGAAGCGTACTTACCACGCGCGGAAAGCGGCGAGTCTGTGCGTCCAGTGCGGCAGGCCACGGGGCATACCCGGTACCCTGTGCGGTCGATGCTTGGAGATGAAGCGAAGGAGGGAAGAAGTCCATGAGCAAGAGAAGTGTAAAGTTCCAGAGACGGGTCCAGGGAATGACCCTTCGGTTTCGGTATGACGGGTTTACTTTGTCGAGCTGGGATCCCTGCAATCGAGGGTGGTACCGCTATTGGTGCCCGCACGAGGATTACGATAAGGTGCTCTACCAAGCGCGGAAGCTCTGGCTGGAGAGATTCCCGAAAGAGCCCGATTCCTTCACTGAGGGCATTTCTGGGGGTCCCCAGGGGTAAGGGTCGGACCCCTCCCCCTTCGTGCAGCCTCGTGCACGCATCTGCACCAGCATGGATGCCTGAAACGACACCTGGGAGGATCTCTGGATGGATAGGCAACTTTGTGGATTGTTGGAGCTGTTGCTGCTCCTGGGCGTAGATGGCCTGGCAGTCCAAGTGCTAGTCTTCCTCGTTCGAGCCATGACACGGGGGAGCCGGTGATTCTGGTCCTGAAGCGCTGTCCTACAGGATTGTTGGTTCCCCCTACTTTCTACTTGCTTCCTACTCCTAAAGAGTCTAAAGATACTGAAGCCATTCCTTACTCTCATCCCTACCTAAAGGGGTCCCCCGAGCCTAGAAGCTCGGGGGACCCCTTCTCTTAGGTAGAAAGGTGTTGACAGTAGCCCTTCTACTTGAATACACTTCTCATGTGCTGAGTTTCGGCCGTAAACCTCTCACGAAAGGAGACCATTCATGTGCGTCTTCAACCTCTTCGACATCTTTTGGTGGATTCGTCGGTAGCATGACGGCGGCAGCGAAGTGCCTTCCTCTTCGCTGAGGCCACCCTGGTGATGGAGATAGCTGGGGTGGCTCGCCGGGACCCCCCGAGGGTGAAAAGCTCGGGGGGTCCCTCTCTTTCATGTATCTTTTCTATTGCCACGGAAGCGCGAGTGCGTCTAGGATCCCCACGTCGGAGGTGCCATTCTACCAGGGAGGTCCACATGCTGGTTTGCGGGGACGTCATTGTCTCATCAGTGCCCCCTCACTGGTATATGAAGCCGATCACTACTCAAATCGTAAAGGAGCAGAAGCGTAGAGGGTACCTGCGCACCGATGGAACTCATGTTGTGAGGTACCTGGGGAAGCTACCTGTCGCCTGGCTCACACGAGCTGCGCAGAGAAGTAAAATCTCTCCAGACTCTTTCTACAAGTTACGGGAGGGAACCGATTGGTGCCTCTCCACAACTTGGCCCAAGACGGTGCTGGTCTCCTTTTCAAAGGACGTGCATCCCAAGGGGCACTACCGCTGCTATTACCGCACACAAGGTACGATCGGATCCCGCGACACCATGTTCTACTCCAGCGTTACCTACTTCTACTTGCGTGAAGCCGCACTGGAGATACTCGGCACGGCGTACGACCCCGGGCAACTGGTAGACTTCATACTCAACCGGTGGGGGCACACCCCGAGGTCTCGTTGGCGTAGGTTGCTCGACCTGGGAAGAACGCGCCTGGTCTGCTCGGTCGCAGCGTACTTGATGGAAGAGTACGCGCGGAAGTCTTGGCATTCAAATCTCTGGCAACCCTTCATCGATTTCTGGGGAGACCCTGTTGCACCCGATTCCGTATTGCCGGCTGACTTCGAGAACAGTCGCTGGTATCACTTGATGAATGAGGTTCAGTAGTGGAACGTACACGTTCCTTTCACCCACTCTATACCCGCATCATTGTGCAACTCTGCTCGCGCCGTAAGGGATCGGGCAAGGGCGTGAACATCTACATGTCCCGAACACTTCAGGTGAGGTCTGAAGTGATGGGTTACATCGATGCGACAAAGCACATCTGTGCGGCCTTCGACTCGCCGGTGCCAAGGTTGGTCGAGTTGGAAACGGATTTCCAGGTGGCGTTGAAGAAGGCCGCCGCTGATTTGCCCCAAGGTCCGGGGATTGACATAGATGGATTGCGTACTCGTGCCAAGGTGTATCGGGACCTGCGCAGAGACGCCTTGGAGACACGGTACATCGGAAAGGTGATGGTAAGAGTGGCGCTGGAGGATTTCCGGCAGTATCCCAGACTCGTGCAACGGGACCTGCTACTCTACCTCGGTCGAAAGGATCAAGCTGCTCGAAGGCGGCTGTGTGGACGGGGGCTGCGATGGAAAGGGTACGAAAGGGGAAACGCTCCGAGCCTGTTTCGGAAGCCGATTCAACTGGTGACCATGGGCCAGACACCGATGGAATCGGAGACACCGTAATCTCCGAACACGTCGTTGATGGCAGATGTGTCGTTTCTATGCCCTACCGGGGTTTGGAGACCTATCATGTACTGCCACGCCAAGGACGTTGCGTCGTCATGGTCAGTGCTCCCGACGATGTTCACGATCTGGAATACTCGCGTGAAGTGGAACTCAAGCTGTGGCCGTCCAAGATACGCAGCATCCCACGCGAGTACACGGTGATCGGCTACTTCACGGAAGCGTACGCGGTGCACATCGTGACCAAGCGGATTCTGACTCAACAACAGGAGGGATGACATGCTACTGAAGAATGACAAGGCTCGGATCGACGTTTCGGAGGCTGCCCTGCGGGACCTGGCGGAGATCATCGCCCGCGAGGTCTGCAAGCCTGAAACGAAGCTCACGAACTTCAACAGGGTTGTGGAGCTGACCTATCAAGCCCTCGATCGGGAGCTGAAGAAGTGACAGCGGCTACCGACAACGACTTGATGGTGCTGGCCGGAAAGATCGTTCAAGCGATAGGCGCTCGAATCCCTCTCACGGCCACGGGGTTTGACAGCTTGGTATCCGTTGTCTTCACACTCCTAAAGGAGGAGTTGTCGTGAAAAGCCATGAGCATTTTCTGTCCATACTGTTGGGCCAGTTGTGCATAGGAGGAACGCTAGGCATCATCATCTATGCGGCTTGCTCTCCCTTGGGGAAACTGAACCCCAACCCTCCTATGGCGGTCTCCGAGCGGGTGGTCCTGGTGGATCGAGGGACGCAAGAGACGACCTGGGTGGACCCGGGGCAGATCATCGTCCAGAGCAGTGGAACGATTTGGGTCTACGGGTTTCTGTGGACCGAGATCACCACGGCGGAAGGGGAACCGATGACCGCCGGGGACATCTTGCGAAGCATCTCCAGCTTGCCAGATACGCTCTACTATAACGGCCACAAATGACTGTGAGTCACGGAGGGTGAGGACATGGCTCGGTACAAGCTGGAAGACGTAATGGGTGAGTACCTGCGCACGGAACGGTCTGGGCGGGAAGCCATTCATGTGTGCAAGCTGTGCGGATCCCCTAACTTGAGCGTGAACCTGGTAACGGGTCTGTGGCAGTGCTGGGCGGGCTGTGCCTCGGGCAAGGAGGGTCACCTATCTCCATTGGTAGTGAAGACAATGCACAATGACGAGCTGGTAAGCAAGGCTCGTGATGCGTGGTGTACTACGTGTCAACGCGGTGCGGAAGGCTTCATATTGGACAAGATGCAAGAAAGGCACCCTACTACCGCTCCTCGTCCTGCCTACGAGTACATTGGGAATGCGGCGAAGGAGCCTTTCATCTTCCAAGGGTATCTTTCCTTGCCCTTGTTGGGCCGAGATGGATTCGTTGGCTACCAGAGCTACATCAGCAAAGGTCAGTACCGTATCCAAGGAAGGCGCGGTATCTGCTGGTACGATCCCGTGCGTCTCGGGTTCAAGTACGGAGACTCAAGCGTGGTGTTGGTGTGCGAGGGATTCTGGGACTTTCTATCCATGATCCTCCATCAACCCAAGTACATTGTGTGCTGCACAGCCGGAGCGAACCTGACGAGCTACCAGCTTTCCTTGCTGGTCTCTTGGCTGGATAGGTACACCCGGGTCCTCATCGCCTTTGACAACGATCGTCTCAGTCTCGCTGGCAAAGCCCATAACATGCTCCATCCGCACTTCCCGAATACGCACCTGTTCCTTCCCCCTACTGAAGTGCAAGGACGGAAGGTCAAGGACTGGGATGACTTCCTTCACTTCCTTACGCCCGAACAAGCAGAGCACTACTTTGCTAAGAGGGAGATATAGGTGGGAACACTGGCTGATCATTTCAATGTAGAAGACGTGATGTGCAAGTGTGGCTGTCAACTGTCACCGATCATCGTGCCTCAGTTTGTAGAGATCGTGGAGAACATCCGCGATATCTCCGGTTGGCCGATGATCATTCATCGTTGGTGGAGCTGCCCCAAGCATGATGCGGACCTGCGCAAGGAGCGTGGACAGAAGGGCAATGGACGTCATGTTCTGGGGTTGGCGATCGATTTCCACTTCGTACAAAGCACCATGTCTCTCTCCCAAGAAGAGGAGCGTCTTCGTGAACTGCTCGAACGTGATCAGTTTTCGCTCACAGACGACTTTTCCATTCGGTACGCTCTGGGAGTTGGTGACGGTTGGTACCACATCGCTGTCGAGAATCTTCCAGGGGACGAGAAGAATCCTCCGCTTATCTCCTGGCGCTATGCTTCACGCACTGACGCCACTAGGCGCACACCGTAACCTGGGAAGGGGGAAAAGGTGGCCTCTAAGTCGTGTACCGCCTGTAGGCTTCACCTGACGTGTAAGCACGTCTGCATGCCAGGAGATGGTAAACAGAGAAAACCGTACGCCATGTTCGTAGGTGAAGCGCCTGGCGCAACGGAAGACGACGCCGGACGCCCCTTTGTGGGTGCGTCCGGCGATCGTCTACGGGGCTTGATCCGCCGCCTGGGGATCGAGAAGGACTGCATCATTACGAATGCGGTGCGTTGCAGACCCCCCGAGAACCGCAAGCCTCGGTATGACGAGATCCAGACTTGTCGTGAGCATCTGATCGCTGAGGTGAGAAGGGTCAAGCCTGAGGTGATCGTGTTGCTGGGAGCCACGGCGATCCAATCCGTCATGGAGCTGAAGAGCGTGCGCGTGGGAGATTACCGGGGCCGGAAGAACTGGAGCTGGGAGGGGGCTCGCGTGATTGCAACCTACCATCCAGCCGCTACGCTCCGCCCGGGTGGGGAGCAGTACCTCCAGTGGCTGATCGAGGATCTCAATCGCCTGGCGAAGGAGGAGTGGACCCCGAGGGAATCCGTGACTTGGAGAGAGGTCAAGGGAGCGCAAGTGTGCCAGTACTTGCGGACGGGCAAGGATCCGGTGGCGATCGATATCGAGACCACCTGCCTAAGCCCCTTCGCTGATGACGCGCGTATCCTCTCCGTTGCGTGGAGTACTCGCAACGACCATGCCTACGTAACACGCGACGTGGAGGCATTCTTGGATGCCTTTTACAGTATCATGTACGAAAGGGTCTGGTTGGGGCACAACCTCAAGTTCGATCTGATGTGGTTGACGAGAGGATTCACGAAGGGCGAGCGTGAAGAGTGGATGTTGGAAGACACGTACGTCTTGGCGCATCTGCTGGATGAGAACGCCCCCTCCAAGGGTCTCAAGACCCTGGCCGGCATGTATACAGGGTATGGACCCTACGCGGAAGGTGTCATGGAGGCCCGCGAGCATGAACAGATGGCCGCTTTGGAGCCCGACATGCTCATGCGCTACAACGCCTATGACGCGGCTGCCACACGCAAGGTCTGGAAGGTACTCCGACCTCGGTTGCAGAAGGAGGGTCTGGAACGTCTGTACCGTGAGCAGATGGATCTACTGCCTGTCGTCATGGAAATGGAACAGGCAGGTGTCACGGTGGATCAGTGCCGTAGGATTGAGATGCTGACACAATACCAGGACAAGACGTCTGAAGTATCCTCTCGGTTGTCAGAGCTGGGCCTTTCCAATCCAGGGAGTCACACCCAGTTGGCTCAGATACTACACATGGAAGGTAGACTTCCGGTGATCGCCAAGACCAAGGCAGGTAAACCCAAGGTCGATATCGCCACGTTGCATGAGCTGCAACGGATCATGGACGATCCGATCTTCAGGTTGATCAACAAGGAGCGCCTGGCTGCCGTGATCGAGTTGGTCTTGGAGTATCGTTCTCTTACCAAGACGACTTCAACCTATCTGATCCCATTCTCCGATCCTGTGATTCATGCCAGCTTCAACCAATGCGGAACCGTGACGGGAAGGTTCTCGTCCAGCAACCCCAACATGCAGAACATCCCCCGTGAGGGCAAGCACCCGGTCAAGGACATCTTCAAGGCTTCCGCCGGCCGTCTCTTCGTGGGTGCCGATTACTCTCAGATCGAGCTGAGGATAGGGGCTCAGATAACGCGAGACTCCGCCATGCTGGACGTGTTCCGCAAAGGTCTCGATCTCCACACGGAGACGGCACGCCAGATTCTGGGCCACGAACCCAGCAAGGAAGAGAGGGCGCACGCCAAGACGGTGAACTTTGGGATCTTCTATGGCATGGGAGCCAGAAGGCTGGCGGAGCAAACGGGACGCGATAAGGGTTGGGCGGCAAGCTACATTCGCAGTTGGTACGCCACCTACCCCGGTGTAAAGGCGTGGCAACAAGAGCAGGAACAACGCCTGCTGAAGGATGGCTTCCTGGTAAGCATCTTCGATCGCCGGAGACGCTTCGGCCTGCGTGTGAGAAGTAACCGTAAGGAGGAGTATTTGGCGGCCCTGCGGGAAGCCTGCAACTTCCCTATCCAGTCCGCCGCTGGAGATTTGACTTCCATGGCTATGATCGTTCTACGGGCATCTCTCCCCAGGGAAGCGCAGATCGTGCTCAACATTCACGATCAGATCATTGTGGAGTGCCGAGAGAAGGACTGGGAGAAGGTGGCTGTGCGCATGTGGAACGTGATGGTGGATGCAGATGCACTGGTATCCAGATTCGGGTTTGATGTAGAGTTTCTCATCCCTACCCCGGTAGAAGTCAAAGTAGGCCCTACGTGGGGAGGGATGGAAGAGGTAGAGCTGTCTTGACAAGGAGGATTGTATGGCTCGCAAGAAGGACAGGGTAGTCAACGAGATTGACATGGACGAGGCAGTCGTCTCTGTTGGGGGATCGAAGTCCGAGTTTCTCAACGTCAAGGATGACATCGACTATGACATCCGCTTCCTGCCACCTGTAGGCAACAAGCCTGACGGCACTCCGCTCAAGACCCCGTGGTTGGAGCATGCCACGCACGGGAAGTTCGTGGCCGGCAAGTGGAGTGGTTTCACCGTCGAGGGAAGCGACCGCAAGCGACAACTCCACTGCCTGGAGGTTCACGGCACCGGCTACTGCCCCGCGTGTGCCTTGAAGGAATACAGCGAAGAGGAAGGCGAGGACGTCTCTTGGCTGGAGCCCCGCACGAAGTTCTTGATGAACTGTGTCGTGGATGACGAGCTGCGCGTGTTCGATGCTCCTCCGAGTGTGGTGGCCGCATTGCAGGACTACATCAAGAACAAGAAGTATGGCGTCAAGCTGTTCGACCCTGCGGTGGGCCGGAACTTCACAATGACGCGAATCAAGAAGCCCAACGGATTCCGTGAGTACAAGCTGGTACCGGATCCTGAAAGCAGTAGGGTGATCTTCGATGACTGGAAGGATCGGGTTCCGGAGTTGAGCGGTTTCGTCCAGCTCTTCTCCGAGCAGGAGATGGTAGACATCCTCGTGCAGAACCTGACAGGCATCTTGCCTGTTGAGGAAGCCTTCAACAAGAAGGCGTCGAAGCCGGCTCCCGCCAAGGGGAAGAAGACGACCTCCGCCAAGGGGAAGAAGACGTCCCCCCGAAAGCGGTAGCGATGAACGCCTGCGAGTGGCGCGTACTATTCGGCACACTCGTGTGTCTCCTCGCCCCCGGGCTGGGGGTGTTCTGTGCACTGGAGGCGTTTCGGCGAGGGAGGAGACTCGTGTCGATATACATCTTGATCTTGGGGTGGATCCTCTGCTGGTTGGCTTTGAGCTGGGTGATCCACACCGCATGGTAGGGAGGAGCAATGACGGAAGATACCGTGGAAGGTCTGCGTAGGGTACACAAGATATCATTGGACATGGTTGCGGAGTTGAGCCCTGAAGCTCAAAGCGTGATTACGATGGCAACAGAGATGCTGGAACGACTCGACTCACGGCCGCTCACCAAGCTCGCCCTTGCGCTTTGGTGCCAGAAGTGGGTGCTCGAAGTACTGGAGAAGCCATGAAACGTGCGGTGGTGTCTCAATCTCATGGGCAACTAGCTAGAGAGATCCGGGATGAGCTGCATAGTGCCGGCAATCACCGGTGCCTTCATCCTCACGTCAGACCCGACTTCTTTCGTGTGTCCAATACGAAAGAGTGCATGCGAGCCGTGTACTATGGCAGGATAGGCCTGCCGTGGAGCAATCCATTCCTGCCCGACCTGGAAGAGAAGCTCTCCAAGGGAACTCTGCTTCACGACCATATCCGTCAGGAGTTGATCACACGCTTCAGCCACTACGGTATCGCCTACTCGAACCCTGAGATCCTGCTTACTGGAGAGTACACCGTCAAGGTAGATGGTGACGCCGTGACGGTGAAGCTCCAAGGCCATTGCGATGGCATCCTGGCGAAGCCGCCTGTACATGAATCGCTGAATCCATGGATCTGGGAGGTAGAGCCGCCGATGTTCATTCCGGAGGCCCTACTGGAGATCAAAACCACGTCACGAGAAGGGTACCATGCCGTAGCGAATCGCGTCATGGAGCCGGGGCATTACTCGTACAACTACGTGAAGCAAGGGTTTCGCTACATTACCCTGTGGAACGACAAGTACCCGGATCGCAAGATCGATCGCTTGTGCGTGCTCATGTATAACTGCAATGGGGATGTAGACTCGACCACGGGCATGCCCATGAAGGATTACTGGTTCCGGTATGATCGGGGGGTGTTTGTAGAGGACATGGAACAACTGGCTGGGGTGGAAAGGGATGTCCAAAATGGCAAAGTCCCCACGAGGGGCTACGAAACGCGCAGTGCGTGGCAGTGCAAAGGCTGCACCTGGAAGAACCTCTGTTGGTCAGACGAGCAACCCAAGCCTGCTGCTACTCGCCGCCCTGCGAAGGCAAGACCTACACGGGCTGATCGGAGCAAAGGTTCCGCTAGAACTCTGGAACGGGGATCTTCGGCTGCTACGACAAGCGTTGGATCTGTATTGGAAAAGGGCCAAGCGAAGTCAAGCCGAAGCGGATCCACGCGGGGTAAGGCTGCTCGTAAAGCGCCTGGCCGGAAAGTCGTGGGAAAGGGTCGAAGGGCTGGTCGCTGAGCTGGAGAAGATCGCCATTCCCAAGGACCGGGTGATCTATGACGTACTGGAAGACTGGATCCAGCGCCAGAGCCTCTACATGATGGCTCAAGAGATCCTGAGCGAGTACGACAAGCCGGGGGCCGGCGGCAAGTTGGAGACGACCACGTATCGAGATCGACTGGATGCCTTGTCGGGACTGACCTTCGAGGCTGAAGAGGAGCACCAGATCGATTACGTCACGGCCCCCACGGACTACTACGCTGAGATCATGCGTGGACGGGTGCCCACCGGGATCGAAGCGATCGACCGCTCGATTCGAGGGGGTATCGGACCGGGCGAGTTCGGCTTGGTGATCGCTCCGCCCAAGCGGGGAAAGACCACCATTTTGGTGAACTTTGGGGCGAATGCGGCCCTGGCAGGAAAGAGAGTTCTTCACATCAGCTTGGAGATTCATAGTCTTGTTGCGCTGGAACGATACGATATGAGATTATCAGGGTACACCAGCGATAGGCTTCAACAGGACACACGGCTCATGTCCAAGGGTAGAAACGCCGTGAAGAAGGCCAAGGGTGGGATCATCATTCAGGATCTGTCGCATGAAGTGGTTACGGTAAGCCGGGTGGAAAGCCTGATCCGTAGGTACTCCCCCCTCGACCTGGTGATCTTGGATTACCCAGGGCTGATGTTTGGGAATGCCACTGAGCGCAGATTCGAGATCGGGAACGTCACCCGGGATCTGCGCCGGTTGGCTCATAGGATGTACGTTCCGATGTGGGGAGCGGCCCAGGGGAACCGCTCCACGATTGACGCTGAGGAATACGGGATGAGTGGCATCGCTGAGGACATCTCGCAGATGTTTACGTGTGATCTTGCGGTCTGTGCGATGCAGACCGACGAGGAGAAGTCCAAAGGTCTCATGCGGCTTCATGTGGAAGCTACGCGAGGAGCGGCGTTCAATCCAACCGCTTTCGTTCGCATGGGATTCGACACCATGACCATGTCACCTGTACGGGAGGAAGTATGATTCCGAGACTCACGGAAGAGCAGGCAATCGAGCTGGGGAAGAAGCTCAAGGAGTACCGAGAGGGCAACGATGTCAGCTTGGAGGAGTTCGCTCAGCAAGTCCAGAAAGCGGCGGGTACGCTGGGTCTGCATGGCGAGATCAACCACCAAGACATCTACCAAATGGAAAGCCGTGGCAGTGGTCTGCGGTACATCGCCTATGGGTTGGCCCTGGAGGTGACCGGATTCCCCGTCAAGGAGGCGTTGCATGTTGTACTCAACGGGAATCGATCCAAGCGTGGGGCCGAGCGGGGTGTTGGGAATCGTAAGGCTAAGAATGCCGCCCCCGCCGGCAAGACCCGGAATCGTAGGGCGGGCAACGCTCGTACGAAGAAATGATGAGGATCTGCTCTCCTGGATCGATCGGGTGGCGAGCAATGTGAAGACCCTGTTCGAGCCACCCTATGTGATCGAGGTGGCCGTGTTCCACAAGGGCGCTCCCATGGAGCTGTTCGACCAGGGAGGGTTCATCTTCGGGTTGGCCTCTCAGCTACGGAGAGACTCGAAGGATCGAGTCAATATGGTCAACCCCGCACAAGTCAAAGCGGCCGTGGGCCGTCGTCGGCCTCGTGGTCCGACGACGGCATCCACGAAGAAGAACTGGATTGTTCAAGCAGCCATGGAGGACATAGAAGGTGCGCAGGATCTTCAAGCCGAGACAAAGAAGCGTAGAGAAGCCCTCGCCGATGCTATCTACATCGCCAAGGCTGGAATCATCCTCTTTGGAGAAGACTCCGCCGGATGAACCCATACCCGATCTCACGTGGAGACTGCGCTGGATGCGAGCGGCCGAGACCATGGCGACCATGCAGGACCCCCATGTGGGTGGCTGGTTCTCGCCGGCGGAATCTCACATGCTGAGGGACATCTGTTTGACGATGTTGCCGGATACGTTGGCCGTGGAGATCGGCAGCTTCATGGGGAAGAGCACTCGTTGGGCTTACATGGGTACGCTCTTCTCCGGCGCTCAACTCGCGTGCGTGGATCCCTTCACCTCCAGCGGGGCGGGAGAACCGGAGCACATCGTCCGGTTCTACCGCAAGCTGGCCCCTCATGGGAGCTTCTCTGTCTGGGTTGGGAATCTCAGTCCCTTCACGCAGCGGTTGCCCCAGGAGGAGATCGAGGTCCACCTGGAGGAGAGTAGGAAAGCTGCGGCTTCTTGGGGAGACCGCAAGATTTCCGTACTCTTCATCGATGGACTTCATACAGAATGCCTGTTAGACTTGCAGGCATGGCTCCCCCATCTGGAAGACCACGCCATGGTGCTCATGCACGACGTCAACGGAAGTGGGGCCTACGGTGAGTCGGGGCCTGACAACACCTACTACCACATGATCCAAGGAGGTTGGACACCCTATGGAAGAGCAGACTCCCTCGCAGCCCTCACCCGAGACCCCGGTTGGTGGCACACCCGATACGAGTCCATCAACGCCCTCATCTCCTCCATCACCGCCGGAGAAGCGGATAATCCTGAAGGTGCTTCCTGATGGAAGCATGCAGATGGATGATGGGGACCTTCCTCTAAGTTTGCAGTTGGCACTGCTTCAATCAGGGTTGACGCAGGTGTTCGCGGACACAATCGAGAAGCGCGTTCTTCACTCCATGATGACCATGGCACGTATGGAGCAAGTCATGCAGGAGAAACGCATCCTCACAACCAAGGGCATGAAACCATGACGGACAGGATCACCGAGCTGACCGAGGAGCAAAAGCGAGAGTTGTCGGCATGGTACGATGCTTGGTTTGCCATTGGATCCAGCACGCAGCCGGCGGATCGAAAGACGGCTGAAGATGCGATGCGCAGAGCGTACGAGGAGATCGGGGAAGATCCACCCACATTCTTTTGGGTGGACTCCCCTTTGTCAGCGGCGCTCCTCATCAAGGTGCTGTCGATCTTGGGCAAGAAGCTGAAAGAGGTGCGCAGTGACCCCTGGGGCAGCTCGTTGGAGAATAAGCTGTCTATTAGACACCCGAACATGGCCTATCCAACGAACATGGCAATGTCTCTAGCCTTACGGAAGTACCTGTCGGACAGGCTATTTAGTTCTCTCTTTCGAGTGCTCAATCTTGGCCTGAATATGCCGATATCAGACGAGCTAGAGAATCACTTGAACAGCCCGTTGGAAAATAGGCTAGTGACTCTGCGCTTGGCGTATATGTCGTGTCTAACGAGTGGAACAATCTCTTCAGACCTGCTCCAGTCCTTGATGGGCTACATCGTTACCGCTCTGCATCAACCGATTCATTGGAGCCTGGGGACGTCGATAGCAAACGAGGTGAATGAGTTTCTCGTGAATCCCTTGCACAGCCCGTTGGATAGTAGGCTGCATCAAGCGCTACCAACTTCATACCCTTGCATGAGCCATGAAGGCATGACTGGGAGGTTCTGGAAAGCGCCAGATGAGATGTCCGAGGGTTTGTACGAGGCACTCTGCCACAGCCTCGGGCATAAGGTAGATGACCAGCTAAACAATCTTCTGGAGTTGGATCCACTGCCATCCTTTCACCACCGGCTCGACTCAACCGTCAACTATGGAGGTATGTTTGAATCCTATCTCGTAGCTCCAAGCATCGTTCAATCAACACTTGCACTTTCATTGTTTGATATACTGTCAAACAGACTGCGCCTCACGGTTCGTTCTGCACTGCTGGATTCGCTAGAGACGTTGGAATCCTTGCGGAGTACACTGCAAGCAATGAACAGACCTTCCACGATCCATTACAGGTTTGGTCCTCACCCATTCTTGAGCCTCGAAGCAAGAGCGCACATCAGCAGAGAACTATCCAATCAACTAGCCAACACTACGCTACACCTACAGTTTGTTGTGCATGACGCTCTGGTTATGTCGTTGGTGCCATTGGAATCCTTGAGAGAACAACTGATGACCCACGAGTCATTGACTAACGTACGGCGTCTATTGTTCTCCCCTTCCTCTTCTGCTCTTACTGTTCGACCTGCTGATGTCATACTAGAGGCATTGACTCACCCTCTGTATAACGCCACTGCGCGTGGACTACGTGAAAGAATCCATCTCAACCTAGCACACGAGATGGACCCAATGGCATCTTTGCGATATGAACTGACGAGGGAACTTGGCATCAGCTTGCGCAGATCCATGCGAAAAGCCGCTGAGATGACTCCGCTATGGTCCCCAAGAGTGTTGTTTCGACCGCTGCGTGACACTTACAAACATCTGACCCAAGCTGTGCTGGACACCTTACACGAGATGGACCCATCAGCCTCTTTGCGATCTGAACTGACGAGAGCACTTGGCGTTAGCTTACAGAGGTCCATGCGAAACGAATCTGGATTGAACTCACTGTGGTACTCAAACGTATATCTTCGACCCCTGAGTGGCATTCACGACCGATTGCTCGGAGCTGTGATGAGTGCCTTGGATGAGCTGATGGAAAGCAAGGAAGCCTTGGAGTACCCTCCCTTCTGGCATTGGGGGTCCATGGATTCACATTGGATCGCCTTCTACTCCTTCTGCAACGAGGTGCTGGGGATCAAGTACGCGGAAGAAGACATGCGACGCATGCGAATCCATCAGGACCTAGCCAAGTCGTGTGGGTGGGTCGTGGCCTACAAGGGCATCTGTATCTTGTGCGAGCGCCCCGAGGAGATCCATTGGTCCAAGGAAGGCCCCAAGGTGCTGCACCGAGATATGGGTCCGGCGGTACGTTACCGAGACGGCTTCAGCGTATGGTCTCTCCATGACGTGCGCGTGTCTCGGGAGCTGGCAGAAACCCCGGCGGACCAACTGCCCGTGGAGATGTTCACGAAGGAGCCCAACGCCGAGATTCGGCGGGAGTTCCTGCGCAAGGTAGGCGTGGAGCAGTTTTGCCGGAAGCTGGGAAGCACCATCTTGGACCAAGAGGGATTCTACGAACTGCACGAGATCGATCTGGGTGGGGAAACGGGTGCGTGGCCGTGCCTCAAGATGAAGAACCCGTCCTTGGGGTGTTATCACATGGAATGGGTATCTCGGGATTGCAAAACGGTGAAGGAAGCTCTACGATTCCGTAACCAGTCGAGTCTGAAGCCGGAACAACTCACATGAAGGAGGATGCAATGCGGAAGAAGCTGATCCAGCAGGGTGACGTTCTCATGTTCACGGAAGAGGCGTTGCCGGAAGGAGCCAAGACAATAGCCCCCAAGGCTCGGGGGTACGTCCTGGCGGAAGGGGAAGCCACGGGACACGCCCACGTCATCGTTCCCACGCCCGAGATCGAGATGTACGAGGACAGCAAGGGGGTCTTGTGGCTGAAGACCGGGACCCCCACGGAGGTGCGCCACGAAGAGCACAACACCGTCACCTTGGAGCCTGGGATCTACCGGGTGGGCATCGTCCAGGAGGTTGACCCCTTCGAGAACGAGATCCACGACGTCATGGACTGAGAGTTGAAAGGAGGTCTGCACGATCATGTATCCCGTCCAGGAGCAAGTCGAGAAAGCCGACCGGGAACAGTTGGCGAGATGGCACCGGTTTCTACCGTGCCCCGCGACCACGGAGGAAGCGGACATCATGGAGGAGATCGAAGAACGCTTTGAAGCCATGGGGGGCTTCACTCCGGAGCTGTCCAAGAAGATCGGGTGGAAAGGGTAGTACTGAGCATGCTTGCCACACTCCTGGTCGTCTTCGTGGTCCTAGCGCCTACACTGCTCATTCTGTTGATGGGAGGATACCATGCCGGTCAAGGTCGTGAAGAGAAGCGGAGCCAAGCCTTGGAAGATCGTGGAAGTGGCAACAGGCAAGGTCGTGGGATCCAGCACGAGCAAGGAGGACGCCGAAGCCTCCGCTCGTGCGCGGAATGCGGCCCACGCCAAGAAGGTAGGCAGAAAGGGGTAGCCATGACCCAACACATCTCGGCATTGAATGTAACCCCTCCACTACCGGCGGTACTGGTTTGTCCTGTTTGCAAGAAGGCGTGGTTTCGAGAGGATGAGGATACTCCAGAAGGTACTAGAAGGATGTCTCCAGAACACATCATCGAAGCTGATGGTACAATGGGAGGAACCTGTCCTGGATCCCTGTTGCCGTTCTACAGCTTTGATGAAGTCATGGCGACCCTTGCGAAATCGCTGGGCATCGGAGCTTGCGTGATGCACTCGGACGGCAAGCCACCTACGATCCTAGCCTCCCCAGACGGACCTCCAGAACCTCCAAGGCTGAGGGGACCTGTCTCAAGAGGGCCAAGTCTTTCTTGATGGCGAGGATGGCACAGACGTCTTCCATGTCGAACCACTGACAGTAAACGCCGATGCAGGGTGCCCCTGCCAAAGGGCAGATGGGTGTGCCGGCAGAGGCAACCTGAGCCTCTGGAGATGTACCTGGAGGCTCAGGCTCATCAAAGGCACTGCCCACCACAGGCAGTGTACGATCGAGGGAGGGTCCTGGTCCCGGATCCCTGCCCACAGGCACCCCCAGCCGCGTTGGCGCGCTGGGGGTGCCTGACGGGGCCTCTTCCGGAAGCGTAGGTAGCGTCCGCTCCGGGGGCTCGGGAACAGGCCCCAATACCGGGTACTTCGGAATCACCCGGCGACGTAAAGGGGGTGGGGTCTCAAGTGCTCCCAGGGGGCCTGGCGCGACGGCTGGTGAGTATCGCTCCAGGGGTGCCAAGGGCTTGAGACCCCGCGCAGATTTCTGGATGAGCCGATCTCCAGGCCTCTGCGGCTTACCGGACACGATCCGTCATCCTGCGTAGAATGTCCTTCTGGTCTGCTTCGATCCGAGTCATAGACTCTTTGATGTGCGTGATGTCCTTTGCCATACCCTCCCGTAAAGCAGCGCACGTCTCCGCATTGACCTTGTTGACATCCTTTCCGTTGTGCGACCGATCGATCATCTCCCGCAAGAAAAGGACCACCCCAGCTACCAAGACGCCACCTACGCTTTGAGAAGCGATGGTAGTCAACTCGTTGATGACTGGATCAGGCATTCAGTCTCCCATTCCCCGACTTTTGTAGACCTTCTCTCTTTGCTTGAGGTAGGTCTGCACAATCCGGTTTACGTCTTCATCGTGTCCGGAGTAGATGGCGCTGCGGGCGGATTGGCGAGCAGCCTGTTCCAAGTCTTCCAGTTGGCGACGAAGCTGATAACTGGACCTGCCCATATCGAGTGGGTAGGTCCGACCTGCGGTAACTCGCATGAGCTGGGATGTAAAGTCCAACTCTTGCGGGTTATCGATGAGCTGGTGCAGGGTGCTCGTCAAACGGATGGACTTGATGATATGTGCCAACTTGTTGGGTACGGAAACTCCGTGCATCCTGTTCCCAAAGGTACCGAAGCGGGTGCGCTCTCCATGAAGCACGCTGTTCAAGTGATCGATGCGTCGATCCGTGAACCAGTTGTAGTTCATCATCAACTCGATAGGAACCCTGGCCCAAGGTGTCAGATTCTGTGTAAGCCATTCCCATGAGTTGAATATCTCCGAGATGTCGATCAGTGGAAGCCAGTTTTTGAGAGCGAAGTACTCATAGCGTCCCGCCTTGTTCTTACGAACGCGAACCGAGAAGTTCTTCTTCATCCATTCATTTAGATACTTCTCCTCCGGTGGGGTCTGCTCCGAACCCTCCCAGGTTTGCAACGCATCGTTGAAGCGAGCGATGCGATCCGGACGTCGTACAAGCATCTCCAGTTGGTAGGGGATGTTCTTGCGACTCCAGGCATAGAACGGCAGCGCCTGACGCAGGCCACGCTCCATGGGCGTGAGCTGGTGATAATCGAAGAAGTGCTTCTTCATGCTGCGCACGGCATCGTCGATTGTGGCTCCAGTGCGGAGCTTCTGGATTACATGCGCCATGCGGAAGCGATCATCGACGTAGCTTCCGATACGGAAACCACGCTCCACCCAGGGATGTTCACCTACGAAACCGAGACGAATCTTCTCGGCAATCGTGGGTGTGGGCGGACCCACGAAAGGCTTCCCCTTGCGCCCATTCGCCACCCAATCCTTGCGCGCCCCGCGCAGCAGCTCCAACTCAGGATCATCTACCCCGTACTTCTTGATGTACTCGATATGCCGGCGCATCGTATGAGGCTCATCGGATACGAAGCCGACACCCCATCCATTGCGCTTCTGCACCTCTCGCCAAATCTCAGCCGCCGTCCAGTCTCTCCCCGTCTCGGCGTTGCGGGCTCCCTTGAGAACCCAAGAACGGGACGAGGCTCCACCCCTGCGCACCGCCTTCCAGGCACTGGCACTGCGCTGGATGTTCGCCATGGCTGATGCGGGTTCCTCGGAACCCAGGTAGTAGTTCCAAGCAGCACCCACGGCGTTCCTTGAATGGTAAGCAGGAAATATCGACAACGCCCAGCTCTTGAAGGACTGATTGGCGGCGGAGACCACCCGCATGAACTGCTTCAAGTGTGGCCCGATGTTGAGATCCGCTTCGTAGTACCGACGCAGAAAGGTGGCCGCATCCGGATCCATAGCGTAGCCGGCCAACTCCGGAATGCCCTTGACCTCGATCCAGTCCGCCGGCACATCCGGGGTGCCTACCGGGGCGACCAGGCGGGATTGACCTGGATCCATCCCATGGCGCTTCACCGCGTCGAACCATTCCTTTGACAGCATGGCTCGATCGGACGACATCCCGCGAGCGGCATCGATAACAGTAGGATCCGTCTCGAAGAACTGCTTGATCTGCCCGGGCTTGATAAAGTCGCCCCAACCCTTCTCGTAGATCCAAGCGTTCTTGTCAGCCGTGCTCATGGCCGGTACGAGCTTGCCCACGTAGTTGGGGGCATTGCGCTCGTAGCTAAGCATCCCACTGTCCGCCAAGCGTTCGATGAAGCGCAGACTGGAACGGGTCATCGGCTGGCCGGAGAATCGTTGCAGATACTTGACCGGATTGACGGTACGCACCGTGCGCTTGCCGTTCTTCACAACGGGCACGGTAATGAGCTTGAGCAAACCATTGGATGCGTAGTCCTGAAAAGCCTGCGGATCAAGGATACGCATGGTGCGGGCGATCTCGTGACCCATGTGCTCCGTTGGAGGTGTTGTGTAAGCCCGACCCCTACGAGCCCTACCCCCAATCAAGGTATCCTTCATTAGCCGCTTCTGTTCCATGTCCATCCAAGCGCGGGCTTCATGCGATAGAATACCTGCCGAATAACCCGCGTCGGGATGCGTGTGCAAAGCCAGATCATGCCCCAAGCGAGCCTCATCGGCGACGAGCACCTCCTTCGCCATGCGGTTACGCTTTATGACGGCATCTCGTACGGAACGAATCAGATCCGTATCGCTGGCTTCAGCCGGACCCCCGAAGGTGGGGGGCAATCCGAAGTTGTCGATCACAGCCGAACGAGCACGATCATAGGGCGTCTTGACTTTACCAACGCCAAAGCCTTCCAACTCGCCCTTGGCGTTGCGGGCTTGCACAATGTAGGGATGTGCGTCCGTGGCCTCCGTTACAGCGGACTTCAAGCGTACATAGGCATCCTCAGGAGGGATGTCAAGACGAGCAGCGAAGCGTTGCGCGGCCTTCTGCAACACGGGCTCCAACTCGTCTGCCACCTTCTCTACGCGCAGACGCTGAGCCCCGGTTATGGAGCTGAAGAGTTCCTGGTGCGTTCGCATGAGCCACGGATCGGCTCCAATGTTGAATCCGAACTTCTGCGAGACTAGCGCAGTGTAGTGATCCAGGAAACGGCCCACCTGAGGAAGATGCACTTTGCCCAAGACCGCTTCCGCCGCCTTACCGGCTTGGAGTGTGCGGCCGGCCGCGCTCGTGGCGCGGCCCAGCCGCGTGGGGGCCAGCCACTTGGCGACGTATCCCAAGCGCGTGGCCGGATCGACCATGGACCCCAACACCATGCCCGCTCCCGCCCGTCCCACCTTCTCCAAAGGACTGGGATAGGGTCCCGGAGGCATGACAGAGTTGATCACATCCCCCATATAGGCGGGACCGCCCTGGGGCATGCGGGCGTAGGCTTGAGGATCAATGCCCTTGAGCACGGGCATGACCGCACCGCGCACCACGGCCTCTTCACCCAGACCTGCCGCGCGCAGAATGGTCCCCAGCGGAGTGTGTTCCCATTGGCCGCGTTCATCTGGCACGAGGAACCCTCCTTACAGGGATATTGGTTCTGCTGGGAGATAGCCTCGTCGGTAACTGTGTAAGTTGACCTTTCATAGAATCAGGCGTGAACAACCTGTTGAACACCTGCTTCACCTCGGGCGTTGCCTTGAGCTTCTTGTGCTTGGTGATCAACTCCGTAATCCACGTACCAAAACGCTGAAATACCTTCTTGAGCTTCGGTGTAGGAGCCTCTCCACCTTTCAGGTACTCCAACATCCAGCGCACAATCTGATGCTCGGTAGGTTCATCCCAACGGATGGAACCACCACCAGGACTAGCCGCCTTTGCCAGAGTAAGAAGATCCTCTCTCGGCATCCAACGCAGGAAGACGTGAATGGGCTCGTGCAAGGCCACTTCCAAGCGTGTACCGTTGCTGAATCCTTCTTCTGCGATCTTGTCCGAGAAACTGATCAGGGCGCGCTGGTCTTCCATGAAGTGCGTGAGACCCAAGGTCATGGATCCCTTGTCAAAGAAAGGATGCCCAGGGATGAGTTGATCGTGTTGAGTGCCGGAGGTCACGCCTCGGAACATCCGGCCGATCATCGTATCCATGTCTTCACCGTAGGCTTTCGCCAACCCCTGGTGAACACGCAGAACCGACACCCATTCCTTGCGATTCATGCCCGTGTACGTGCGCATGCCATGAGCGTATTGCTTCCAGGTGAGGGGCTCGCCCGCACGAGCCACCGTCGCGTAGAGGTTCTCGGCAGCAGTTTTGATCTTGGGCGTCAGGCTGGTGGGTTCAAAGCCTTCCGGAGACGCATCCGGCATGGCCCGTGTTCCCACGGGCTGCTCCTCGGGTGCTCCGGCGGGGTAGCCGTACCGCTTCCGTCCGAACTGACGGGCACCCGTGGGGGGCATTTGGGTCTCGCCTACGTTGTGGACCGGGGGCACCGGCTCAGGCCCGAACTTGGCCGGATTGGGCTCGACCCCCGGGAGATGCCCCTTCATGGCACCACCGGCCGCCTCTTCGTACCGCTTCCAGACATCGCTGATCGTCGGGTTGTGCTCAGGGATGGGCGGCAGCTCGTCAAGAATGGGCTTGAGCGTCTTGACCCGCTGGCGAGCTATCATCCCCGGGAGACCCTCTTGAATGACCTCCTTCGGCAGGGGTAGCTCCTGGGGCACAGAACCAGGCCCCATGACGGTTTCAGGCAGGTGGCCTACCGGTAGCCCCAAATCCTGTTGGCGGGCTCTGCCCACCAGCCCCAGCCGACCCTGCGTGGGGATTCCAAGCTCCCCCTGGATACCCGGCGCGGCACCCCGAGCCATGCCAGAGGTCAAGCGGCGCTGGATTGCCCCCGAGGTGCCCTGGATGTCCTCCACCCCTTTGGGGCCTAGTCGTTGCAACCGCTGGTTGAGCCAGCGAGGCAGGCCGTAGTTGCTGGCCTTGGGTCCTATGGCCGGATCCATGGCCGCCTCCGCCCAATCGAGCGTCTTGCGCAGCGTTGCATTGGCCGCGAGAGCCCCGCTCTTGGCCAACTTGGGCTGGAGGAGACTGCGGTAGGCCATGGAGGTGCCCGTGCCCAGCGCCTTGGCCCCAACCACGGAGCCTACATCCCACCACAGGTTTCTCCCAGCAGTCTCAGGGTCCGCGAACTCGGAAAGCGCCCGGCCGATCATCCATCCCATCCCGCGCCCTACCAATGAGCCCACCGGTCCGCGCACGGCCATCCCGGCCGCGCCCAAGCCATAGCCGATCGGACCCTCCATCGCCGCGCCCAGCAAGCTCAAAACCTTGTCATCGGACGTAGGACCTGACCAACCCGGCTGCACCGCCCGGCGGGCCTCACCCATCAACTTAGCCGCTTTGGGCCTGCGACCCGACTTCTCCATGTCCTCGTACATGCGATACGTCCCAGGACTGGAAAGGGCGAGCACCTGCTTGGCCGTCTGGCGACTGAGTGCCTCACCGGCTTGAGAACCCAGATCCAATGCCTTCTTGACCCAATCGTCTCCCACCGGAGGGGGTTCTGCTACCCGCGTCTTGGGCGCAATGTATTTCGGACGTGGCATTATTTCTTCCCCTTGGAAGGAGTCTTCTTCTTGCCACGGTAGTAGTTGATCGCGGAACCATTGTACTGATCCCAGAAGCGCTTCAGAGCCTGACCCACGGGCTCCATTTGCCCTGTCTGCGTAAGCTGCGACTCCATCACGTTCTCAGGCCGCATGCCCGGGCGAAAGTCCCGAGCGAAGCCTTGGGATGCGGGAATCGTTCCACCACCCCAGGAAGGAACCTGCTGCTGACCCAGAGCAGTATGCCCGTAGGCTTCCAACAGATGGGCGGGAATCATCTGCTGGCCTTCCTGCACAAGGGCTTGTTCCTGACCCATCGGAGTCTGAGGTGTTGCAGAGGCCCCGCTCGGGGCGGGGCCTCCGCTCTGCGGCAACCCCTGACCGCCACCACTGGTTACAGGTTGCTGCATAGAACCGTAGGGATTGTTGGCTTGCTGCCAATAGAACTGAGCCGCCTGATCAGCGTAGTCCTGGATCGACTGCTGCGTATCGGGCGGAATCATGCGGAAGATTTGGTCATAGGTGAGAGGCGTACCGAAGTTGCTCTGCTCTACTGCGGCGATGCGAGCGGACAACTCAGGATCCTGCTGAATCGCCAAGGAGAGACCTTCCTTCATAAGGTCCCCTCGCACGCGAGCCTGTCCCTCGTACAAACGCAAGGCGTTCTCGTTACTCCACGGATCTCCCTGCATCTGGGGTTGATTCTGCTTGGCCTGGAGTTGAGCAGCATCAAGCATGGCCGGCGCGTATTGACCGAACTGACTCTGATTCATGCCCTGAGCCCAAGGGAGCTGCTGGGACACGGATTCCGGGACCGGACCATACTG
>Ga0315536_1000063_pt1 | contig 45102 bp, 37 predicted proteins | sample SalMarSW160230MG_FD_203093 | JGI IMG/M metagenome (GOLD analysis project Ga0315536, IMG submission 203093) | Salt marsh sediment microbial communities from the Plum Island Ecosystem LTER, Massachusetts, United States - Salt Marsh Sediment SW1602-30 ...
CGCCGGGTTGCCTCTACAACGTCGTCGATGTTTTTGTACGCGGCGCCCGCTTCCTCAGCAAGCCCCGAGTATGATGCAGTTCGCACATAGGTGCCGCACTGTTCCATCTCCTTCTGGATTTTTCTGCTGTCGAACATCTTCTTCGCCTTGCGCCTGCTCATTACCCTGCCGCTTCCGTGTGCAGTTGTGTAAAAGGTCTTGCTGCCGCTCTCAACACCTGCAAGCAGGTAGGAGCCGCTTTGCATGCTGCCGCCGATAATGACGGGCTGACCGGTGTCGCGATAGCAGGAGGGGAGCCCCGGCATATTCGGCGCAAACGCCCGGGTTGCGCCTTTTCTGTGTACGAGTATCTCACGTACATGTCCGTCGATTTCATGCTGCTCGAGCCGCGCGGTATTGTGTGCCACATCGTATACCTGCTCAATACCCAGAGCATCGGGGCTTTGATGAAAGATGTGTGAAAAGACTTCCCGGATCCGATGAAATATGATCTGCCTGTTCGCGAAGGCCATATTGATCGCGCAGTTCATAGCTGCATAATAGTCCTTTCCGAGTTTTGACGAAAACGGGGCACTTGCGAGTTCCCGGTCGATGCCCGGTACTGCGCCATTTTCGACGAAAAGCTTCAGGTAGTCTGTCGCAATCTGGTGGCCGAATCCCCGGCTTCCGCAGTGGAACATGACGACAACCTGGTTCGGACGCGTAATCCCGAATGCTGCAGCGGTTTCGGGATCGAATATATCTTCTGAAGAAACTGTCTGTATCTCGAGATAGTGGTTCCCGGAGCCGAGCGTCCCGACTTGCTTGAAGCCACGCTCCACAGCCCTTTCACTGACCTTTGATACATCTGCACCCGACGCAGACCCGCCGTCCTCCGTTCGTTCCAGGTCCTCTTTCCTGCCGTATCCGTGTTTGACACACCATCGTGCGCCCTGTTCGGCAAGCGCGCGGAATTCATCGCGGGTCATTTTTATGTTTCCCTCACCTCCCACACCGGTCGGAATAGCGCCGAAAAGGCTGTTTACAAGCCGTTCTATGTACGGCTGTACCTCATCGAGCGCGAGGTCGGTTTTTATCAGGCGCATCCCGCAGTTAATATCGAAACCTATACCACCCGGTGAAATCACACCTTTCACCGGGTCGAATGCCGCAGTTCCTCCAATAGGAAACCCGTATCCCCAGTGTCCGTCCGGCATGCAGAGCGCGTAATTGATGATGCCCGGGAGTGTCGCCACATTACTGATCTGGTCGAACACTCCTTCCTCCATACCCTCGATCAACGTTTCGGTGGCGTAAATCCTGGCAGGTACTCTCATGCCCTTTTTAAAGCTTTTCGGTATCTCCCAGAGTGTTTCGCTTATTTTTTGCAGGTAGTTTGGTATGGCCATGATCAGTTCCGCTCATAAAAAACACTGAAGTTTTTTTGAAGCACCATTTTATAAAACAACTATTTTACAATAGTAATAATATACCGGTATGGATGTGGGGTCAACGGCATACGGGTGTGTCAACCGGGTGAAGTTGCTGCATTTAATCTGGTTTTTACTTTGATGTACTAAAAAATCAATAGGCGGGCTCCATGGGAATAGGTATGTTATAGACTACAACTGATTTTATCAAGCGGAGTAGAGAAGATGATGTTTGAACCCGGCAAGAAATATCACGGTTTTCGGCTGGAACGGGAGAAAAAGATAGGGGAGATCAACTCGACGGGCAGAATATTCGTTCACGAGAAGAGCGGGGCCAGGCTCTTCTCGATCTCGAATGATGACGACAACAAGGTCTTCTCGATCAGCTTCAGAACACCGCCTGCAGACAGCACCGGGATTCCACATATACTGGAACATTCGGTATTGTGCGGGTCGAAGAAGTATCCGTCAAAAGAACCGTTTGTCGAGCTCGTCAAGGGATCGCTGAACACCTTTTTAAATGCAATAACCTTTCCGGACAAAACTATGTATCCGGTTGCGAGCAGGAACAAGAAGGATTTCTTCAATCTCATGGATGTGTACCTGGATGCCGTTTTCCATCCCAACATCTATTCAGTGCCTCAGATATTCATGCAGGAGGGATGGCACTACGAATTGGGGAACCCGGAAGGAGAAATTAATTACAGGGGCGTGGTGTACAACGAGATGAAGGGTGTGTTTTCCACACCGGAGGCCGTTTTATTCAGAAAGATACCCGAATCCCTTTTTCCCGATACGCCGTACAGCTTCGAATCGGGGGGTGATCCCGAAGATATACCCGGACTCGCGCTGGAGAAGTTTCTCGACTTTCACCGCGAGTACTACCATCCTGTGAACAGCTATATCTACCTCTACGGTGACGGGGATGTCGATGAACTTCTGCAGTTTCTTGATGAACATTATCTGAGTGATTTCAATAAGATTTCGGTTGATTCAGCGATCCCTTCACAGAAGCCCTTTGAAGCCCAGAATGAAATGGTAGTGTATTATCCCATTCTACCGAATGAAGAAGAAAATGACCGGGGCTTTCTCAGTATGAACTTCGCTGTCGACTATGCATCAAATCCTGAACTCTACCTAGCATTTACTATACTGGAGCACCTGCTTCTCGAAACGCCGGCAGCACCGTTGAAGAAGGCGCTCATGGACAGGAGCATAGGCAAAGATGTGTTCGGCCATTTTGAGAGAGATATTCTCCAGCCTGTGTTCAGCGTCGTGGTGAAAGGCAGCAGTGAAAAAAAGAAATCACAGTTCGAAGAGGTGTTGTTCGAAACATTGAGCGGGCTCGTTAAAAAGGGAATTGACCGGGATATTGTAGAGGCTGCGGTAAACATCCATGAGTTCAGGCTGCGCGAGGCTGATTTCAAGGGTCTTCCGAAAGGTCTCGTATACGATATGGCGGTTATGGGGAGTTGGTTGTACGAGGGGGACCCCTTTGTTCATCTGGAATATGAGAAGAGTCTTTCGATTGTCAAGAGGGCATTAACCGAACCCTATTTTGAAGGTCTTATTGAACGAATGCTCCTTAAGAACACGCACCGCTCTCTCGTTATGGTGCTGCCCCAAAAGGGACTTGCCGAAAAAAAGGAGCGTGAGGTTCGGAAGAAGCTCGACGAGTTCAAGAAGAGTCTTTCTGAAAATGAGCTGACGAAACTTGCCGGGGAAACTGAACAACTGAAAAAAAGGCAGATGACTCCTGATCCCAAAGAATATATCGACAAAATTCCCCTGCTCTCACTAAAGGATATCGATCCCAAGGCGGAACGACTGCCACTGGAAAAGAAAGAGGAGCAGGGAGTGGAGGTGCTTTCTCATTCGATTTATACATCGGGTATCGCATATATGAACTTCTACTTCGACTCACGGGCGGTAGGTTATGAGGATCTTCCGTATCTCTCACTTCTTTCACGCCTGCTCGGACGTATCAGCACGGATCGGTACAGCTACTCGGATCTTTCGAACTACATCAATATACACACCGGCGGCGTGTACCTGAGCAACGAAACATACGGGGACAAGGAAGAGGACGCACAGTACTTTCCCAAGATGACGGTAAAATCGAAGGCCCTTGTAAAGAAGCTTCCCGAGTTGTGCGACATCGTTGGTGAGATAACGGGAAGAAGCAGGTATGATGATGTAAAGCGGCTTCGCGAGATAGTACAGGAAACGAAGTCACGCTTCGAGATGAGCATATACGATCAGGGGCATCTGCTTGCCTCGAGCAGACTGCTTTCCTACTTCTCGCATAAAGGTATGTACGCGGAACGGCTCGGCGGGATCGACTTTTTCCATTTTATCAGCGATCTAGAACGGAATTTCGATAAAAGGGCGGAGGAGGTGCTGCACAGGCTCAAAATGATTGCCGGCCTGGTATTCACGCCTGAAAATCTCACGGTCAGCGTGACCGCGGATAAACGGGATTACGGACTGTTCAAGCAGAACTTTGCCCGGGTGCTCGATTACTTTGGACATACAAAAACCTCATACAACAGCTACCCATTTGAAGAGGAACGGAAAAACGAGGGGCTTCTTACCCCGGGCAACGTGCAGTACGTGGCGAAGGGATTCAATTTTCGCAAACTGGGCCACGTGTATAGCGATAGCCTCCAGGTACTCAGAACGATTACGAGCCTCGATTATCTCTGGAACCGGGTCCGGGTGAGGGGAGGCGCATACGGCTGTTTTGCCCGCTTCTCACGGGACGGGAATATGTATTTCTGCTCATACCGCGATCCGAACCTGGGCGAGACGCTCGACGTGTATAACGGGGCCGCGGATTTCATCCGGTCTTTCGACGCCGAGGAACGGGAAATAACGAAGTATATCATCGGCACAATCAGCAGGTTCGACCGGCCGCTTACCCCGTCAATGAAGGGTGAAACCGCAGCAGGCCGTTATTTCCAGAATATCTCCCACGAAGATGTTCAGGAAGCACGGGAGGGTATACTGCAAACCGGAAAGAAGTACATCCGCGCTGCAGCAGACCTTGTTGCCGACGCAATGAAACAGAACTATCTCTGTGTGTTGGGCAGCGAGGGCAGAATCAGGGAGCACGATGGGCTCTTTGAAAACCTGGTCGACGTGTTTACGTGAATTACCTGCATCGAGTACAAAGTTGTAATAATCCCGCAAAACAGAGTTAAATATAAGTAAAACCACATATGCTAAAGGAGGTAGTACAGGGCAGAGCAAACTCGAACCAGAGGTGGGGTGATTTACCCCATCGACTGGTCACAGGGGGGAGAGGCAGCCCAGGTGCTCGGAAATATACCAGGCGATCTTTACCTCGGTATTGTCGGCAATCGTCGGGCTTCTGCTTGACAACCTCCTGCCCGGTGCAACGCGGGAGGACCGTGGGCTTGCGGTATGGGAGGCTGAGGCCACTGAAGAGGCATGGGCCAAAGCCGAGGAAGAGTGGAAGCAGATGGCTGTCGGTGAAGAAAGACAGGTGTTTGCGAAATAATCTGCGGAAACATGTTCAGGGGTATGAACCGATAGGATCTCATGCTCCCGAACTGTGTATGTGTGTGGCGTAATAAATCCGCCAGGCGTGATTCAAGTTGAAATGAAGAAGCAGAAGGCCCACTGGTTTTTTACCGTCCTGCTCATGTTTTTTCTGGTCTGTACCTTCTATGCAATATTCAACGTCGGTAACTCGCGGCCTCTCTTCCGCCCGGGTGATACGCGTCCCCTCATATAATACGCTCACCGCCATTATCCTCGCCGTATGGACGGCGTTGATTGCGATGGTGCTCTATGCGGGGAGGATGCAGACCCCAGCCCCACCACACACCTCCTCGACATAAACGAGGCCCTCATCAGAGAACTTCGCGAAGAGGGGAAGAGCGATGCGGATATCGCCGAATCCTTTTTAGATAACCGGAGTTCATTGTACTACAAGAGGATAATTATATGAATGGTACATTGCAGCATGTCTTTCAATTCCCTATAGGACAGGACAGTTCACATTGACGACAGTATTTGGCAACTCTTTCTGTTTGGGGTATCTCCTCCGTGTCCCATGCAAACTGCACCATTTTACTATAATTTATTTCAGAGTCCTCGTTATCTATATCCATCTGCATTTGGCACCTGGCCCTGCTAAAACTCCCGTCTCGTCCGGGAAGACTGGCCATTCTCGTTTCATTAGATGAAAATACGATCTTTCCATAGGCATTCTGGGGGCACGACTTTCTACAGAATTCTTCACAGCCATCACATGGATCAAAAGCGATGGGACCGGTAGGCGTCAACTCGTCTTCAAGCAGCATTGCGCGAAGACGAACTTTAGACCCGAGTTCTGGGGTAACAAGCAGATTATTTCTACCGATACACCCAAGCCCAGCCAACACCGCCGTATCCTTGAGGTATATTCCACCCTCCTTGACAGTGTAAGGCATTTTATGTGTTTTAATACCGAATTCCTTTTCAATCCAAACAGACAGTTCTCTATTGATCCTTATCAAAGTACGGTTTCCTGGAGAGTCTTTGGCATCCCACCAATCAAGTTCGGGCTTATTCTGCGGATGCGAAACTGCGATAACCAGAGCTGATTTTGCTTCTGGAGGCCATTTTATTTCAGTGAAATCTGCCAACTCCAGGCCAGGCCCAACATTGACTATTTCCATACCGATTTTTTTAAAGATTCCATGGGAGGGTGATTTCTTAAGGCGTTCAACATTCGCGATACCTGCCACTGTAGCTCCCATTTCCTTAGCCTTCTCAATGATCTGAGTGCTTCTCCCCGAAGTCATTGATGATTCTCCTCAACAATATTGATAAAAAAAATTATATCTTCAGTTTGCCGGGTATACCATGTAAAACGTGATTTTTAGATAAAACGGGGAATAGCGAATCTCATCCCCCCAAGAATCCTTCAAATATATGCTCTTTTCCTATTTAATAATATTACGCTATAAAACTATATCAAGAAAAACCGTAATAATCTCACATTAAAGTGAATTATTGCAGCAAGCAGAGGACGTATTCAGCCTTTAAAAACTGCCTATCAAAAAAAGAAAAGGGTTGGAAAGCTGATCTTCACCCCAAGTTGCCCGACATTGTGAAAATCACATTTTTAACTTGCTTTCACAGATATCTTTAAAAACATCTTTTTACTTTTTTCTGAGAAGGGCGAGTGCGATCTTTTCTGCAATTATGGGCATTGATTTTATTCGAATTCCTAGCGCATCCTCTACTGCATTTGCGACCGCCGGCGCGACCGGTATCATCGTGTGCTCGGCAACTCCACGCGCGCCGAACGGACCGTCATGCTGCGGCACCTCGACAATTATCGGGATGATTTTTTCGGGGATGTCGAGTGCGGTCGGTATTTTATAATCTGAGAAGTTCGGGTTCAACAGCTTCCCGTTCTCATCGAAACGGATATCCTCGTACAAAACGGTTGCAAGTCCCTGCAGGAACCCTCCGATTATCTGGTGTTTCACGAGCTCCGGGTTGAGCGCCTTACCGGCATCGATCGCCTCGGCTGCTTTAAGTACCCGTATTTTTCCCGTCTGTTTGTCTATTTCAAGGGTCAAGGCGCAGGCACCGACCGTGTAGTGCACGTTCGGATGCCCTCCCTGGCCGGTTTCGGGGTCACTGAATGCCGATGTGAACTCCGGCATGAAGATACCTCTGCCGAGAACCGGTCCGCCCCTGAAGGTGCCGTCTTCGACCATGATGCCGTCTATGACAAACTCTCTCAAGGGGAGTTCGAATTCCGGGTCCGTCGTGCATTTGATCTTCTCATCCTGGAGGTAGAGAGAACAGATTTCGTATTGAAAAGCCCTGTTGACGGTATCGAAAATCTGCTCCCGCGCATCGAGGGCTGCATGTTTTACCGCGTTTCCGCATGACCAGGTTGCATGTGATGCGACGGTCTGCCACTCATACGGGTTCCTATCCGTATCGGGTGTTTCTACCCGTATTTTCGACACGGGAACGGTGAGAATCTCGGCTGCAATCTGCGCCATCACGGTGAGATAGCCCTGTCCGATCTCCATTCCCGATACGAGAATATTGATGCTCCCATCCTCATTGAACTTGAGAAACGCAGCGGACGATGCGTTCGGCGGCATTGCCGGCGCCTTCCAGATTGCGGCCATTCCCTTGCCGATTACCTTGTTCGGATCTTTCGATTCTTCCCTTTTTCCGAAATCAACCGCATCGGCAACTTTGTCGATGCATTCGATCAGGCCGTTTTCGTTCATCTCCGCCCCGTACGCAAGGGTATCCCCCTTACGGATGCCGTTTTTCTTTCTGAATTCACGGGGGCTCATGCCTATTGCAGCAGCTAGACGCGACATGTGAGACTCAACACTGAACATCATCTCGGAGTAGCCGAAACCCCTGTAGGGACCGCCTGGGGGCAGGTTCGTGTAGATGCAGTACGAATCGATATGCACATTCGGAATTCGATATGGCCCGGTTGCTGAAAGACCGGACGCATTAACCACGTTTGCCCCGTACTCGACATATGCGCCTGCATCCCAGTAGTTTGCAAGCTGAAAAGCGGTAATGGTTCCGTCTTTTCTCAGACCGATCTTCAATTTCGAGACGACCTGCTGGCGCTGGTAGGTGTTGTAGAATTCCTGGGCCCGTGTCCAGCGGACCTTAACGGGATTCCCCCTGACTGCTGTGGCGATTGCTGCAGCGAGAATCTCCATTGTCAGGCCGGCTTTGCCGCCGAATCCTCCTCCCACGTAGGGTGTGATTACGCGAACATCCTTATGGCTGAATCCAAGGGGGGCAAGCGCCTCTGCAAACAGGTTTCTTTGGGTATGCGGCGACTGGGAGGATGCCCATACCGTAAGTCGCCCTGCGTAGTCAAGAAGCCCCACTGCGATATGCGGCTCGATTGCACAGTGCGCGTATCTGGGCACACGGTAGGTGTCTTCGAGAATGAAATCTGCTTCCTGGAATCCTTTTTCAATATCACCCTTTCGTATCTTTCTCAGATGAGAAATATTCGTGCCCTCTTTCGGAAAAAACCAGGGGACATGCTCATAGGAACCGAGGTCCGGGTGCACGATCGGTGAATCATCACCTATTGCCTGTAGAGGTTCGAAAACCGGAGTGAGCGGTTCGTAGTCGACTTTGATCAGCCCAAGCGCTTTTTGGGCGGCTTTCCTGTCCCGTGCGATGACTGCGGCGAGCTGCTCACCGACGAAACGCACCCTGTCCTGGGCGAATATGAAACGGTCTTTCATATAGAGGCCGAATTTAAAGGGAAAGTCCTTTCCGGTCACGACCTTTACAACACCGGGCAGTTTCTCCGCTTTCGCAGTGTCAACACCCCTTATCAGTGCGTGGGCATGGGGGCTCTCCAGCACTGCAGCATAGAGGAGATTCGGACCGAAATCGATATCATCGACGTACAGGGCAGCACCGGTTACTTTGTCTTTTTCATCTATTCTGCTGATCGGGTGCCCGATATAGGCATACTCTTTCATCTTTTGCTCCTTCACCCCCTTTTCGAAGCATCAAGAACGGCGTCGATTATGGGTGTGTATCCGGTGCACCTGCACAGGTTTCCGGCGAGTGATTCTTTTACCTCTTCTTCCAACGGGTGAGGGGTTTTCTCCAGGAGTTCAACTGCCGAGATTACCATGCCGGGTGTGCAGAACCCGCACTGGAATGAACTGTGCCCGATGAAGGATTCCTGAAGGTGCTGCAGCTTTTCTTCCGGGATACCTTCGAGGGTTTGAATATCCGCGGCGTCGGCTTCAACGGCAAGAATTATGCAGGATCGTACGCTTCTGCCGTTCAGAAAAATGGTGCAGGAACCGCAATCTCCGCGACCGCATCCGTATTTCGGACTCTTGACACCAAGTCGGTCACGAAGTACATCGAGAAGAATGTCGGTCGGTTCAACCTCTATCTCTCTTTTCATACCGTTCAGAGTAAACTCGATTCTCTTTTTCATTTTTTTCTCCTCACCCGTGCTCACCGGTGGTTATCTGTTTCGGCGATTCTTTGGATTTCGAGTTCCTCACATAAGACTTACACTGTATTCAGGGCCTTCACCATCACGTCGTGATAGCGCGGCTTTTAACCCGCGTTCGAGCATTACACCCGTCACATGCATCCTGTACTCTTTCGTCGCCCTGATGTCTGTGATCGGGGATATTTCCTGCGGCAGCAATTTTATTGCTTCGGAGATCAGAGTATCGGTAATTTCCTTTCCGTTCAGCAGGGATTCTATTTTCTTTGCCCGTGCCGGAACAGGCGCGAGTGCGCAGAATGCAATGCGGTACTCCCTTTCATCGAAGGCGTAGACTCCGACGCCTGCCTGCGCAAGGTCTTCACCCCGGTACCTTCCGAGTTTCACGTAACTCCCGCCGAACCGTTTTAGCGGCATTTCGATGGATATGCCTTCCACATATTCGTTGTCTTTGAGAGCGGTTTTTCTGGGGCCGAGAAACCAACTGTCTACGGGCACCGTGCGCTGTCCGTTTGTGCTCCGGACCAGCACCTCGGCCTCCAGGCAGAGAAGGGGAGGGCCGCTGTCAAGCGAAGGTACGGCAGAACAGATATTGCCGACAATAGTAGCCCTGTTTCTGATTCCGACTGAGGCGACTGTTCGTGAAGATTCCCAGAAAACGGGAAATTGTTCGCGTATTTCTGCGGATTCGATGAGGTCGGTGAAAGTCACGAGTGCGCCGATAAAAAGGCGGTTGTTCGAGAACTCGAGTGTCCTGAGCTGCCGGATGCCCTTGAGGTCAATGACTGCATCTGGTGCGGTGATTCCGTCCTCCATCTGAACGATCAGGTCGGTGCCGCCGGCAAGCAGGGATGCCCTGTTTTTATATTCTGCAAGCAGGTTGAGCAGCCTGTCACTATCGATCGGCCTGTAGTATTCGAAGTCATTGAGTATCGCCATTTGCACCTTCTCCATGGTCACATACACATCGCGTGCAGTTCAATCGAAGAGCACGTGCATTTGAAGATTATTGTTGTTTCAATATACGTTGTTATTTATATAAATTTAATCGATACGTTTAGTCCCAGGTACAAATAAATAGTGGTAATAAAAGCCAGATCTTTTATCCCTGGCCTTCAATAGCTAAAATAATATTTATATGTATAAACTCAACCTCTCCGATTGCATCGGCCAGTTGTTTATTCGGTTGCTTCGCGTTCGAATAATGCCCCCGTTTAACGGTGTTATGCAAAACACCACCCGGTCCGGATCACTGTGAATCAAGCGCGACGATTCTGCAGATGCTCGATTCCATTTCAATCGCACGCCACGGGAATGCGCCGATCCAGACCCGTTTGTTGTTCACCCTGTCGATATCTCCGCCGACGCACTCGGCATGGACGATTCTCTTCGGGAAGAGTTTGATGTGCATGACCTGGTAGTAGTAATCGAGCGGGAACATCTGATTCCATGTTTTTCCGTAATCCTCTTTCAGCTTCTCTTCCGCCTTTGCGAAATGGGCGGGCTGCCACTGCCGTATAATTGTGTTCATCGGGTGGTCTGCGGATCCGCAGTCGACGCCAATCCATTTGAACTGCATCTCTGCGACCCATTTGTCAAAGCTCGGGTCTGGACCCGGATGACAGATCATATACCGTATTTCATCCGCTTCCGAATGGGTCCAGTCAAAGCGGTGATATCCGGTATTTATGATAAGGATGTCGCCCTTTTTTATTTCTGCTTTACTCTTCAACATGTCCGGATTGTACAGGCTGTAGTCGGAAACCTCATCCGAAATGTCGACCACAACACCCTCACCTACCCACTCGTCGATCGGCACCTCGCCGATAGCCCTGCCGTGCCCGTAGAAGTGTATCTCACCGTCCATGTGGGTGCCCACATGATTGCTCGTTTTGATGACCTGTCCGTTTGCGCCCATTCCACCGTCGTAACAGCCTGCAAGCCGCTTGAAGTACTGGATCTGTAGCGGCATGTAACTCGGCCACGGCGGTGTGTGCACACTCAACGGGACTGTCAGATCGTACACTGTTACGTCTTTCATCAGTTTTAAAAACTCGTCACTCTGCATAATTGACCTCTATTACCTATATATTTTAAAACAGTTTACCGAATTCGATGAGCGCCTCTTCGAAGCAGGACCGGGGCGCCCTGAGAATCCCCGCACCGATCTGGCCGATGCCCGGATCCTTGTGTGCAATACCCGTGTTGATAAAGGGCAGAAGGTTCAGCTTGTTCACAAGTCTGATATCAACACCGACCGGCGTTCCCCTGAAATCAAGTGCAGGTATCCTGTAGGCTGTATGTTCTTCGGCCGCGATCTCATACATCTCCTGTGTAAATCCGATTGCATCGGCTGCGGTTCCTCCAACAAACTTTACTATTGCCGGTGCTGCAGCCATTGCAAACCCGCCTATTCCTGCAACCTCGGAAACCGTGCTGTCGCCCAGGTCACGGCAGGAGTCTTTCTCGCTGAAACCGGGAAAGTACAGGCCCTTCGGTATGTCTGCCCGGGCCGTAAACCAACGTTCTCCAAGGCCGGCGATCCGTATCCCGAGGTCTGTGCCGTTTCGGGCCATTGTCGAAACGATCGAGCTGTTTTCAAGGCCGACGATCGGGTCTGTATTTGCCTTGCATGCAGCCATTGAGATATTCAGAAAGGAATGATCGTTTCCTGAAAGGAATTCGATGACCGCGCGTATGGTATCGCTGTCCAGGTCTGTTTTCAGGAGGTGCGGTGTGATTTCTCTGATGAACAGCGATGTCGCCGCCACGTTTCTGTTGTGGCACTCATCGCCCATCATCAGCGCGCGGGCGGTCAGGTCTTTGATGTTTATTCCACCCGATTTCTGCACTCCCTTCCTGAGCGCCGGCGCGAGAACGGTTTCCATCCACTTCAATTTTTGGATGACATCGTCGCTGTAGGCGCCGAAGCGGAGAACCTTTCCAAGCCCTTCATTCAGGGTACAGTACGCCCTGTTTCCGCTTGTCTGGTTCTCCATGACGTATACGTACATGGATGATGAAACAACACCCGCCATGGGACCGACCGTCTGATGTTGGTGGCAGGGGTCGAATTGTATTTCTCCGGAAGATGCAATTTTTTCGGCCTCCTTGAGATTTGCTGCAAGGCCTTCGTACAGGAGGGCGCCCATTACTGCGCCCTTTACTGGACCGCACATACTGTCCCAGGAAACCGGCGGCCCGGCGTGAAGTATCAGGTTTTTCTCCATACCGGGTATTACTTCGGAGGCAGGGAGTATATCGATGAGAAGAGGCCGGGCGTTTGTAATGAGATCGACTGCCTTCCGGTTCGCTGCATCTATCTTTTTCCGTAGAGAGGGCTGGTTGAGCCTGTTGAGCACATGGATTATTTCCGGATTGCCGGATCCAGGCGGTGACCAGTCCACATGCTGAACGTCGCCCCCCTGAGAGCGTATAGAATCGGCGAAGGTTTTGAGGCCGATATTTATTACCTTTGGTTTTGATCGAAACAAGGCGTCCAGTGTATCCATTAGACATTCCCCTCACTCTTGGCAGGTTTACCTGCCTGTTAATTCAACAGTATGTCTGTTGCATTAAATATCAGATGTTCGATTGAATACCCTGCAATATAAGCGCGGAAAAACGCGCCGCCTGCGCATTCGACGGCATAACGACAACGCCCGATTCCTCGAGACAGCCCGTTTGATCTGCCACCCCCTGCAGGTCCTCTTCGGTGCCGGTAACCGATGCGATGAACGATATATACCGTCCATCTTCATGTGCTATTTTTCTGGCCTTTTTAATTGCCGGAACGAGCTCAGAGCACGGGTCAGGATGGGCCCCGTATCCGAGTACGACGTCAAAAAGTATGATCCCGCACCCCCTGTCGTCTGCCTCCTTTTTAATACGCTCTGTGCGCAGGGAAAAATCTATCATCGGATGCGGGCGACCGCGGGTAAACTCATCTCCTCCAAGATCGATAATCGTGTTTCGATAACTTTGCAGGCTGTTTTTCAGTTTCAGTTCGCTTTGCAACGGAATGTTCGAGTAGACAGCTCCGGCCATATCGGAAATGATCCAGATTGCTTCTTCAGCAAGCGTTCCCCCGGAAAAAAGCCCGCGAAGGTATGTACCTTTTCCAATTTTTTCAGATTCTGTTTTCGCCCTGCTGCGTATAACCTGTTCATTTCCGGTGAAGAAAATCGGGATATATTCTTTTTTTTCATACAGAGATACGGCTTTTTCTACTGCTTCCTCAAGACCGCCGGCAAAAGGCAGATTTCTCTTTTCTGCCTCCCGGGGATTGCCGTTCAGGAAGCTGATTACATACCTTTTTGTGCACTTTTGTATAACATCAAGAATTTTGTTTGCACCTTTTATATCAGGCGGTTTTGAAAGAAGTATAATTATCTTTGTCATTTCGTCTCGCTCGAGTGCTTCGATTCCTCGGAGCATTGTTGCGCCGCCTACCTCTTTTGACAGATCCCTCCCGCCGGTTCCGATTGCATGCGATATTCCATAGCCCTTTTTATTGAGAAGGGTGCTGATCTCCTGAATACCCGTGCCGGATGCGGCAACGATCCCGAAGGGCCCCCTGCGCACTGAATTCGCAAATCCAAGGGCTAAACCGCCGATGATGGCGGTGCCGCAGTCAGGTCCCATAACAAGAAGGTTGAGTTCTGATGCCCTCTTTTTCAGGCGTATCTCTTCATCAAGTGAAACATTGTCGCTGAAAAGCATGACCGATCTCCCGTTTTCAAGGGCCTCCATCGCCTCTGCAGATGCGTATTCACCGGGCACCGAGATGAATGCAATAGTTGCGTCAGGCATGTGTCTTAAAGCGCTGCCAAGGTTTTTCGGTGCAGAAAATCGTTGATTTTCATCAGTTTCGGTTTTAGCCGTGAGCTGGTTTTTAACCTCCTCAAGCACCCTTTGTACAGCCTGTTCATTCGATACCCGGACTGCGATTACGAGGTCGCCGGGGCGGGCCCTCTTTCCCTCTTTTGTTAACAGCCCGCTCTCTCTGAGCAGTTTGAGGTTGGCGGCGGAACCCATAATTGCAGTGGCTTCTTCAACACCGTCTATCGAATGGATAAGCTTTTCACTCATCGACATAAGCATTATTGAATCAAGGTAGGTATCAGCGAGGATACTATTTTTTATTGTCATATATAACTCCATTGCGATGCTGAAAAGTATAGTATGGTTTACCTGTTTACAAAATGTTTATATTGTGAAAAATATATTCATAATGTAAACTATATCATAGTATTTGTTTTTTTTAAGCATTTTTTTCAAGAAAATTTATCACTTTTTTCCTGTTCTAAGCCTCCTTATTTCCATTTTTGGAGTGGTAAAGGGTGAATAAAGGGATTGACAGGGAATCCGGTTTCAATACAATAGTTTATAATATGAATATTTAGTTCATATTGTGAAATAACCTATCGATCAAAGGAGAAGAGTATGCTAGTCGGAGAACTGGAAAAGAAGCTCAGACCGCCTCAGCTCGACATAAAACCCTATCCTTCGAAAGTCATCACGCTTGCAAGCGGTGAAAAAATGGTAGTGCGCGAGGCGAATCGTGAGGAAGTAGGGGTTCTGCTGGACACGGTGCACCCGCTCATGGGCGTTGCGAAAGATTTCTACGATATTGTTGCCGCAAGGATGTATGCGGAGCTTTTAGGCTGGTACCGGTACAGGGTTGCGAACGAGTTTGTGCTCGTTGGCGCAATAGACGGGGAGATAGCGGGAATTGTAAACAGCAGACTCGTGGATGAAGAGATTGGTATGAGCCTCCATACACTGACCGTTAAGCGGGGCCTGAGAATCGGCGCCCAGCTGTTCGCTTCGAAAATGGAGCATCACCTAGAGATACTCGGGCAGAAGGAGGTATGGATCGTGGCGGAGAGCCCGATAGGGTTCAACCGCTGGATGATAGAGTACGTGCTCGAGGACAGGTCGCATCTGTACCCGAATGTGCATCACGAGCTGGGCGGTGTTCCGACCTATGTGCTGACCAGGCCACTGTACGATGCGGTACGAAACGAAAAGGTGAGCGGTCAGAGACCTGTTGATACGGCGCTTCTTGCCACGGCGGACGAGCTCAGGCCGCCTGAAGAATATCCACAGATTCCCGGATACAAAAGGAGCAAAAAATGAGAAAAGTAGCTGTCACAGGAATCGGTCATACGGTTTTTGGAAACCTGAGTGAATTCGATCTTGTCGATGTCATGGCTTTTGCTTCAGCCGATGCGCTCGATGATGCGGGTATTCGTGAAGAAAGGGGCATCATCGACCAGGTGGTTGTCGCAAACATGGGGGGAGGAATGCTCAACCATCAGACGGGTATCGCTTCTTCACTCGTGAGCAGGCTTAAACTCGAGCCAGCAATGGCGGAACTCGTGGAAAACGGTCCTGCAAGCGGTGGGAGCGCGGTGAAAATGGGCTATGCAGTCATCGCGAGTGAAATTGCCGATGTGGTAATGGTGACGGGCGGAGAGATTATGCGCGGGGTTCCGGGATGGGAGGGGACGGATTTTGTTGCGACTCTTCTTCATCCGGAAGCGGAGTACAGCTACGGCCTTACGCTGCCTGCGTTCGGTGCCATGTTTACCCGGTTATATATGGAACGTTTCGGACTGACCGAACGGGACCTCGCGCTGATTGCGGTGAAGGATCATGAAAACGGGGCAAAAAATCCCTTTGCGCACGTGCAGGTGCCGTGCACTATAGAAGGTATTCATGACGGCCCTGATGCAAATGTCGTGAACAATTACATTGCCGAACCGCTCCGCCTGTACAGCATGTGTCCTGTTTCCGATGGTGCGGCTTCTATTATACTGTGTGCGGCTGATTCGCCGAAGATGAAATATTTCAAGAAAAAAGGACCTGTATTCATAACGGGAGTAGGTTCCGCTTCTGATACGCACTGCGTGCACGAGAGGGAATACCCGCTGGACTTGAAAGCGGTGAAGCTCAGCGGTGAGCGGGCATTTACGATGGCCGGCCTGTCCCCGAAGGACATTTCCTGCGCCGAGCTTCATGACGCTTTTGTAATTCTCGAGGTTGCAATCAGCGAAGAGCTTGGTTTCTTCGAGAGGGGCGGATATAAAGAGGCAGTTCAAAAGGGTAAAACGCGTATTGACGGGACACTGCCGATTAATACATCCGGCGGTCTGAAATCGAAGGGCCATCCCCTGGGTGCGACCGGCGTCTCGCAGGTGCACGAGCTTGTCAAGCAGCTGAGGGGGGAGGCGGAAAAAGGGCGTCAGGTAAAAAATCCGAAACACGGGCTAGCCGTGAATTTCGGCGGCTTCGGCAACAATGTTGTCACAACAATATGCTCAAAGGAGGAGTAGACAATGATCGATTTCTATGCGTATAAACCAAAAGAAGCGAAGGTATTCGCCTATAAATGCCCTGAATGCGGAACACTGCACTACCCGGCCACGATGATCTGCAAGAAGTGCAGTACAAGGCGCGATCCCTCCGGTGTCCTGTTTTCTTCGTGGGAGAAGGTCCCGATGGGGGGGAAGTGCAAACTTCTCACATGGACGCGTGTGTACAACCTTCCTGCCGGTTTTACTGACCGATACCTGCTGTTCGGAATCGTCGAGTTTGAAAACGGCTTGTGTGCAAGTGGCCGCCTGCTTGTTGAAAATCCGAAAACAGGAATGGAACTGAACGCAAATGCTGGACTGGTGCGGGAAGGAATCGATGAAGACATATATGGATTCATGTTCGAGACATAGGCGCGGAGGAACGGATGGATGAACACGGAGTCAAAGTTTTAGACAAGGCGTTTTTACTGCTATCTCAATTCTACAATCACGATGAGCTTTTACTGAAGGAGCTTGTCGAACTGACGAAGCTGAACAGGTCGACCGTATACAGGATCATGCAGGTATTATTAAAATGGGGGTATGTCGAGCGGGATGACCACTCCGGCAGGTACAGCGTATCGCTGAAAATTCTTGAGCTGTCGGGCGCGATGCTCCGCAAGATGAGCCTTTTAAACGTGTGCCGACCATTTCTTCTTGACCTCAGAGACCGAACGGGGGAGTCGTCGTTCTTATCGGTTTTACGCGATCGAAATATAATCATAATCGACTGGGAGCCCAGTTACTTCGATGCTCTTATCAATGTAACGGTAGGGAAAGCGGTGCCTGCATATACATCGGGAGCAGGAAAGGCGATACTTGCCTTTCTCCCGCCAGAAGAGCGGGAGTCTCTCCTGGCCGGTTATTCGCTGCATCGGTATACAGATAAAACGGTATGTGACCTTCAAACCTTGAAGGAAGTGCTCCGTAAAACAGCCGAAATCAGATACGGGGTGAGCAGGGGAGAGTACGATGCGGATATCGTTGTTGTGGCAGCACCGATATTCGATATTCACAACAGGGTCATTGCTTCATGCGCAATCGGCGCTTTAAAAAGCAGGGTGAAGAGCGAAGGCCAGATATGTGAATACGGAAAAATGGTTATTGCTGCAGCATCACAGATCTCTCGAAAACTCGGTTCTTCTGGTTCCATCTGATGAGGTATAGATCATATTCAGAAGAAGTGCTTCACAGATCTGTCGAAAACACTGTTCTTCGGGATTACGCTTTTTTTAGATCCTTGAGAATTAACAGAATTTTTTCGTATACAACAGTCCTCTCATCGTCTCCCCGTATTTCATGGAAAATATTCAATTTTTTATAAAAATCCATGATAGGTGTGAAGGTACTGTAAAATATTTTCAACCGTTCCCTGATAGTCTCTTCGTTGTCATCGTCCCGTTGATAGGTTTTAATACCTTCGGGAGGCGGATCGAAGTAAATGTTGTATATCTTCCCATCATCAGCGATTCTCCTGCCGGTGAGCCGTTTAATAAGGATATCGTCATTGCATTTTAAATAAATAACAGATTCGATGCTGGAGATTGTATCGAGCTTTTCCGCCTGCACCAGAGTGCGCGGGAAACCGTCGAAGAGGTATCCGCTTTTGCAGTCATCTTTTTGCAGGCGGCCCTTGATTATTTTAATGATTATATCATCGGGAAGCAGTTTTCCTGCATCCATATAGGACTTGGCCGTCTTCCCCAGCTCGGTTCCTTTCGACACCTCTTCTCGTAAAATGTCACCTGTTGAAATGTGGGGAATGTTGAACTGCCTGGAAATGTCTTTCGCGTGCGTTCCTTTCCCTGCGCCCGGTGCGCCCATGAGAATCAAGTTCACGATCATACTCCTTTCGCGTCTTAAAGTATTGAAATTATGTCCAAGACCATCCCCTGCAGGAGGTTGAGAGTTCTTTCCTCTCTGTCCGCATATTGCTACTCGTACTACAGTGATACTAAAATCTACAGACCGATTAATGCCTGAGCCAGTCCGATGATGATACCGACAACAGCTCCGGTGAGCAGGATGAACCTGATTTCCGGGCCGGATGCCTTTTTTACGAGTTTTTCGAGTGCTCCAACGTCGAATTCACTGATTTTCTCACGCACAATACCCGAAACCATATCCTCATCTATTATCGCCTCGATTATCTTTCTGTTGAAATAGCCATCCCGATCGATGAGCAGCGTAGTGGAGAGCTTTTTCAACGTTTCACCTACAAGAGGAAGGTCGAGCATTTTCCCGCCGTGTCTTTCAATATACTTCTCGACCGCCTGTTCGAGCCGTTTCCGGTCCATTCGCTTTCGCAGTTCCTCGCTGTTTACGAGGTAGTCGTTTACGATATCACCAGCGCGCCGGGCAATCTCCATTTTTCTCTTCGGGAGAAGTCCCTGAATACCGATAATCTTCTTTTTTGGACGGAAGAGGAGTTTTATGGCAATGAAGTTGGTGATAAAACCGAGAAAGGAACCGACCGCCGGATAGACGAGAAATCTCAGGTAGTGCATGCTACAATGTACTTAATTTTACTGTTGTCTTCAAGGGATATGTTCCCAGACATGCATCTCTCCCGCCATTCGTTCTTACTATTCACGAATATATGCGGGGCAATTGTTATGTCACCAGAAAAAATACCCCCCGATACACGTCGGTATACCATTGCCTGGTCGGATCACCGATTCTTTTCATGTTTTCGGATGTCTGATGAGATATCCGAAACCTCTATACCCTGGTCTTCGATTTTTCTGTACCAGGGTACGGTGCTGCCGAGTTTTGCCCGGAGTCTCCATTTCACGGTTTTCGGGTGGTTCCGAATGCCGGAGGCAAAGGCTGCCAGCTTGCTCCTGATTTTATTTTTTTCGCTTTCCGTGAGTGAATAATGCAGGAGAAAATCCGTACATTTTTCGATGTTTTGCATGACATCACTGTACAGGCCCCAGTCATTAGCGCATAAACCGGCAATATAAGCGGAATTGATTATACCTTTTGTATCTTCCTGGCCGTCGGGGATCTCTTTCAGGATAGTCAGTATATCCCGTATATCCTTCTCGTTTATCCTATGGATCTGCATCTTGCTGAGGAGGAGGTCGCTTATAGAAATCGTGTAATCTTCAATCGTCAGCCTGTTTTTTAGGCTGATATCGTGATCCATTCTGAATGTATTGATGAATATATCGACATGGTCATCGGGATGAATGAAGTAGTGCGCGGATGCATCCCGGTGGGTGCATTCCCGGTAGAACTGCAGTTGCCGTTTGCCCGTTGCAACCGCAACCTTGATATTCTCGGCATAGCCAAGAGTATTGAATACGTCCTGAATACCGGCTATCTGTTTGCTGAGGCCAACCATATCGATATCGGAATAATCCCGATCACAGAATTCCACTGCAGTGCAGTAATGCCGTACAGCCAGTCCGCCAATAAGCCGCAACACAACCCCAGACCCACGTGCAGCATCGATTATTTGTTTTGATTCGGCAAGCATATCATCGCGAACCGAAGTATTTGCAGCATCCCGTTTGCTCATTTATTCTCTCCACCAAACGAATGGCGGTTTGGCTTCAAAGTAACTTCGAGCAAGTTACTGTTTGATACCCAGTCCCAGGAGGATGTATCCTGCCAAGGATCGGTCCCAAGAGGACATTCGCCAGTTTTAAAACAGTATCTCCATATAGATATCGATTACAGCGCTTTCTGATACACTCGGTGCCTCTTATACACAAATCCTCCAGGTCTTCTCATCTCTGCCTGCACCCGCGTGTTTGTTTCAAGTTCGTGATGGCTGTCCATAAAATCAAGACACATGCGACGCGCGCTTTTTATCATTGAGATCGCCATAACGGTATCAAGACCCTTTCCCCTGTAGTCCTCCCTGATTGCACCAAGCAGTAGATCGAGCCGCTTCGATTTTTTTTGAGTCGCTTTAATAATAAAGTACCCAACAGGCAAAAGCCTTCCGCCCGCTTTTTGGAAGCCCTCGGTAATGTCCTGGATACCGAGTATGAAGCTTAAAATCTCATTCTGATCATTCAGGATTATCTTTATAAGATGAGGGTCGACTATTTCATGATAGTTTCGTGCAGTCTTTTTAATTAGTGACTCTGTAAGTGGAATAAACCCGTAAATACCGGTATACGTCTCATTCATGAACCTGAGCACCCGGCGAAGATACGGTTTGACCTGCCTTTTCGTTTCGAATTCAAGAATTCTGATTGGGTTCCTTTTCTGTACCCGTTCCGAAATCTTTTCATACAGGGGCGGGATGGTTTCGGGTATCGGAATTTTATAGGTAAGATAATCCACCTCTTTTGAATAGCCGTTCTGTTCTATGAGGTTCGTGATGTATTCAAAATTATATATTGTGCCGATGGAGGGTCGCTGATCAAACCCTTCTACGATAAAACCCTGTGGGTCCTGGTTGGAAAATCCAAGTGGACCGACAACACGATCCATTCTTCTCACGCGAGCCCAGTTCTCAACTGAAGACAACAAACTGCGGGCAGTTTCCATGTCATTGATCGATTCGAAACTGCAGAACCGGGCCTGTTTGTCATTCCAGATATCATTGAGCTTTTTATTGATGATTCCCATGATTCTGCCGGCAGGTTTGCCATCCCTGTATGCTAGAAAGCAGACGGTATCCGAGTACTCCATATGCGTATTTTTTTTTGGATCGACGAAGCCCTTCTCATGCATCATCAGAGGCGGAACCCACAGGGTGTGGTTCCTGTGCATCGAATAGGGTAATCGAAAATAATCCTTCTTTTCTTTTCTCGTCTTTATTTCGATGATTCGGACCGCCATGGGCCTCTCCTAAAAAAGTTTTGTTTTAATCGAGATTGCCCCCTCCGGGCAGGTCTCCTGGCAGCAGTAGCAGCGGATACATGTGCTGTACTCATGCCTCGGGTATCTGTCCGCTCTGATTACTATAGACTTAGGATTGGTTGGGCATATTCTATAACATTCATGACATTTTGTACACTTTTTATAGTTGATAACGGGTTTTTGAACGATAATGTTTCTGAGGGCGTTTCGTATGAAGGGAGGTATCGATTTGAAATTACCGCTGTACCGGGGAAGGTCGAATTTTTTTGTGACCTGTTCGATTTTCTCGCCGAGCACTTCTATATCATTCATACTGCCGAGGCCGCTCTTATGCCCGAACAGGGTAGTAAATACCCGCTGCGGGTCCAGGCCGATTACCTGCGATGCCACGGTATCGGCTGCGACCGGGTCGGTTGAAATGATAAGAACACCCAGTTCAACACGGTTTCCCCTCCGCGGACCGTTTCCTTCCATCGCCCATATACCGTCCATAATGTACAACCGCGGCCTGAGGAACATGGTGAGATCAACAAGCATCTGAGAGAAATCTTCCGGATTTTCGAGTTTTGCATGAAAGCCCGGTTTTAGGAGCCCGGGTATACAGCCGAACTGATTCTTAATCGCGCCGGTCATCAGTGTGAGGCCATGCGTTTTCAGCTTCGGCAGGCTGATTATTCCGTCACTATGCAGCACGCCGCGGGCAATCTCGAATACCTTGTTCTGCCGTGCGTCCTCGAAAAATATTTTCTCACGGTTTTCGAAATCGGCAGAAAGAAGCCCGAGCTCATCCGCAACATCCTGTAAACCGGATTTTTTCATCACTTTTTCTTTTGAATGTATTCCCGGGGAATCGCCGTAGTAAACGGCAACCCCGTGATCGCGTACTATTTCAGCTGCTGCTCTGAAAACTGCGGGGTGCGTCAGCGTTGCTGTTTCAGGAGGGTCGGGCGCGAGTAGGTTTGGTTTCAGCAGAATTTTTTCTCCGGGCTGCACCAGCGTCCCAAGGCCTCCAATGAGCTCAATACCCTCATTGATTTTTTCCCTGACCATCGCAGTTTCGTAGCCTGTACAGCGGATAAGCGCTACTTTTGGATTATGTTCTTTCATTACGTATGTCCAATAAATTTAGTGTTTTCTAAAATACAAAAAATGAAAGTGTATGACAATGTTATCCGTACGGTTAATGCCGCTGTTTAGAGACATTCGTTTTTGTAGAGCCGAGCTGTGACCCTTAAAACCGGCGTTGATACCATTTGTGAACCGCCCCTTGATGTATTCGTTATTCGGATGCCTCGTGCAACCGTTGGGATCGACAGTGCATTAGTCATTGACAAAAAATATCATCGCTTATTATAATTGTGCCGTAATGAAAGACAAAGAGCTTACGATTGTAGAACATCTGAACGAGCTCAGGCGGCGGATCATATACATTCTGATCGCCATCATGATTACTTCAGGCGGAGCATATCATTTTATAGACGAGGTGCTTCAGTTTATTACTAAAGCAGGCGGTATTGAAAAGCTCGTGTTTATCAATCCGACCGAGGCTTTTTTCGTCATAGTAAAGCTAACGCTTCTTGTCGGGGTGATTGTGGCAATGCCGTTTATACTATATCAGGTTTGGAAGTATGTCGGTGTTGCGCTGAAAAAGAGTGAGCGTAAGTATTTGATATTTTTCGGGCCGGTTTCTTACTTTCTGTTTCTCGCAGGGGCGGGCTTTGCATTCAAGGGGGTGCTTCCGCTCGGTATCAAGTTCCTGCTTTCATTTTCAAAAGAAAACATAAGCCCGATGATCACATTGAACGCATACGTCGGGTTTCTGTCAAAGATGATAACTGCATTTGGAATGATGTTCGAGCTTCCGCTTGTCGTGCTGCTTCTTTCGAAACTCGGTATTGTCACACCGGAGGCGATGAAAAGAGGTCGGAAATATGCCATCGTTGTCATTTTTATTGTTGCGGCTGTGCTCACTCCCCCTGATGTCGTCAGCCAGATTATGCTCGCAGTGCCGATACTATTGCTCTATGAGATCAGTATAATAATCTGTAAATCCGTTGCAAAAAAGCGTGAGAAAGAACTGGGTGTGGGGGAACCGGCTATGAACGAGGTATAGAAAACGTACATCGCCAGATACCTTCAAGAAGCCAATATGCACTGAAAGGAATATCTATGGCAAAAAAAGAAAAACAGTATAGCGTGGAAATCACCGATATTTTCGAACCGGAACAGGAAGAAACAGTCATTGAGAGAGCTGGGAAATACGTCAGGCAGACTGATGAAGAACTGAGAGAGCTTTTCCAAACGACCGATACCCTGGTTGTGAGAAAACTTGCTGAAGATGAAGCGAAAAAGCTGGTCGAAACGCTTGACGGGATGGACCTTACGGTACGAATGTACGCAGCAGATAAAAAATCGAAAAAGCAGGAAACCGTAAAATGCCCGAAATGCGGTTTTGTCCTGGAATATCCGGAGTGGCGGTGTCCGGAATGCTACTATGAGTTTCCCGATTATGAGCTTGAAGGTGATGAAGAACCGGAAGAATAATAGTGTGAACTGGTGTTTTCCGATGAACCGGGCCTCGCTTTTATATCGCCGCTCACTTCTGCATAAAAATCTTTCAGAGTGTTTTTAATCCTATTGACATTTTTCATTGCAAGCAGTTCCATGGCAAGCCTGGCTGCATGCTTTTTAGATATATTTCTGACCACCTTTTTCACTTCGGGGATCAAGCCCGGCTCCATACTCAATTCCGTAATTCCCACTCCGACAAAAAACGGAGTAAACAGGGTATTACCGGCCAATTCACCGCAGACCGCGCAGGGTTTTCCCATTTTTCCTGCAGCAGAGGCCGTTATGTGTATCAGTTTTAGAACAGCCGGGTTTTCCGGGATGTAGTAGGCTGCTACGTTTTCGTTTGTCCTGTCAACCGCAAGGGTGTACTGAACCAGGTCGTTTGTTCCGATACTCAGGAAATCGCAGAGCATAATGATGGCATCAGCTGAAAGCGCAGCTGACGGTATTTCTATCATGGCACCTATCTGCACATCTTTATCGAAAGGTATCCCAAGGTTCTCCAGTTCTGATTTTTCCTCTGTTATTATTCCGATGATTTTTTCCATTTCCTCGCAACTTGAAATCATGGGCAGAAGTATTTTAACCCTGCCATGCACGCTGGCGCGAAGCAATGCGCGTATCTGCGTTCTGAATATATCCGGTTTCAGCAGGGAGATTCTGATCGATCTCAGACCGAGGAAGGGGTTGGCCTCGAGATAAGGTGTCGATTCCTGAAAAGGCAGGAGTTTATCCCCGCCTATGTCGAGTGTTCTGATCGTTACAGGCCGTTTTTCAAATTGTTTCAGAAGGGATTTATAGATCGAGTACTGCTCTTCCTCGGATATCAGCCTGTTGCGAATAATGAAGGGGAGCTCGGTGCGAAAGAGGCCCACACCTTCCGCGCCCTGATGGAGCGCAAGACCGGCACCGGGAACAATCTCGATATTTGCATTGAGTGTAATCTTGACATCGTCTAAAGTAACAGCCGGAAGCCGGGAAGCCTGTGCGAGAGTTTTCTGGTGTTTTTTATATGCATTTTGAATCTTTTTGTATTCACTAATGAACTTTTTTGTCGGGTTGGGGATGACGTATCCTGAATCACCATCCACTATCAGGCGTTCGCCGCTTTCTATCTTTTCTACAGCCCCTTTTGCATGTATAACAACCGGAATACCGAGAGATTTTGCAAGAATCGTTGCATGTGAGGTCTCACTGCCCATTTCTAGGACGATCCCCCTGATTTTATCCGTGTCGATGTACATTATCATCGACGGAATGAGTTCTTTTGCGACAAGTATACCTTCTAACTTCCGTACAAGGGCATACCCTTCCTGATTGGTAAGACGCCGGATTACTCGAAGCGACACGTCTTCTATATCTCTACCCCGTTCCTTCAAATAGATATTGTCAATGTTTCGAAAGGTGTCAAGCACTGCATTCAACCTGTCCATTATTATCCATTCGGCGTTTCGCCTCAATTGGGCTATCTGCTGTGGCACCTCTTCCGTAAAAAAAGGATCCCTTGTTATCATGATGTGACTCTGCAGGATGTCGGCTTCAGACTCCCGTATTGATTCAATCAAGCTTTTTTGATCAAGCTCGATCTGTGTTTTTACATCAATAAGCGCCTTTTTATATCTTGTGATCTCATCGGATACTCGATCAGGAACGAGTCTGATCTTTGGTATTGATATTTTTCCCGGATTGTATACTATAGCCTTATCCATAACGATGCCGTTGACGACACCGTCGCCACGGATTATGGGGATATTATCGAGCACACCTCATCTCCTGGGCCATCGATTGATTCAACATCTGGTGCGGGCGTTCGTGTGAGAAAGATTTCCCTATTCGGAATGGAAGCATATACGCCGCTTCTAACAGTATCATTATAAATGATAGGCAAGTAAACTTGCAATCTTAAAAAGTAAAAACAGATCGGGCTCGCTGATAAGTGTTTTTCCGTTGCAACTGCATGGAGAGCCCATTCTAACAGACGAAAGCCGGAAGAACACTTGCCGTATGGTTTTTACCTATAGAATGAAATAGTGTGTAATTATAACATAAAAAGTCAGTTGAGTATAAAAAATCTGGTACAAAAGGAAAAGATATCGCTTTGCTAGACCAAAATTCTAATGTATAAAACCATTACTGCTGTTTGTCAAAAGATATTGGGCTGTACTGGATGGAGTGATAGCTACCGCAGAAATGACAGCTACGGTGGCACGCTTTCAAACAGACTTAAGATAATCATAAAGATCGTTGAGGGGATAAAGAGTTTAACAGGGGCGAATTTTCCTGTTATTATCAAAATGAACTGTCAGGATTTTATACAGGGAGGGTTTGCCATCACCGATGCAATTAAAGCCCGTCCCCTGCTTTCTGCAGCCGGGATCGACGCTTTTAAGGTAAACGGAGGAATTCTTACAGGCAGGAAAAAAGCTCCATCCAGACCGGGCATACGATTTGAGCAGGATGAGGCCTACTTCCGCATGGAGGCCGCTCTTTTCAAAGAGAAGGTGAAGGTTATTCTTGTGGGGGGCATACGGTCCTATTCGGATGCTGAAAATATTGTCAAAAAAAAGATTGCCGATTATGTTTCTATGAGCAGGCCTTCTAAGTAACTTCGAGCAAGTTACTATTTGATACTCGGTCCCAAGAGGACATACGCAGCTTTTATACGGGAGCCCGGTCTGATTATACGCTGGAAATCGGGAGATCATAATAAGTCTTTTTGTAATTCAGACAACCACTGTTTAAGACCAGCTCTTTCGGGTGACGGTGTCTTCTGCGTGATTGTGAAACAGGAGGGTGCGGTTTTATAGACACGGATAAAACTGCTGGTAAATTATTGTCATCGGGTAGTGTTTATCGAATGAACCGCAAAAAATAGGCAAGTGAACTTCCAAACTAAAAGGTTAAAGCCGACACTGGCCTAATGGTTTTTACCTATAGAATGCAATGACAAGCAATTGTAACGATATACAATCATTTTTATATGAAATTCTGGTACAAAAAACCAGAATTCAAATGGATAAAACCATAAAACAGCACAGCCCATAGGAAGAGGATAGTATGGTACATGATGCAGATCGTAACCGAATTCGATATGAGGGCTTGATGAAGTACTGTAGCGATCCGGTGCTTATTTTGGACCCTCAGCAAAAGGTTATCGACGCAAATGAGCAGGCCCTTACGTTATTCGATGCTTCCATACGTAATAGCAGGCTTCATGATATCTTTGAAGGGATCGATATCCTAATCGAACCTGCAATGAATACGAATATCATTCAATCTGCACGCGTCAGCTTCTCACCGAAGGCGAAAAAAGAGATTTCCCTGATTCTTTCCTTCATCCCCCTGACGGTTGCGGGAAAGCTATCCGAGATACTTGTTGTCTGCCGCGATTTGCTTGAGGTAGAGCGCTTCCGAAATGAAAATGAAGATCTGAAAAAGAAGCTTGTTGAGCTGGAGCAGCTGCAGGATTTTGCAAGGCGTGTTGCCGGTGGTAAAGATGCTGTGCCCTCTGCAGCAGCGGCTCTGAAGGACCTTGAAGTCGTAAAACAACGGCTTGAAGATGCAACCTTGAAATTCGAGAACGAACTTGGCCTTGCCGCAGTTCTGCAGCAATCCCTGCTTCCGGAAAAAACGCCTGAAAATAAAAACTTCAATATCTCCTGCTTCTTCAAGCCCATGGAACAGGTAGGCGGGGATTACTACGACTTTGTGGATCTTGAAAATAATAAGAAGGGGATAATTGTTGCGGATGTTTCTGGACACGGTGTGTCATCGGCCTTTATCACCGCGATGCTAAAAATATCGTTTTTAAATTATGCCGGCAGGATACGATCTCCAGCAAAAATTCTGGAAAAGTTAAATAGAGATTACTGCAGTGTTATTCAAACGGGTGATTTTGTTACTGCATTTTACGCTGTTCTTGACCCGAACCAGTCTAAAATAACGTACTGCGGAGCCGGGCATCCGAGGCCTCTGCTGTTCCGAAAGAAAGGCCGGGACATCGAGTATCTAAAATCCGAAGGTTTTTTTCTTGGAATGTTTGAAGATGCCCGGTACAGGGATTCGGTTGTTGGTTTTTATCCCGGTGATCGTGTACTGATTTACACGGACGGCATTGTTGAAGCCTTTTCGGATGGAAAAAACGAGCAATTCGGCGAGAAGAGACTTTTACAATCTTTTAAGCAAAATGCCCGTGTACCGGTTGAGCCGATGATACACAAACTCGTTGAATCAGTACAGCAGTTTATGCAGAAAAGCAGGTTTTATGATGACATCGCGCTTGTCGCGGTGGAATTCAAAGATTCGTATACCCGCTGACTGTAGATTAACGCTATGGAAATTTTTGAAGGGATCGGATAATAATGAACGACATAAAGCTGAACAGAGTAAAGAAGGTTATTGATCTCGTAAAGGAGCTGCCGACTCTTCCGATGATAGCCGGCAAAGTAAACAGCCTTCTTGGGAATCCCCATTCGAATGCAGCCGATCTGGCTGCCGTGATCGAGAAAGATCAGAGCATTTCAGCGAAGATACTGAGGCTTGTGAACTCGGCGCTGTATAATTTACCCCAGAGAGTAACGAATATTGCCCAGGCAATTACGTTTCTCGGGTATAAGGACATATCCTATATTGTTATGACGATATCAGTTTTTGATATGGTAAAGCACTTCTCTGCAAAAGGATTTGACAGGACGAAGTTCTGGCTCCATTCCATTGCCGTTGCTACAATGAGCAAGAAGATCGCACAAATGTCCGGCTTTAAAAACCTCGATGATATTTTTACCTCAGGTCTGCTGCATGATATTGGAAAGGTTTTTATGGACGGCTATCTCCATGAAGAGTTCATGGAGGTGGTTGCTGCTGCAAGGGATAAATCGAAATCCTTTTATGATGCGGAACACATGCTTTTTGATATCGATCATTCACTTATTGGCGAGTGGATTGCGAGAAAATGGGAGTTGCCTATCCATATAATAGCCGCTGTTAAACATCACCATCAAAAGCCGGAGCAGAGGAACGGACTGTCGCTTTCATCAGACCCGTTCATAGATATAGTTCGGCTGGCGGATACTGCAGTTAAAATAGGAAAATATGGCCAGAGCGGAGATGGAAAAGGCTATAAACCCCGTTTTACGAACGATATGTTCGTAAGACTGCCTGTTGTAAAGAATGATATAAAAAACGGACTTGATGAGCTCAAAGACGAGCTGGAAAAATCGAAAGTTTTGCTCAATCTCACTGTATAAGAGTGGTGACCGTGGGTATCCAGCACAGGGAGTATTCAGTTGTAAATAAAAACAGCCTTTCACTCTACTACCAATCATGGGAGAGTGATGCACGAGCATCGACAAAAACCGCTCATATTGTGCACGGACTCGGTGACCACACCGGCTGTTACGAAGAGCTTGCCCATTTTCTTGTGTCACGTGATTTCAAGGTATACGGTCTGGATCTGCACGGCTTTGGCAGGTCAGAGGGTAAAAGAGGGCATGTAGTATGCATTGCGGATCATATCAGTGATCTGAAACTGCTTCATACGATCATGCAGCAGAAAAATGATCTTTCGCAGAATAACCTTATATATGGACAGTCCTTCGGAGGACTGCTGGCGCTTGCATATCTTCAGAAGTATCCTGATGATTACACGCATGCGGTTATATCAGCCCCTGCGCTCAATCCTGCGCAAAATGTCAATCCCCTGCTGCTCTCCTTATCCCGGATGTGCAACAGTATCTTACCATCTCTGCCTTTTCAAAACAGAATAAAGACCGAGCAGCTTACAGAAGATACCGACGCGCAGGATGCCTACAGGGATGATCCCTATGTCCATCAAACGATAACTCCAAGGCTTTTTACAGAGATGATTCGCTTAAGTAAAAGCATCCGGGAGAATATCCGTCACTTCAAGAAAGACCTGCATATTCTTTTAATCCACGGCGAAGCGGACGAGGTGACCAATCACCGCGATACTCTTTCCTTTTATGAGCAGATTACTGTTATCGGTAAAAAAATGGAGATTGTTCAAGGAATGAAACACGACCCGATCACCTACAGGGGTGGGGAAACGGTGTATGAGCTCCTGTCGGACTGGTTCGGCAGTGTTGGAATGTAAGATTTTCCCGGTAAAAATATTACAGCACCCGCAAGTAACGTATACCGTACGGTTTTTATTGAGACCACGAGGTCGGCTGTCTGTCCCACCGGTGTTTCTTCAATTCGGCGAGCAGATCCGGCGTCAGCCCCCTGCCGTCGCTTGTTCCGATATTCGATTTCAGGTGATTGAGCTTTCTCATTCCGGGGATAGTCGTGCTGATTGTTTTATTGCACAGGATGAACCTGAGTGCCATTTCTGCAATGGTCATTCCTGCTGGAACGAGCGGGCGAATTTTTTGGACATGTTCAACGCTTGACTCCAGGTTCTCAGGCACAAAATAGCTGCTCCGCCAGTCATCTTCAGGAAACTTCGTGTCTTTTGTGATCGCGCCTGTCAGTGTCCCCTCATCGAAAGGTACGCGAGCGATAACAGCTATATTGAGCTCTTCACAGAGTGGGAAGAGACTGTCTGCAGGAGCCTGATCGAAGATATTGTAAATCACCTGTACAGAATCGATAAGTCCTGTTTTAAGAGTCTTGAGGCAATTGTCCGGCTCCCAGCGATTCACGCTTACACCAATAGCCCGGATTTTTCCCTCCTCCTTCAGTTTGCTGACAGCCTTCTGCCATCTCTCGTCATCAGCCCAGCTGTCTTCCCAGACGTGAAACTGCTGAAGGTCGATCGTCTCGACACCGATGTTTTTGAGGCTCTTCTCCGTGTATTCGATAATATGTTCCGGAGGAAAACAGTCGTCCAGACTGAAATCTCTCTTCGACGGCCATATAAAATTCTTCGGCGGAATTTTTGTTGCCGTATAAAGACGATTTTGAGGATGCCTGCGGACAAGGCTACCCAGTATTTTTTCACTTTTACCCGAAGAATATGCCCAGGCTGTATCGAAAAAGTTGCATCCCAGAACTACTGCAGCATCGAGTGATGCCTCAATTTCTTTTTCATCCGATCCCGTCCATGCCGCGAGCCCCCACATGCCGTAGCCGATTTCGCTTACCTTCCAGCCGGTTCTTCCAAAAGTTCTGTATTGCATTGCATTACCCCCTGAATGTGCAGCATTCTGATATTGTTCAACTGTAACGATTCGTCAGGTGGCTGTCAAATGGTTTTTATTGTTCGGCCGGGCTGCTGATATTTTTCTGGCAGTCGAGAGGGGAAAGGGGTTACATTGGTGATATGTCGGGATACCGGTTTCACATCGCAAATATTCTCACTCTGTTTCGTATAGTGCTCATTCCTTTTTTTATGCTTCTTATTTTCGGCAATTCCGTATTCTCGGCTGTTGCAGCTCTTGTGCTTTTTGTTTTGGCTGGCCTCAGCGATTATCTCGATGGTTTATTTGCGAGAAGGCTGGGGCTTCATTCCGCATTCGGAGAATTTTTAGATCCGCTGGCCGATAAACTTCTCGTGGGAAGCGCATTTATCGCTTTTGTGCTGCTTCCAGAACTGTATATACCTTTCTGGCTCGTTTCGGTAATTCTGCTCCGTGAGGTTTTCGTTACCCTGCTTCGGATTGTTGCAATCAAACGGGCTTCCCCAATGAAAACAGAGTACCTCGGAAAGATAAAAACCGCTTTTCAGATGCTTACCATAACCGTAGTGCTTTCTCTGTTGATTTTACACAGGGCCGCAGCGGATAGATATTTATTATCCGGAGGCGGGAGTGTCCGTTTCTCACATAATGTGAGGATATTGTTCGGCAGTGCCGGAAAGAACGGCATTATTCAGGCTTTGCCTCTTGTCCTTGTATCGGCGTCGGCACTACTCGCCTTCGTTTCAATGGTGCAGTATGTAATTAAAAACCGTGAGTTGTTTTCAAGGTCGAGATGATATGCGAAGAGGAACGATGTTTTTTATACGGATGCTTGCAACGGGTTTTTTTACAGGCCGTGTCCGCACAGCAGGCGGTACGGTCGCTTCGCTTTTCGCATGCGCTGTTTGGGCTGCAGTATCCGGATCACGCCTGTATCCGGTCCTGCCCCTTTTTTTTATATTTGTCGGCGTGCCGATCGCCGGATATGCCGAGCGGTTTATCTTTTTTTCAGAGGATGCACCGGAAATTGTCATCGATGAGATTGCCGGAATGCTCACAGCGCTGTTATCTTTTCAGTTTACTTTTGGCACGTCCGGTGCTGTATATCTTGCAGCGGGCTTTACTCTGTTCAGAGTATTTGATATCTTCAAACCGCCACCTATCAGCGCGGCTCAGAAACTGCCGGGAGGCCTAGGCATTATGGCGGATGATCTTCTTGCTGCAATATACACGAATATACTGCTTCAAATCGTACGTTTTTTCTTTTTTACATAAAATCCAGTAAGGCCCTGCATACATACATTTCAATGAAACCTGCAATAGAGTATAAAGAGTTTTTGAATCAGGCCCAGGCTGAAGCGGTATATTATACCGGAGGCCCGCTTCTCGTTCTTGCAGGCGCGGGAAGTGGAAAAACCCGGGTAATCACCTATAAAATAGCGTACCTCATCAACGAGTGCGGATACCGGCCTGAAGAGCTTCTGGCAGTCACCTTTACGAACAAGGCCAGCAATGAGATGAAAGAACGGGTGTACCTGCTGATCGGCGCCAGGTTCGATATGTGGATAAAAACTTTTCATTCAACTGCCGCAAAGCTGATACGAATGAACGCGGATGCGTTCGGCCTTGACCCTCATTTTACGATTATTGATCATCAGGACCAGATGAGCACCGTTAAAAGGATCCTCAGGGACCTGCACCGGGAGCCGGAAACCTACAGTCCTCAGAAATATGTGCAGCTGATCAACAGGGCAAAAGATAGGCTGCTCGATGTCGAGGAGTCCGCCGAACAACAGTTCTCAACAGATCCTCTTTTTTATGATATCTATTCGCTGTATGAAAAGAAGCTTGCACTGGAAAACCTTGTTGATTTTGGAGATTTGATTTTCAAACTCGCCCGGGGACTTATGAGAAATCGTTCGCTTTTATCCAGACTTCGCAAGAGATTTCGGTACATGCTGGTCGATGAGTTTCAGGACACTAACCATGCGCAGTATATGCTTATCAGAAAGTTGGCTCAGGATAACGGTAATATATGTGTTGTCGGTGATGACGATCAGTCGATTTACGGGTTCAGAGGAGCGCGGATCGAAAATATCATCGGTTTCAGCAGCGAGTTTAAGAATGTAAAAATAATCCGGTTACAGGAAAATTACCGGTCGTTTCAGAGTATACTGACGGCTTCCTCACGTGTCATCAGCAATAATCCCGGAAGGTTGGGCAAAACACTGTTCACAAACCGGGGAAAGGGTGAGAAGCTTCAGTTCTGCAGAACAAACTCCGATTATGAGGAGGCGTACTACATCGCGGCTCAGATAAGAGATCTGGTCTATAACGGCGAATACGACTACAGCGATATTGCGGTGTTTTACCGTACGAATGCACAATCGAGGGTATTCGAATCGGTTTTTTCGAGGAGCCGCATTCCCTGCACAGTGCTGGGAGGGCTGCGATTTTATGAGCGTGAAGAAATAAAGGACATACTTTCCTATCTTCGGATTATGCTGAACCCGATAGACGAGATTGCACTGAGGAGAATCGCCAACAGGCCACCACGCGGCATAGGTAAAAAAACCGTTGATGCAATGGTACAGGAGACCATCGCAAAGGGGCTGCCCTTTTACCAGGTTTCCGGGCTTGCGCTGCCGCAGGCACGGCTTTCTCTGGTGCGTGAATTCTGTACGTCTATCAGGAAGACCGCCCAGGGTCTACGAACCGGCTTCCCGCCTGATATTATCAAGGAGATATATGAGAGCACCGGTTACGTCGATTGGCTGCGGATAGAAAACAGAGAAGACAAGGTAAAAAACCTCGATGAGCTGTACAATGCTGTTGAAGAATTTGCCCGTAGGAATCCGGGATTACCGATTGTCGAATTCGTCGAGGAGGTGAGCCTCAATCAGGACGTGCAGGACGAAGAGTTTGAGAATAACAGGGTTTTTCTCATAACGCTCCACAATGCGAAGGGACTCGAATTTCCAGTTGTATTCATGGCTGGGATGGAGGAGGGGATATTCCCGCATTTTTTGTCCGGCGAGAGGCCTGCTGACCTGGAGGAGGAACGGCGGCTCTGCTATGTCGGTATGACGCGGGCTATGGAAAAGCTCTTTCTTACTGCAGCCAGGATGCGTAAACTTTATGGAAAAACGGTTCAGCGGGATATTTCCCGATTTATTGCAGAGATTCCGCCGGAGCTTCTGGCTTATCTTAAAGCGCCGGAAGCACAGCAATCAGAAATATATGAAACGGGGTACCGTTACCCGACGCGTATCGAGAAACAGAGTATACCTGTTTTCAAGGGTGGTGTAGAAAGAGGAAAAAACAATCGGGAGCCGGTACATGGGAAAAAGAGGCATATGTCCAGCGTGAGTAAAAATGATGCAGATATGCTTGAGGTGCGCTCCCGGGTTGTGCACGAGCAGTACGGAAGCGGCGTCATCCTCAGTATAAAAAACGGCGCTGCAGAGATATTGTTTGATGACGGGAAGAAGATGCTTTTTATGTTGAAGTATACCCCCATCAAAAAGGAGTAATGGTTTCAATCTTGTTACTCCAGAAATTCCCATGAAACCTGCGTTTCCTGGCCGCCGTTCTGGCTTACGTAATAGTAGCCTCCTCCGGCATCCCCGCTGATGATGTCGAGGTCGTAGCGTACATATCCGTTATATACACCGGTAATATACACCGTGCCGACCAGGTGCCCGTTTTCATTCCATGCCGGGAACCCGATATGCGTTTCCTGTGTGCCGTCTAGAAACAGGTAGTAATCACAGTAATTGTCGTATGTTATAGAAACATCCGCCCCCCAGATATTTCCCGTCGCTTCATAGGTGCAGGTGCCGGATACATCGCCGTACTGTGTCTCGACGCCGATCGCATCGGACCCATCATTGTGCATCAACTGCAGCTTTTCATTGGATCTGACGACCGTTTTGTTGTATTCGAAAAGAAATTCCTGATCTGTTAATGCTCGGTATCCCGGATCGACGTCGCTGTGGGCGCTTTCCTCTCCATCAATGTTGAACGCGGCAATTTTATAGAAAAATTTCCCGGGCTCTACGCTGTAATCGTCATACGCAGTAACCGGAAGATTACCGCCAAGTTGGATGAACGGTCCGAGAGGTGCCTCGGCTCTGTACACCCGGTAGTATGTTGCACCGTCTGAAGCATCCCATGCAACGCTGACCTTATCGTAATAGCTGCCGTCTGAAGACGCGACATGAGCTGGCGCAGGCGGTGCGGTTGGAGAAGATGCAAATCCGTCGTTGTATTGACTGAGATGACTTTCCATATCATCAATGTTGAAACCAGTGACCGAATAAAAATAGTGTGTCCCTGTTTCAACTTCATGATCATCGTAGTACAAATCCGTTATACGGCTGCTCAGTTGTTCATAATTTCCATCCGGGGACGCTGATCTGTACACCATGTATTCAGCGGCACCGTTGAGTGTCTCCCAGCTGATCCGTACGTGGTCGTGATACGTGCCGTCTGTCGCCGATACCTGTGAAGGGACCCACGTGTCGGAAGGTGTATCACCCGCTATATCGGCGGAATTACGAAAAAGGAAGCAGGCTGGCATAAAAAAAATTACTCCGAAACAAATAATTACAGGTAAAAGATATACTCGTAATTTATTCAGGTTCATTCGAGCCCATCCCTACTTTTAAATTTTCAATACCGCGGTTTTACTACTGGTGAGTCGATTGGTTTAAGCAACCTGTTTCGTAATGGTTGCTCATCCATTCCTGTATCAATACTTGATAAAGTTTTTTTCGGCGTATGTCAAGTATCTTCCAGCGAAAAAAGCCTTCTTATTTTCTGTACACTAATCAACACGGTCAGAATTTTTACTGTTGATCATACATTAGTTTAGACTATTGGTCGACAGAAAAAACGTATTTTATTATATTGAGTTTTACCTTTATACACTGCATGTATACCCGTATGCATCGCGGATTGGATTGTGCCGGTATGTTCTTTAAAGGAGTACAATAGAAATGAGAATCGATAGACAAACAATCAAAGGTGTTTCCGGTCTTGCGCAGTTAGATCTTACAGAGGAGGAGAAGGCCGAGATGGAAACACAGCTTGCACGGATCCTCGATTACATGGATGTGCTCAACGAGCTGGATCTTGATGCTGTTGAACCGACTGCCCATATACTTGGAATAACCAATGTTATCAGGAAAGATGAGCCTGGTGAGAGTTTTCCGGTTGAAACGGTTGAAGAACTTGCCCCCGAATGGGCTGAGGGACATGTTGTGGTTCCAAGAATTGTATAGGAGTGTTGCATGGGATTGAACGAATTAACGATCGAAGAGCTGAAGAGCATGCTCTCATCGCATGAAATAACGACCAGTGAGATCATACACGATCTCGGTGAGGCGATAGACGGAGACAGCAGGAACGAGCGGCCTCTGAATACATATATTGATTTCGATCAAGAACGTATCAGAGGAGAAGTGAAGAGCGCGGGCTATTACGGAAGGACTCTGCTGAAGGGTATCCCGATTGCGGTCAAGGACCTGATAAATGTGAGGGGAACAGCAACGACATGCGGCTCGAATATTCTTCGTGAGTATATTTCGCCCTATGACGCAACTGCAGTGACCCTTTTACGGGAGCACGGTGGTGTGCCTGCGGGAAAGCTCAACATGGACGAGTTTGCAATGGGGTCATCGAATGAGACGTCCGCATTCGGGCCGGTTAGAAACCCCCATGACAGAACGAGAATACCTGGAGGCTCGAGCGGCGGCGCAGCGTCTGCAGTGGCTGCCGATCTTGCGGTTGCAGCACTCGCCACTGACACGGGAGGGTCTATACGTCAGCCTGCATCAATGTGCGGTGTATTCGGCATCAAACCGACATACGGCAGGGTGTCCCGTTACGGTCTTGTCGCCTATGCCTCCTCCCTCGATCAGATCGGTCCGGTAACGAAGACAGTAATGGACGGCGCACTGCTTCTTCAGGCTGTTTCAGGACACGACGGGAGGGATTCGACATCCGCCGGAGAGCCGCTTCCCGATTTTTCGAAATCAGTGACTGAAGGTGTACGTGGAATGAAGATCGGGGTGCCGGATGAATACTTCGGTGAAGGCCTGGACGACGAGGTTCGGATGTATGTATTGAATGCAGTGGATCTGCTCGACAGAGCCGGGGCTGAGGTGAAAAAGATAAACCTTCGATACACGGACTATGCGATTGCAACCTACTATATCATCGCTACTGCAGAAGCGTCTTCCAATCTCGCCCGGTTTGATGGGGTACGGTATGGAACGAGGACTGTTGACACCAATGATCTCCAGCAACTGTACCGTGAAAACCGAAGCAGGGGTTTCGGAAGGGAGGTAAAAAGAAGAATACTTTTAGGGACATTCACCCTGTCGTCGGGCTACTACGATGCCTACTACCTGAAGGCGCAGAAGGCCCGAACCCGCATACTGGAGGATTTTAAAACGGCCTTCGATGATGTCGATACCATAATAACCCCTGTTTCCCCCATACCTGCATGGGAGATAGGAAAAATGCTCGAAGATCCGCTGCAGATGTATCTGGCCGATGTGTACACGGTTCCGGTAAACCTCGCAGGGCTCCCGGCAGCATCCGTGCCGTGCGGGAAAACGAAGGCGGGGCTTCCTGTAGGCGCGCAGATCATCGCCCGGCATTTTAAAGAGGAGGATGTGTTTCGGGCCGCGTATGTCGTTGAGGAGGGGAGCGGATGAACTATGAAGCGGTGATCGGTCTCGAGATACATGTGCAGATCAGCACAAAAACAAAAACCTTTTGCAGCTGCAGCACAGAATTCGGCGAGCCCCCGAACACCCACACCTGTCCGGTTTGTCTCGGTTTGCCCGGCGCACTGCCTGTTCTCAACGAAGAGGTGATAAAGAAGGGTATTACTGCCGGTCTCACGCTCAACTGTAGAATCGCCGGGCGCTCGGTATTTGCACGAAAAAATTATTTTTATCCCGATCTGCCGAAAGCGTATCAGATCTCCCAGTACGAATCTCCTTTGAATACCGGGGGTTGGGTCGTTATCAAAGATGAAACAGGAGCTGAAAAGCGAATCGGCATCACGAGGGCCCACCTTGAAGAGGATGCCGGCAAGCTCGTTCATGATGAAGACCCCCGGGGACCGAGTTATATCGATTTCAACAGATGCGGCGTTCCGCTTTTAGAGATTGTTACCGATCCCGATATCAGAACATCAGAAGAAGCGTACCGGTTTCTTACTGCAGTCAAGGAAATAATGCAGTTTACAGGTGTTTCGGGATGTAATATGGAAAAAGGAGAGTTGCGGGTCGATGTAAATATTTCAATGAGGGCGCAGGGTGAAGACGGGTTCGGTGTAAAACAGGAGATAAAGAATATGAACTCCTTTGCAAACATACGCCGGGCACTTGATTATGAAATCAAGAGACAGACCAGGCTTCTTCGTTCGGGCGTGGTTCTTACGCAGCAGACCAGACTTTTTGACCAGAACAAAAATGCAACCGTGCAGATGCGAACAAAGGAAGAGGCCCATGATTACAGATATTTTCCGGATCCGGACCTGGTGCCTGTGGTTGTCGAAGAAGCGTTCATCGATGAGATCCGAAACGGGCTGGCCGAGCTTCCGGAAGCGCGGAGAAACAGGTTTGTCAAAGAGTACGGCCTTACAGAATACGATGCTTTTAATCTGTGCTCTTCTCGTTCGGTTTCCCGGTACTTTGAGGATGCCGTCGATGGGTATGAAAATCCGAAGAAAGTGGCAAACTGGATTCTCGGGGAAATAATGAGGGCGCTGAACGACCGAAAGATAGAAATCAATGAGTTCCGGGTGACCGCACCGATGCTCAGGGAGCTCCTTGAACTGATGGACAGCGGTGTAATATCCGGAAAAATGGCGAAGGATGTATTCGATGAAATGGTTTCATCGGGGAAAAGCGCGAAACAGGTGGTGGATGAAAAAGACCTGAAACAGATGAGCAACCGGGATGATATCGAAGCGGTGATAGACGAGGTATTGAAGATGCACGAGGCCGCTGTTTTCGATTACCGTTCAGGCAAAAAAAATGCGTTTGGCTTTTTGATTGGGCAGGTAATGAAAAAGACGGGAGGAAAGGCCAATCCGGGGCTCGTAAACGAGATTCTCCGATCCAGGATGAGTTAGTTTTGTATCTCCGACTTTTCCCTTGCAATTTATATACGGATTTTATATAGTATCGTGACAGCATATAGCCGGTACCGATGTAGATAATCGGTGTGAAAATTCGGCATGCTTAACAGAGGGATCCCATGATATGGAACAAAGAACGTGAGACATTAACCGACAGTAAAAAGAGAAACATTCAAAACGAGGGCCTGAAATCTCTTGTGCGGCGGGCGTATGACAGAATACCATTTTATCGGGAAAAGCTGGACAACCTTGGGCTCAAGCCTTCGGATGTCGGATCAGTAGACGATATGTCGAAGCTTCCATTTACCACAAAGGACGACCTGCGGCAGAACTATCCCTTCGGTATGTTTGCCGTTCCGATGAGCGATATTGTGGAAACCCACACCTCTTCGGGGACAACCGGAAAACCGGTAATAGGCGGGTATACCACGGGTGATATCGAGATATGGAGTGAGGTGATGGCCCGCTGTCTTTCTATGAGCGGCACAACCGCAGAGGATATTGTTCAGAACGCATATGGATATGGACTGTTCACAGGCGGTCTTGGTGTGCATTACGGCGCACGAAAAATTGGGGCCGCGGTCATTCCCGTGTCCGGCGGAAACACAAAGCGGCAGATAATGCTCATTCAGGATTTTAAAAGTACAATCCTTACCTGCACGCCGAGCTACTGTCTGTATCTTGCGGAAGTGGCGGAAGAAATGGGTGTTGACTTCAAATCCGTGCATCTTAAAGCGGGAAATTTCGGCGCAGAGCCGTGGTCGAACAACATGCGGACTGAAATAGAAAAAAGGCTCGACCTGCTTGCCCTGGATATTTACGGGCTTACGGAAATTATCGGACCGGGCGTTGGCAACGAGTGCAGGTACAAAAACGGCATACATATCTGCGACGATCATTTCTACCCCGAGATCATCAACCCTGAATCTGGCGATGTATTGCCGCCCGGAGAGGTGGGCGAGCTCGTTATTACGACGTTGACAAAGAAAGCGACGCCGCTTATTCGATACCGCACCCGAGATATAACTGCCATAATTCCAGGAGCATGTGAATGCGGCCGTACCTCAGCGAGGGTGCGGAGGCTTATGGGAAGGACGGATGATATGCTCATTATTCGGGGGGTCAACGTATTTCCTTCCCAGATCGAGGAGGTGCTGGTCAGCCTAGAGGGGACAGAGCCTCATTACCAGATCGTCGTTGACCGGGCCGGAACCCTTGATGAACTGGGTGTTTTCGTGGAAATGAATGAAAAGATGATTTCTGACGAAATTAAGGAGCTAGAACGGGTAGAAGGCACGATCAGAAAAGAGATCGAGAGTGTTCTCGGTATAAAGGTCGCCGTCAAACTTGTTGAACCGAAGTCCATTATACGGTCGGAGGGAAAGGCGAAACGGGTCATCGATAAGAGAGAGCTGTAGTACTGGGTTGTCCCATACCCATCAATGCGGGGCTGTCAAAAAAACAGAAAAAGGTGTATAATAATGAAGATTAGACAAATTTCAGTGTTTCTTGAAAATAAGGTTGGACGGGTCGGGGAAATCACCCGAATACTTGGAACTAACAATATCAATATTCGGGCGTTATCGCTCGCAGATACGTCTGATTTCGGTATTCTTCGCATGATTGTCGATGATATTGAAAAAGCACTTAAAGCGCTTCGGGGCAGAGGCATTATCGTGAAGGAAACTGCTGTTGTTGCTGTAGAGGTGCCCGACAAACCGGGAGGACTTGCTGCTGTGCTCGATATTCTTACGAATGAAGGAATCAATGTCGAATATATGTATGCTTTCTTTGAACAACCAGAGAATAAAGCGCTTCTCATTTTTAGATTTGAAGATCCCGACAGGGCGATCGAAGTGCTTACTGCGAATAGGATACAAATATCGGGGAGAGATAAATTAGGCGTACACTGAATAATTATCCCAGCTTTTTTATGAGACGAACCGTATTTCCAGATTCTAAAAAATCCAGCGAATCGAAGTAGAGAGAGGTAAGAAATATTCCTCTCCCGTGGGTGGCGAGCATTGTTTCGGGGGATTTGGTTTCAGGAAGTTCCCCGTAATTGAATCCCGCACCGTCATCCTTTATTGTAATTATGATCTGTTCATGATCGTAGGTCGAACTGATGAGAATTTTTTTCTCCTGCTGATCAGCCCTATTTTTTCTCTCCTCGAGAAGCTGCACATAGCTGTTGTTTTTCAGAGCATGTGATTTTTCCTCATAGGATATGGCGAGGTTCCCATGTTCGATTGCATTGATAATAATCTCATATAACCCGATTCTCATACCCTCAACCAGGTTTCTGTCTATTCCGGAATGCATGTTGAACAAAAGCTGGTTGACTGCTCCCCAAACGGTTGAATGATCGTTGCCGATAACAAGGTCCTTTTTTTCGAAGACGACTGCGTCCTTTGCCGGTTCAACGCGTTTTCTGTGTTTTCTTTTTGTTAGTATCCTGTCGATGATCGCGAACAGGTCCTCGAAAGAAATCGGTTTTTTTATGTAGTTTGATGCACCTGCATGGAGGGCTTCAATAACTACTTCCTCCGTTCCGTAACCGGTCATGACGATAACATCGGTATCGGTATTCATTTCCTTGATAAACCGTGTGAACTCCAGCCCGGTCATCTCCGGCATCATTACATCGGTCAGTACGATTTCGGGGTTGTTTTGCTTGAAGAGCTCAATACCCTTTTTCCCGTTGTTAGCTTCTATAGTTTCATACCCCTGCTCCGTCAATGCAATCTTTAGTACATCCCTGACCGCTTTTTCGTCGTCGATTATCAGTATCCTGACCATTGATTTATACCTCGATAGTTTCTTCTGTAAAACCCATACAGGCCTGGACTTTCAGCATGTCCCGCCGGACCTTGGTAATTTCTTCACATTTACCACGGCGTTCACACCCTTTGATATAAATTTCGGCTTTACGGGAATACACGGCTGCAGCTTCTGCAATATGCTCTTCACTAAAAAAGCTGTTCAAAATCAGTTTTTTCAGCGCATTCATTCTATATTTTTCTATACCTTCGATCTTTCTTGATAGCTGGTCGAGGTGTCCGCCTGTTTTAACCACAAGTTTCTCATTAACAAAGCCAACAGGAAACCGATCAGTGATTCTCAGCCACAATTCAAAATCTTCGACATATGGGAACTCTTCGTCAAAAATGCCGACCTCAGAAAAAACGTCTTTGTGAATAAGCACTGAGGAGGGGCTGATCAGGCAGAGGTGCAGTGACGGGCTGAAGAACCATCCCTCATATTTCCTGTGTTTTTTTCCCTGATTGATTCGTATGCCGTTTTTTATCCATATTTCATCCGTATGGCATACCCTGTACATACTATTTTCCGAAAGGTATTCTACCTGTTTTCTGAGCTTATCCTCAAGCCAGTAATCATCAGAATCGAGGAAGGCGATCCATTCTCCGCCGGCAGACTGTATCCCTGTGTTGCGTGCTGTGCTTACACCTGCATGCTCTATGTGTATGTAACGAAGATTCATAGGATCGGCAGTTTCTTTCTGTATAGAGTGTATAACCTCAGGCGTATCATCATTTGACCCGTCATCAACGACGATAATCTCAATGCAGTCATAGTTCTGCGCTAAGACCGAATAAATGGCACGTTTCAGGCAGTACGCCCTGTTATAGGTCGGGATAACGACACTGATCTTTGGATTCGATTCCGAAACACGCTGAGCATAGGTGTTTTCTCTTCTTTTCATGAGAAATCCTTCACATATGGATAAATTTCGGTCGTATGCTATTCCTGTATAGAAGAATACTCTAAAATAGTACTGTTTTCAAATCAAATTATTTAGACAGATACTTCGTTACGAGCGTTGCTAAATGGTCTATCTTGTAAATTCGGTGATGCATTTTCATGCTGAAAGAGCTAAATCTCCAGATTGTTTCGATAACTTTTTCTGCATCTTTGTCAAATCCTCTCGTGTAAACTTCCATTCAAATGGGTTTGCGATTCTTTCATAGTGCTCTTGAAACTGAAGAAGTCTTTCCTCGACTGCGTTCAAACTGTTGAAATCATTTGGCGGACTTCAAAGCGCAATCGAACATGTAGCACCGATGTTTGTATATCATGGATTGAGATTAACCAGTCTTTAGGGCTATTTTCTGGTTAGAAACAACGTAATTCGTTAGTCGCACTGAACGTTATTCCTACAAATATTATCCCGTATAAAAAATCACAAAAGTCACAAAAATCATACTTTATCAAAAATTTCAATATACTACTTGACAATCACTATTAGTACTGATAGAATAATTGCCCAGAGCAAATGCACATAAAGAGGCAAGAAATAAATGGCTTTCGAAAGAGATAAGCTTCTTTATGAAGTGTCTAAATTGTACTATGAAGACAAAATGACACAAGAAAAAGTTGCTAAGCAAATGGGACTTTCTCGTCAAAGAGTTCAAAGATTTCTCGATGCAGCAAGAAAAGAAGGTATAGTTCAAATACACCTGGTAAATCCCATGTCCTCATGTAGAAAACTGGAAGAAAAGTTAGAGCAGCATTTCAAGCTTACTAAAGCAATAGTAATTCCTTGTGGGATAAAAACAGAGGAGATAATTAGAAAAAATATAGGAAAAGCAGCAGCGATATATCTTGAAAAATCAATTCATGATAATGATATAATTGGAATAGGTTGGGGGCGCACGGTTTATGAGATCATAAATTATTTTAATCCCAATAAAAAAATACCTATTACTGCTGTTCCCTTAATAGGTGGTATCGGTCAAATGTCGGCTGATTTTCAGGTAAATGAACTAGTAAAGAAATTTGCCGAAAAGGCGGGGGGGACTTTTATTCCTTTCTATGTTCCTGCCTTGGTAGATACTGATGAGATAATAAATGTGTTGTTTTCTGATACAAATATTGGAAAAGTGGCCAAGTTATGGGGAAAAGTGAATATAGCTGTTATTGGAATTGGAGGACCTCTTTCAAAAGACTCCTATATTCCGACTTCTTATTACAATGAGGCAGATATAGATTTGTTAAAAAAAGAGGAATCAGCAGGTGATATTCTTTCATACTTTCTATGTCAAAATGGAAAGTTATGTACCTCGCAGTTGAGCAAAAAAGTGATGGGAATATCACCTGAACTACTTAGAAAAATTAAAAGAGTAGTAGCCGTTGCTGGCTCATTGAGAAAAAAGGATGCTATTTTTTCTGCACTGGAGGGAAAATTCATAGATGTCTTAGTGACTGATGACAATGTTGCAAAATCCATTTTGAAAAATAAACTATACAATTTTCATAATGAACTTTATTAACTTGTTTGGTTCTGGTTCGTTCTGGTCAGGAAGTATAAATTAATTCAGGGAAGTAATCTTAATTATTTATCACTACTGTCCAACTGTTTTAAGTAGTAAATCGTGTAATTAATTAAATATTAATAAATTAAACGAGAAAATATTTTTTTCGACTTGAAATAAAGATTATATTGTAGCCACTCTAATAACTACAATACAAGGGAGTGGCTAATGTATACAGGACAAACTGTCTTTTCCCAAATTATGGATTTTATACCAAAATACGAGTTTCAAAAATGTGTATCGCGATATCACGGTAATTACAAGGTACAAAGTTTTTCCTGTTGGAATCAATTTTTATG
>Ga0315536_1000064_pt1 | contig 44904 bp, 44 predicted proteins | sample SalMarSW160230MG_FD_203093 | JGI IMG/M metagenome (GOLD analysis project Ga0315536, IMG submission 203093) | Salt marsh sediment microbial communities from the Plum Island Ecosystem LTER, Massachusetts, United States - Salt Marsh Sediment SW1602-30 ...
CCGGAATAGGAATCAACGTAAGTGAAGAAAGAAGAAGCAGAGGTTGCATTATTGTCTACGTCTGAGGCGGGAGTGCCGTCTTCAAAATACCAGTCGCGCCTTACAATACTGCTTCCCGTTTCTGAAAGAGAAGAATAGTCGCTGAAATAAATGATTTTTCCTTCGGAAGCACCAAAACCACTGCAGGGCAGCCAGGGACCTACCAGCGTATAGCCGCATTGGAAATCGGCCACCGCATCCTGCAGAATGCTGAAATCTTCGGTGGTAGTGGAACCCAGACCCTCTGCGTCTTCGATATATAAGCTTACGGTGTAATCTCCCGGCCCGATAGCCTGGGGGGTGTAGTTGCATTTGCCCGCGCAATCCTGGTCAGGGTCACTTCCCCACCCGTAGACATTCCATCCGGAATATACGATATCCGCCTCGCCGTCCGGATCTGTGGCATCATTTCTCAAACAGAAAATATCACCTACATATCCTGTGCAGACACCGGGTGGCTGGGAACATCCTGCGGGGCAGCATGACATGCCGGCATTGGGAGGATTATTGGGGGCGGCAGGATTAGTCACTACAATGCTTTGTGCGCAAGCCTCAGGGCAGCTTCCCGGCATTTCAGACCAGTCCCCATTATCGTCCTGGACCCTCAGCTTGGCACAGTAATTGCCGGCTGAGGTGTAGGTGTAGTTTATGGTATCTGAGGTGGTGACAGTGGGTATCTCTCCTGTGCCAAAATCAAACTCATAGGCCTCAATAGTGCCGTCTATATCAGAGCCTGCTCCTGTGAAAGTAACTTGTAAGGGGAAATCACCTGAAGAGGGAACAGCGCTCAGGGAGTTACAGGTCGGGGCATTATTTGGGGCGGGGCTGGTCACCGTAATACTCTTGGCGCAGGTTTCCGGGCAGGCTCCCGGCACATCAGACCAGTCTCCCGCATCATCCTGGACTCTCAGCTTGGCACAGTAACTGCCGGCCGCGGGGTAAGTATAATCGACAGAAGCAAAATCAGGCTCCCAAGTGCACCTGCTGCAGGTTTCACAGTCTGATTGGTTATCAATATCAGAGCAGGTTGGGTCAGGCCACAGCATTGTGAGGCAGTTGTGATCAATAGGGTTCCATGAACAGCCGCAGGCATCACACTCCTCCTGGCCCATCTCAAAACCACAACCCGCAGATCCGCCGACACACCCTCCGGGAACGGCTATAGTAGAATCTCCGTTGCCAAAATCAAACTCATAAGCTGCAATGGTGCCGTCTATATCAGAACCTTCCCCCGTAAAGGTAACTTGCAGAGGGGAATTTCCTGAAGATGGATCGGGAGTCAAAGAATTACACACGGGCTGCTGATTCCCTCCAGTCCCTGCCACAACAGTAATCTGGCGGGTGGCAGCCGCCGGACAATCCCCCGGAATATCAGACCAGGCACCTTGTTCATCCTTAGCCCTAACCTTGGCACAGAAGGTCCCTACCTCCGTGTAATTATATTGGACATCAGCCTCATAGTAGGATGGAGGTCCTGCATCCGGAGTCCAGGAACAACTGCATGCTTCACAAGTTGTCTGGTTGCTGAAATCATCACATTCATATTCGTAAACACACATATAAGGAATTGCTCCGCATTCTTTGCATGTCTTTATGTCCCAATAACACATAGGACATTCCTCACATTCCTGCTGAGTAGGAGGATCAAATAGATTACGACATGTTATAAATCCAGAACAGACTCCTGACTGAACCCCCACTGCTGTGGCTGTGGCAAAATCTCCATTGCCAAAATCAAATAAAAATTCGGTTACGGCGCCATCTGCATCAGAAGCTTCTGCATGGAAATCAACACCCAAAACAGCTGCCCCAAATGTTGGGTTAGCTGTAAGGTCATCTATCAAAGGAGGCGTATTGCCGCCGCCTCCTCCGACCATTACTTCCTGGGTACAGGTATCGGCACAATCTCCCGGCACTTCAGACCAATCTCCCGCATCATCCTGTACACTCAATTTCGCACAGTAAGTTCCCGGCGAATTATAGGTGTATTCAATGGTGTCTTCGGCGCTGGTTACCGTCGTCTGGCTCCAATCACAACACATCTCACAGGTAGCCTGGTCAAGGTCAGAAGTACAGTAAAAGTCACGAACAGCAGGCTCTGTACACATGCAAAGAGGAATAGGCCCTCCAAGACATGTCCAATTACATCCGCAGGCTTCACAAGCCACCTGGTCGGACATATAGGTATTGCAGGCAGGGGTAGAGGTGCTGCAGCTGCCCTCGGTGTAGAACTTATACTGGACGATGGTGCCGGTGGCATCCTGGTCATGCGCCTGACCGGTGAGTAAAACAGACAGAGGCTGCTGGCCTAACGAGGGAGCAGCGGTCAAAGAATCGCACGCAGGGGGAAGGTTTGGATCAAATTCATTCAAATTTCCCCACATTACATAATAAGTTGATTCATCGCAAACGTTTTCGTTCTCACAATTAAAGCTTATCCATCCAAAATCAGAAGACCAAGCCCAGCCCTTAAACTGATCAATGTCTGCGTGGTAATTAACTTGATAATCAGGGCCATCAAACTTAATCCAACCTTCGTCATTTCCTCTTTGAGGATCCAGAGGACCTGAACACCCAGATTCAAAAACATAACAGGCCCTAGCCCAGCCCTTCAAAGGACGGACAGGGTCATCAGGCAGCCCACCTATCCAGAAACCGCATGTCCCATAGGGGCATCCTGCTAGTTCTGCATCATTAAATGTTATCCAGCCGATGTTCTCTGACCAGGCATAGCCGAAGAGGTCTTCATTGCAGGGACAGCACATGTGATCTCCGTAATCAATATCTACGCCATAACCAGGGCCACGAAAGCTAATCCAACCGATATTTTCTGACCAGGCATAACCTGACATAAAAGCCGTCACGCCATTGCATTCTGTACTGGGATCCAGACCAGGCGGAGCTGCTATCATTGTTGTTGTATGAATAAAAAGCCCAAGAATAACAGACGTAACAACAAAAACCAGAAAGAATATCAAATTCTTCTTATTTTTAAATAGACCTGCTAATCTTGAGAAAAATGAGAGCATTTTGAATAAATTATGACTCTCTTTTCTTAAACTTATCCAGATATCCTTAAAATATTGCGCAGTAAGTTTCCGGTACTAAAGAACCTGTGTAAACATTCACCCACTGATAGACAGGACCCGACATCGGGCCCTGGGCCAGACAAACATCAATATGAAATCTTCCATACTGAGAACCACCCCCTTCACAAAGAAAATACATCTTAGTGGCATAATAACTGCTTGCATCACAGGTGTCTGCAAAAGAAGTGCCTTCTACATTTAAGACATTATTACCATCGATATCTCTGCCTCCAACATAAACATCGCCAGCTGTTTTTATGCCCAGTCCAGAAACTGCATTACCCACGGTCAAACCATAAGAAGAGTCATAAGCATCAGTAGCCACTCCCAGCCATCCCTTGTTGGAAGCATTAACATAGCTCTTAACCTGACCCGCACCTCCTGAATTAATGGGAGCTGCCACGTTGCCTCCAGGAGGATCCTGGGAAGGATCTGTCCAGGCCCTGATTAAAAAGACCAGGGCTAAAGAAAGCACTAAAACGCTTATGGAAAGCGGCACTAATTTAATTCTTATTTTTTGTTCTTGCATATTTTTAAAAAAGCCGGCTTATCTGAAAGAAAAGTCCTGGGAGCTTATCTTCAATTTAGCCGGCATGATTAAAACCTTTTATGCTATTTATATTATATGGAGTATATCATGATTTGAATGTCAAGAAAAGATTTCACATTATATCTCCTCTAAATAATCAGTTTCATATAAAAATCCATTATCTTCTCTGCAAAAAACAACGCCAAGAAGGTACCGGAAACCAAGAAGGGGGCAAATGGTACCTCTGATTTCAAGCCTTTTTTGCCGGCGGCAATCAAGACGGTGCCCACTGCGGCTCCCAGAAAAAAGCTTAGGGCCAGAGCCACTGCAATATCGGGGAATCCCAGCAGCAGCCCCATAAGGAAGGCTAATTTTACGTCTCCCATACCCATACCCTTGCCTCGGGAGACCAGCACGATGGCCAGAAAAAAAGCAGCCGCAGATAGGGCTGAATACAGAATATTGATAACGAGATTCCTGGAAAAAACATGGAAGATACCGTATCCCGCCAATCTCCAGACAGCGGTCAGCAAGACTGCGGGATAGATTACGGAATCAGGAACGATGTAGTGCCTGAGATCGTAGACAAAAATGACAATCAGAATGGAAGAAACTATTAACCAAAAGATTATATTCAACAAAGCAAAGACCAAATTATGCACAAACAAAGTCTGCACATTCTGGATAAAAACCAGTACGAACAAAAGCCCTGTGGAAAACTCTACCAGGGGATACTGGACGGAAATTCTTTCCTTACAATACCTGCACCTGCCTTTCAAATAAAAGAAGCTGGCAAGGGGAACTAAATCCTTCCAGCTTAAGGTGTGGAAACAGTAAGGGCAGTGAGACCTTCCGGATACAAAGCTTTCCTTTTTGGCCAAGCGGTAAATGAAACAGTTCAGAAAGGAGCCCACTATCAGCCCTAAAGCAAAGACCAGTATGAAAACGGGAAGGTTTAATAGAATATCCATTTCTTTATATTATCATTTCATTCACCAGGCACCAACAGCACGGAAAACTGCCTTCTACAAAAGTTAAGTTGGCAGGCTAGAGCCTGCCAACTTTATTTTTGACATTTTCCTGCAACATTCAAATTCTCCCCTAATAACCAGACAAGAAGTATAAACTGGCTGCTATTAGAAGAAGCAGGTACATGCAGTATCGGTCGTGGGAACAGCTCCACAAACTACCCTGGTACCGTGATGGGAAGCTGCAATATAGGTAGCCTGCCCTGCAGTACAGGGAGGAACTTCACCCTCCAGTAGGGCATAAGCGCAGAACCACTGGCCTGCGGCACTAGTGTCGTTAGGACAAACCAAGGCGCTGTCGTTCTGCACATAAACGTAGTCGGCGTGCCCGGCTGCTTCCTGAGGGTCCTGCAGAGCGCGGAGATAAGTACCCATAGGGGGAGTACCGTCGGTCTTGTCTGCCGTGGGCTGGTCGACATATTGTTCATTGTCCCCGTAGTACATCTCTTCTCCTGAAACAACCTGCCTCATGTCTGATTGGCGGGTAGCATCCCTAGCCTTGCTCCTGGCTCCTCCCAGAGAAACGAGTACGATACCGGAAAGAGTACCGATGATAGCTATCACTACCAGCAGCTCAATCAGTGTAAAACCTTTATTCTTAAGCATGATATTGATTGTTAAACGTATTGTTAAATGGATTCCGTATTTGATTTCGACCTTTTCTTTTTTACTTTTTTTATTATAACATATTCTTTTTAATAAACTAAATAGTCATGGTCTGATACAGCGGCATAAGAACAGAAAATATCAATCCTCCTACCACGGCCCCCAAACCGATAATCAAGGCGGGTTCCAGAATATCCAGAATGCTGTCGATACCCCGCTCCACCTCTGCCTGATAAAATGTCGCCACCTGCATCAAGCTGGTATCTATGCTTCCCGTCCGCTCTCCTACTAATGTCATCTGTACAAAAATAGGAGGAAAAAGGTCTGGATGAAGAGCCAATACAGATGAGATAGGCACGCCTTTTCTTACTTCGTCCCTTACTGCTAGGATAGCCTCTCGGTAAACAACACTACCTATGACATCTGCTGAAAGTTCCAATGCCTTGGTAACCATCAAGCCTCCTGATATCAGGGTGGAAAGACTCTCTGCCAGCCTGGAAAGATACATGGTTTTCAAAAAGGGCCCTATAACTGGTACCTTGACAAAAAACTTATCCATTATTTTTTTCCCCTGCTCAGTCTTGTAATAGCGCAGGAGGAGCACCACCATAAGAACAAATCCTAAAATTATTAATATTCCGTATTTCCTCACTACCTCCGAGACAGCTAACACCGTTACAGTCACCTTAGGGATTTCAGCTGTGCTTTCTTCCAGAACTTTTTTAAGTTGAGGCACCACCGTGTTCACCATCAGGAATATCACTACCATGGCCAGTCCTAATACCAGAGAAGGGTAAACGAGAGCACCTTTGGTTTTGGCGGCCAGATTATATTCCCGCTCTAAGTGGTCTGCCAGGTAATCGAGAGATTCGGCTAGCTTTCCCGACTCTTCTCCCGCCCTAACCATAGCCACATAGAGAAGGGAAAAGGTCTTGGGATATTTAGAGAGGGCCTTGGAAAAAGAGCTTCCCCCCTCTACTTCTGTGGATATGTCCAGCACTTCTTCTTGAAATTCCGTGTTTCTGGTCTGGCTGGCAAGCACCCTCAAAGACTCCACCAGGGAAATCTTGGAACTGAACATCATAGATATCTGCCGTGAAAATAGAACGATGTCTCTCAGGGAGATACCCTTTAAGAGATCCAACTTCTGGGCATAAAAGGGCGTCTTCGGTTCTTCCAGATAAGTGACGTAGTAACCGTGTTTTTGCAAAAGAGAAAGAGCAGCTTCATTAGAGGAAGCCTCCACTACGCCGGCTTGGATCTCTCCTTTTTTAGTTCTGGCCTGATAATTGAATTTCACAGGAAAATATTTTTATGACTCTTCATTTAACCAGTATCCGTAATTCGTTGGGCGCTAGAGAATATTTAAGAGCATTCTCCAGGGAAATCTCTTTTCTCTTTACCAGGTCTGACAGGGAACGGTTCAGAGAAACCATGCCCATTTCCAGATTAGTTTCTATAACCATGGGGATTTCGTGAACCTTGTTCTCACGAATCAGGTTGGCAATGGCCGGAGTGGCAATCATTACCTCACAGGCGGGTATTAATCCGCCTTTAATTCTGGGAACCAATCTCTGAGACACCACTCCCAATAAGGAGCCGGACAGCTGTGCCCTAATCTGATCCTGCTGCTGGGAAGGGAAAGAGTCCACGATTCTATGGATGGTCTGGGCGGCAGAATTGGTATGAAGGGTAGCAAATACAAGATGACCGGTTTCAGCCGCCGTAATGGCCGTGGCAATGGTTTCAGGATCTCTCATCTCGCCCACCATGATGACGTCCGGGTCCTGCCGGAAAGTGGAACGCAGAGCTTTGGTAAAGCTATAGGTGTCCTGCCCTACTTCTCTCTGGTCTATAATAGCTTTGTCGGGTGTAAACACATACTCCATGGGGTCTTCAATAGTAACGATATGGTCTGTCCTGGTATGGTTTATCTCGTCGATAAGGGCCGCTAAGGTCGTGGATTTACCCTGGGAAGAAGGCCCGCATATAAGAACAAAACCCTGACGGGCTTTAGTGAATTCATAAAGAACCGGAGGCAGATTCAATTCTTCAATAGTCTTAATCTTAACCGGCACCAACCTGAGTGCACAAGAAATATACCCCTTCTGGAAGAATATATTAACCCTGAACCTGGCTGCTTCGCCCAGACGGTAGGAAAAGTCAATTTCCTTGTCTTTAAGAAACCTTGCCTTCTGTTCTTCGGTCATTAAAGCAAGAGCGAGGCCCTCGGTATCTTCCGCGGAAAAGCTGTCGTCTTTCAAAAGGGGAACCAGAGCTCCCGCAATCCTTAAAACCGGAGGATGTCCTACTGACAGATGCAGGTCGGAAGCCTGCTCTTTGATAGTGATATTGAGAAGTTTTTCTAATTTCGATTGATAATTCATAATTTTTTCTTCTATTTTTATTATAAAGCTTTCTTAATTTCCTCCACAATCTCCCTCGGCGTAAAGTGCGCCTTGATGAAGTACCTTACCACGCCTTTCATATTAAGACCTTTTTCTACCTCCTCCTTCTGCCCTAGATTGGAAAAAATAAATATTTTCAATCCCTGCAGGTTTTCGTCTTTCTCTATCTCTCTCAATATCTGCCATCCGTCAATATGAGGAAGCACTATATCCAGCACTATCAGGTCAAAATTCCCTTTCTTTATTTTTTCCAAGCCCACTTCACCGTCAGTGGCCACTTCTACGAAAAAACCCGCTTCCTTAAGCTTAGTGGTGTAGATGTCAACCAGAAAGGGATCGTCTTCTACTAATAAAATTCTTTTCATATATAGTTATTGGGTAAAAATTTCCAGGTTTGAGGTCTTCTCTATTGTTTCATTAATCCGTATGGAAACAGGTGCAGTCTCCGCTAATAGTGGGTTCTGCGCCGCAAATTATATTGGTACCTCTTTGGGAGGCTACCATGTATGCGGCCTGACCGGTAGCGCATGGGGAAACAGTGTTCTCCAAGGCAGCATAGACACAGTAATACTGGTAACTATCGGCATTAAAATAAGAAGTATCACAGAAAGCCGGCAAATCATTCCTTCTCATAACATAATCACTGAACCCCTCCATGCAGGCTCCTACTTTACATCTGGGATCATGCAGGACTTGCAAATAAATGTCGATGTCTGGGGTACCATTTATCCTATCCTGGGCTTCCTGCCGAACATACTCTTCATACTTTCCGTAATACATCTGCATAGCAGACACAACCTGTCTCATGTCTGACTGGCGGGTGGCATCCCTGGCCTTAGACCTGGCATCCCCTAAAGAAACAAGGACCACTCCCGATAAAGTACCGATGATAGCTATCACTACCAGCAGCTCAATTAAGGTAAAACCTTTTTTCTGGGAACTATTCATAGATTTTCTTTTATTTTTAAGATTTATTGAGTAGCTCTTAATACTTCCTGAATAGTAGTCTGACCGTCTAATACCTTAAGTATGCCGTCCTGCCTCATGGTCATCATAGATTGATTTTTGGCCTCGTTTTCCATTTTCTTTTCTGACACTCCCTCCAGTATAATTTCTCCCAACCTGTCTGTCATTTCCAGCGCTTCGAATAATCCTATCCTTCCGGAAAATCCGATTTGGTTACAGTATTTGCATCCTCCGGTTTGCCAGACATACAAAGGATCGGACAGTCTTATCTCTTTCCTTACGGCATCGGGAAAGCCAGCCACTTCTTTTAAGATAAGGTCTTTTATTTCTTTTTTAGCCTTTACTTTCTTCTTGCATTCGTCGCATAACCTCCTTACCAACCTTTGTCCTATGGACAAGCTTAATGTTGCGGGCAGTAAAAAGGGCTGAAGCCCCAGATCAATCAATCTGGGAATAACTCCCAAAGAGTCATTGGTATGCAAGGTGGATAAAACTATGTGTCCCGTGAGGGCGGCGTGAGTGGCCAAAGAGGCGGTTTCCTGGTCTCTTATCTCTCCCACCATAATGACGTCGGGGTCCTGTCTCAGTATAGACCTTAAACCGTTGGCAAAGCTGTATCCGATTTCAGGTCTCACCTGGGATTGGTTTACTCCTTCCAGAAAATATTCCACCGGATCCTCCAGGGTTACTATGTTGACCCCTTCCTTGTTTAAAATCTGAAGAATGGAATACAGAGTAGTAGTTTTTCCGGAACCCGTCGGTCCAGTAGAAAGAATTAAGCCGTAAGGCTTTCTTATCGCCCTGTTTATCTTTTCTGAATTTATTTTCGTCAAACCCAACTGCTTAAATTCTCTTAAGCCGCTTTCAGGGTCCAGTACCCTTATTACTACTTTCTCTCCCAGAGTGGTAGGGAAGGTGGAAACCCTGAAATCAATGGAGCGGTTATCTATTTTAGTGGAAAATCTGCCGTCCTGGGGAACTCTGGTTTCGTCAATCTTCATATTGGACAGCACTTTAATCCTGGATACTATGGCCCTGTTTAACCTCATAGGTAAAAATATGGAAGAATGCAGAACCCCCATCAGCCGGAAACGAATCCTTAATTTGTCACGGGTAGGCTCAATGTGTATGTCAGAGGCCTTTCCTTCTACTGAATATCTCAAAATCACTGCTACCACTTTTGAAATAGGTGCCTCTTCAACCAATCTCTCTATTTCGGCCACGCTGGGGGCGGAAGTTATATCCGTCTTTAGCTCTTCTTTTAATTCCTCCAAGACTTGGCCTACCTCTTTTTTTAAGGTGCGGTGCTGCTTTAGAATTTTATCGAATGTAGAGGGCGTAATCAGAGATATGCTGTAATCAAACTTATCTCTACGCGATAGAAACTTTATGGCTTCCTGGGCATCCAAGTCTTCGGGATAAACCATTCCAATATCAAGAGTATTATCCTCCCTGGACAAAGCCACCATCTGATAATGCTTGGCGGTCTCCAAGGGAATCAACTCTAAAACCTCGAGAGGCACTTCCTTGGCTTCTACATTTTTGAGAGGAATATTAAGATATTGTGACTTAAGAGTGAAAAGGTCTTCTTCTGTTACCAGTTTCTCGCCTAAAATCACTTCTTCCAATTTTTTATCGGAAGTCTGGAGTTCCTTCTCCAAGGCTTCAGCTCCTTCTTTTTCTAAAAGTCCCTTTTTAAGAAGTTCTTCTAATAGCGGCATAATTCTTATTCTACAAAAGGATTCTCCTTACCTATATTCCCTTCAAATTGGGGTATCTTATCCATGGGTTTAAGCCCGCTCAGAAGAGTGCTGTCTAATACGTCAAAGTTTATTTCTATCTTCCTGAATCTTACAGCGGTTAACTGCTGGTCATCCGGCAGGCCGGGCTGGATTTTGGAGTTCCACCAGAAAACAAAACCTCCTACTACTGCTACGGCAGCCAATATCAATATTAGATTTCTCTGTTTTCTGATTTGCTGTTTAAAAACTATGGCCATATCAATAAGAATAAACCTTAGTAGATAGTTCAAACTCAAATATATTTTCTCCTGAGCTTCCTACCTTTTGGGCAGCGGAAAACTTGATGCTGCTTATATCTATCATCCTGGCAGAAGATTCCAATAAGGAAATGAATTCTTTAAATGAAGGATAACTTCCTTTAAGATTGATATCTGTATTGTATTCCCTGATATCTCCTACTTTGTCGGAAGCAGAGGGTATGACTTCTTCCAGCACCAATCCCGACCGGGAAGCAGATTTCTGGAAAAAATTAAGCAGCTCAGACAAAGAGTTTTTGGCAGGAAGGGCAGAATCAATCTTATCTAAGACCTCTTTCTTTTCAACAATGGCTGCGTAAGTTTCTTTCAGTTTGGCAACATAATTTTTCTCGGAAGTTAATTCAACCTGCTTTTCAACAACCTGCTTGTCCAAAGCATCAAGCGAATCCTTTTTAGGCAGAACCAATAGAAAAACCACAGCCAGAGAAGCAGCCAGAGCAACTATTATATAGAGAGGATAGTTTTTTCTCATGCTTAATATTTGAAAATATTTTGATTTAACAGCATATTCAAGTGAAAGTCCACACCGCCTTTATCGTTAAGCGATATATGTGACAGAACCAGATTATCAACCATGGGATTGTCATCAAATATGGCCAGCTGCTGCCCCAAAGACAGGAAATTGTCCGTCTTTCCTGATAGAGTCACCCTTGCTATATTGATGCTTATATTTAAATCTGCAAAAACTACTTTAGGATGGGTGTTTTTCTCAAGAAAATTGAAAAAATTAGAAGTTAAAACGTGGCTTTCCAAAAACGGGGCGAAATCGTCGATTTTCTTTTTATCGCTGATAATCTCTGCCTCCATCCTGGAAACTTCAGGTTCTCTAACTTCCTGCAACCTGGCCTCCAAATCACTTAAAGTTCCTTCCGCCTTATTTTGGAGATAAAACAGAACAAAATAAGTGATTATCAAGAGTACTGCAATCAAAACCAGGCCGTAAAATAAAATTTTCTGCCATGAGGGAGTTTCGTCTGTTTTTTTTGGTATAATTTCTACCATAATTTTTATTCCAATCCTCTTAATGCCGTACCTAAGGCGATGGCATAGGAGGGGCCCATTTTTTTCAAAACCTCTTCTAGAATGGGAGGAAAGAATATCCTGGCAAAGGGGTTAGCGATTTCCACTTCTCTTCTGGAAAAATGCTCCTGAAAGTGCACCAAAAGACCGGGTAAGAAGGCGTTACCTCCGCAGAGGATTATCTTCTTCACTTCCTTGTTCTCTCTAAGGGTAAACCCCTGAACAACCCTATCCACTTCCCTAACTATCAGGTCTATCAGCGGGATAAGAATGTCCCTGATATTTTCCCGACCAGAGTTTTCCTGCGTCTTCAAGATTCCGTATTTGTTTTTAAAATCCTCGGCCTGTTTATAGTCCATGGAAAGGCCTTTGGATATCCTCTCGGTAAGACTATTGCCCGAAACATCGAAACTGCGTGATATTTTTAAAGTCCCTCTATTCATTATACTACAACTAGTACTCCTCGCGCCAATATCCACCAGTGCCACAGCTTCTTTTTCGTCTCTATCGACCACAGCCCTTATCAACCCGAATATTTCAGCCTCCAAGGCCATCAGCTTCAAGCTTAACCCCGTGGCGATGCTTTGGTATTGATGAATAATTTCGTTGGGGACTGCCACCATTAAAACTTTTATTTTCTCGTCTTTATCTTTTCTCGGCTCATCAATAATCTGCCAATCAAGCGTCACCTCGCCCAGAGGGAGAGGAACATGGCGCCTCGCCTCTGACTTTACCGCCTGAGGAACCTCCTCTTCCGTCATGGGAGGAAGTTCGAAAGTGGTAAAGAAACTGGAAAAATCAGGAATGGAAAAGGCCACCTCTTTGGTTTTGATTTCAGCCTCCTGCAGGATTGCCCTGATAGCGCGGGAAATGTCCCTGCTGGAAAGCATGAGGGTATTCTCTTCGGAGGTGCGGAACTGTTTCTTATAAAGAACAGAAGCTGATATCTCCCCGTAGTTTTCCAATTTCTTCCTCCCGGCCCAACTGGAAACCTCCACCACTTTAATAGAGGAAGTACCAATATCTATCCCTAAAAACTTTTGAGGAAGTAATCCTAAAAATTTCATTCTGTGTTATTATATCATATGAGAAAAAAACTGGGAAACTTGCTGATGGAAATTTTTTTCCCTAAATTCTGCTCCGGATGCAGGAGAGAAGGTACCTATTTATGCGACGACTGCCGGGCTGTTCTTGAAGTGTCCGGTTTCCATCAAAAGGCCCTGTGTCCCGGTCTGGAAGACCTTTATTTTCCCTTAGAATACAAAAATCCTCTCTTGAAAGCCTTAATCCGGCGTTTAAAATACGAACCCTTCATCAAAGAGCTGGCAGAGCCCCTTTCGGAATTGATAACCAGCCATTTTCAGCTGATGGATAAGACTCCTTGTTTTTCCAATTTCACCCTGATACCCATACCCCTCACCGAACGAAGGCAGAGGTGGAGAGGATTCAACCAGGCGGAAGAAATAGCCGGGCACCTGGCTTCTTTTTTTGAACTTTCCCTATCTACCGATACTCTGTTCAGGATAAAAGAAACTCTGCCTCAAACCAAAATGGAAGGCGAAGAAAGAAAAGCCAATGTGTCAGGAGCTTTCGCCTGTATTAAAGGAGGAAAAGTGAAGGGAAAAAATTTCCTGCTGGTTGACGACGTTTATACTACAGGCTTCACTATGAAAGAGGCGGTCTTAGCCTTAAAAAGAAAAGGGGCGAAAAGGATAATAGGCATTACCGCAGCCAGAGCGGTCCCGGGGCAGGACGCCTCGTAAACCAAAAACTTAAAACTTATTTCTAACGACAATAGCGCGCAACTAAAAATCACCCAAAGGGTGATTTCATTTTAATTGAGTATCGGTAACGTGTTTTTCTCTGGCGGTAAATTCTTATTTATTTTTTGTATCATTTGAATGCCAAAGACATCAACACGATAGTTAAAGCATTAAGAACCACCAATAATACTCTTTGCTGGGTCTTTGGAAGTGGATTCTTTAAAATATAGATCGTGTAGATTATTGCAACAATCGCCGCACCAATAAAGTTTCCTCTTACCATGGTTTTATAGTTAAGTTAAGTTAAGTTAAGTTAAGTCAGGTTAATTAAATACATCAACCTTTAGGAATCATATTATTTTTTATTTGCCTGCACTCGGGTCACAGCTTAGCCGCTATTACTCAGGGTCATGCCGATAAAAAATTGTCGTGGCGGTGGGGCTGGGTATCCTTCGACGTTCCGCAGCTTCAGCGCAGGACGGCTTCGGAATACCTATAGGTATTACATTTTTGAAATACAACAAGGCTTTTGCCGTTCCGTAGCCTTGGCGAAGGACGGCGGTGGGGCTGGGATTCGAACCCAGGGTGGGTATTAGCCACACCGGTTTTCAAGACCGGCCCTTTCAACCGCTCAGGCACCCCACCGTGTACAGTTATTAGTTTCCAGTATTTAATAATTAGAATTAGTCGTCCAATTCCTCCCAGATTCGGTTGGAATTCAATTATTTTTATCATAAAAAAAACTTAAAATCAATCTGCTTTATAATTGACTTTAAACAGGTTAAAATATAAAATACAGCTAGCTTTTGGAGGAGTGCGGCGAACGGCAAGCCAGCGCCCTGCTAAGGCGTAACCGTCTAAACAGCGGTTTGTGGGTTCAAGTCCCACCTCCTCCGCATGAATTTCCTTGCGAAAATTAGTTGTTAGCTCTTAGTAATTAGTGATGAGTTGTTTAGTGTTGGTTGTTGATTAGAATTTGTCCCCATAGCTTAACGGATAAAGCAGAGGCTTGCGGAGCCTCAGATGAGGGTTCGATTCCTTCTGGGGACACCAGTGTGTGTTCTATCTTATGTGCTCCATGAAATTATCTACTCCCGTTGAAAAAATTCCCAGAGTGGGCGCCCAATATACCAAAAAACTCAAACGATTAGGTATTGAGAACGTCCGCGACCTTCTTTTCCATTTTCCTCACCGCTATGAGGATTTTTCTGATTTGGTCCCTATTGCTCAGGTAAAAATCGGAGAGAAGGTGTGCATCCAGGGGGAGATTAAAAACATAGAGAATACCAGAACCTGGAGAAGGAGGATGACCGTCACCACGGCCCTGGTGGAAGACAAATCCGGAGCCGTCAAGGTGATATGGTTTAATCAGCCCTATCTGGAAGATACCTTAAAGCCGGGTACCACCGTCTGCCTGGCAGGAAAGGTGGCTGCGGGCAAAAAAAGCTATCCCGGAGTATATCTGTCCAGCCCCACCTACGAGAAGATTTCCAAGAAAGAAAGCCAGGATTTTACCCATACGGGAAGGATAATACCCATATACCCGGAAACGGAAGGACTTTCTTCACGCTGGCTGAGATACATTATAAAGCCGCTTCTTGCTTCTTTCGCAGATGTCCTGCCAGACCCTCTGCCGGACAGGGTGGTAAAAGAAAATAATCTTATAACCTTGAAGGAGTCCCTGTGGCAGATTCATTTTCCGGACTCTTTGAAAAAAGCCGAAAGATCCAGGGAAAGGTTTTCTTTTCAGGAGCTCTTCCTGGTCCAGCTCTACGTACTGAAGGAAAGAATGAAGCTGAAAAAGCAGAAAGCTGTGGCCGTACCCATCCACCTGGAGACCGTTAAAAAATTCGTAGCCTCACTCCCCTTTACCCTTACCGATGCCCAAAAGAAATGCAGCTGGCAGATATTAAAAGATATGGAAAAGCCCCGTCCCATGAACAGAATGCTGGAAGGAGACGTGGGCTCGGGAAAAACAGTGGTAGCTGTCATGGCTATGCTTAATACCATGAAGGAAGGCCGTCAGACGGCCTTCATGGCCCCCACCGAAATTCTATCCAAACAGCATTTCGCCAGTCTTTCTGAGCTCCTGAAAGGGTTAGGCGTCTCAATAGGCCTGCTTACCGGACAGGAAAGCAGGGTCGGTTCCCGAAAAATATCGAGGGAAAAATTCCTGGAAAAGGCCAGAGAGGGGAAACTTGATATATTGGTAGGCACTCACGCTCTGATACAAAAAGGAGTGAAATTCGGCAATCTGTCCCTGGTGGTATTGGACGAACAGCACCGTTTCGGGGTAGAACAGAGGGCCAAGCTCTGCCAGGAACAAGGCTCCATTCCGCATTTGCTTTCCATGACCGCCACTCCCATTCCCCGGACACTGGCCCTTACTCTCTACGGAGACCTGGATCTTTCGCTTCTGGACGAGATGCCCAAGGGTAGGAAAAAAATAATCACCAAACTTATCCCTCCCCAAAAAAGGAAGGAAGTTTACGACTTTGTCAAAGAAGAAATTAAAAAAGGAAGGCAGGCTTTCGTCATCTGCCCCCGCATAGAGGCCGATAACGGGAAAGAGTCCTGGGCTGAAGTAAAAGCCGTGGAAGAGGAATATGAAAAATTATCCAGGAAAGTATTCCCCGGGCTTTCCATAGCCAAACTGCACGGAAGGATGAAACCTCAGGAAAAGGAAAAAATAATGGAAAGATTTAAAAATAAAAAAGACGATATTCTGGTATCCACCTCCGTAGTGGAGGTGGGGATAGACGTTCCCAACGCCACCATGATGGTTATTGAGGGGGCAGAAAGGTTCGGACTCTCCCAGCTCCATCAGTTCCGGGGGAGGGTGGGGAGAGGAAAGGAGCAATCCTTTTGCTTTCTGTTCACGGATTCTGCAGCCAAAAGGACCAGCCAGAGACTGAAAGCCCTGATGGATTCAAAAACAGGCTTTGAGCTGGCGGAAAAGGATTTGGAAATCAGGGGGCCAGGTGAAGTCTTCGGCACCAGACAGTCGGGCATTCCGGATTTGGCTACAACCTCTTTGAGTGATATTTTTCTGGTGGAAAAAACCAGGAATTGGGCAAAGGAAATACTGCAGGAAAGCCCTGCTCTGGACAGTTATCCCGTCTTAAAGTCCGCGGTAAAGGAATTCACCAAAAAAATCCATCTGGAATAAAATTTATTTTCCCAATTTCAGATTGGCTTCCGCCTTTAATACCCCTTTGGGGGGTGTTTTCTTTTCAAGCCAGTGATAATAAGCCGTTACTGCCGTCATCAGGGCATTATCAGTGGAATAAGCCGGGTCAGGCATTATCAGCTTTACTGCAGGCAGCTCTTTTTTCTGCCGCCTTTTAAACTGCCTCCTGAGTTCCTTGTTGGCCGTTACTCCCCCTCCCAAAATAATGCTTTTTACTCTGAATTCCTCAGCTGCCCTCAAAGTCTTATGGGCTAAAACGTCTATAATGGCCTGCTGAATTTCCCCGGCGGCAGCCATGATATATTTCTTTGATTTCTGTACTCTTTTACTGCGGCTGCGGTAGTCATAAAGAACGGCGGTTTTTAAGCCGGAAAAACTGAAATCGAAATTCTTCTGATTTCTCATCGGCCTGGGAAACGAAAGCCCGAACTCTTCCGCTAATTTTCCGGCGGCCTTCAGCTTTGCGGCTTCCCGCTCTACGGCAGGACCTCCGGGATAAGACAATCCCAATGTCCTGGCAGTCTTATCAAAACATTCTCCCGCCGCATCATCCCTGGTTTCTCCCAATAGCCGATAGCTGCCGAAGGCCTTTGTCAGAACAAGCTGAGTGTGACCCCCGGAAACTATCAAACATAAGGCGGGAAAGACCTCTTCAAAATCAAGGTTTCTTTCGATAAAGGAGGAATAAATGTGAGCCTCCAGATGATTAACAGGGAAAAGGGGTGCTCTGAATTTTTCCGACAATTCTGAAGCGAAATTGACGCCCACCCACAGACACGGCTCCAATCCAGGACCCTGTGTCACAGCTATCAGGTCGGGCCTGGGATTACCAGCTTCCATGAGTGCCTTTTTAACCAGTAAGGGAAGATTTTTCCTGTGTTCCCTGCGAGCCAAAAGAGGATAGACGCCTCCGTACCTGCGGTGCAATTTTACCTGAGAGGAGATAAGGTTAGACAGTATCTTAACCTTGGCCTTTTTTCTTTCATCAACCTCAATGAGCCCCACACATGTGTCGTCGCAGGAAGTTTCTAGTCCCAAAATAATCATATTTCTGCCATTTTACCATTTTTTGAGAATATCTGGAAAACCAAAAATCTTGCTTTTTTCCTATTCTTATATAAAATTAATTCCATGAAATGTCTGCGGGCCCCATCGTCTAATGGTTAGGACAACGGGTTTTCAACCCGTCAACAGGGGTTCGACTCCCCTTGGGGCCAATTTCGAAAACCGCTTGAAAGGCGGTTTTCTAGTTATTAATTATTGGATTTTTGACATTTAAACGCGGATTAGGCATCTCTGTTATAATGGAGTTATATATGAAAGGAAAAAGTAATGTTATAATCATTTTATAGAGGATGACTAACGGAAAGAAAGACTATATTGCTCTATCTAGGGCAGACGACCTCAAAAACCCGAGAGAGAGAATGCTATACAGATGCCTGGAGATGGTTCCCGGTTTTTTGTCTTGGGCCACTCTCCTAGGAGCTCTTGTACTCTCCTGGATGACGCCGGCGATAATAGCATTCTTTATTATTATTTTTGACCTTTATTGGCTGCTGAAAATAGCTTACCTGTCTTTTCATCAGATTGCCAGTTTCCGCCAGATGAAAAAAAACATTAACACGGACTGGATTGGGGAGCTTAAAGACACTGACGGCTGGAGAGATATCTATCATATCATCGTCCTGCCCATGTATCAGGAGCCCGCAGAGCTGGTGGAGCACTCGTGTCGGGCTATTCTCGATTGTAAATTTCCCAAGGATAGAATGATAGTGGTATTGGCCACCGAGGAAAGGGCAGGAGAGGAGGCTCAACAGACCGCCCGTCAGGTAGAAAAAAAATTTTCCGACAAATTTTTCCGTTTTCTGATAACAGCCCACCCTGATAGAATCCCCGGAGAGATAAAGGGAAAAGGCTCAAACGTTGCCTGGGCAGTGAAACAGACAAAAGAGAAAATAATTGAGCCTCTTGGCTTGAACAAGAAAAACATCATCTTATCCAGCTTTGATATAGATACCAAGCCCTATCCCCAGTATTTTTCCTGCCTGACCTTTCACCACCTGACGGCGGCAAAACCTCTGCGGTCTTCCTATCAGCCAATTCCGGTTTATAATAACAACATATGGGCTGCCCCCAGTTTTTCCCGCGTGGTAGCAACATCCAACACCTTCTGGCAGATGATGCAGCAGGAAAGGCCCGAGGTGCTGGTTACATATTCTTCCCATTCCCTTCCCTTCAGCGTAGTGGAAGAAGTGGGCTATCCTAATAATCTGGTACCCGACGATTCCAGAATATTCTGGAAAGCTTATCTGCATTACGACGGAGACTACAATGTTATCCCTCTTCATTACCCTGTATCCATGGATGCTGTACTGGCTAAAAACCTCACCAGAACCATCGTCAACCAATACCGCCAGCAGAGGCGCTGGGCATGGGGATGCGTTGACATTCCTTTTTTACTCTTCGGATTCATCAGAAATAAGAAAATTTCTTTTTCTCAAAAATTCTATCAGGCATGGAACATGCTGGAAGGATTCTGGTCCTGGGCTACGGTTTCTCTTTTAATCTTCTTCTTAGGATGGCTGCCTCTGTTACTGGGAGGGGAAAAATTCAACGTCACGCTTCTTTCATATAATCTTCCCAGGGTAACCAGGAATCTCATGACCCTTTCCATGATCGGAGTGTTTGTTTCTTCTACTATAAGTTTCCTGCTCCTTCCGCCCAGCCCGAAAAATATGAGTAAATTCAAAAAGTTGTCCCTGGGCCTGCAGTGGCTGGTGCTGCCCCTGACCTTAATAGTCTTCGGAAGCATCCCTTCCCTGGAGGCACAGACGAGATTGATGTTCGGCCGATATCTCGGTTTCTGGGTGACGGAAAAAACCAAGGAGAGAACTCCCTTTCTGTAGTAATTTTTTCCGCAATAAATCATGGATAATCACTTACTTAATTATTCCCTATACATATTCTTCGGTATTCTCCCCAGCTTCATCTGGCTGCAGTTTTATCTGAGGCGCGACGTCAAACCCGAGCCCAAACTGATGATACTGAAGATATTCTTCTACGGCATGCTGTTGACTATACCGGCTATTTTCATTGAAATGGCTTTCTATGATCAGATAGATGCGATGAATTTGCCAGAGAACCTTGCTTTCTTTCTCAATCTTTTTATAGGAGTGGCCCTGGTGGAAGAATTTCTAAAATTCCTGGTAGTCAAACTGAAGGTCCTGGATGACCCCGAATATGACGAACCCGTAGATTCCATGATTTATATGATAATTGCCGCCCTTGGGTTCGCCGCTGCCGAAAACCTTCTAGTGCTGGTGTCGGTCGGCAGTCAGTATTCCCGACCCGGAGAACTCCTTCTTCCCATCATTGGAACCTCTCTGTGGGGAGAGATAGTGGAAATTTCGGTATTGAGGTTCCTGGGGGCTACTTTTCTGCACGCCTTATCATCCGCCACCGTTGGTTTTTTCATAGGGCTCTCTTTTTTCGACAAGAAAAGACGCGGAAAGCTGATATTCGTGGGAATCTCGCTGGCGGTTATCTTGCACGGCCTCTATAACTTTTCTATAATGAAAGTGGAAAATCAAATAGATATATTTATTCCTTTCTCCTTGTTGTTTCTGGCAGCCGTACTAATTTCTTTCGGCTTTAAAAAATTAAAAGAATTAAAAGGTTTCTGAAGAAAAATTTATTAACAATTTTCATTTTTACATGACGGATGAATCATTTTTCAACAAACTTAAAAAGGGAATGGCTATGGACGAAGAGAAGAATCCGCCAGCCGGCGGAGGAACAGCGGTAAAAAAGAAGGAAATCAGGGAAATTCCTATAGATATCGAATCCGAAAAAGAAGAGGAAAGTCCGGCAGCGGTTGAGGAAAAGCCTGCTCCGCAGAGAGTAAGAAAAGCCGCTGTCAACGGTAAAAAGATTCAGGTAAAGAAAAAAGAAGAAAGCCAATGGCCCAAGGCAGAAGGCCAGTTGGCAGTAGACGTCTACCAGACCAATTCAGAACTGGTAATCCAGTCTGCTATTGCCGGAGTAAAACCGGAAAACCTGGACATCTCCATCGAAAAGGATTTAATCACCATTAAGGGAGAAAGGGAAAAGCCAGTGCAGGAGAAGGGGGACTTCTTTTACCAGGAATGCTACTGGGGAGAATTTTCCCGGCAGATAATACTGCCCGTGGAAGTAGACCCGGGACGCATCGAGGCCACGCTCAAGGAAGGAATATTAATGATAAGGATGCCCAAAATAATGAGGGAAGGAAAGAAAAGAATAGAGGTAGTAAAGGAAGAGTAAGGTTAAAAGATATAAAAATAACTAGAAATTCATTACTAACAACTCTTAATTCTCATTACTAAAAACCCTCCGTTACGGAGGGTTTTTGGGTGTTTCGCACTCCAAAGCTTTAGCAAAATGGATTGTTATTTATCCTGAGCTTGTCAAAAGAAAGGATCTTGCTCTGCTTTGCCTCGCCGAATAGGCGGGAGCGAGCGAAGCGAGTCGAAGGAGCTTGCCCTGAGCGTAGTCGAAGGGTGCCCTCGGCAGGATTTGAACCTGCAACCCTGAAGGGACAGCGTCCTAAGCGCTGCGTGTATACCTGTTCCACCACGAGGGCGAATGCTTCCTAATTTTAACCGTAAAATAGAACAAAATCAACCCCGTTGAACGGGGTTGATTTAATTTTCTTCGTTCGTTCAGGTTTTTAAGAAATCAAAGCTCTCACTACTGCCGGTATGGCTCGTGACAATAGAGCAACGGCCAAACCAATCATGGCGTAGAGGATGTAGTTTCTTCCTTCTCCCACCTTATCAGGGCTGCCGCCGGCTGTGGCGATAGTGAATCCGCCCCAAATAACCAACAGGGCAGTTACCACCAATAAGCCGTAGAATATCCAGTCGGTAACGGTCAGTACTGCATCCATAATGCAGCAAATACCCCAAATGGGATTGCTTTCATTTATAGAGGCTCCTGAAGTACATCCATCTGCGGTAAAGCCCTCAATGTCGTGTTTTAGGGTGCATCCGGTCTGGGGCTGGGCTAAGGCTAGCATAGGAACCAAGGTTCCTGCCATCATGCCAGCCACAAGTACGCTGGAAACTATTTTCTTATTCATTTTAATTTTCCTCTTTAAAAACTTTTATCGACCTTTTAAATTTTCATTAAATCTAGACTAATGCCTTTACTACTGCCGGTATGGCTCGTGACAATAGAGCAACGGCCAAACCAACCATAGCATAGAGGATGTAGTTTTTCCCTTTATCCACATTAGAAGGGTCGCCTCCGGCTGTGGCAATCGTAAATCCGCCAAGGATAACCAGGAAACCGGTCATAACCACCAAGATATAGAATATCCAGTTGGTAATAGTAATTATTGAATTCAACAGGCATATTATACCCCATTTTGGCGTAGCACAGGAAGCGGTAATATTGGCGTTGGTTGGACTGCAAGTAACGGCTCCGATTTCATTTCCTGAGACGCCGTCGCAATTTGTGTTTTGATGTTCTGCCAGCCAGATTCCTGAGCTAAAGGTTTGCCCGTCAAATTCCACAGCAGAAGACAGTTTACAGCATTGAAGAGGCTGGGCAAAGACCATACCAGGCATAGCCATCAAAGATAAAACCGGTATCAAGAAAAGAAAGATATTTTTTTTATAGTCTTTCATATCGAATTGGTTCCTCCTATTAATGTTATATTATAACAACCTTTATATAGATTATACAATATTGTCAAAGTATTGGAAATCAAGTTCCATTTACGGAGAGGACAGCAACCCTGTGACGGCTTGGAAAATACCCTTGGAAAGCAAAACAATAAGGAACCCTACGGCTGTCCAAAGAATTATCCTCTTGGCAGCGGTTACCCTGTTTGGGTCACCTGCGGCTGTAACAAATAAAAACCCGGCCACGATTACCATCAGTGGGGCAAGCAGAAGGGCAAGATAAAAGATAATATTAATGACACTGTCTATCAATTCTTCGAAACTGTTCGCCTCCAGAGGATTAGGCAAAGAAACGGACTGGCCCCAAACAACTGAGCCAAGGAGAAGGCCTGTAATAACTAAAGTAGCGAAATTATTAAAATTTAAATTTTTCATAATTTTTGCCTGTTTCTGCCTGCTTATAAGATTTTACCACAAAACTTCGTTGTCTTAAAAGAGGCCCTGAACTGCCTGAAAGATACCCTTGGACAGTAATACTACTAAAAACCCCACGACGGTCCATAAGATTATTTTCTTGGCTGTATCCACCTTAACGGTATCTCCGGCAGCGGTAGCCAGCACGAAGGCAGCTATAATTATCATCAGGGGTGCTATGAAAAGCGAGGCTGTAAAGATAAAGTTTATTATATTTTTGATAATGTCCGCTAAATCCGTACCCGGAACAGGGTTCATAATCACGATACCGGAGGCACATTGTCCATTCTCGCAATCCCCGGAGATGCATTCGTCGTTACAATAACAAGACGTCCCACCGCTGAGAGCGATAGCGGGGTCACAGCACGCTCCGTCCACACAGTCCAGCCCCGCATTACAAGGAGCAGAAGGACTGCAGGCTTCTCCCCTGGTCTGGGGAAGCAGACATCCTGTGCCTTCCGCGCAATATCTGCCCGAAGGACAGTCGTAACAGCTACTTTGTGCCACCCTGCTGCCGACCGTGGAGAAAGAACATGAGGTACCTGAACAGTAATAATCGCGATTAGTTTGATTCCGGCACATACAGACCCTGTCTTCTCCATCACAGCAATTAAAGGGTGTTCCTTCATTGACCCATCCGTCCAAGGTATCACAGTCAACGCAGGAACTGCAGCCGCAGTCATCATTGCTGCCGGAACAATAATCCAGGCAATTACCGCCGCTGCAGTAGGCGCAGGAACCGCAGTCCACTCCTTCACAGGGGTCTATATAACAATGACCGCCAGTACACTGACCGGAATCACATTCGTCGTCACAGTAACAGACAGAGTTTCCCGGCAGGGAAAGAGCCGGATCACAGCAGGTGGTGCCGACACAGTTCAAACCACTGCTGCAGAAATAATATGATGGGTCGCAACTCTCACCCCTGAAGTGTTCATTTTTACATATGCCACCCAGGCAAACGGCATCGGGACAACAACTATAAGAAGAGCAGGATTTTCCCAGTAAAGCACAATCACCGCAGCAGCACTCAGAAGGTCTTCCTCCTAAAATAGGACAGTTTTTGCTTGAATCTTTTGAAAAACTACCATAAGACATACCGCAATCTGACTCATCACACCCTGGTTCAAATCTGGGACAGCAAAAACAATTGGGGAAATTTGAACACTGGGGATTTGTACAAACGCCTCCTGAACAATTATTTGAAGCACACTCTCCGCTACAGTAGCAGGCGCTGCCTCCCCCTAAGTCCAGGCTAGTGTCACAGCACACGCCTCCCGTGCAGGAAAGGCCCGTAGTGCACTCCTGGCCAGAATAGCACGTCTCTCCCCTCGATAAGCCGGCTCCTGGAAGATAACATATTCCGCCGTTATGGTTAGTGCACCTTAAAGGACTGCAGCAGTCAATTAGTATTCTGGGCACGCATGCGTCGCCCCTGGCTGGAACACAACTCTGAGCTGAGATTTCAAAAGAAAAAAACAAAGACGCCAAAATAAGAGGCGTCATTAAAATTAAAAATTGACCAGTTCTCTCAAGAGATGATTCTTTTAACTTCATTTTTTGAAGATTAAACCCCAGTGATAAAAGCCTGCGTCAAGTTCTTTTTCCAGAGTGAAGCCTGCCTTCTCCGCCTTTCCTCTTATCTCCTCTGGGGAAACGGAAGTGGCAGGGCTGAGCGGAGCATCTCTTTTCCAGTCCACTATTAAAAGTTTACCTCCTGATTTCATTACTCTCTTAGCTTCTTCAAAAACCCTATCCTTGTTTTCTACCTCAAACAGGAGATTGGTCATTAGAACCAGGTCGCAGCTGCCGGTTAGCAGACGGGAATTTTTTTCCACGTCTGCCTTAACAGTCTCTACATTCAGCAGCTTCTCCAGTTTCAATTTGCTTCTCATGGCAGAAAGCGGCTCTTCCAGAATATCAACGGCATAAATCTTACCGCGGGTCAATAATCTGGCCAGTGGGATAACCCAGCCACCTGAGCCGGAGCCAAAATCTGCGGCAGTATAATTTTCCTTTATTCCCAGGAGCTCTAATATCTTCTGTGGATTAAGAAAAGCCATAATTCTGTTTTTTTATTAGGTATTTATTTCATTTTACCGTCTTTAGGGTTTTTGTAAAAGTCTTTTTCAACAACAAAACCCTCTTTATAAAGAGGGTGAGGGAATCCTTGCTGTTTATCCTTAATAATCTTACACGCAGACTATTGAGGCGATGCTGTCTCCTTCATCAAGCTTCATAATTCTTACACCCTGGGTAGCCCTGCTCAGCTTGGAGATAGAGCCTGCTTTAACCCTGATAACCTGTCCCTGAGTGGAAATGGCTATTAAGTCTTCTTCAACCCCCGTAAGTATCTTGGCAGAAACAAGGTCGCCTATCTTTTTGGTAGTTTTGGCGGTAATTAAACCTACTCCTCCTCTGGTCTGAACCCGGTATTCTTTGATGGCTGTCCTTTTCCCGTAGCCGTTTTCGCTTACTACAAGTAAATGGTCTGATATTTTCTTATCTTCCAGTCTTTTCCTGGAAATAACATCCATGACTACCACTTCGTCTCCTTTCCCAAGATTAATACCCTTTACTCCGGCTGCCGACCGTCCCATGGACCTGACGTCCTTTTCCTTAAACCTTATCGCCTTACCTTTCCTGGTTACTATTATCATCTCATCTTCCCCGGCCGTCTTACAAACCCGGCAGAGTAAATCTCCCTTTTTAAGAGAGATGGCTATCAAACCAGACCTTCTGATATTCTTAAATTTCTGCAGAGAAGTCCTCTTAATGAGGCCATTCTTTGTTACCATGGTCAGGTATTGAAAATCCAATTCCTGTATGTCCTTACCTAAGGGTATAATAGACAGCACTTTTTCTTCAGAAGACAGTTCAAGAAAATTCAATATGCCCCTTCCCTTAGCCACCCTGCTCCCTTCCGGAATTTCATAGGTAGGAATCCTGAAAACCTTCCCTGAATCCGTGAAGAAAAGAAGATAGTCATGGGTATTGGCCGTAAGGAGGTGCTCTACAATATCCTCTCCCACCGTCTTCATGCCCAACAATCCCTTACCTCCTCTCCTCTGGATTTTATAGGTCTTGGGATTAATTCTCTTAATATACCCTCCCTGAGTGAGAGTAATAATTGTTTCTTCTTTGGGAATAAGGTCTTCTTCAGCGATCTGTCCTATCTTCTGTTCAAAGAGTTGGGTCCTCCTCTCGTCCCCGAAATCCTTCTTAAGCTGCTCCAGCTCTTTTTTGATAACCTTCTTTATTTTCGCGGGACTCTTAAGAAGCTCAACCAGCCCCTTGATACTGGCCTCTAGACTCTTCAGTTCATCTTCTATGTTCTTCCTCTCCAGTTTGGCCAGAGAGGCCAGTTTCGTGTCCAGGATGGCGTTGGCCTGAATTTCGGTAAGTTTAAAACGCTTCATTAGGTTCTTGCGGGCATCCTCTCTGTCTTCCGATTTTTTGATAATCCGGATAACCTCGTCTATATGAGCCAGGCACTTATGGAGACCCTCTAATATATGGGCTCTCTCCTTGGCTTTCTGCAGTTCGTAGCGGCTCCTTCTGGTAACCACGTCCTTCCTGTGCTCCAGAAAATACTCCAGCACCTCAACAAAGTTTAACGTTCTAGGTTGAATGCCGTTAACCAGGGACACCATATTCAAGTGAAACTTCTTCTGAAGGTCTGTGAATTTAAAAAGTCTGTTCAGGATTCTACTCGGGCTTGTTCCCTTTTTCAGCTCCAGCACTATTCTCATGCCTTCCTTATCAGATTCGTCGCGGATATCCTTTACACCTTGTATCCTGCCGTCTGCTACCAGCTTGGCGAACTGCGCCAGCAAGGTGGACTTTTGGACCTGGAAAGGAATTTCGGTAATGACAATCTTATGACCCCCGCTCCTCTTCTCCACTATGTCTGTCTTTCCTCTGACCAGTATGGGTCCCTTGCCCTGGGAATAGGCCTCAATAATGCCCTCCTTGTTATAGATATAGCCGCCTGTAGGAAAATCAGGCCCCTGGATAAATTCAAAAATGTCTTCCGTGTCCGCATCCTTGTGGTCTAAGAGATATATCAAGGAGTCGCACAATTCATTAAGGTTGTGGGGAGGAATATTGGTAGCCATACCGACGGCAATTCCTACGCATCCGTTAAGCAGGAGCTGCGGTAAGGGAGAAGGCAGGACTACGGGCTCCGTTCTGGTGCCATCGTAGTTGTCAATGAAATCCACGGTGTCCTTGCCGATGTCCTTCAGTATCTCCTCTCCTGGCCTCGAGAGTCTCATCTCGGTATACCTCATAGCGGCAAACTCGCTGGGATCGTCAATGGAACCCATGTTTCCCTGCCCCTGGATAAGAGGATATCTCAGGGAAAAATCCTGCGCCATCCTGACGGCGGCGCCGTACACGGCCTGGTCGCCGTGAGGATGATATTTGCCCAAAACGCTTCCCACCACCGTAGCGGATTTTCTGGTTTTAGCATCGTGCTTAAGGCCCTCCTCAAGCATGGCGTACAGTATTCTTCTCTGGACGGGCTTTAAGCCGTCCCTCACATCGGGTAGAGCCCGGGAGATGATGACCGACATGGCATAATCTATGTAGGACTCTCTCATTTCCTGAACTATCTCTCTGTCTCTGACGCTCCCTATCTGAAACCTCACGTTCTCCTTCCCCTCTCCTTCCTTATTTTTCTCCTTATTTTGTTTGTTATTCTTTTCTTTTTTCTCAGCCATAATTATGGATTTTCTTTAAGAAACGGCAGTGTCCCCGACGGCAGAGATTTAATATCGCCTGGATTCGGCATATCGTTTATCATCTTTTCTATGTCGGGAAACTGCATTTGACTCCCGATGTCTTCAATGCCCTCCTTTTTTATTTTCTCAACAGCTGCCTTTAAATAAAAATTAAAAAGGAGGATTCCGAATACTATCACAATCGCCCAGACGATTATTTTTTTTTGCTCTTCAGTCCTGCCTCTTAGTTTATCCAGAATATTCATCGAGATTTTTTAAAACCATGTTTAAGTCATCCGGAAGGAAAGAATTAAAAGTCTTTCGCTTCTCTCCTTCAAAAAGACTTATTTCCAGAGAAGAGGCGTGCAGAAACTGTCTGTCAAGATATTTCGGAGCCGTTTGGTCTTTGAAAGAATAAAGCTTGTCTCCGGCCACCGGATGTTTCAGAAAGGCAAAATGAGCCCTGATTTGGTGTTTCCTGCCCGTCTTGGGCGAAGCCTCCACCAATGTGTAATAATAATCCCTACCCCTAACCTTCTGGGAAAAGCGCTTCAACACGCGGTAATGCGTGACGGCATCTCTCTTTCCGGCCACGGAAGGCTCAAGGGGTAAATACGCCTTCTGCTTAAGGCGGTTGCCCGGGGCACGGCCTATAAGCGTTTCAATTTCGCCCCGCTCTTCTTTGAGGTTGCCCCAAAGCAGGGCAATATATTTCTTAAGAACTTTCCTTTCCCGGAACTGTTTTTGGAAAAATTCCAGGGCCGACTGGTTTTTAGCAACCAGCAAGATACCTGAAGTCTCTTTGTCTAATCTATGTATTATGCCATATCTCGGAGATTTTCCAACTTCTTCAAGATGGGGGAAAACCCTCAAGAGGAGAGGCACTAAGCTTATGGTCGGACTGTTTCCTTCTGAAAAAACAGCAACCTTGGGAGGTTTGTCTATTACTAAAAGGCTGCCGTCCTGATAAATGATTTTAACCTCTTCTTCCATCTTCTTGTGGGCGATACAGGACTTGAACCTGTGACCTCCTGCGTGTCGAGCAGACGCTCTAGCCAGCTGAGCTAATCGCCCGCCTTCGCCCGCGCACCGTCGTCATAGCCTTTGGCGACGTACGACCTTAGCCTTCGGCGGCGGCGAGCTTCGTCGGGTAAAACCCGCACATTCAGCGGAGCTGAATAGTTATTGGTAATTAGTAATGAGTTTTTAGATTTTTGTTATCGCGAAACGCCGGCAATAATCTAATTACTAAAAGCTAACGACTGATTACCAGGTTTCTTCCAGAAACCGGTGGGCGTGCGTGGGATCGAACCACGGACCCCGTCTTTATAAGAGACGTGCTCTAACCGCTGAGCTACACGCCCCTAAATACTTTTAACTTTTACCCGAACAGCTCTTTTCCTTGTTTTCCCGGAAGGTTTTTTCTCCTTGCCCTTATCCGTCTGGTTTTTTCCTATCAATGCCTCAAACTCTTCCCTCTCGATGGTTTCTTTTTCAACCAGGGTTTCCGCTATTTTCTTAAGAAGACCCTTCCTTTTTTTCAATATTTTAAGGGCTTCCCTCTCAGCATTTTTTATAAACTTAGCTACTTCCTCGTCTATCATGGTAGCCACCTTCTCAGAATAGTTCCGCTGTTCTGAAATTTCTCTCCCTAGGAAAACCAGTTCTTCCTCCTCTCCAAAAGAAATGGGGCCTAATCTTGACATCCCGTATTTTTTCACCAGTTTTCTAGCCAGGTCAGAAGCCTTTTTCAGGTCGTCGGAAGCGCCGGTGGTAATTTGTCCAAACCTAAGCCGTTCTGCACAGTAGCCTCCGAGCAGAATGGTCATCTTCGCCAAAAATTCTTTTTTTGTCTTAATTTTGGTCTCTTCCTTCGGCATCTTCAAGGTATAGCCTGCAGCAAATCCCCTGGCAATTATGGAAATCTTTCTGACCGGCTCCACATCGGACAGTATACTGGATATCAAAGCATGCCCCGCCTCATGGAAGGCGGCTATTTTCTTTTCCTTCTTGGAAAGGATGTGGCTCTTTCTCTCAGGACCCAAAAGCACTTTCTCTATGGATTCCAGAAACTCTTCCTGATAGATTTGCTGTTTATTGCGCCTGGCGGCCAGTATGGCTGCCTCATTCACCACATTAGCTAAATCCGCTCCGGAAAAACCGGGAGTCCTCTCAGCTATCTCCCTGGCCTTGACGTCCGCAGCTAAAGGTTTGCCTATGCAGTGGATTTTCAAAACCTCCTCTCTGTCGTTAATGTCGGGAAGGTCCAAAACTACCCTGCGATCGAATCTCCCGGGGCGCAAAAGCGCCGGGTCCAGGATATCTGCCCTGTTGGTAGCACTGATAATGATGACGTTGGTGTCGCGTTCAAAACCGTCCATTTCCACCAGCAGCTGATTGAGCGTTTGTTCTCTTTCATCATGACCTCCGCCGATTCCTGCCCCTCTCATACGCCCCACGGCATCCAGTTCGTCGATGAAAATCAAAGCAGGGGCTCTCTTCTTGGCTTCTTCAAAGAGGTCCCTTACCCTGGCTGCCCCCGTACCCACGAATAGTTCCACAAATGTGGAGCCTGAAGTATGGAAAAAGGGGACGTTGGCTTCGCCGGCCACTGCCCTGGCCAAAAGGGTCTTTCCTACGCCGGCCGGTCCCAGCAGGAGAATACCTCTGGGAATTCTGGCTCCCATCTTGGTATATTTTCTGGGATTCTTTAAAAAGTCCACCACCTCTTTCAGTTCTTCCTTGGCTTCCTTCAGCCCAGCCACATCCTGGAAAGTGATTTTCTCCTTGGGGTGGCCCTCTGCTCCGAAAAGGCGGGCTTTGGCTCTGGTAAAATCGAATGTCTGCATGGCTCCGCTCTTGGCCTGTCTAAAAATCATCCAGAAAAACACGCCGAACAATATCAGGGGCAGTATGGAAAACAGCACCGGGCCCAGCCATGCTGAAACTCCTCCGCCAGTATCTTTAACTTCTATGTTAACTGCGCTGAGTTCCTGTCCTGAAACGTCGTAATTCTTTAAAGTGGCGGAGAGAGCGGTGCCATCTTCCTTAACCGATTTTCCCTCAGAACCGTCATTATAGGTAATTGTCAGCTCATTGCCCGACACCGTTATCGTCTTAATCTGACCCTGTTTTATCTGCTCAGCCAGCTGGGTAATGGAAATTTCCTTTACCTGAGTGGACTGCTGGAAGAACAAACTGAACACAGCTGATATCACGATGAATATCAGAACAATAAAAATGAAATTTTTTACAAGAGTATTCATTCCCAAAGAGTATATAAAACTAAACCTGGCCGATTTGTTAATCTTTTACCATTCTCAAACTCATCTTGTGTTCCTGTTCGTCTATGGAAAGAATTTCAAACTTATATTCTTTGTCAATCTCTAGTGCCTCTTCCATTTTTTCATTCTCAAATTCCGAAACATGACAGAGGGCCTGAATTTTATCACTAACCTGTATAAAGGCTCCGAAGGGGTTCAGTTTTGTTACTTTGCCTGTAATAACCTGGCCCTTCTGATAGTCATCCCTGATGTTTTCCCAGGGGTCTTTCTTCATTGCTTTGAGTGATAAAGACACCTTGTTGTCGGAGATATCAACTACCTGAGCCTTTACGTGTTCCCCCACGCTGACTACTTCGGAGGGGTCCTCTATTATTTTCCAATCCAATTCAGATATATGGATTAATCCCTCCAGACGCTCTGCTTCTTCGCCCTCCAAAGGAAATTTGATAAAAGCCCCGAAATCCGTGATGCCGGTAATTTCCCCTTCTACCACGTCTCCCACTTTATAGTTTTGAAGGAGTCCCTTGATGCGGTCAATGTCCTTGGCTTTTTCGGAGAGTATAATCTGCTCCTTTTTGGGAAACAGGTCCAATACCTTGACTTCCATTTCCTTAGACACGAACTGCTGCAATTCCTTCAATATCTTTGTCTTGTCTCCTCCTTCCACTTTAGGATAGTGTTCGGAAGAAAGCTGAGAAACAGGAAGGAAGGCGGATATGCCTGATATTTCCGCCATCAGACCGCCCTTGTTAGCCCCCAAAACCTTAATGGTAATCATCTCTCCCTTTTCTTTCTTCTCTTTGAGACGGCTGAAAGTTAATTCCCTGGAGGCTTTACTGACGGAAAGCTCTATAAATCCGTCTTCTGTATCCAATCCCGTTATCTTGCTGAATATTTTGTCTCCTATGTCCAAACCTTTAAGTTCTTCTTTAGCCTGGAAAAATTCTCTGCCGTAAATTTTGCCCGTGCCTATCGGCCCCAAATCCAAAAAAATCGCAGCCCTTCCCTTGCCTATTACCGCACCTTCAATTATTTCCCCCACTTTTGGAGGTCTAAGCATATCATTTTCTTCTAACAGTTTTTTCATATAATTTTTTTCCATGTTTAGATGTGGTTCATTTTACAATACTATTTTAAAATTTTCAACAGTTGAATTAAAGCATGAACTGTGATAGAGTTTAAGGGTAAGATTAACAGATTTTTGAAATTATGCAAATATTATGGCACGGTCATTCCTTTTTTGAGATAAGGACCAAACCCAATAAAAAAACTAAGGTAAAAATCCTGATTGACCCTTTTGACAAATCAGTAGGGCTTCCTGTCCCCAGAATCGGCGGAGACTTAGTATTGGTGACGCATGACCATCACGACCACAACAATGTCACGGCCGTCACAGGAGAGCCGTTTGTTATTGACGGTCCCGGAGAATATGAAATCAAAAATATCTTCATACAGGGTATACCTTCATTCCACGACGACGCCAAGGGCCAGGAAAGAGGCAGAAACACCATCTATCTTATTGAAAGTGAAGGCATAACTATATGTCATCTCGGAGACCTGGGCCAGAAAGAACTCACCGAAGGGCAACTTGAAAAAATAGGAGAAGTTGATATCCTTATGATTCCAGTAGGGGGCAACTACACTATTTCAGCCAAAGAAGCCGCCAAGATAATGTCACAGATAGAGCCGAGGATTAGCATTCCCATGCACTATGCCCTTCCCAGGGTCAAGGTAAAATTAGACCCCCTTAGCAAGTTCCTCAAGGTTTTCGGCCTTAAAACCGTAAAGCCCATGGAAAAACTGGTAGTAAAGGAGAAAGAGCTGCCCTCCGTTGATGAAGCAAAAATAATAGTCTTAAAGCTATGAAAAAAATAGATAACGTTACCCAAAAATTTATTAAAAAAGACCTCCCGGACATCCGCCCCGGAGACAGGGTTAAGGTTTACCAAAAGATAAAGGAAAAAGACAAAGAAAGAACCCAGGCCTTTGAAGGCACGGTGATAGCCAGGAAGCACGGCAAGGGAATAGGAGCCACTATCACAGTCCGAAAGGTAGTGGACGGCATCGGAGTAGAAAGGATATTTCCTCTGCACCTGCCAACCCTAAAAAAGATAGAAATAATAAGAAGAAGTAAGGTCAGAAGAGCCAAACTTTATTTCCTGAGGAACGTCAGCGGTAAAAAGGCTAAGCTTAAAAGGAAGAAAAGGAAGCGTGAAGCAAGGTTTGATGATGAAGGCAGCAAAGGCGAAGAAATGCAAATTCCAGAGCAGCAGCCCGTCCCGTCCCAGGCTTCGCAGGAACCTGTTTCAGAAAACAAACCAGAAGAGATAACTGAAGAAAAATCTCGCCAAGTCCCCGAATAACTAACAGCCCAGGTGCTGGAACCGGCAGACAGGCTAGCTTGAGGTGCTAGTGAGCCTAGCTCGTGGGAGTTCAAGTCTCCCCCTGGGCACCAGCGTTGCTTCGCAACGAGTTATTAGTTAATAATAATCAGTATTAGAAACTAAAAGCTAACGGCTGGAAACTAATAACTATTTGCCGAAGGCAAATCCGGGCGCGTAGCTCAACTGGTCAGAGCGTCTGACTTACATTCAGAAGGTTTCGGGTTCAAGTCCTGACGCGCCCACTATTATCTCTTCCGAAAAAGAAGCTTGCCTCAGACAAACTTCTTTACGGCATACTATCTTCCATTTTCCTTCAACCGGACTGCCCTCCGATAGATTTCTTTATTGGCAGGAGTGGGAATCCCGGTTTTCTTACCCAATTCCACCACTGCCCCGTTGTAATACTCTATTTCATCCAAAGCCTTGGGTTTGCCCTCGCGTCCTTTACTGACTGCTTTGGCCAATAAATTTCTTATTGCCGATAGAAGACTCGGGGGAAAAAAATATAATAAATCGGCCATCGCCCGAACAGGATATTGGGAAAAATTAACAAAGTGTTTTCCGGAAAGCCTCACTGCTTTAACGTACTCCCTGAGAGCCTTGACTTCTTCGCAGAATACTTCTTTGTTTTTAAAGCCTTCCGTCACAGACATACCCCTGGAAGCTGAAGCCATACCTATCAGGTTCAGGAATAATTTGGATAATTCCATGGCCTTAGCCTTCCCGGAAGAAAATTTTTTGAAATGGAGCCCGGCCCGTTTAAAGATTTCGGCGATGTCGCCGACATCCGCCTGTCCTGCAACCTGGGCAAAAGCTCCTTTTACGGGAAGAGAGTAGAGCATCTTAACTAAACCGCCCTCTTCTGTTTTATCTATGGGATTAAAAAGAGCTACCCTGATTATCCTCACGCTTTCCGCCTCACTCCCGAAAACTTCATGTACAGCTTTTTCAGCCTCCTCTGAGGCCGAGATTCCATTCTGGGATATTATCAGGGCGGGTTTTTTTGCTCCCCGATAATGACTGCAATAGTATTTTATGGGAGGGCCAACGGGATTTTTAGTAGCCAGAAAGATAAAGTCAGGTAAAGCGTTATTCTTAAAATATTTGTCTTCGATGACCTTCCCGGAAAATTTTCCCCCTTCTTCCTTTCCCCTGACCACAAAAAGCTTTCCTTCCTTGACCATGGCTACTTCCCGATTTCTTGCTACGCCCAGAATGTCCGCCGCCTTCCTGAGTTCGAAAGCAAACATGGTACCCGTTCTTCCTCCAACCCCTATAACTGCTATTTTTTCTCTTCGCATATTTCTGGATTATATCATTATTTAACGAGCTGAAAAATAACATTGATTTTGCGGGGAAAAAATGGTAATTTGAAAATATTATGTTTATTGAGGAGGGGTGCCTGAGCGGTTAAAAGGGATGGTTTCGAAAACCATTGTCCCGCTTTCAGTGGGACCGTGAGTTCAAATCTCACCCCCTCCGCACTTCGACGCGCTTAGCTTGCTCAGTGCAAACGGGGCAAGCCTGAGTGGACCTGGGATGGGGATAATACTGAGCCTGTCGAAGTATCTCACCCCCTCCGCCGCAGTCCGCCACATTCGCTTAAATATTATAACTAAAAATATGATTGATTTTTTTAAAAAGGAAAAAGAACCCGAGAATTTAGAAGAAATCCTGAAAAGTTTCCAGGAATTAAGGGAAGAGTTTTCAACGATATCGGACCAGCTGAAAGTTTTAGAAAAAAAGATTGAGGCATCCGTGCAGAAAGTAGGAATAGTCAGATTCAATCCTTTTAAGGAAGCAGGCGGGGACCAAAGCTTCTCTATAGCTTTTCTTGATGAAAACGATACCGGCGTAGTTATCACCAGCCTCTACGGCCGCCAAGACAATAAAGTTTTTGCCAAACCAGTTAAAAATGGGAAGTCCAAATATCTTCTTTCCGAAGAAGAAAGGCAAGCCATAGAAGAAGGCAGAAAAGAGGAACCTGAAAACTTGGTTAAAGAAAATGAAGAATAATAAACAAAATTTAATAACCAGACCGCCCGTGGTAGTAGTGCTCGGCCATATAGACAGCGGTAAAACAACCCTTTTGGACAACATCAGAAAGAGCCGGATAGCCGAAAAGGAAACAGGCGGGATTACCCAGCATATAGGGACATATCAGTTGGAACGAAAGGGTAAAAAAATCACCTTTATCGACACTCCGGGGCACGAGGCTTTTTCCCAAATGAGATCACGAGGAGCAAGAATAGCAGACATTGCCGTCTTGGTAATAGACAGTGCTAAAGGAGTAGAAACCCAAACCAAGGAAGTAATACTGCGTATCAAAGAAGCCGACATCCCCTGCATAGTGGCACTTAACAAGACCGACAAGCCGGAGGCGGATTCCCGCCGGGCGGAAAGCGAACTCCAAAAGGAAGGTATTTCCGTAGAATCCCTGGGCGGAAAAGTGCCTTCAGTAAAAATATCTGCTAAAACCGGGGAAGGCGTAGAAGACCTTCTGGACCTGATTGGTCTGGTGTCTGAAATGCAGGAACTGAAGGCTGATACAGAGAACCCTGCCTCAGGGGTAATTATTGAATCATACATGGACAGCAAGAGAGGCCCTACCGCCACTCTCATAGTAACCGAAGGGCAGCTTCAATTAGGAAGCGTTATAGCCACTCCTTCCACCACGGGAAAAATAAAGATACTGGAAGATTTTCAGGGAAAAATCATGGAAAAAGCCCTACCGGGCGACCCGGCCGTTTGTCTGGGCATGGAAAGTGTGCCTATGGTCGGTGAAAAATTCAAATCCTTTCCAAGCCTGGATGAGGCACGGAGTTTATCTGAACATCCTCAGGCAGAGGAAGGAAAAATTTCTGAGACAAGCCTGGAACCTGGGCAAAAAGCGTTGAATATTATTTTGAAAACAGACGTAGCAGGTTCCGTGGAAGCTGTGGAAGAAATACTTAAGAGTCTGCCCCAGGAAAAAATAGTCATCAGGATACTTAAATCCGAGGTGGGCGATGTCAATGAAAACGATATTAAACTAGCCCAGGGCTCACACGCCCTCGTACTGGGTTTCCGGGTAAAAATAAATCCCGTCGCCAAAAAACTGCTGCAGAGAGAAGAAGTAAGGGTGCAAGTAAGGAATTTTGAAATAATATATGACCTGGTGGAGGAAGTAAGAAAGGTTATGAAAGGCACCCTGGGACTCGAAGACGTCAGAACAGACATAGGCAGTCTCAAAGTATTAAAGACTTTCTGGAGTAAAAAAAATCGTCAGATAGTGGGAGGCAGGATAACCGAAGGCGAGGTGACCAAGGGGACGCTGATCGAGGTTCTCAGAGAAGAAGAAATAATAGACAAGGGAAAGATGGTTGACCTGCAGAAGAATAAAAAAAGTATTGAACAGGCTTCCAAGGGAGACGAAGTGGGTATATTATATGAAGGGAGCAAGAAAATAGAAAAGGGAGACGTTTTAAAAATATACAAAAAGGAAAGGAAAAAAGGAGAACTCTAAAGATTAAGGTCATGTCAATAAGAATCTTAAGGGTTAATAGTCTTATAAGGGACGAACTGTCAAGGATAATGCTTAGAGAATTGAGTCTTGAGAGCGGAGTGCTGGTAACTATTACCGAAGTCATATCATCTCCTGACTTGCGGGAATGTAAAGTTTTTCTGAGTATTCTGCCGGAAGAAAAAAAGGAACAAACCTTATTGATGGTGCAGAGGAAGATTTACTACCTGCAGCAAAAACTGAACGCCAGATTAAGAATGAGACCGATACCCAAAATAGAATTTGTTTATGATAAAAAAGCAGAGCAGGCAGCCAGAGTTGAAGCGATATTAGACCGGTTGAAGAAAAAAGAACAATAGGATAATATCCAAATTGACCAGTTTGAAAACCTTTCTTGGGCCTGGTAGCCAAGTAGCAAGGCAACAGTCTGCAAAACTGTTATACGTGGGTGCGATTCCCACCCAGGCCTCTTATAAAATAATTAGTAATTAGCTTAATAACCAACGACTGATTACTAATAATTATTCAGCGTAGCTGAATCACGCCCGGGTGCCGGAATCAGCAGACGGTCTGGACTTAAAATCCAGTGGAGTTACTCCGTGAGGGTGCAAGTCCCTCCCCGGGCACAGCATTAAAAGCGAAAAACGCCTCTTTAAAGAGGCGTTTTCTGATTCAAATATTTTTCCTTTATCTCTTGAGTACTTCGATATGGGTCCTCTTGGCGCCGAAGGAAAGAGCCTGGTAATAATCGGGTAACCAGACATCAATATGGTAATAACCTTTGGTATCGCTCATTCTGTCTTCTACTACAAAAATCTTGTCCCCATATATCTCCGGGATTCTGATTTCCGTACCAAAAGCCAGATAATTGTTGGCCACAATACCTTCCCTCACTAAGGTTCCAGCGGCAGTAATGTATGGGCTGTCATCCGTTTGGGAAGGAGTGCTGGAATAAGCCGTAATGATAACCGGTATTTCCCTTTCCACTTCGGGAGGAGGATTTACGGGATTAGAAAAAGAAGACAGGGTATTGTGTTGGAATATTACCAGAGGGAGGGCATCTTTGTCTGCCAGAGGGAAGTTTTCCTCCGGCTTGGGGGCAGTCAAAGGATAAATCTGGAATAAGAGTCCGGTAAAGAAAATGGAGAGCATGGCGCTTGAGGCTAAAAACCAAAACTTTGAGGAAAAATGCTGGTTCTTTCCTTTATTCTTTAATTTTTTGAGTAACATAAATAATTTCCAAGTTTGCGTAATCATATCCCATTCCGGGCATGATGTCAATATCGCAAAAACCCCGCACTCGGCGGGATGCAGGACTCCAAAATACACCTTCTAAAGTTGAATATTTAAGCTTGCAATGGAGCGGGTGAAGGGAGTCGAACCCTCGCCGTAACCTTGGCAAGGTTATGTACTAGCCGTTATACTACACCCGCCTTCGTTCGCCTTAGCCTCCGCCAGCCGGCAGAGGCGGCGGCTAGCTTCGGCGAGGCAAGCCCGCTACCTGCTTCGCGAGCCCCAGCCTTAGGCGAATAACAATGTCCTGTGCCGCGGAGTGGAATTGAACCACCGACCTTCTCTTTTTCAGAGAGACGCTCCACCACTGAGCTACCGCGGCTCGTCTGCTGCGCAGACAGTTATAGAAATCTCTTTTTAGAAAAAGCGTAACCAGAGCTGGATTTCAGATATTTTTCAAAATTATATGCCTTTCCTTTATTTTTAAAAACACAATACCAAATTAATCTGTGAGGGCGTTTTAACCTAGAAGATTTTACTGAGGCTGAATTATGTTCCTGAATTCTTCTTTTTAAATCTCCGGTTACTCCAATATAGTGACTATTGTCTCTTTGGCTCTTTAATATATATACATAAGAGACTATTGCCCCACTTCGCTGTATTCTATAGCTCCGCGGGACACCACTTCTTATTTTCTCTGATACCATCAACCTGTAAATCACACTGTGCTTGCGCCGCGAAGCTCCAAAACAAAGTGAAGGAGCGAAGTGGTGGACCCAGTGGGACTTGAACCCACGACCTTCGGTATGCCATACCGACGCTCTGGCCAGCTGAGCTATGGGCCCGCATTCAGTTTTGCTGAATTGCTGGGTTGCGGAGCAACCTGGTGTCCCCGGGGGGAATCGAACCTCCATCCGCGGCTTAGGAGGCCACTGTTTTATCCGTTAAACTACGGGGACTGCCTCTCTCCGAAAAAGAAAACAGACATTAAAGTTCAAGAATATAATAGCAGATTTATTTATTGTTGACAATAATCTTTTATGTTACAATTTTATTGTATGCAGTCAAAGTCTCCTATAGTAGAAATAGCAAAAAAAGTCTGCCCGTCTGTCATTACCATCGTTGTTTCCAAAGACCTTCCTAAAGTGGAGGGATATTATTTATTTCCTTTCGAAGGACAGCAGTTTGTCATACCCCAGATACAGAAAAAAGGGGGCAAGCAGAGGACTAAAATAGGGGGAGGGTCAGGATTTATCGCCACGTCTGACGGTTACGTCATCACATGCAATCACGTCATTAAAGATCCGACCGCAGACTATACGGTAATCGTAGAACCAACTAAGAAATATCCGGCCAAGATCTTGGCTAAAGACCCCTTGATAGACATTGCTGTTTTGAAGATATCCGGCAAAAATTTCCCCCATCTTGCTTTGGGCGATTCCACCCAGATAGAATTGGGCGAAACCGTAGTGGCCATAGGAAACCCGTTGGGAGAGTTTGAAGATACGCTCTCCTCCGGCATTGTTTCCGGGTTAAGCAGGAAAATAAAGGCCTACGGAGGAGGATTCCCCGTTAAAGCCACCAGCCTGCGCGGGCTGATACAAACGGATGCCGCTATTAATCCCGGTAACTCAGGAGGACCGCTGGTCAATATCAGGGGAGAGGCCATCGGTATTAATACCGCCATGGTCATGGGAGCGGAAAACATCGGCTTTGCCATACCCATTAATTACGCCAAGAAGAATCTGGAGGAAGTCATGAAACACGGGAAAATCAAGAGGCCTTTTCTGGGGGTAAGGTATTTTGTACTCAACAAGGAAATATCGCAGGCCAATAAGCTGCCCGTAGATTACGGCGCCTTGATAGTAAGGGAAAATCTGGGAGAAAAAGCCATTATCAAGGGCTCCCCTGCAGACGAAGCCGGGCTTAAAGAATACGACATCATACTGGAATGCAACAGCCAGAAGATAGATGAAGACAATCCCTTGGCTGACATACTGCAGCAACACAAAATAGGAGAAGAAGTGCTGTTGAGAGTGCTGAGGGAAGGAAGCATCATGAATGTTAAGGTAAGACTGGAAGAAAAGATATAGACGCTGTGCGACGCTTTTGTTTAAAAAAACAGCCGCAGAAGGCTGTTTTTATTTTTTATAATATAACCTTAGGATTACCACTCCATCAAATATTCATGATAGTCATCGCCCCGGAATACGCATTTGGTTTCTTTGGAAATCACCTCATCCGCTACCACCATCTGTACCATCCTGGCAAAATAACCCCTAAGTGTTTCGTGACACTGTATAGGATGACAGGGGAAATCTTCCAGTCTGATAACCAGATTATTTTGTTCTTTATTCAGCTCCGTTACCTTAATATTCCCCACAGTGTAGTACTTCCTCCACATATTGGGTGCTTCTTTGGCTAACCTGTCAAGGGATACAAAATATTTGAGGAAAAGTTTGATTATAAAAGAAACCTTTGGTTCAAAATTCCCTAATTCGTAGAATTTTTCATTCGTATACCCTAAGGTTTGCCTGACAGCCTCGATAGTAATGGCCTGATAGCCCAAGGGATAAAATTCCATACTCTTAAGCATTCCGTACTTAATGGGATAACCGACCCGGGCAGTTGCATCTTCCACTCTTTTAAGACTTTCCTCTCCCTCTTCCTTAAAAATATAATCTGCGTAATTCTTTAATCCAACGCCTCTTATCTTACCCTTGAATTTCATAAAGGACTCTGCCTGTTCCTTGAAGAATGTTTGTTCCGGCATATAATAAATAGCTGGCTATAGAATATTAAATCAAGATTCGATAAGGCCCAATTTTGAATTCTCTAAGATCTCCGCCTCCACTTCTTCCTTGGCTTTTCCATACTTTAACCTGGAGGTCTCTCTTATTTTCCCTACCGCCTGAGTATTACCTTCCTTCGGAGGAAAAGTCTGCATTCTGAAGGGCTCTGACATCTTGCCCTTTATCATCATTTTTATTACCAAATTATAGTTGTCCAGGTTGACCAGGTCAAAACGGGAAAACTCCGGCTCAAACTGTTTTTCAAGAAATTCTGCGTCATCCGCCCCTACCCGGAATGCAGCGATGGTGCCCGCATTGCCTAAAACAGCGTCCCTTATAACATCAGTAAGCTGGGGTATATACTGGTGCGCCAGGATAAGATTAAGTCTGTATTTTCTGGCTTCGGAGAGAATGGTGGCGATGCTGTCTGTGGTGAAGTTCTGGAATTCATCTATATAAAGATAAAAATCCCTTCTGTCTTTTTCCGGAACCTGAGACCTCCTCATGGACGCCATCTGCATTTTAGAAACCAGGATTAGTCCCAGCAAAGATGCATTTACTTCCCCTGTCATGCCTTTGGAGAGATTGGCCAGAAAAATTTTACCTTCGTCCATTATTTTTCCCAAATCAAAGCCGGAATGAGATTGCCCTATGATGTTCCTCATCATTTCATTCTCGATAAAGCGTCCCACCTTGGAAACAACATATCCCAGCATATCCGATTTAGTAGCGCCCGTTGTCTGCTTCCACTCCTTAAGCCAAAAGCTCCTGACCAGGGGGTCTGTAACCTTCTGGAGTTTGTGTTCCATAAAACTTTGGTCTGTAAACATCCGCGGTATTTCCACCAGCGTTCCCGGCCTGCCGGAATCAGACATGATGGTAAGCATGGCGTTCCTCATATAATGTTCAAACATAGGACCTATAATTTCAGGAGGGAAGAGTTTATGAAAAATGGAAATCATTTCCTGAACGGCAAAGTCTTTTTGTCCGGGAGTCTTGTATTCCAGCATGTTTAATCCCACCGGACGTTCAACGTCAAAGGGTTCAAAAAGAACCACGTCTTCGATCCTCTCTGCTGGAACATTAGCCAATGTTTTTTCCACCAAATCACCGTGAGGGTCAATAACAGCTATTCCCTCTCCCTTTTCCATATCCTGCCTGATGGCTTCGCTTAAGAGGCCGCTTTTACCCGTTCCGGTCTGCCCAATAATATAAAAATGTCTCCTTCTGTCTTCCCTGCCGGCAAAACATACTTTTTTTTCTTCTCCTCTGAAAACGACCCGGCCTATCAGATTCAACCCCTTTTCCGGAAGATCGAAGGGAGGAGCCGCATCTCCGCTTCTAAGCCCTTTAACGTAGGGGATTTCGGAAAAATGCGTGGGAAAGTGATAAATACTGGTAAGTTCCTCCACGTTTAAAATCGCTTCCTGACCTGGGTTAAAATTCCTAAAACTGAAATCGTAAATCAGTCTCTTTAAATGTCTTCCCTCGGTCTCCCGAAACACAAAACCATTGTTAACAAAAAGGGAAAACTGGGAAAAAGCTCCCTCCAGATGATTAAGGATTTCCTTTGCCCTTTCTACGGTGGAGGCGGAACTGACGGCTCTTATGTTGACATCAAAAACCGGCTTCTGAATTTTATCCTGAATAGCCTTAATTACGTTTTCGTCTATATTGAGCTGTTTTTTCCTTATGTCTTCCGCTACCGAATCATATTTCTTATTTTTTTCCAGACTGGAAAAAATTTTAAAAACCTCAGCTAGTGCGGAAGCTAAGGGTGACCTGAAAGATTCTGCTATAGCCTTGCTAACATTACCTCCTTCTCTGATTCTACTAAGAACTTTTTCTCCGATATGCTTTAAACTTTTTGCAGACGGCTTGATTATTATCTGGAGAGCAGCTCCTTCGTCAGGAGCAATCTTGCTTAAAGAATTGGTGATAGACGACAAAGGGTCCTTTTCAAGATTCCTGTAGGTATTAATAGGAAAAAGGGCGGTTTCCTTTAATTTCAAATAAGCGCCCGCAGTAACGCCGGCGGGCTCAAATATAGTATAATCTTGAGGGACTTTTTCTACTGAGGCACGAGGGTAAATTCCCTGAATATACTTCTCCAAGGCAGACTCCAGATAACTCGGCACGGCCGTATAGAAAGAAATGTCCGTGCCTCCAATCTGAGAAGAAATTTCCAAAGCTATCCTCGGCAGTCCAGAAAATAAGCTGTTGAACAAACCAGGTTTTTTAAGATGCAGGAAATTGGACAGCACTTGTTCCATCTGGCCGATTACGGCCTTTTCGTCTTTCTCAGAGACCTCTTCTTTCTTGAGCCGGTACTTCGGCATGGTAACCCGGAAAAGAGACATGTCAAAGCTTCCCAGAATTTTTTCTTTCTCCCTCTTTTTAAAGAATAAAAAACCCAGAACTGCCGCGAGCACCAGTGCCGAGGTAAAGATTGTCCCGTATAATAATTCCATAGGTTACTTTCCGCTGAATCTCTTATAAAATTCGTCCCGAGCCATAATATCATGGAAGATATCGAGCGTATAAGGGTCATTAATGCTGAGGGCAACTTTTACGGCAAAAGGAATACCTTTTTCTTCTGCCAAATTGAGAAGGCGGCTGATCTTGCCCTTTTTATTTAACGATTTAATCTCTTCCGCTCTCTCTGCAGCCTCTTCTTCCAAATCAGGATCAATTCTCATCTTGACCCCCTCTTCTTCCAGCTTTTCTAAAATCATCTTTTCCTTCTCTTGAAAAAACTCCCTTTTTTCCATTTCTTCCTTACCTTCTATCTCTTTCTCCTTCTTTGAATAGATTTTTTCTATTTCTTCGTTTGAAACTTCGCGGCGGGATTTCTCGTTGAAATCTTTTTTCATGTATGTTTTAAACTTGGCGAAATTTTAAAAAATGCAGATGTTACTTTCGGCGCTAATTTTTTCTTTCTCTTTCTTCATTCTATCAGAAAATTAATTTTCTTTAAAAGCTCCGCCACCTTGCGGAGCTTTCAGCAATCTACTTAATCGATTAAGACCGTTAGATGTTGATTTTCGCAGCCAGATCTCCTATGACGGGCAAAGCGACATACTTTCCGTTTAGTACGTTAACGATACCCCATAAGGAAAAAATGGTCAGTACGGCCCAAAGAATCCATCCGATAAAGGGGAAACCCACAAAAAACCAGCCTATGGTCAGGATTAGACCCTGTTTGGCGTGAAATTTGGCGAACCTGCTGTCTTTCTTCAGCAGCAGAGGCACCAGACAGAGAATGCCGAGATAACTCAATATGGTGATAGCCTTGTTTTCCTCAAAGTCTTGATCCTTTTGTGATCCCTTCCTTTCCTCTCCAGCGTGCTCTTGCTGGTGATTATAGTGAGCGGGATCCGGTGAAGTTTCTATAAAAAGCATATTTTTAATAATTTATTGTTTTTTCAACCTTTTGTTTGTCGCACCTATTCTGCACAAACACAGAAACGCCTGTTACCGCTTCCCGGCCCGGCACCGCAGGACAGAGCGCCGCTTGAAACCCAAAGCTGGGACTCTCTGTAACGGCAGTTATACCACGTCTCTCCCCAGATATTGGACGCCTTATCTGTATACGGGGCACCACTGCTACCGGAGCCATCGCAGTTTGCGCTGTGAGTAGCCGGATGAAAAGCCCTGCACACACCGCAACTGGTATTGTCGTCCCAGGTACCTGAAGCGCAGTCGCCTCCGAAAGCTGAACAGAAGGAACTGCAGGACTGCCCCGAGCCCGCCTCCCTCCAGCAAACAAACTCTGAATCTTCGGCGCCTTTCTGATTAGTGCAACCGCCGCAGCCGTCTGAAAATATTTTCCCGTCACAGGTGACGCACTCTCCCATAATGCACGCCCTGTTTGGTCCCGTGCAGGCGCATTCGGCGTAACCCCAATTAGTTTTTAAGGGCACGTTGCAGCTGTCACCGGCAGCGTTCCATCTCATACATTCCCCGCAGCAGGCACCGGGCGTTCCGGTATCGTCAATGTCTCCGCCGTCTCCGTCGTCACCATCGCCGCCGTCTCCGTCGTCACCAGAGTTATAAACGCAGTTAATCTGCCACCAGCCGGAATCCAGCCCGGTCCACTCTGCCACCCCGATGGTGCTCAGAAAGGTATTCAGCACCACCCAGGAAGA
>Ga0315536_1000065_pt1 | contig 44827 bp, 49 predicted proteins | sample SalMarSW160230MG_FD_203093 | JGI IMG/M metagenome (GOLD analysis project Ga0315536, IMG submission 203093) | Salt marsh sediment microbial communities from the Plum Island Ecosystem LTER, Massachusetts, United States - Salt Marsh Sediment SW1602-30 ...
ATAGGATGTTAAATGTGTTAAAAGATAAATCAGTTTTTTCTTGTTTTTTTCATCATTATAATCGACTTAACATCTTTTCAACAGTTCAAAAAATATACCGTTTTTGAAAATCAACGGTTTAGTAAACTAATTAACATTTGTTAAGAAGGTTTTCATTATAGTAATAACAGGATAAAATTATTGCTTTTAAGGTTTATTTAAAGTTGATATTTTAACTTAATTTTCTGATAACTTAAATTAAAATGGCAATAGTTGGTTCGGAGACTATATCTTATACTAAAAAGCAGGTTTTATAAATTTTAATTACCATTTTCTTACATGTTATTAACAGATTTGTTAAGATTGAGTATCTGTTTATATTTCGCATATCAACAAAACAATAGGAACAATGGTTTGTTATTATATTAGCATAAAGAAAAATATTAAAGATATTAGAATATTTTTTTCTTTTAATCATTCTATTATACTAATTTGCGATCTGTACATAATAAACATCTTATAAAGCAACAAGTTGAAAAAGAAAAAAATAGCAATAACAGCAGATCATGCAGGGTATTTTCTTAAAGAAAAATTGTTAAGTTATCTCATTAAGGAAAAGTATGATATAAAAGATTTAGGTACTTATTCGGATGAACCGGTTGATTATCCCGATTTTGGTCATATCCTGGCAAATGCAATTTCAGCAGGAGAATATGAATTGGGAATATCGATCTGCGGAACCGGAAATGGAATTAACATGACTGTTAACAAACATCCGGGAATAAGGAGTTCATTATGCTGGAATGAAGAAATCAGCCGGCTTGCACGTGAACATAACGATTCAAATATTTGTGCATTACCAGGAAGATATATTACGGAATCCGAAGCTTATCTTATTGTAAAAACTTTTCTCGATTCAGAATTTAAAGGCGGCAGGCATAAAAGGCGCATAGATAAGATTTCATTAAAAATGTATTGAAATGCTATCAAATTCATGCAGATATGGCATAAGGGCAATTATTTATCTGGCTAATCAACCGGCATCGGCCGGCAAAATAGGCATTAAAAAGATAAGCAGTGACCTGGAGCTGCCAAGTCCGTATCTTGCAAAAATTCTTCAACAACTCGCAAAGCAGAAAATTCTGAGTTCTTCAAAAGGGCCTCACGGAGGTTTTTCTTTACTGAAAGACCCGAAAAAGATAACACTGCTTGATATTGTTACTTCAATTGACGGAATGGATATTTTTACAGATTGTGTTATGCATAATGGTTCATGCGAATCTGTTGATGATAGCCAAAATAAATGTCCTCTTCATAACGATTATGAGCAGATAAGAAAAAATCTGATAAAACTTTTCAGCAATAAGACAATATATGACCTGGTGATCAAAGTAAATAATGGCGTTAACTTAATAACTATCTGATTGATTCCTTTATTTTGGGTTTAATATATAACCAGATTAACAAAGAAATAATAATACCAGACAGATTTGCCAGAACATCATAAAAACTGCCACTCCTGGTTACTGTAAACAAAGCCTGCACGATTTCCATTAAAATACCAAAGCCAAGAGGTATAAAAGCAACCAGAAATAATTGTGCCCTGCTTTTGAATGTTTTTCGGTTTTCAAAAATAAGTACTGACATAAAGCCAAAATACATGGCAAAATGTACGAATTTATCAGTATACGGGGTATCGAGAAATGAAACTTTATCAAATGTTTGTGAATTGGTAAGGCTCAGATACATAATGATTAAAGCTGCAATTATTGAAAATTTGTTCCTGATTATCATTATATAGGTTTATCGCAAATTTACCCTGAATATTCCGTAAATTTTGAAAACTCTTATAAATTATTAATAATTTAATATTTCAGTTTATGGTAACCTGGATTTCAGCCACAAAGGCACCAGGGCACGAAGTTACAGGAGTAAGGTATTAAAAATATGGGCTTTGTGATTCTTGGTGCCCTGAACTTCTTTAGTTAAATTTGTGATTAATTAAAATTATATGGCCGGAGTCTATATACATATTCCATTTTGTAAAAAGCTTTGTTATTACTGTGATTTCTATCATGTAATTACACCCGAAAACAATTCAACATATATTAATGCCCTTCTGAGTGAAATTTCATTTAGGCGGGAATACCTTGGAAATGAGACTGTTTCCACTATTTATATTGGAGGGGGTACCCCCTCTGTTTTTTCAGTAAAAGAACTGGAAACAATAATCAATGAAGTACATAAACAATTCCGGGTAGAAAAAGAATGCGAAATTACCATTGAATTAAATCCTGATGATGTTAACCGGGTTTATCTTGATGGTCTTCGTAATATGGGAGTTAACAGGATTAGTCTGGGGATACAATCCTGGAGAGATTCAGATCTTAAAATGCTTAACAGGCGACATGATTCTGCTCAGGCAGCCGGGGCACTTAAAAATACATTTAAAGCAGGATTTGAAAATGTTACAATAGATCTTATTTATGGTATTCCCGGAATGAGTTCAACTGAATGGGCTTCAAACCTCGATTATTCATTTGAGTTTGATATAAAACATCTTTCAGCGTATCACCTTACAATTGAAAAGGATACTGTACTCGGAAAAATGCTCCAGAAGGGGCTTATCACAGAAATAGAAGAAGAGGAAAGCACATCTCTTTTTAACATACTTATTGAAAAGACAGAAAAGGCAGGATTTATTCATTATGAAATTTCAAATTTTGGTAAGCCCGGATATTTTTCTATCCATAATTCTAATTACTGGAAACAGGTAAATTACATTGGACTTGGACCATCTGCTCATTCATTTAACGGATATTCGCGACAGTGGAATCTAAGTGATTTAAAAGGATATGTGAAAGCAATAAATTCAGGAAAAACGTTTTATGAAAGAGAAGAACTTGATACAAAAGCGAAGTTTAATGAATATATTATGACCTCACTCAGAACCATGTGGGGCATTGATCTTGAGTATGTTGAAAAGGCTTTTGAAAAAGAAGGCTATGATTATGTCATAAATTTATCAGGGAAATTCATAGATTACGGACTTATGAAAAAGGAAAAAAAATCCCTGGTTCTTTCAAACCAGGGGAAGATGATATCAGATAATATTATTTCAGAATTTATGATGCCGGGTAGCGACTAACTATCTTTTTGAAAGCATAAATGTTGTGCGTCCGATAATGTTATCATCAAGATAAAGTTCAACGCTGTAGTTTCCAATAATGAAATCTCCGGTATTGTCAAGGAAAATACACATTTCAATATCCTGGTTCATATAATCAACTTCACGACTGGCAGAATAGATGATTTTGTTGCCTTTATATTCAAACAAATTATCGGCACTGTTGGTAATTACCAGTGAATCAGGCCTGATTACTCTCATATATACATCTTTTGTTCCCGGCTTGGCTAAAGGATTTTCACGAAGAGTAAAACAGATTCTCAGTTTATCAAGAAGATTTATTCTGGTTGTTTCTTTTCTCTTTTTGTTGAGAGAAACAGCCGTAATGTTTTTTGCCTGGATTACAGAAGCAATCTCAACCTTCGAACTTAATTCTTCTTTTACTTTTGAAAGTTCGGTATTTGAGCTCCTTACCCTGGTCATCTGCTGTTTAATTTCTGAGTTTTCTGCAACCAGTACTTTATTTCGGGAATTAAGTGAGTCGATCTGAACAATATAGCTTTTCATAATTTCTCGCATCGTCGTAATCTCGCTCTTGTATTTTCTGATAAGTTGAACATTCGAAGCGTTGACGGCAAGTAATTGTATGATTTTATTTTTTTCCTTTTCCAGTCCGGCATTAAGACTATCGTTATCTGTTTTCAGCGTATCATAAGCATATACCATGTGCCGCAATTCAGTGGCCAGAGAATCTTTTTCGTGTGTCAGAACTGCTTCCATCTCGACCATTTTATGTTTCTGGTCAAAATACATAAAAACAATAAATATCAGCACTATAGCCAGTATAATTGACGTTGCAATCATTTTTATTGGAGTCCCTTTTCTGGGTTCCTGTTCTGGTTGTGTAATGTTGTTTGTATCTTCCATCTGTTCAATTGTATTAATAGGATATCAAACACAAAATTAGTAATATCTGTAGAATTCCAATATAATCGGGTTCATGGATTAAATTTATAAAGAATAAAACAGAGAGAATTGAAAGGCTTTTAGTCAGGTTTGTTTGTTGTAGCGCAAATTTTATTTATGCAAGAAGGGTATCGAGATTAATTGTCTTAAGTTTTTCTTTAGTTGCCTTATATCCAACCAGAAACAATTCACTGGCTTTTTCAGGATCAAGGATTTTATAATTTCTTAACTCAAGGGGAGCAACGAAAAGGTTAAATTTTTTACTTTTTTCAATTACTTCTTTTGACATACTAAGCATGAATGTTCTTTCTGCAATACTTATCAATCCACTGATTTTTTCCACATATCCTACAGGATTTACAAATGAACCAACAAGTATTTTGCATTTATCTTCAATAGGATGAACAGGAAGATTATCAAGAACACCGCCATCGACGTATGAAATATCATCGATTTTTACAGGCGGAAAAAGAACCGGGATACTCGCTGATGCAATTACAGGATCAAGGAGCCGGCCTTGTGAAAAATAAACTGCTTTACCGTTATTAATGTCGGTTGCCGATACAAACATTGGAATTTTAAGCTCCTTAAACGTATTAGCACGCAAATGAGTCTTCAGAATTTTGTGTATTCCGTTTAACTGCAGTAATCCCTCCCTTGGCATGGCCGGTCGCATAAAATCCAGCCTGCTGCCAGTGTTCATTATTTTAAGTATTTCTTTTGGTGTGTAACCATCGGCATACAAAACTCCAACCAGCGCTCCTGCGCTTGTGCCGGAGATAACATCAGGATATATGCCAGCTTCGTTCAACGCCTGCAGAAGGCCAAGATGTGCAAATCCCCTTGCGCCACCGCCACTCAACACCAGCCCGATTTTATAGAGATATTCTGCCATAACATTATCAGGAACAAATATAAACAATGAAAATTAAAATTGTCCTGATTATTTAGCGGGTCACTTGAAAATCAATAAATTTGCAAAGAATCATGGGATAATTATTAATTAATAAGATCTTATATGCAATTTTTACTAATAGCTTATGACGGCACTGATGGGGAGGCCTTCCGGCGAAGATCTAAGGTAAGGCCCGAACATCTTGAAAATGTTGATAAGCTAAGACAAAAAGGAGAATTTTTATTTGGCGGAGCTATTCTGGATGATAATGAAAACATGATAGGTTCAGTGATAGTCTATGAATTTCCCGATCGCCAGTCGCTCGATAAAATGCTGGAAAAAGAACCCTATATTACCGGGAAAGTATGGGAACTTATTGATATTAAACCATTCCGGCTTGCCAAACATGACTAAGGTACTATGAATCTGAGAAAATTTACTCCGGCAGTTGATAAAAGAATACTTGTTCTTTTAGCCGGGCTGATGTGGTGCGGAGTAGGGATAATGCTGATCAGGTATGCTGTTTTGTGGTTGTCGCTTTTTAAAATCAGGGAACAGGAAATTTTTTATGCTATTGGATTTATTGTGGCCCTTCCAGTTCATCGCTTTGGTTTTTTGAAGATTGCTGATAAAAATCTGAACAGGCTGCTGCCCCTGACTCAAAAAAAGTGTGTATTTGGCTTTATGACCTGGAGAAGCTATTTCATTGTTCTGATAATGGTTTCAATGGGAATTACCCTCAGACACTCGTCACTGCCAAAACAATACCTTTCAATTATTTATAATGGTATCGGATTAGCACTGTTTCTGTCAGGGACAAGGTATTTAAGGTTCTTTTTCCTGTTACTGTTCCCGGAGCAATAATAATCTGAAATTCAACGGCCTGCAGACTCTTTGCAATAATGCATCAGGGCATTGAATACCTGCAGTCTGACCGGATTTAAGTTATAATATTCACCGCTCTTAAGCAGGCCGTTATTCTGACGGTTGATTAAAAGAATTACAGAAGCTTTATACTTTGGGATAACACTAATGCTTGGTCCAGTAAAACCTGTATGACCGAACGTACCTTCAGGCCCGTTTCTCATAAAGGAATTTTCAGGGTCCATCATCCAGCCAAGACCATTATAAAATTTATCTTTTGTCAGGAATAAGTCTATTGTAGCCTGAGATATAAACTGATGATCACCGACTTTTCCTTTATTCTTCAACATATCAACCAGTTTCTGCAGATCGTTAACAGTGGAAAATAATCCGGCAGCACCAGAAATGCCTCTGTTAGCATACCATGTGTTGCCATCGTTTACCTCTCCCCTAAGAGTATATTTTCTCCATCCCGACCAGCTGTCAGGATCAATATCCTTTATTGTGAATCCCAGAGTGGAATCAGAAACCATTCTTTTTTCATACGGGTTGCCATGGGAGGTGGCTGCAATCTTATCGAATTTACCGGATTTAAGCGGATTATAGGTTGTGGAATCCATGCCAATAGGTTGAAATATGTTCTCTTTTTCAAATTCTTCAAGAGGCAAGCCTGAAATTTTTTCAATAATTTCACCCAGAAGTATAAATCCCAGGTCGCTGTAACGACGTTGTTTTGCAATCGGGAATCTGAGCGGAAGTTCACCTATTAATTTATATGTCTCCTGTTTATCGGAGGAACGGTAATAAAGAGGATACCATTCATATAAACCGGCCGTATGGGTCAACAGGTTGCGTATGGTAATACCTTTCTTTTCAGGAGTATCAAATGCTTTGATATATTTATATACATGATCATCCGGATTGATAAGACCCCGGTCTGTAAGAAACATAATGGAAGTTGTTGTCCCTATTACCTTGGTAAGTGAAGCAATATCAAAAAGATGGCCAGGGGTCATTTTTTCAGGTGGATTAAGAAGGTTATGGTTGTAATCATATTTCTGGGCAAAGCCATAGGCCTGTTCGTAAATAACATCATTACCTTTTTTAATGAGTATTACTGCACCCGGAATTTTATCACTGGCAACCTGGCTTTTCAGAACAGAGTCGATAGTTGAAATAAGTTCTGTTTTTGGTGTTTCCCGTCTCTTATTCTGACATGATGAAAAAAGAGGAAGCGCAAAAACCGATATTAATATGATTGTAAGATGTTTTTTCATAGATCTGAATTATTTATTTTTTTGATATTGATACCCAACACGAGGGCCAACAGTCTTTCTGAGAAGCAGTTCCGATAAGCCATCTTTCACAAAATTATCCAGTTCTCCGACAAGTTTAAATCCAAATTCATAATAAAGTGTCATTGCTCTCCTGTTAAACGAGGATACACAGATAAAAATATTGGGAGAGAATTTAAGGATTCTTTCCTCACAAAAAAGCAGAAGTTTCGTTCCGAGCCCCCGGCCCCTGAAAGCCTCATTTATGCAGATTGTCTGAATATAGCCCGAGAATGTTCCGCATACCTGGAGAATCACAAAACCGGCAATTTCATTTTCGGATCTGATAACGTAAATCTCTTTGCATAAACCTTCAAATGCCTTGATACACTGAGCATAATTCATCCCGAGAGTGATCCATGGGTCTGTTTTTGACATCATAAGAGCACAGACGGCCATATCATCGGGATCTGTTGTAAGAATTACCGGAAAATTTTCTACCGCGGCCATTATTTCTTCTTTTTTATTATCACCAGAAACAATACTGTCAATAAAGCATTTACAAAAATATTCATAAAGCCGAAATCGAAGTGGAAAACCCTAATAAAATATCCGTTAAGAAGCCAGGTAAAGATTGCTGCTGATAAACAGGCTGCCGGAACCCATTTTTCTTTGAACTTTATTCCTGAAAAAAGTCCTGTCATATATAATCCCAGTATTGGTCCGTAAGTATATCCGGCAATTTTAAAAATGGTATTAATGATTGCTCCATGACTGTTCCAGAATGACATCACAATGAAAAACATAACTATATTTACTCCGAGCAAAACACGATTCTTTATTCTCTTTCTTGACTCATGAGGCTGATTTTCAATATTCATAAAATCGTAGCTGAAAGCTGTTGTCAGCGCTGCTATGCATGAATCAATACTGGCAAACGTGGAGGCGATTACACCTATCAGAAATGCAACAGCTCCTATCTTACCGAAATAATTTAAAGTCAGCAACGGATATAGTCCGTCAGTATTGACAAACTGTCTGTTGCTTGTTTCAAGTTTAATGCCATGGCGTTCGGCAAAAATATAGATCAGAACGCCAAGCCCAAGGAACAAAGTCTGGGCAAAAGCAATAAAGAAACTGAAAGTCAGTACATTCTTTTTTGCATCTTTTGCATTACTTACAGTAAGTGTTTTTTGCATCATGCTCTGATCGAGACCAACAAGGGCAACGGTGATCAGCAAACCTGATATAAACTGCTTGAAGAAATTAGATCCGGAATGCACATCCCAGTCGAAAAATCTGGCATAGGGATGATTAATAACAGTCTTTGCCATATCAGAAAACGAAAGGTCAAGAGAATTTTTAATTGTAAGAATTGAAATGACAATGACTGTAATGAGAAATAGCGACTGCAGGGCATCTGTCCATACAATGGTTTTGATACCTGATTTATTGGTGTAAAGCCATATCAGTATCAGAACCACTATTATCGTTATGAAATAGGGAATATGCAGGGCATCAAAAAAAGCATACTGTAAAATCTTAATAGACAATAACAGACGCAGTGCTGCTCCAAAGGACTGGGAAACCAAAAAAAACAGAGACCCGGTCTTGTACGTTACATTTCCAAACCTGATATTAAGATAAGTATAGATTGAAACCAGTTTCAGCCTGTAATAAATCGGTGTAAGGACAAAAGCGATAAAAAGATAACCCACTATGGTGCCAAGGATAAACTGGAAGTAATAAAGATTGTTATTCCCGACATTTCCCGGAATTGATACCAGCGATACGGCAGAGATACCGGAACCTATCATTCCGAATGCAACCAGGAACCATGGAGATACCCTGTCGCCGTCAAAAAATGTTGTGTCCTTTGTGTGCCGCGAGGTAAAACGCGAAATCAGCATCAGTATTGAAAAGTAGGACAGTATGATGACAAGCAGCAAAACAGGACTCATCTGTTATATATTTTGAACAGGCATCAAACGTAGCGAAAAAGAAGGATAATTAATATTTCTTTATCTTTACTTTTCTGAAATTTATTATTAAAAAACAATGTTTTGGTACAACAAACAATTCAGAAAACAGGTTGTTAGTAATATGTTTTAAAATAAAAAGCTATGGCATACACATTACGGCCCGGACAGAAAGCAATAGACTTTAAACTTCCCTCTACGGAAGGGAAAGAGTTCAGCCTAACAGATTTTGCGAAATTTAAATACCTTGTTTTGTTTTTCACCTGTAATCACTGTCCATATGTAATTGGTTCAGATGAGGTCACAAGGAAGACAGCAAATAAATATCAAAGCAAAGGTGTAGGATTTGTGGGAATAAATTCAAACAGTGAGAACACATATCCCGAAGACAGTTTTCCAAATATGGTTGAAAGGATGAAGAAACATAAATTTCCATGGGTCTACCTATATGATAAGACACAGGAAGTGGCAAAAGCTTATGGCGCATTGAGGACCCCCCATTTTTATGTTTATGATGAAGAGAGGAAGCTTGTTTATACAGGAAGGGGTGTTGATAATCCCAGGGACACCTCAAAGATGGTTGTTAATAACCTTGAAATGGCCCTTGAAGAATTAACTTCAGGTAAACCAGTATCAGTTCCGGTGACCAATCCCATCGGCTGCAATGTTAAGTGGGAAGGAAAGGATGCTCACTGGATGCCGCCTGATGCCTGCGACCTGGTGTGATAAATGATTTAATGTTAATCATATTATTCATCCTTGAGTATTTCTACAGGCCTGACCTTTAATGCCCTTATGATCTGATAACTTATTGTTGCAACAGCAACTATTAGGATTATTACAGATGCTAAAAGAAACTCCCAGATCTGCAATCCGTATTTATTTGCCCCGGGCAATACTTTATACACATAATAAGCTGCAGGCCATGCCATTACAAGTGATACGAATATTAACCTGATAAACCACGAAGACAGGGTAAGATAAAGGTTGCCATAAGAAAACCCAAGGACCTTGCGTATGCCTACCTCTTTCATTTTTCGCTGGGTCATGAATAAAATCAGGCCGAATATACCTATTGAGGAAATAAGAATAGTCAAAATGGCGATAAGGCTGGTAATTTTTTGCAGGCCTTTAAAAGCTTTTGCCGCAGTATCATTTTGTATAAGGGTTTGAATATTGGTGAATTCAAAAGCATCATCGGGGAAGTATTTCTGAAATTCATCCTTAACAATCTCCATTGCCTTTTTTTCTTTTCCCTTTGCAAAATTTACAGAATATATACCATCTGAAATGACTGAATCCGGAAGAAGCCTGTACAGGTGAGGTTCTTCAGGATTAAATACTGATTGGACAGTGTAATTTTTAATTACGCCAATTACTTCATAGTTTTTGCCAGATGCTTTAATACGTTTTCCTATCGGTTCCTGCCAGCCAAAAACTTTCACCGCCGTTTCATTAATCAGGCACTTGTTTCTGTCAGCAGGAAATTCTTTTGAAAAATTTCTGCCATACAGCATTTTCAGTTCATAAGTCGGGACAAAGTCATAGCTTATATTGCTGTATCTTACAAATACTTTTTCATCAGGTTTGCTTCCCTCCCAGTTAAGATCTTCACCGCCGGGAAGGATAAATGGGATATAATCGGAAAAACATACATCTTTTATTTCACGGTTTTCAAGCAGGCTCTGTCTTAATGGTTCGAAGGGCCCCTTTTTATTTGTAATAATGTTCGAGAACAGAATTGTCTGATTATTAAAGCCCATATCCTTTGTAAGCATGAATTTTGTCTGCCTGTAGATTATGAAGGCAACAATAAGCATGAAAACTGAAATACTAAACTGAATGGTAACAAGTACCTTTTTAAGGCTTACACCATTTGATTTTTCAGTGATAAATTTCTGTTTCAGGGCTGCAACCGGGCTATAGGAAGAAATTACAAATGCAGGGTGCATTCCTGATAAAAATCCTGTAATAAGAGTTACAGCAATGATTATGAAAATAAGTGTCGGATTTTCAAGAATGTTCGGAAACGTTCCCCAACCAAGCATATTATTAAGTAAAGGGAGTGCCAGCTGAGCAGCGAAAATAGCTATCAAGGCAGCAACAACTGTCGTTATCATCGATTCAAACATAAACTGGAGCCAGAGACGTTTTTTATTGAAGCCCAGAGTTTTCTTTATTCCGATTTCCCTGAAACGGTTTGTAGCACTGGCGGTCTGTAAATTGATGAAGTTTATTGAGGAAAGGACAAGGATAAGAACTGACAGAAATGTAAGAAGGCCAAGAGCTATATACAATGAGGGATCAAAGAAAGGATTCAGGTTCAGTTTTGACATCGGACGCAGGTAGGGGTGATGCTCTTTTCTGAAATCCTTGAGTGTGTTAAATATTTTGTTATCCACCGGGGAAGCAGTGGCATTAGGCTTAAGTAAAACATAAGTATAGAATGAATATCCCCAATAATTGGTTTCATAATTGTTATATCCTGTCAGAGCGGAAAAGGAGAGCATTGGAAGAAGATAAACTGGCCTCCAGGTTGACCTTTCCGGGAGATCATCATATACCCCTGTAACATTGAATACCACCTTATTTTCACCATAAACCTGTTTTCCGAGGGCATTTCCACCCGGAAAAAGCTTATTGGCAAGCTCTTTAGAAAGAACGATGGAATATGGTTGTGTCAGAGCCTGCCGGGGATCCCCTTCGATAAATTTAAAGGTGAAGATATCGAATACAGACTGGTCAGCATAATACCCAAAACGGGTCAGGAACTGGTTCCTTTTATCAACAGACAGGAATACACCGCTTTTGTTATTATCTCCCACATCATGAATGAGAGCAATTTTTTCAATCTCCGGTAAGTCAGCCAGGTCTTTCCGGCTTAGAGCCGCAGTGGTGCTCCAGGTATGTTTTATTGTGTTTTCTTTCTGATCCATGAATAGCTGAAGCCTGTAAATACGGTCGTATTTTGTATTGTTTCTATCCCACATAAACTCGCCACTTATAAACTGGCTTATCACTATGAATGTGGCATATCCTATTATCAGGTTGGCAAAGATTATAAAGTAGAGTAATTTATCTTTGAAAATCCTACGGAGTAACATATAGACTGATTGTAATATCATTTTTTTACAGTTTTAAAGATTGTTCAAAACATCAGTACAATTCAGATTACGGGTTCAAATACCTTATCGGATCTTTCCATTACAAGATGTCCGTCGAACAGATTGACAATTCTGTGAGCTCTTTCAGCGTGGTTCAGTGAGTGTGTGACCATTATTATTGTAGTTCCGGTTGCATTCATCTCTTCTAGAAGCTCCATCACCTGCTCTCCATTGATCGAGTCGAGGTTTCCGGTTGGTTCATCAGCAAGGATCAGCTTGGGCCTGGTAATAAGAGCACGGGCAATTGCTACCCTCTGCTGCTGACCTCCCGAGAGCTGTCTTGGAAAATGATTTCTCCGGTGTCCGATCCTCATTTTTTCAAGAATCTCCTCAACTTTTGTTTTTCTCACCGACTGCGACTCTCCCAGGGCCAGCAACGGTAATTCAACATTCTCATAAATATTCAGGTCATCAATCAGGTTAAAGCTTTGAAAAATAAAACCAATATTTCCCTTCCGCAGATTTGTCCTTTGTTTTTCACTGAAGCGGGAAACCTCAGTTCCGTCGAAATAATATTCTCCTGAATCAGAACTGTCGAGCAGGCCCAGAATATTCAGCAATGTCGATTTTCCACATCCCGAAGGACCCATTACAGCAACAAATTCACCATTATTTACTTCCAGACTCACATTATGCAGAGCGGTTGTTTCCACCATTTCGGTGCGAAAGATCTTCGATAAATTGACTATTTGTATCATATTTAATGTTTTCCCTCTTTAGTCCAACATCATGCCAAACTTATTTACTCCCTGTTATTCAATGATATATGAAATTTTAATTTTTCCGGAAGTAAAATTTTTTTACATGCTTAATTAAAATAATTTTACATCTGGAGGATATTTAATAAAATCATGAAAAACAAAAAACTACTTATTGTAGATGATAACCAGGGAATATTAAATGCTCTTAAACTATTGCTCAGACCCGGGTTTGAATCGGTTAAAACTATTTCCAATCCCAATCAGCTTTATTCAGAGCTTGATAAGAATGATACGGATGTAATATTACTGGATATGAATTTCAAAGCCGGTGTTAATACAGGAAATGAGGGAATATTTTGGCTCAGGGAGATAAAAAAGAGAGCTCCACTGGTGGAAGTAGTCATGATTACAGCATATGGAGATGTAGAACTGGCTGTAAAATCTCTGAAAGAAGGAGCCGCCGATTTTGTGTTGAAGCCATGGGATAACGATAAGCTGAAAGCTACCCTGGAAGCTGCCTGTCGTCTTAGAAACTCAAACCTGGAGATATCAGATCTGAAATCGAGGGAGAAAGTGTTAAAACAGGACTTAAACAGGAATACTCCCCTTATTATTGGTAAGTCACCTGCTATGAAAGAGATATTAAAGCTTGTCAGCAAAGTTGCCGATACAGATGCAAATGTCCTTATTACCGGGGAGAATGGTACCGGGAAGGAGCTTATAGCCAGGGAAATACATAGATTATCCGGCCGTTGCAATGAGCTATTTGTACTAGTTGACCTGTCAACTCTCACAGAATCACTTTTTGAAAGTGAACTTTTTGGTCATAAAAAAGGATCTTTTACAAACGCCTTTGAAGATAAAACCGGGAGATTTACCATGGCTGACAAAGGCAGTCTTTTTCTTGACGAAATAGGAAATATTCCGATGAACCTGCAGGCTAAAATTCTTACTGTACTGCAAACACGGATTGTTACACCAGTCGGCTCAACCAAAGAAATCTCCGTGGATTTCCGCCTTATAAGCGCTACCAACAAAAATCTCCAGGAGATGATTACGAATAATCAATTCCGCCAGGATCTTCTCTACAGGATGAATACTATTCAGATCTATCTTCCTCCGCTCAGGGAGAGGATTGAAGATATTGAAGACCTGGCATTGCATTACCTGAAAATATATAGCAAGAAGTACAATAAAAATAACCTTGATATACAAAAAGATGCGCTGGAAAAACTGAAAAGAAACCAGTGGTTCGGTAACATAAGGGAATTACAGCATACAATAGAAAAAGCAGTAATTCTTGCAGAGGGTGATAAATTAAGGTCATCTGACTTTGTTTTTCTCGAGGACGATGTAAACGTAGCAAACCAGACCGAGACTCTTGAGGAGATGGAAAGGAAAATGATTATTGGTACTCTGAAGAAAAATAATTTCAACCAGGTAATTACATCTGAACAGCTTGGAATAACCAGGCAGACCCTTTATAATAAAATAAAAAAATATGGAATCTGAAAAGCTTCTGACTTTCAGGGTAAAAGTCATTTTGTTATTACTCACTGCCGTTTCATTCATTTGGGCAGGAATTTTAATTGACAGAAAAAATATCTATGCAGCTGTTGCATTATTGGTTGCAGGTTTTATAATTTTCCTGATATTGAACAGGATATACAATTACACAAATGAAGCTATAAGCCTGTTTTTTGATTCACTGCGCAATGATGATACAACTATTCATTTTCCTGTAAATATCAAAAATCGGAAATTATCCAGGTTATTTGAGAGCATGAACAAACTCAACGACCATTTTCAGGAAATCAAACTCAGGAACGAGTACAATGAGTCATACTACAGGACATTGATACAGCATGCATCAGCAGGGTTACTGGTGATAGGCAGCAATAACCGGGTGGAGCTTATAAATAAAACAGCGTGTATCTATGCAGGTATATCACCTGATTCAACAAATCATGACTTGCTGAGAATAAAACATCCGGCATTTTTTGAAGCAGTGTGTAACCTGAAACCGGGAGAAAATGTTACATACAAAAATCTTGTCTCGAATAACCTGCAATTATTATTTTTCAGGGCCACAATTATACGGCGGAAAGACGAAGAGCTTAAGCTTGTGTCAATTCAGGATATCCGCAATGAACTGCAATCGAAAGAACTGGAATCTTACAGAAAGCTGATTAATGTTCTCACACATGAAATAATGAATCTTCTTTCTCCATTGACTTCAGTAGCGAAAGAATTATATGCAATGTTAAGTAACAGAAATATCTCTGATGAATTTTCCCGCATTGATGAATCGTTGATTACCACTACGATAGACGGGCTTCAGCTTATTAATGAGCAGAGCGATGGCCTTGTAAGTTTCATGAACAACTATCGTAAAATATCGAAGATCCCTCCGCCGGAGTTTGCGTCCTTTATGGTCGGTGACTGGATTAACCAGCTTAAAATAGCCTTCTCAGGCAGGATGAAGGAAAATAACATTGACTTCAGCATTGACACAGATAAAAGTATCCGGGGGGGGATCATTGCCGATAAAAAATTACTGAACCAGGTAATAGTTAATCTCATCAATAATTCATTTGACGCAGTTATGGAATTTGAGGGAGAGAAAAAGATTGAGATTCGCATAATGAAAAACCAGGAGAACAGAGTAATTATTAAGGTTGTAAATAGCGGACCAGCAATACCTCATGAGTTGCTTGAAAAAATATTTGTCCCGTTCTTTACAACCAAAAAAAACGGTTCCGGAATAGGATTAAGCATATCCCAGGAAATTATGAAACTGCATAATGGTTCAGTGATAGCTGTCTCTTCAGAAGATACCCCGACCTGTTTTATAGTGGAATTTTAACTTTTTAAACAACCCCGGGGGCCAATATGGTTACTTTTTTTACAGGTTGGTTTCAGCTTCTAGGGAGCAAGCCGCTCAATTACCCATATGCTATTTTTTAAAGAATAGGTTATCCTGTTGTGAAGTCTGTATTTTCCATTCTGCCAGAATTCAAACCAAATGGGAATAATACGGAATCCGCCCCAGGACCCTGGTTTTTCAACGGGTTTTCTGTAAAATTTGTTTTTATATAAATTATATTGGTCTTCAAGATGCTTTCGATCGGGAATAACTGAACTCTGAGTGCTGGCCCATGCTGAGAGCTGACTTTCTCTTGGCCTTTTTTTATGATAGGCTGTTGACTCCTCTTCTGAGAGTTTTTCTACAGAGCCTTCTATCCGCACCTGGCGACCCGATTCCGGCCAGTAAAAAAGGAGCGCTGACTTATTATTTGATGATATCTGTTTTGCTTTCCTGCTATTGTAATTTGTGAAAAAAATAAAACCATTTTCATTATAATCTTTCAGTAAAACTGTTCTTACAGATACCCTTCCTTCAATTGATGACGTGGCAAGGCTGACAGATTCCGGAATGGCAATACCTGCAGTTGAATGTTCTCTATACCATAAATCAAACTGAATAAAAGGATCAGTCGCAATAGTTTTTTCTGAAAGATCTTTGTATTTTCCCATTTTATTTTTTGAGCCTGTTAGATAGATTTTAAAAATAAATACAAATAACTTAAATTGTAAGATAATAAACTAAATTCTATAATCATGATCAGAAAAAGAATTCATCCGATCACCGCACTGACCATTTTAGTCATTGCATTAATGCAGGTTTCATGCACGTCCCAGACAGCAACTGACCTTTCAAAGGAGAGTATTATACCTAAACCTGTTTCAATTGTGGCAACAGGAAGTTCTTTTAAATTAAAACCTGCTACAGAAATTTATATTCAGGGTGAATCAGCTGAGATACGGCAGGTGGGTCAGTACTTGGCTGACAGACTGAAGCCTGCAACGGGCTTCGGGTTTGAAGTAAAAGTCACTGACAAGGTTCCCCTTTCAGGTAATATTTACCTCGTCCTGTCAGAAGAAAACTCCGGACTCGGAGAGGAAGGATATGAACTGACAATAACTAAAAAGCTGGTCACACTTACAGCAAATAAACCTGCCGGATTGTTCATGGGAGTACAGACATTATGCCAGTTGCTGCCTGTTGGTATTGAATTTACAACAAAACAGCCTGGATCCTGGGAAATGGCAACGGGTACGATTACAGACTATCCGGTTTATTCTTATCGTGGTGCAATGCTTGATGTTTCGAGGCATTTTTTCGGTGTGCAGGATGTAAAGCGATTTATCGACCTTATTTCTTTTTATAAGATGAATGCGCTCCATCTGCATCTTTCCGATGACCAGGGATGGAGAATTGAAATCAAATCGTGGCCCGAACTGGCCATACACGGAGGCAGCACAGAGGTTGGTGGCGGAAATGGGGGGTATTATACCCAGGACCAGTATACCGACATTGTGAATTATGCTAAGGAAAGATATATTACCATAATTCCTGAAATTGATATGCCCGGCCATACCAATGCAGCCCTTGCTTCATATGCTGAACTTAATTGCAGCGGAAAAGCTACTGAATTATATACCGGAACCAGGGTTGGATTCAGTTCATTCTGTACCACAAAAGATATAACCTATAAATTTATCGATGATGTAATAAAGGAACTGGCAGCGATTACCCCCGGGCCCTATATTCATATCGGTGGGGATGAATCACATTCGACAAAAAGAGAAGATTATATTCCTTTTATCAATAAAGTTCAGGATATAGTGATATCTCATGGGAAAAAGGTTATGGGCTGGGATGATATTGCAATAGCAAGTCTTAAACCTGGCGTTGTTGCCCAGCACTGGGCAAATGTTAAGAATGCGAATGCTGCTGTTAAGCAGGGTGCGAAAATACTGATGTCGCCAGGAACAAAAGCATACCTCGACATGCAGTATGATAAATCAACAAAGCTAGGCCAGCACTGGGCCGCATACATTGAGTTGGATAGCGCATATATCTGGGATCCTGCAACACTTGTTCCGGGTGTCGGGATGGATAATGTACTGGGTATTGAAGCTCCATTATGGACAGAGACCATTACCAATATGGATGAAATTGAATATATGGTCTTTCCACGCCTTCCCGGGTATGCGGAGATTGGATGGACCCCTGCCTCATCGAGGAGCTGGGATGAATATAAAGTGCGACTGGCAAAACAGGGACCCCGCTTTAAAGCCATGGGGATAAATTTTTACCAGTCACCACTCATAAACTGGTCCGGGTCAGATTAAAATCTGTCTCGCATAATGAAGGCAGGTCGTCACTTCTTTAACGGCATTTGACCAGGGTTTGATATCATATTCCAGCTCAATGTCACAGAAGATCGGCCATTTTTTTTCTTTGACCAATAAAAGTACATCTTCGAGAGGCATTTCTCCCTGGCCCCATACCTGGTTTGTATTTGGAGGATCGGTTTTTGGTCCTGTCTTGTCTTTTATGTGAATACTTACGATACGATCGTGATATTTTTCAATGATAGTGTTTGGATGCAAACCGGTCGAACCAAAGAAATGTCCTGCATCAAAGTTGAACATTACTGCAGGAGATACTGCCATAAAAGGATCATAGCTGAAACCGGGTGTTGCAAACTGCATATGGCTGTGGAATATAGCATACATCCCATGTTTCTCGGCAAATGGAGCAAGTCTCTTTACTGATTCTTTTCCGATTTCTTCTGACACACCTTTTGCACCAAGTATTTTTGCCACATTAAAAGCATAATCAATCTCTTCATCGGACCATTTTGCCGGAGAGAATTTGACTATATGAATTGAGATACCTGCATTATCAAACATTTTTCTGACCTCTTCAACTTTAGACATTGGAAGAGAAATACGCCAGGCTTTGATATCCTGGTTGTATTTGGCAAGGGCATCTTTTTGTTTCTGTGTCAGTTCGCGACGACGCGGTGGAGCAGGTGATGGCGGAGGAGCTGCAGCCGCTGTTGTCTCTGCAGGCTTTGGCGGTGGAGGAGGTGGAGCAAACATGCCCATCATTGGATTCTTCGGAGCTCCAAGAGTTTCTTCCACATCGTTGCTCATCAGCTCTATTGAACTGATACCTGATGCTTTACAGTACTTAATGACATTGTCAACACCACCCGGCATGCTGCGCCAGCTATAGGTAATGGTACCGATTTGTACACCGCCGAATTTTGAATCAGGAGTTTTTGAGTCATCAATACCGGGTAGTGGCATACTCCTGCCCTGGAGATGAAGAGGAACCATTGAAAACGCTGCAATGGTTGCAGTGCTCCCCAGAAATTTACGTCTTGAAAGCTTGCTTTTTGATTTGTTTTCCATTTTTTCTTATTTTAATATCATTAGAGAATACCAGTTAATCCAAAATGATAGATAGAATAAAAATACACATTGCTTTGCTAATTCATTTATTATTTAAGATTTTTTAATAAATACTGCGTTTTCCTACGAAGGAGTTTCCTCATTACGCTGCGCTTCAAACGCTCCTTTATTTCACGTGAATGACTTTCTTAACCAATAACATTTTTCCATCCTCCGAGATTCCCTGTATATTGATAAGGTAATCCGCTTTATTATCAGAACTCCAGAATTCAATTCTGGCTTTGCCATCTTTGTCAGTCTTAACAGATGGATTCCAGTAGAGCGTATTCCTGTAATCGGGAATACGGCTGTTCTTCATTTCTGTTGATGTGTAATCAGGAGAAACAAACGATCGCACCGGATTTATAACTCTGTAAGGTATCCTGATCATATAGTCGGGAAGTGGGACACAGCTAAAATCGGCTGACTTTGTAATCACATTAATGATACCCGGGAACCAGTATTTTCCAATCAGGTATTTCTCCTTGATAACATCAATTTTTTCAACAATTTCCGGATCAATATTAACGATCATTGAAGCATCCTTTATTATTACACCATCTATCATCAGGCATGGATATGTAATATACGGACTGTTATCCACCCGGTCGTTTATTACTATTTCATAACCTGGTTTTTTATTTTTCAGCGAAACATGTGGTAAAAGCTCGAAAAAAACCTCCTCCATGGTTGGCAATTTGATATAATCTGCCATAATAAGTTCAAAATCAGGCTTGCCATAAAATCGTTGCCGTTCCAGGGGTTGTACGGCTCTGCTTAAGGTATCTCCAAGGGAAGAAATTCCATATATAGCTCTTACCTGGTAATTTACCATCAATTTTGAAACATATGCGGGGGATTGCCTTATCGAAGTATCAACCGGAATTTCAGTCCTTGCATATTGATCTGAAAAGGAAGATTCAATCATTATTTTCTGATTCTTATTAATATTATCCGGCATGATTATTAAATCATTAAGCCCTTCATCGATATGAATATTGAATCTGAAATTTCCGCTTTTATCTGTTCTTGCATACTGAAATAAGGCATCTTTTCCCGGAGAGCACATAAGAACAATTTCAGAATGCGATAGCTGGTTCACATCAGAGAGGAGTTTGCCCCGAAGAAAATGATCTTCTTTTTCGGTCTTGTATTTAAAATATGGCAGGTTTCCTGATACAATGGTTCCCCAGTTAATCCAGTTGCTTCTGATGTTTAAAAGGATACTGTCAATAGTTTCAGAAGAAATTTCGCTTATTTTCCTTCCTTTAATTATTTTTCCGGGCAATGATCCATACTCAGTACCAAACACCATATAATCAGCAATATTTATGGTATTTGTGTCGCTTGTGAGAGGAGAAACGGAAACACTCAGTTTTGATGACCTCAATTCTTTTAATACCTCATTAGGAGGTTCAAGGTCGAGAATAATTTTATCCCTTAGTTTATAACTGTCGGAAGAATGTAGTTTAATCGGAGTATTTTCCTCTGAAGGAGTATAGATATATTTTTCGCTTACCGGGTTTCCCATTAAATTGAATATTGTAATCTGATTGATTCCTGTTTCAAGTTTGTCTTTTGGAATCATTATCCTTGTTGTATCCCCGGTCGTCTTTTCAGAGCTTATATAATTGATATTTCCATGTGTCTGAATAAAAATGCAAAACATATTGTTGTTTTCCGACCTGAAATTATTATCCGTGGTTACATTAATTTCCAGCGAATCTTTTTTAATCTTATTCCCCTTATGAGTTGCATGTGTGTTTTTTTTGTCCCTGTCAGCTTCATTCCCGGATTCTTTCACAATAATATTATTGAAATGAGAACTCTTCACAGATTCCTTTGTATTTAAAGTATTATATACTTTGATTTTTTTGGTGAAGCAATTATCGGGAAGAAAATTCTTCATCCAATTGGTATACGATCTTAAAGTATAGATGCCGGTACTTAAAGTATCTGGTAATACAAATTGTCCGGGTCCTGTTCCTTTTTCGATGAGTATCCTCTTTTGTAGCACCGGCCTGTTTTCATAATTCAGCAGTTCAACATAGGCAATTCTGCTGTTGAATGAAGGGTTGAAACTCTGTCTGTCTATAACGAATAAATTAAACCACAGATCTTCACCTGCAATATATTCTGTCCGGTCGGTGAGGGCATAAATCTCTTCGCGGGGTATTGCTTTGCAATATCTCAAAAACCTTTTGGCAAGCGAGTCTGTTATATTACCGGGAACCTGGCTTGCAACAGTCTGGAGCAACAGAAGATTAAACAGGAGAAAAATCGCAGGTTTAAGTGTCTTTGTCATTTAAAGTATTTTCTTCAGCAACATATTGTTATTTTTCGTCAATCCAGAAATCCGGTTTTTTATTTGTCCCTCTCACAGTACAGTCGGCACAACCCTTTGTATCAGTTAGTACTCTCATTCTTGGCGATCCAAATCCACCTGGCAGCTGATCTATAAGTATCCATACTGAAATGTCAAGATTCTTAATATTTCCATCGCCATACACAGTATCGGTAATGCAGTTTTTATACGGATCAATAATACCTTCAAACGCATCTTTAATAAAGATCCTTTTGGATGATTTTGCCGAAACGCTGAAATAGCCCAATATCGGTTCCCCAGGGTCATCTATACGATATATATTGCTTGGTATGGAAGAAGGGACAATATCAGAGAGACCCCCGACCTGGGAAGTCAGATTTTGAACTTTTTCCCAATAATTATATTCATCTTCATTCATTGAGTACTGATTCAACAGGATACTGTATTCAGTTTTCAGCCTGTCGCTAATGTTTGAAATATAATTAACCTGATGACGTATTATTCTGGCTTCCCCGAAAGCTGCAGTGCTTTTTATATTTATTGTGTCAGAGTTGTCTGATATCCAGCAGGTCATGTTCGGAACCGGAAAGAGCAGCCTTAGTTTCCAGGTCTCTGAAAAGTCCCATCTGAAGAACTTGCAGCTGTCTTTCGGATCGTAGGTGTCAAGATAGATCCGGCAGCCGTTAATTCCCCTGCTGGAGGCGGTTTTTTCTTTTATGATCGTTTTCTCATAGTAAATACTGTCAACAGGAGGGACGGGCCTCATCACGGCAGGGTACGACTTATAGTGGATAAAACCGTTACCATTGCTTTCGAAAATATCGAGTGTATAAGTTCTCCCTGTTTCACCTTTGAAAATTGTGGAATCTGTAATATATATTCCGGGAGAAGACTCATTTAAACTATAGTTATGTCCCTGGTCATCTGAAATTTGCACTGAACACCCCTCAACAGGAATAACAACCGTTTTTTCCCCAAAGGGGAGGGATTTTGAAAGTTTTATCGTATATGTTTCCGGCTGATCCGTAATTAAACCCTGGACAACAAGCAATTCTTTCTGTTCGGTGATCTCGGGAATAAATTGCTTAATACATCCGGTAACCGGGAGCAGGCACATTAAAAGAACAACTGGCAGCAGCTGATTTGTTCTCATATATTTTTTGCTAATATGTAGTTTCATACCTGGTTTAAAAATCAAAACTAAAAGTTACGGTTGGAATAGGCCTGTCAAAAACAGACAATTTATATCCCATATAGAGATCACCTTCTTTTTTAAAATAAACAGAATATATATTTTCTCTTCCAAGGAGGTTATAAACGGAGAATGTCCAGCTTGGATGAGCTAATTTATGAGATAAAAGCTTTCCATTCACTTTTAAAGACAGATCAAGCCGCGAATAATCAGGGATTCTGTATTTATTCCGGTCAGAATAATGTACCAGAGTGTTATCATACATGATATAGGTGGAAACCGGATAAGTTACAGGGCGTCCTGTACTCCAGATATAGTCGGCAGATATACTGAGGCGCCTGGAGAAGAAATAATTAAAAGTGACTACCAGGTCGTTTGGCTTGTCAAAATTAGCGGGGACCCAGTTTCCTGAATTGATAATTTCCTCCCTGAAGTTAGTGATACTTTTAATGAAGGTTCTGGAATAGGTATAACCAATGCTGTAACGGATCTTTCCTTCAGTCTTTTTTAGAACCAGTTCCAGCCCATAAGCCTTACCTTTAACATTCACGATATCTTTTTCAATATTGTCATCCATTATGAGGTCAGTACCACCTTTGAAATCCACCATATTCCTGATACCTTTATAATACATTTCAGCGGAACCTTCAAACTTATTTGCCAGCACTTCATAAAAACCTACGGCAATCTGGTCACCAATTTGTGGTTTCAGATAATAACCACTAAGATTCCAGGTATCCGTAGGTGATATTGATGTTGAATTTGAAAGAAGATGAAGGTACTGACGAGTTCTGTTATAATTGATCTTAAAAGAATTCTTTTCAGATATTCGGAAATTCAGAGATATTCGCAGTTCGGGACCGGCATATTTTCTTATAACTGATCCGGGACGGAAATTAAGGGTATCTGTGATTGTTGAGGTACTTTTTGAAAAGTCGGGATTATAGATCATTATTGCCTGCGGGCCTAAATCAAAAAAGGACGACATTCTCATTCCCAGGCTGACAGACAGATAATCGGTCAGAATAAATTTATCATCTATATATAATGCTGCTTCCAGGGCTTTTTGTTTTTCAATCAACTGTGGTGCAACAAATGATGAATCGCTGTATGGACGATAATTTCCAGGTGTTATTTCATACCCTGTAAGATCGAACCCGAAATTGATCTCATTATTTCCGTAAAACCAGTTAAAATCTGACTTAAAGCTCGTGCTGTTTACCTTATGGGAAAGAATAAATGCTTCCGGAGGAAAATTTGAGCTTGAGATATCATAATTATAAAAACTATTATTAACCGAAACGGAAGAAAAGAATCTGCTGGTAAAAAAGTGTCTCCAGCTTAAAGCCACGATTGAGTTATTATAACTATATACAGTATCGGAGTTGAACCTGAAATCATCATGGCTGTAATAAGAAGAAAATTCTATTTTATTGTTTTTATTCAGGTCGTAGGTTATTATCCCGTTAAGGTCGTAGAATGAAGCCCTGCTATTGTGCAAAGCCGGGTTCTTTATCAGATTAAAAATATAATTTGAGTAAGTTGTGCGGGCAGCAAGAATATAAGTAAGAGTATCTTTTATCAGCGGGCCTTCCACCCTGAGGTGCGTGGTAATGGGACTTATGCCGGCATTCCCTTCAAATTCTTTCCTGTTTCCTTCCAGGGTTCCAATATCAAGAACTGAAGAAATTCTTCCTCCATATCGCGCAGGTATGCCTCCTTTATAGAGGGTAACATCTTTTATTATGTCAGAATTGACAGCAGAAAAGAATCCGAAAAAATGCGAGGAATTATATACAGGCGCGCCATAAAGCAGAATCAGGTTCTGATCTGCTGAGCCACCTCTTACATTAAAACCGGAGGAACCTTCTCCGGCAGACTGAACTCCCGGGATCAGCAGGACATTTTTAATAATATCTGATTCACCGAGTGATGTCGGTGATATCCTGAAGGAATTTATATTGATCTTTTCGGCTCCTACTTCGAATCGCTGAAGGGTAATGCTTTTCTGTGCTGACACTATGGTCTCCTTTAACGGGATCAGCACACTGTTCATCTCAACATTTAGTTCCCCGGCGCCGTTAAGATTAAGGTTTATCGTTTTTTCTCTCATTCCAATGAATGTAAACTGAAGCAGGTGAATGCCACGGGGAATCTTCAGGATATAATATCCATATTCATTGGAAATGGTTCCAGTCGCCAGTTTCTTGATAAAAACCGTTACCCCCGATACGGGCTCTTTAGTATCCCTGTTTGTTATATAACCAGAAATAACGACATTCCCCGTATTATTCTTTTCAGCAGGATTGCCTATTTCCACAAAGATATTGCCTGACTGCGGGGTTTCCGACGAGTTAACATAATCAGTTGGCGGAAGAAAGTTACTTTCTTCTTCCGGCGCTTCAACTGTAACTTTAATGGCCCAGTTTTTTGTAATTACAATGTTTCCCGATTCTTCTATTAAATAGTAAAGAGCTGTTCCCCTGAAAAGATTATCAAGGATACATGAAAGTGTTGTACACTGTGAATTATCACTTGTTCTCAACCCTTTAACCCAGTCATCTTTATAAAAGAATTTTACGTTAAAAGCTTTTTCCGCCTTTGCCACAAATTCTTTGAAAGAGAGATTCTTATAGCTTTCTGTAATCTTATATTTTTCCTGAGCCTCAAGATTGTATGATAGCAGCAACATTAAAATAATAAGATGAATCTTTAATTTCATACACGAAGGTCTACTGACTGATACTATCATAATACCTGATCACGGGAATAAAACTCTCAGGCAGATTTTTCGAAACCCTGATTTTATTTTTTTTCATGTAATCCCTGATCTGTTTTTTATATCGATCGAGAACGGAATGCAGCTCTTTTTTGTTCTTTACCTGGTAAAACAGTCCGTCTTTAACAAAATATACCCGGCTCAACTGGTAAAAATTGTCCTCCTCTCCTTCAATTTTAGGACGATCGATTTTCTTTGTGTATTTGACTTCAAGAGCGTTTTTCCCTTTATATATAATATTAAGATAGCCATCGGGCCCCGAAATACTATCTTTAGGGATCCTGATAAAATGGTATGTTTTGTTTTGAAAGGAAAGAGAAAAACTGTCAACTATTTCTTTGTTTATTTGCAAAATTCTGCCGGAATCCAAAGGCATCAGGATTTCGTCATTATAGATGTCGTATCTGATATTGATATTTGTAAAAGTCTGACCTTTAATTGTAACGGAAGCCGGCAAGTAATTTTTGGAAAAAAGAAACTGATCCTCTTTCACCATATAATAAAGATTAACCCATAATTTTCCATTGAAAAGAACCTGGTTATCCGGAATGGTATCCTGAAATATTTCATCATTACCCGCAGGAAGCCTGTTAACATGACTACGGCTGTATATTCCGGGTATGGTAATAAGATTCAGGAAGAACAGAAGAAATATTTTGTATTTGGCCATGAACCGTATTTCGCAAAAGTATTTTAAGATTTAAAGATAGCTAACTTCATAAAAAAGTACGATTTGAGTTGATATTAAATTTCAATAGCGATTTTTAATCCTTTATAATTTACTATTAGTCAAAATCATATTTTTAGGAATATATAAAAATATTGATTTAATATTGGGCTGTTCTACAGTGTTTTAATATTTTAGGTTTGTCCGGTTGGTTTAATTTATTTCAATTTCATTATAAATTTTAGTCGGTTTTTGACGAACTGTTTCTGGTTGATTATCAACATCAGATTTCAATAAACCTTCGTAATGATTTATTTGACAAGATAAAATTTTTGAGGCTCATTTAGCCTTAAATCAGAAATTCCCCGCTTGACACCTATCCTTTTAAGTCCTAATTTTACTATGATTATCAAATAGTTGAATAGATGAAGTATATTTTTTAATATTCGTATAATGAGAAAGATATTTCTGACATTTCTTATCCTTTTCATTTTTCAGATCTGCAGTGCTCCTATTGTCGATTTCAGAGTGAGAATGCTGAGATTCAGAACGATATCTAAGTATGTTGAAAAGAAACATCATGAATTGGAATTTTACAGGTTCATTAACGACCTGGGGCACAGAGAATCAGGAAATAACTGGTTATCTGTTAACAGGATCGGCTGTTTCGGGGAATGGCAGTTTGCAGAATCTACCCTGCGTTATCTTGGTTACAGAAAATTAACTCTTAGAAAGTTCAGGAAAAATCCGCTTATTTTTCCCAGGGATATGCAACTGAAGGCATTAAAGACTTTAATTAGGGTCAACCAGGTCCTTTTAATGGATTATGAGCATTACATAGGAGATTCAATCAGTGGTGTAAGAATAACCCGGTCGGGTATGATAGCTGCATCGCATCTTGGAGGGGCCGGTTCCCTGAAAAAATTCCTTGATTCAAATGGTAAGATAAACAGGAATGATGTTTTGGGTACATCGATATATGATTATCTGAAAAAATTCGGTGATTATGATCTGGAATGATAAAGTTGAAATACAGGTAACTATCTAGTTGATAAAATAGGAATACTTGAAGTCAATCCCGTTTTCCCTTAGCCACCACCGTAATGCTTTTGCTATCTTCCTTTTTTTGAGAACGATTGTTCCAAAATCATTTGCAGTAATCTGATAGAATGCTTTCATGGCATAATTGTTTACCTGATATTTATTTTACGGGCACTGAAATAAGTAAGCCTGTTAATTTCAGTCATGTCCATAACTTCAAACCCGCATGATTCCAGAAGTTCTGAAACATCGAGTTTATCTATTTCAATATAAGATCCTGATTCTGAAAAATAAATTCTTCTTTTGTATACAGAATAAGGCAATTCGATTTTCTTAGGCACTCTCTTGTCAGTAAAGCATCCTATAAAATTAGTGTTCGGAGATAAAACACTGCAAATAACATTCAGAAAACTATCTAAGTGTTTTATTAAATTCAGCTTTTTCTGATTTACAAGAGTAGTCAGATTTTTAAAATCGTTATGATCATAATAATGATGCCTTGAGGAGATTACCATTATATCTGGTTCATTTACAATGCCCAGCCAGGTGAGATAGTGGAAAAACATTTCTCCTCCTTCAGCAATCAGCTTTTCAATAACCGGATTATTAATGATCCTTTCAGGAGCAGCTTTCCTTTCAATGAAATTTGTCCTTATTTTATTATCACTAATGATGCTGGATTTATTTAAAACTAAAATGTTTCCCATCATCAGGTCAGATTTATTATGATATAAAAGTAGGCCTAAAACAAATTCTTGTCAAGCACCAGATGCCCAATTAGTATCATAATGCAAGGCTGTCAGATATTTTTGTCGCTCGAAAATGCACAAATAATTACAGGAATAAACCATTAATGGCAAAAAACCGTTAATTCGTCAAAAAAAGTTAAAATTTTATGGACATATATTAAAAAAATATATTGTCGTGACATTCTGAATTGGCTTTAGATATAGATAATCAACAAGTTACGTCAAGGAGTGTGTAATATTAATTAAGAAAATCTGTATAATGGAATTTTGACAAACAGGATATTAAGAGGGATATAATTTAATACTACACTATTTTCCGGGTAACTATACCCATAAAACCCCGATAAATATACTTTTAAGAGGAAATAATGCTTTACTATAGAACAATTTATTTAATCTGGTGTTTTCTTTTATATCCTAACAGGGTAATTATGAAAACAGTCGGAAATATCAAAATGAATATCCTGAATACTGGTAGTGACAGTAAAATAATTTTTGTAAGGGTTATTGTCGGTTTAATTTTTATTTCTGAAGGAATTCAAAAATATGTTGTTATAACGATGCTTGGGCCGGAATTTTTCAGCGGGCTTGGATTTAGAAATCCAGTGTTCTGGGCTTACTTTACAGGAGCATTTGAAATGTCCTGTGGTCTTTTGATTCTGGTTGGATTCCTGACAAGAGTGGCTTCTGTTCCTCTGTTAATCATAATGATGGTAGCTTTTGTAACAACTAAATTGTCTTTATTGACAACCCACGGTTTCCTCACATTCGCTCATGAGTACAGGATAGATTTTTCATTAACGATACTGCTTGTTCTACTTATGATTTATGGCGGAGGGAAATGGTCATTTGACTTAAAAATTTTGAAATCGGAGCATGGCAAAATATTGCAGTCTGGATCTTAAAAAAATCATCTGCCTGTATTCATATTAATTCAGACCTGTTCAGGCATGTTCCCCTTCTGAGATTTATTTTTTCATAAAGATTAAATCTGCTAACCTTCAATTTCGAGGGGATAATAAACTCAAGGATATAAATCAATATATGAACATTAATAAATATGAATTGTTTATGTAAGAAAATCAATTTATTAACAAAAAATCAAGTAAGATGAAAAAATTATTGGTAACATGTTTGGTATTTTCGGCTTTTGTATTTCCATTGATTGCACAGGTCGATCATGACTTTAACCCAAATGACAGGGAACCTCTTATTTATGAGGCAATTAAAACAGACCAGGTTCCTGCTGCAGTTCTCAAAGCTGTCAATACACAGTTTAATAAGGATAATCCGCTTACATGGTCTAAATTTCCTTATGCATTGAAAGAATATGGGTGGGTATACGATGTTGGTGCCGCCAATCTCAAGCTCGATCATTTCCAGGTAACAATGAGAACCCCCGATGGTAGTGAATTAGATGCAATCTATACTACAAAAGGAAATCTTGTAGAAACCAGGGAGATGTCTAAAGATGTACCTATTCCGCAGGACATCATGGCAAAGTTTGAAAAAAGTAAGTACAAAGACTGGAAGATCATAGGAAACAAGGAAATTGTCAGATTTTATCATGATTATAATGATAAAAACAGTGTAGAACAGCATTTTCGTATTACAGTCGAAAAGGATAATGTAAAAAGAAGCATATCTTTTAATTATCAGGGGACTAATTAATAATACGAACAATTAAGTGCTTTATAGAGGGTATCTTAAAAGTCATCTTTTAACACAAAGGACGCTAAGGTTTCACAAAGTACACAAAGGTAAAAGCATGGTATTAAAGCCTTTAAGACCTTTGTGAAAGTACTTTGTGCCCTTGGTGGTTAATGGATTTCACCTTTTGAGATACCCTCTTTTTAGTACGGAATAAAACACCGACCTTAGCAGATAAATTGCATATATCCTGAAAATAGTGCGGTCACATTATATCTTTGTATTATTCAATAAAGCGGGTTTATTGCTCATTGGGTTTATTATCTCCCAATCTGTTTTCAGTCAATCTCAGAAAGGTAAAGTTTTATCAAGTGAGAACAATACAGCGATTGGTTACGTTAACATTGGCATTATTGGGAGGAATATTGGTACTGTTTCAGACGAATCCGGCAATTTCATAATAAATCTTGACAACGATTATGATAATGATTCATTACGTTTTTCAATGATTGGCTATGAATCGAGGACGTTTCTTGTAAAGAGTTTCAAAGAGGATTCAATAAAAAATATATATCTGAAACCCAGATTATACAATATGCAGGAAGTACATGTAGTCTACCGCAGACCAAGAAAAATAAGACTTGGCACTCCGGTTACTTCCAATGATCTCCGATCGGGTTTTGCGAATAATAATTTAGGTTCCGAAATGGGCATCAATGTATTCGTCAAAAGGAGGGTGAAATTAAAAGATATAAATCTTAATGTTGCTGTTTGCACATTCGATTCAGTTACATACCGGTTAAATATCTATAAATCGGTAAATCAGACAGGATATAAAAATATTTTAACCGAACCTGTTTACATTTCCTTTACAAAGAACATGGTTGACAAGGTGATATCCTTCAATTTAAGCAAATATTCAATAATTATTGAGGGAGATGTTATTTTTGCTTTAGAACTATATAGGGATTTGGGTGAAGGAAGTCTGTTGTTTCACACCGAATTCTTTACTGGTACTACCTATCACAGGAAAGCCAGTGAAGCAATCTGGACAGAAGCGCCTGGCGTGATAGGGATGTATTTGAATTGTGAGTTAATAAGATAGTATTCACAGGGCAGGGGATATAACTTATCTTAGAAAAGGAAACCTTACATTTCTGTAATACAATCAGAATCTTAATGTTCGATACGAAAATCTGTATAATTAACAGGGGATAAGGTCTCAACATTGACCGATTCCACATAACAAAACCCCGGACCTTTTTTACACCATTCAAGGTAACTATTAAGCTGTTCCCTGGCTCCTTCTGCTTCTATGTAAACACTCCCGTCGGATAAATTTTTTACGATACCTTTAATACCCATGATTCGGGCCTCATTTGCAGCACTCCATCTGAATCCCACGCCCTGAACCCGGCCTGTGACATGAATCTTATAGAGCAGTTTTTCCTTCATTGCTGAAGCCAGACTGGTTGTTAGCCGGTGGAATTTATTAATATGATATCAAATAATAAATATTCAGATAAAGACTAAAGTGTCCTTTATTACTTCGCCTTCATCGTCTATTCCATATAGTTTCAGACCAATACTGGGTATGGCATCAGAAATATCAGCTATTGGTAAAAAGGCATCCTTGATATCGCCAAATTCATTTATTTCATCATAGTCATCAATATCCACATAAAGATGTATAATTAAAACATAATCAGGATTTTTTATATGCACCAGGGCTTTAATTATTTTTGTCAGCCAGATTGATGATGCAGTATTAAAATACTCCAGATTGAGCCTTAAATTAGTAGTTGACCTGGCATTTAGAACGTATTCTGTTACCCAGTTCAGTGCAGGTTCATATACCTTGGCAGCATTTTCAGGGATTGATCTTCCGGAGAATATAAGTTCACCGGTCATTTGATTAAGATCAATTTGTGGTGTTTTTGGAGTTTTTTCTATTATTAAGGTCTGAAAATTATCCATCATTTTTACTTCAGGGATTATAAAAGTAAACTGTCGGCCTGTTCAAACATATATCAAATCTAAAGTTAATTATTATAAATTAAAAAACCTTTATCAAAAACCTTCTCTTAAATAGCCAAAAAAAATGTTTTTATGTTAACATATATTGAATTAAAACCATTTTTAGTCTGTTTAGTATTTATTCAGTATATTAAAGCAAGACAATGATTAACATGATAAATCTTGACTTTTTATTTTACAAGGCGTAACTTTGTTTTTGAAAGTAATGTTCTGATTTTCTTATAAACAGGAGTTTGAGAATTGAAATTCTTTCAATAAACCGAAAAAACAAAAGGAGGCTGTTATGAATTCTGACATTTCCAAAGTAAGAGAAATTCTCAAAGCTACAAGAAAACGACTGTCAGATAACCCCGATGTGGTTGCTACAGGAATTGGATATAAAATTGTAGATGGGAAAAAAACATCTGACCTGAGTATTACCTGCTCTGTAAAAAGAAAATTACCCGGGTCACAATTATTAAAAAAGGATATCATTGCATCAAGTGTCGATGGTATTCCCACTGATGTAATTCAAACCGGCGTTATACGCGCATTTATGGCTAATACCGGAAGGATTCGTCCGGCCCCGGGCGGTATCAGCATTGGTCATATAAATATTACTGCCGGTACACTTGGCTGTCTGGTAAAAAAGAATAATGAGGTTTATATTCTGTCGAATAACCATGTGCTTGCAAACGAAAATAATGGGCAGATTGGAGATCCGATATTGCAACCCGGGCCATACGATGGAGGTCTGTATCCCGGTGATCATATAGCCGATTTGTATCAGTTTATTCCCATTAATTTTTCTGATGCTCCCCATAAGTGTTCAACAGTTAACGGAATAGCCGGATTTTTAAACGGACTGGCAAAAATGGTCAATAGCAGTGCACGGTTCAGGACCTACAGTGTACAGGCCGTTGATAATCTTGTTGATGCAGCTATTGCAAAACCGTTTAATATTAGTGATGTAACGGGAGAAATCCTGGAAATAGGAACTATACAGGGAACTGTTTCGGGAGAATTAGGCATGGCAATAAAAAAAAGCGGACGAACGACAGGTTTAACAACAGGAGAAATAGCGCAGATTGATGTTTCTGTTACAGTAAGTTATGGCGATAATAAAACAGCATTGTTTGTCGACCAGCTGATGGCCGGAGCCATGAGCCAGGGGGGTGACAGTGGTTCCGCGGTTTTAAATGCCGATAATAAGTTAACAGGATTGTTGTTTGCCGGGAGCGATTCAACAACCATAATTAACCGCATTGAGAATGTATTCACTGCTTTGGGACTTAGTATCTGAATGTAATTAATGAAATTAAATTCATAAATTGCTAAAACAATTTATTGTAACTGAAAGGGAATTATATTTTCTATATTGCCGGATTATCAGCACTATGTTACCAACCATACAGGAAGTTAAAGAAAAACATCAGGCCGCTATTTTAAAAATAGAAGGAGTTATCTCAATAGGTGTTGGACTAAAAAAAGACAAGACTCCGGCAATCATTGTTGGTTTAAAACAGGAAAATCAGGATACGATCCGGAGCATCCCTTCCGTTTTGGATGGATATCCTGTTGAAATACAGATAATAGGATCTATTAAAGCTCAATGAGCTTCTCTCTTTTTCATAAACAGGAAGTCTCAAACATATTTTACTGTTATCCGGGGACAATAATTTTCATTGTCCCTTAGTTTATGTATCAGGAAGAGATGTTAAAGCGAAAGTCAGAAAAATCCTCAAGCCTTTTTTGGAAGATGGATATTAAAAAGATATGTTTTTATGTTTGTGTTTTATTGGTAGTACTTCTGATCAGGTGTGAGGGTGGCCATCCTACGCAATATGCTGAATTTCAAAATCCCCTTGTAAACCCCCAGGACGGGCCTCCTGCTGGCAATCCTGATGGGAACTCACCGGTTCCTCTTGAAGCTGGTCCCGAAGATATTTCGAATCCTGATCATATTATTGGCGATGGGACACCAGAGAGTTGCACTGCTGAAGCTTTTGTAAATGCAGTTGCGAAGGGAGGGAAAATTATTTTTAACTGCGGCCCTGAGCCGGTAACGATAACTCTTAATAAACCAGCGAAAGTGTTCAACGATGCCAATAGTGATATAGTTATTGACGGCGGTGGATTAGTTACGCTTAGCGGGGGAGGGAGAAGCCGGATTCTGTATATGAATACATGTGACCAGGATCAGCACTGGACAACCTCTCATTGTCAGAATCAGGATTCCCCGAGACTTACCGTGCAGAATATCACTTTTGCCGACGGGAATTCCAGGACAGAAACCGAATACGACGGGGGAGGAGCCATATGGGTAAGGGGAGGTCGTTTCAAGGCTGTTAACTGCCGCTTTTTCAACAATACCTGCGACAGTCTCGGACCTGATGTAGGAGGGGCAGCTATAAGGGTATTCAGCCAGTATAATAATTTACCTGTATATATTGTGAATTGCACTTTTGGAGGTGCGCCTGGTTACGGGAATTTCGGATCAAACGGAGGGGGGATCAGCAGTATTGGTGTTTCCTGGACAATTATTAACAGCCTTTTCTCCTATAACAGGGCTATTGGTAACGGAGGCAATCCATCAGAAAGCGGTACTCCGGGGGGAGGAAGCGGAGGCGCAATTTATAATGATGGTAACACAATGACCCTGACAATACTGGGGACTCTTATTGAAAAGAACAGGGTAAACGCGTATGGTTCAGCAATCTTTTTTGTAACCAACGACCATACCGGAGATATTCGTATTGATAATTCCATTATCCGCAATAATGTCGGTGGTTCATGGTATCCTGTATACCCGGCTATTTCCATGCATAGCGACACGAAAATTGTGGTGACAAATTCTACAATTGAATAAAAATGTGAAGCAGCGAGATTAATATTAAGCGGGTCATTTGATTATTTACATTCCTCAAATAACTCACTTCTAAGTCCATATTTTTCTTTAAGATATTTTAGGTAGTTCTCAGCTTCTTTGAAATCAGAATCAGAGGATGATGCCCCCGGAATCTCTGTATTAATAATTTCAGGAGGTTCCTTAATCTGGTGATGATGTCTCTTTTTCATTTTCTTAATATTAAAATTTTAAAAATGAATCTTCCTGGTTCGTGAATCATGCTATTTAATCAATGAGCTTTTCGTCAGGTCTTGAAAATGCTCTTTATTAAGTAATTAAACAGGAAAGAAGGCAGAAAGGTTTTCGATAATCTGATATACTTGATAAACGACCCGGTTTCTGTAGACGAGTAATCTCTTTATGGTGACTATTTGACCCGGGAATAAATGCGGGTTGCCCTCGCATGGATTCTCATAGTCAATCAGTTTGAGATTGTTTTCGATAACCGATACGCATTTTAATCAATAAATTAAATATTTAGTTGTATAACTAAAGAATACGTTGTATATTTGATATGAAATGATGCCGTGATATTAAAGCATAACATTTGGATAAGTGTACCAGGTATAAAAAATGATATTCAGTATATAAAAATAAAAACTATGATTTTCAGATGATATAGAATAGTTTGTTTAAACAAATCAACAATTATAGTATTCAGTTATTAACTAAAAAAAATTGTCATGAAAAAATACCTGAATAAAAATCCAGATTTTGATGATCTTGTCTTTAAAGGCAGGAATAAGGAGTATGGCGCCTATATACTTCGCAGGAACTACAACCGGACTGTCCTTGTTTCACTCTTGATAGGCATAATAGTGACTGTGACTGCTATCATTACTCCTTATCTTAATGCAAAAGCTTTGGAAAACAGACAAAACCGAGCTGAAAGAAAAGTTGAAATTAAGATGGAGAATCTTGATCAGCCCGATGAAAAGGTTGTTCCGCCGCCCGCAGCGCCACCTCCGCCTGCCGATGTTGTCCAGCAACAGAAATATATTCCCCCTGTTGTTGTTGATTCGGTCAAGCCTGAAGATGACGTGAAGCTTATGACCGCCGATGAGGCTCAGACTGAAGTAAAGAATGAAGAGGTTGTGGAGATTGTAAACGAAATTAAGGAAGAGGTTAAGGAGGCAGAGGCTGAAGAAGTACCCTTCGTAGTTGTTGAGGAGTCGCCAATGTTTCCAGGAGGTGACGCTGCGCTTTATCAATTTATTTCAGAACATATTAATTATCCTGAAGTTGCCAGAGAAAACAATATCCAGGGTAAAGTAATTGTTAAGTTTTGTGTTACTGCAAAAGGCGGTATAAGCCAGGTGAGCGTTTTAAAGGGAGTTGATCCGGAACTGGATGCGGAAGCAATTAGGGTTGTTAACACTCTGCCTGCTTTCAAACCAGGCAAACAGGGAGGAAGACCTGTCCCTGTTTGGTTCATTTGTCCTATTAAATTTCAACTCGTGAACTAAAATAAATATTATTAAGTTTAAAATGACTGGCACATAGTAAAGTACAGTGGATTACGGTATTTTGTCGGCAATTTAATATTTGTTTAAGAATGATATTTTTATATTCTAAGCTCTGAAAGAGCTGAATATGAATAACCCCCTGTGCAACAGGGGGTATAGCTAAAAGTAACGCTCCTCAGCTCTGAAGGAGCTGAATATAATAGATTCACGGAAAATACCGCTCATTAATCTCAACTCCTGATTCTATTATCAAATTTCGATACTCATCTTCAAATGATTTCTTACGATGATGCTCCTTTTGATTCATTATATAATCAATAAGATTTCCTATATCTGCATATGAACAGGTAAAAGAGCCATATCCTTCAGCCCATCCGTTAAATGCGGGGAAAAGATTTCCGTTCCTTATCCATAATGAAGTAGATACCTTGACATCTCTCATAAAATCCGCTAATGCTATGGATGGATGAAGATCTGTTAGAATATGCAGATGATTTTCAACACCATTAATCCGATACAAATGACTGTTTTTGTTCTTTATTATACCAGAAATATAGGCATAAAGTTGATCTGCATTTTCCTGTTTAATAGTAGGTAAGCTCTCCTTGGTTCTGAAAACAAGGTGATAGAGAAGTTGACGATAACTTGACATGTTTTAATTTATTAGATTAGTAATACAGCGAGAAAGAAGCAAGTTACCAAAATCATAACTAATTGTCAACTTTATTTAGCCCCTTCAGGGCTATGGATCCTTTACTTAGTCAAAACCCCCGGTTGCACCGGGGGTTATTCACATTAAGCCACATTCGTGGCAATAGGTTTTGAAATGTCGTGGCAATAGGTTTTGAAATGTCGTGGCAATAGGTTTTGAAATGTCGTGGCAATAGGTTTTGAAATGTCGTGGCAATAGGTTTTGAAATGTCATGGCAATAGGTTTTGAAATGTCGTGGCAATAGGTTTTGAAATGTCATGGCAATAGGTTTTGAAATGTCGTGGCAATAGGTTTTGAAATGGCGTGACAATAGGTTTTGAAATGGCGTGACAATAGGTTTAAAAATGGCGTGACAATAGGTTTAAAAATGTTGTAGCTATAGGTTTTAAATTATCGTGGCTATAGGTTTTAAAATACCTTTAATTATGATTCCTAGTCCTGACGAAAATGCCGGTCAGCACTTCTTTTCTTCAATAATAATGATCTTCTTCATTTCGAGTGAAGAATCTCCCTTCTTTTAATCGGATAATACTATTAAATTTACTTTAATTAATTTTCGATTAGGGACCGATTAAAAAAAAATGCAATTTATAATTAAAATATTTTACATTTCGATCTTTGCCTTTGCCGCAATCAGTATAAACAATAAACAGATTACAGAAGATGAAAACATTCATCAGCTATGGATCGATTGTGGTTTGGAAAAAGTAATATCCATTGATGTATTTAACGATGCTATTCTGGGGTACCGTCAGATAGATAATATTAAGAAGGAAAACATTATTACGATAATTGATTTCTCAAAACCATCCACAGAAAAGCGATTTTTTGTAATTGATCTTCAAAATAAAAAACTTTTATACAGATGTTTTGTGGCACATGGAAAAAACTCGGGCGGGAATTATGCCAAAAGTTTTTCTAATCAGCAGTCATCCCTGGAAAGTTGTCTGGGATTTTTTTTAACAGCAGAAACTTATAACGGGAATCATGGATACTCGCTGAAGCTTGACGGACTTGAAAAAGACATCAACGACAATTCCAGAGCCAGGGAAATTGTAATTCATGGTGCTGATTATGTAAGTCAGGAATTTATTGATAAGTATGGCAGACTGGGAAGAAGCTGGGGATGTCCCGCCCTGCCACCGGAAATATCAAAAGAAGTTATAGATAAGATCTCGAACGGGAGCTGCCTGTTTATTTATGGCGATGATAAATATTATAGGGAAAATTCAAAATTGATAAATAAGAATTAATAACTGCCATCAATTTCACTTTATCTCATGATCAGAAAAGCGAAGTTTTTAAAAAAATAAGTAACTTTATTAAAACTGAAAATGAGTGAAAAAATCAAAAATGATGCAGATCTTATTTTTCTGTTTGATACCGGTTGGGTTAATAATACTGGCATTTTCTATAAAGTTGGTAAAGAAAACATTTTCGGGGAAAATTATTCTTGAGATACCGTATTCTCAAAAATCTGCGGAATTTATATTACCTGACTCCGGCAACTTTTCAATCTGGCACAGGGGGCAATTTTTCCGCAAAGCACCTCTTGATGAATTTATACCTGAAATAACAAGCCAGTCTGCCGGATCAAAAATAAAACTTTCCTCATTGCTGTTAAGACCGAACCAAAACAATGGTAAAAATGCAAAAATGGAATTATTCCGGTTTACTGCTCCGGCTGGCAAATATACGCTGAAACTTATCCCGGGGTCCAGTATCTCAACAGTTGAGAATAGTATTGTTAACCTTTTAACTGCCAAAATGGTGGACTATGATAAATACTTCATTCAGGTGAGAAAAAGCCAGCCGACTTTTCTTGTTTTCATTGCAATTGCATTAATTGTATTGGCCGGATTATGCATAATTGGCGGGCTTGTCCTGGGGCTTCTTGCAGACCAGATATTTACTAATTAAAATATGGCAAAGTTAAATGAAACAAATCCTGTCTGAAACCGATCGATCCCAGCTTGACAAGAAAATTGCCGAAGCTGAGGCGAAGACCAGCGCACAGATAGTGCTGGCTACTGTTAAACGAAGCGACAGCTATGCAGAAATACCGTGGAAGGCTTTTGCATTCGGAATATCTGTTGCCGGATTAACAGTTTTCTTATTTAATATGCTCAGGCTGCAATGGGTAACAAATACAATGATCCTGGTATCAGTCGCAGCAATTCTTGCAGCAGGGGTCATCATGGTGTTCCTGACACTTTTATTTCCGGGGTTTGCCAGGTTGTTCCTCTCAGGACACCGTAAGGAAACAGAGACCTTACAATATGCTGAATCTCTTTTCCTGTCACATGAGCTTTTTGCCACCGAGGGTCGAAGAGGCGTTTTGCTGCTGGTGAGCTATTTTGAAAAGAAGGTGGTTATACTGCCTGACAAAGGAGTCAGAAACCGATTAAGAGCTGACATCATGAATAATATTATTTCAAAAATGACACAGGATCTTCGGAGAAATAATGTAAGAGATGCCATGGAAACCGGCCTGGAAGAACTTACCGCAGCACTCTGCTACTCAGCACAAGCTGTATCGGATAAAAATGAATTGTCGAACGAAATTATTGAGGAGGACGGACAATGATAAAGAGAGCCATTACTTTTATAATCAGTACTTTGTTTCTGGCAGTCTCATTTGCTGACACCACCGAAATACCCTATTTGACAGGCCGGGTAAACGACAATGCACAAATACTATCAGAAAATGCACGTAAATCCCTTAGTGAAACACTTAAAGAACAGGAAAACCTTACAACAGATCAGATAGTTATTCTCACCATCACTTCACTGGAAGGAGAAAGCATAGAGGATTATGCCAACAGGGTCTTTAATGAATGGAAAATCGGACAGAAAGACAAAGACAATGGCATTCTGATGGTTATTGTACCGGATGAACGAAAAATGAGGATCGAAGTGGGTTATGGTCTGGAAAGTGTAATGCCTGATGTACTGGCGGGCCGCATCATACGTAACATAATGGCGCCAAGTTTCAGGGAAGGAGATTATGACGGTGGGGTTACCTTAGGTACTCAGGCTATAATTGATGTTCTTAATGGCAAAAATCTGCCGGAAATGCAAGAAGCAGATGAAAAAGATAATTCATCGGAAAATTCCGGTCTGTCTGATTTTGAAAGTCCGGATATGTCAATTACCGCACGAATTCTTATAGGAGCATTTATTTTCGGGATTTTAGGACTGTTTACCATCCTGGGTATTATGACGCCTGGTTTCGGTTGGTTCCTTTATTTGTTTTTGATCCCTTTCTGGGCCATGTTCCCGATTGTGGTACTAGGTGCAAAAGGAGCCCTGGTATGCTTTATTATTTATATGGTAATTTACCCTGGAGCAAAGCTGTACCTGCTACATACCGACTGGTATAAGAAAGCTAAGAAAGATCTGCGTAGCAAGGGAAAAGCTTCAATCGGAGGATTCTCGTTCACATCAGGAGGCTCAGGCGGATCGTGGAGTTCGGGGAGCGGTGGTTCATCTGGCGGTTTTTCAGGTGGCGGAGGATCATCAGGTGGTGGCGGAGCTTCCGGGGGATGGTAAGACTTGAAAATGGTACAAAGGAATCTGAAGTGATTGCTAAATTGAAATTAATCATATAATTATTAAAATGCATCAACCTTCATCTCTTTCGGAATTAGAGGATTTTGCAAAGGAATGTATTAACAGCCAGGCATATCCTGACGACGATCACAATTTCAGTTTATTTGCATGCGATTCCTGCAAATCATCAGCTTTCAGGTTAACCATTGAACATCATACAGGATCCGTTGAGTCGAATTTCAGGGGGATTATATGGGGAGAATGCTGCGAATGCGGATATCTGATGCGGCTTTTTACATTTACCGGTACACAAAGGAAATTACTCAGGGAAGAAAAACCCGCATGCGAATGCGGGAGTAAAACTTTTACAGTGGGGATGTGTGAGCGTATAGAAGGCGGGCAGGGAATACCAGGATTTTTTGATGAGGGAGTGGTTGTGGGAAAATGCACAGAGTGTAACCTGAACAGGGTTATTGTTTACACTGATTAATAGCCCATTCAGCAAGTGGCTCCATGACCTTATACCCGGCAAGGTTCGGATGTACTCCATCAAACGTAAGCTCCTTTTTCAATCCATTACGCTCATCTGCCATTGGAGTGAAATAATCCAGGTAGACACAGCCATTTTTTTCTGCATAATTTTTGATCCAGACATTCAGCTGTACCACTTTTTCTGCCGGTTGCATGCCGGGCCTCCAGGGAAAATCAAATGCCGGAAGAACAGAAGACAATACTACAGATATTCCATTAGATTTTGCCAGTTCGCACATGGAAGCAAGATTGTCTTCAATCATCTCCAGTGTGCTGGGTCCTGTATTGCCTGCAATATCATTGATCCCTGCCAGGATAACTACAACTGATGGCTTGAGATTTATTACATCAGGCCTGAACCTGATCAGCATCTGCGGTGTGGTCTGACCGCTGATACCACGGTTCACATAAGGTTTGCCTGAAAAGAAACCAGGATCCACTCTGCTCCATCCTTCGGTAATGGAATTTCCCATGAAAACAACACGTTTTTCACCTGCGGCTGTTAAGCCGATTTTTATGTTGTCATCGCGAAAGCGGGCAAGATTCGCCCAGTCGTTATGGAAACGCTCCTCCTCTGCTTTTTTCCAGGCATCCTGCTGCTCTTGGGTGGGTTTGGGTTGGTTATTCTGAGCTGTCACTCCTATGCAGCCTGTTATCATCAGGGTGATTATAACGAATACTAATTTTAAGTTTTTCATAAGATTATAATTTATAGAGAAAGTAAAGATATAAAAAATTGCTCCCAAATTCAGACTGTTTGTTCTGGCTTTTCAGTGATACCGAAAAACAAAATAATAAGAAAAATTCAAGCAGGATTATAAAATTATTTTTTGATTTCATCCCGGAATATGTTTAATTTTAATTCGAATGCAATTATTAAAAATTGGTCATATGCAACATTCTTATCAGGCAGATTTTACAGATAAAGTAGCTTTGATAACCGGAGCTGCAAGAGGAATCGGACGGGAGTGTGCACTGGCATTTGCCGAGGCAGGAGCCGATATTGTCCTTGGTTTACGGGATATTCATTCTGATGAAGGTATCGTAAGTGAGATAAAAGCATTGGGCAGAAAAGTATTGCCCCTGCAAATGAATGTTAGTAAAATCAGTGAAATTAAAGTTGCTTTCGAAATTTTAGAAAAAGAGTTTGGGAAATTGGATATCCTGGTAAATAATGCCGGAATAGGGCCTGAAAATGCAATTGAAGACGTAACGGAAGAAGACTTTAATTATACCGTTGATGTGAATTTGAAAGGCACTTTTTTTGTGAGCCAGTATGCCGGAAAACTTATGAAAAAACAGAAATACGGACGTATTGTTAATTTAAGTTCACAGGCAGGCTTCATCGCCTTGCCAACTGAATCTGTTTATTGTATGACTAAAGCCGGAATTGCTCACCTGACCAAATGTTTTGCAGTTGAGTGGGGAAAATACAATATTACTGTCAATGCGGTGGCTCCAACGTTTATTAAAACTCCCGGTACTGAAAAGTGGCTCTTGAATGAAGAGTTCAAAAATTCAATCCTGTCAAAAATTGTATTGGGCAGGGTCGGTGTTCCAAAGGATGTCACAAGTGCTGTCTTGTTTTTATCCTCAGAGGCTTCATCACTTATAACCGGTACAACACTAATGATAGATGGAGGCTGGACAGCCCAGTAATTTTATTTTAATTCAATTCCGACAGGACAATGATCTGAACCTGTTATCTCTTCCATAATAAAAGCATTTTTTAACGATGGAAGGAGAGACTCGCTGACAAGAAAATAATCGATTCTCCAGCCTATGTTCTTTGATCTTGCGCCGGCTCTGTAGCTCCACCAGGAGTATCTCTCAGTCTCGTCAGGGTGCAGGCGGCGAAATGTATCTGCCAGACCTCCTCCGGTAAACATGTTCATTCCATCTATCTCCTCCTGCATATAGCCGGCCGTTTTGTTGTAGTTTTCTTTAGGGCGTGCGATATCAATTGCTTTATGAGCTACATTAAAGTCACCACAAACAACGACAGGCTTTGCTTTTTCAAGCTCTTTCAGATAACCAAAAAAAGATTTGTCCCACTCCTGCCTGTAGCCCAGCCTTTTTAACTCACTGCCTGAATTTGGTACATAAACATTTACCAGAAAATAAGTATCGAACTCCAGACATAATACCCTGCCTTCGGCATCATGCTCCTTTTTATTAATACCTTTTATAATGTTCAGGGGTTTGATTTTGGAGATAACAGCTGTTCCTGAGTAGCCCGGCCTTTCCGCAGAATTTGAATAAATATGATAGCCACTCAGCACCTCCAGGGTTTCAGCAACCTGGTGGTCCTGTGCCTTGGTTTCCTGGAGACATATTATATCTGAGTTTAAACTGGCGATATCGCTAAAAAAGTTCTTTTTTGCTATAGCACGAATTCCGTTTACATTCCAGGATATTATTTTCATTATTTAAGATTTTTGATTTATCAGGTATGTAGATGAAATTGATAAATCTGAAATTTACATACAAATATAACCTAAAAACTAAAAGTGAAGTTTGAAAAAACATAAGGTTGTGTGCAATTAAACCATGGCACTTTTTATGTCAGAATTCGAGTAAACATCAAAAATTTATTTTTTTGCTTTGAGTACATCCTTTTCATAACTTTATCATAAGAAAGTCACGGAGTGATAGATTAAACCACTTGACTTATGAAAAAGTTATACTTACTACTAGCAGGCTTGATTTTAGTCTCATTTAGCTTGCATGGACAGTACAGAGAACTCAAAAGCAGGTATGAATTTCAGGTAAAAACATATTCCTTTCAGAAAGGAGATCCTTATAATCCATCCAGTTCCGGTGTTGCTTCTTTTTTTATTCCTGGTTTAGGCCAGATGATGTCAGGTGAAACAGGAAGAGGATTGTGCTTCCTTGGAGGTTTCACTGCCGTTCTGGTTACTTGTTTTGCAATTTCTTTTAGTTATATGAATAAACACGAGTATGAATCTGCGCCAAGTGCCTATTATGCTTTAGCCGGAATTATCGGGGCACTTAGTATCGACTTATGGTCTGTATCTGATGCTGTTAAGGTGGCTAAAATAAAAAATCTGGATTTACGCGACAGAAAAAAAACATCAATAGATCTCACTATCAAACCATTTTTAAATCCATCTTATAATACTTTAGCTCACAAACCAGCACTTGGAATATCTTTAAATATAGCGTTTTAGTATAAGAAGTATTTACTTTTCAAATTTTAGGAAAAATGAGATTTGTACTTGTTTCTATTATTCTATTACTAATAAGTAAGAGAATAGCCTTTGGTCAGGATACTATTAATATCAAAAGTAAGCCGGATTTGCATGGTTATCATTATCAGGATGGCGATCCCTACAGGCCGGGTGTAATGGGTTTTGCTTCATTTGTTTTACCCGGGTTAGGTCAAATGCTGGAAGGAGAAACAGGCAGGGCTACCCTTTTTTTGGGGGGCCTGGTTGGTTTAAATATTATTAGATACAGTTTTATAACCAGGCCGGAAAGTGGATCGCTACACAATGTAAATAATATTAGCAAAGTTCGTTATATATTATTGGGACTACATATCTGGGCGCTCTTCGATGCAGTACATATGGCTAAAGTAAACAATATGAAATTCAGAAATCAGAATCCGGGCTCTGTTAGTCTTAATCTGGCACCTTACTTTGGATCAGATGACTATAACACGTATATTAATGATATGCCAGTGGGTTTGACTATATTAGTATACTTTTAAATTAATAGTCTCTTTTATTCTGATTTTAAAAATCAGAGTGAAAATCTGCTTATTGCAAATAGATATTTTTAAGTTCTTTTAGTAATTTATGAAATTCTTCGTGTTTACCCTGACCTATTCTTTCAATTTCCAGTTTTTCAAAATCATCAGATATTTTTGACTGTTCTTTTTCATCTAAAACTCTGTCAGCCATCATAAATAGAATGTTGTTCTCTTTTTCAATATGATTCCTGAGGAGCTCAACATA
>Ga0315536_1000068_pt1 | contig 44275 bp, 49 predicted proteins | sample SalMarSW160230MG_FD_203093 | JGI IMG/M metagenome (GOLD analysis project Ga0315536, IMG submission 203093) | Salt marsh sediment microbial communities from the Plum Island Ecosystem LTER, Massachusetts, United States - Salt Marsh Sediment SW1602-30 ...
CATTCAAGCTTTTATACATCTCTGCCAGCTTGGGGATGACGAACACCATCATTAGGACGAACACGCCTATCATAGCGGCAAAGACTATGGCCGGATACACCATGGCCGATTTGAATTTGGAGTTAAGCTCACGAGATTTTTCCATGGTAGTAGCCAGTCTTTTTAGGATCTCATCCAGTTTACCTGAGGCCTCACCGGCTCTGACCAAAGCTTGATAGGTGGGGGGAAAGGCTTGCGGGTGCCTGCTTAAGGCCATGGAAAGTGAAGCACCGCCTTCAATATCTCGTAACACCTCATTGATGACCTTGGCCAGCATTTTGTTCGAAGCTTGGTTTGAAAGCACGTCCAATGCTCTGGAAATAGGCAGACCGGCACTTATCATGGTGGAGAACTGCCTGGTAAAAGCTACTATTTCTCCCTGGGGCACACCTTTGAACAGGCCCAGTCTTTCCAGGATATCCTGTCTTTTTTCCGACAGCTCTATAACATAAAGGCCTTGTGTTTTTAATAGACTTACGGCCAGATCTCTCGTTCTGGCATCAACAGTACCATTCCTTTTATTTCCGGCGCTATCCGAGGCAGTGTATGTAAATAATGACATGCTATAAAATCTTCCTATTTGCTCTTTTTAAGAGCGGTCCTTAAATTATCAGGCTTCGAGGCGTACTTCATGGCTTCTTCCAGATCCACCTTTTCATTCTCCACCAGATCAGCCAGGCTATGCTCCAGATCGCACATGCCAATGCCAAGGCTGGTACTGATAACATTATCTATCATGTGGGTTTTTCCTTCTCTCACCAGATTTCTTACCGCGCTTGTGGCCAGTAGCATTTCCACGGCAGGAATGAGACCGCCGTTCTTGCCTATCAGTAGCCTTTGCGATATCACGGCCTCTATAACTTGTGCCAATTGCTGCCTGACCTGACCTTGTTTACTCTCCGGGAAGGAAACAATTATTCTTTCTATAGTTTGCGCCGCCGAGTTGGTGTGCAGCGTAGCAAACACCAAGTGGCCTGTTTCTGATATCTGCAGCACGGCCGACATGGTTTGTGCATCTCTCATTTCTCCTACCATAACGATGTTAGGGTCCTGTCTGAGTACAGATTTCAGAGCAACATCCCAAGAATGCGTATCTAGGTACATTTCTCGTTGCTCAATAAGACACTGTTTATTAGTAAAAATATACTCAATAGGGTCTTCGATGGTGACAATATGTTCAGCCCTGGTGTCGTTGATCTTTTCGATCATGGCGGCAATGGTGGTTGATTTACCATGACCGGTAGGACCTACAACCAAAACCAGACCTTGTTTAAGATTACATAAATGATCAATAGTTTCAGGTAAGTTTAGCTGGTCCAGCGAGGGTACGACCATAGGAATGGTTCTCATGGCCACAGAAGGGTAGCCTCGCTGATAGAAAGCGTTCACCCTAAACCTGGCCTTATTACCTAAAGCTACGGAAAAATCTATCTCTTTATTAACATCGAAGATATCTTTTTGATCTGCTTTTAGTATTTGGGTAAGAAAAAACTCGATATCTTCCGCCGAAAGGGGATCCATGCCGGCCATACGTGACAAGACACCGCTGGTGCGGGCGATGGGGGGATTGGTCACCGATAATAAAAGGTCCGAGGCTCCCAGGTCCAGTACTTTTTCCAGTAATGGTGTTGCGTTCAGTTTGCTTGACATAAAAATATCTAACTTATTATTTTACACATAAAATTATCTACATAGCTACTCTCATAACCTCTTCCAAAGTAGTAGCTCCTTCTAAAGCCCTTAAGTAACCGTCCTGCATAAGAGTGAGCATACCTTCCTCGATACCAGCTCTTTCTATGATATCCGAAGGGCTGCCCTCAACTGTCAAGGAAGCAATTTTTTCCGACATCTCCAAAAGTTCGAAAATACCCAACCTTCCCTTATAACCCGTCTGATTACATACATCGCAGCCCTGCCCCTTGTGCAACACGATATTTTCTCCTTCCAACAGTTTAATACTTTTGGACACGTCGGGATCTTTGGTCATCAATACTTTATTATTCTGAACATCTTTGAGGACATCCCGGATCTTATTTTGTATCTCCTTGGGCGGTTCGAATTCCGTAACACACTCCGAACAGATCTTTCTTACCAGCCTCTGCGCTAAAATAGCGTTAAGAGTGGATGAGAGCAAGAAATCTTCTACGCCCATGTCCAGCATTCTCGGGATAGCGCCGGCAGCTGAGTTGGTATGCAGCGTGGATAGTACCAAGTGGCCGGTCAAGGCTGCATGAATAGCCAGTTCCGCTGTTTCGCCATCCCTGATCTCTCCTACGAGTATGATGTTAGGATCTTGTCGTAAGAAAGATCTCAGGCCCGTAGCAAAGTTTAGCCCCGCTTGGGGATTCACCTGCACCTGATTCACACCGTTGACGCGTATTTCCACCGGATCCTCAATGGTCACGATATTAACTCTCTGCGTGTTGAGTTTAGACAAGGCAGCAGACAAAGTGACTGTCTTGCCTGAACCTGTAGGACCGGTAACCAGGATCATGCCTGTAGGCTTGATAGTAGCTTCTTCAAAACGTTTTAAGGATAAGCCTCTTAATCCCAGATCTTTGTAATTGAAGACCACGCCCTGTTCTTTGAGCAACCTGATAACCACTTTCTCTCCGTAAATGGTAGGCAAGGAAGAGACACGCAGATCCGTAAAGGTATCTCCTACCTGAACTTTGAACCTGCCGTCTTGAGGGATCCTTTTTTCATCGATCTTCATGTTGCTCAAGATCTTTATTCTGGCTGTTATGGAATCGTGCATTTCTTTGGGAAATGTTCTTTTTTCTTCTAAAATACCGTCTACTCTGTATCTGAGACGGGACTTTTCTTCACCTGGCTCCAAGTGCACGTCTGAGGCACCTATCTTCACGGCTGTTTCCAGGATCATGCTTACAATTCTAGCTACCGGTGCGTCTCTTATAGTTTCGTCCGTAATGTCTTGATGCGTTTCTTCTATCTTGAGGGTGGTCTGGCTTATCTCCTCCAGGGCAGCGCTGATCTCATCGCCTATTGCCTTACTCTTAAAATCGTCCAGAACTTTCTCTATCTCAGGTGTAGTGGATATGAAAGGAATGACCTTTTTGCCCGTCTTTCTCTCCACAAACTCTATGGTTTGCAGATCAAGAGGATCGGCCATGGCCAAGTGAAGCTTGTCTTCTTCGATCTTGAAAGGCACTATCTTATATCTTTTTAGGGTAGCCAGGGGAATGACATTAAAAACTTCTTCGCTGATGGGTGACTCCGTGAGATCGATAAAAGCAATGTCGTAAACCTCGCCAAAAGCCTCTACAAAGTCTTTGTCGGTAACATAGCCTCTTTCTTTAATAACGTCAGTGACGGGTTTTCCGGTGTTTACATGTTCAAATTTAACGGCGGACAGCTGGTCGTCGGTCAGCAAACCTTTACTGTGCAAAACATCTTCAATTCCTTTTGACTTGTTCGAACTAACCATAGGCAGGATTTAATTTATAAATGTATGATAACACAATAAATCCAGGCAGAGTATAATACCCCTATGAACACAGGCTCTATCCTCATTAGTGGCGGAAGCTCCCCGGAAAGAAAACAAAAAGTCGAAGCTGTCATTACCCAATTGGATGAGAATTTATTGAAACAAGGCCATCCGGATATCACTTTCATCACCTTGCCGTTAAAGAAAAATAGCATAGGCATAAACCAGATCAGAGCCATGCTTAGTTTTATGTCCACCAGACCGTATAGTTCAAAATACAAAGTAGCAGTCATTTCCCCGGCTGATAAGATGACCCCGCAAGCTCAGAACGCCCTGCTAAAGATACTGGAAGAGCCCCCATACTATGTCTGTCTTATACTTTCCGCCAAATCGGAACATGCCCTGCTCTCAACTCTGCTTTCCAGATGCAGAAAGATCAAGACCGATACCAAAGAAGAAGAGCTGTTCGAAGGTGGGAACGGCATGGTCACTTTCAAAACGGTGCTGGACAGCGGAGTGGGCGAGAGGTTAAAGCTGGCTGAAGATTTAGCTAAAAAAGATGAGGGCTTCATTATTAACCAGATAGAGTACTGGATCAAAGAGGAAAGATATGTCATGACCCATCAGGAAAAATTTGAAAAATACCAAAACATAGAACTGCTACTTGAGGTCATGAAAGACGTGGAAGAGACCAATGTCAACACCCGTCTGGCCTTGGAAAATCTGTTTTTAAAAGTTTGATAAATATCTAAAACATCAACCCTCATTTCAGTTTTCAAATCGTCATATACTGCGGTAGATAGGCATAAAACGGCCTTGAAAGAACATAGTTTATGCTATACAATCAAACAGTTGCCATAAAACGTGTATAATGGATTTTTGTTCAACATATGACAAGTAAAACTAGCTACGAAGCAGAACAGATACAAGTCCTGGAGGGTCTGGAACCCGTCAGGAAAAGACCGGGTATGTACATAGGCTCTACCGGAGAAGAGGGTTTGCACCACCTGGTAACTGAGGTGGTCAATAACTCCATGGACGAAGGTATCGCCGGCTTTGCCAACCACATCAAACTTGTTTTCCAAAAAGACGGTTCTTGTACAGTTTATGATAACGGCCGAGGTATTCCTTTTGGCATCAAGGAAAGTTACGGTGTTAGCGCCCTGGAATTGGCTTTTACTAAACTGCATGCCGGGGGAAAGTTTGGTGGGGGAGGGTATAAGGTTTCCAGTGGCTTGCATGGTGTAGGCGCTTCCGTGGTCAATGCTTTATCCAAATGGTGCCGGGTAGTCGTAAAGAGAAATGATGAAGTGGTCACTCAGGAATACGCCGATGGCGGTAAGGTGGTAAGGCCAGTGGAAAAGATCGATCCTAAAAAACCGGAATCAAAGATAAAAGGGGAGAAGTGGAATTTGGACCTTAGCGATTGGGACTATGACTCGTATAGCATTGTGCAGTTCTTACCCGATGACAAGGTGTTCGAAACGACAGACTTTAAAATAAAGTTCTTCCTAAATCAGATGAAAGAGTACGCTTATCTCACCGCCGGCATCAGATTTGAGGTCGTTGATCAGCGCAATGATATCCATGAAAATTACTATTTTGAAGGGGGCATAAAATCTTATTTAAGATCCATCAACAGGAACAGGATCACCATTCACCCTAATGCTTTTTACACTAAAAAATCTTACGAATCCGTGGACGTAGAGGTAGCCCTCCAGTACAATGACTCCTTCAATGAGAATGTGCTTTGTTTTGCCAACCATCTTAAAAATGTTGAGGGCGGTACGCATTTGACCGGCTTTAGGTCCGCCCTGACCAAAACCGTCAACGATTACGCCAGAAAAAGCGGTCTGCTTAAGGACGGAGATACTAATCTCTCCGGTGATGACCTCAAAGAAGGTTTGACCGCCATCATCTCCGTACAGCTTGACTCGGAGAATCTGCAATTTGAAGGCCAGACCAAGGCCAAGCTGGGCAATACCATTGTCAGGCAGGCTGTAGATACTGTGGTCAAAGAATCGCTTGAAGCTTTTTTGGAAGAAAATCCTAAAGACGCCAAAAGTATCATCGAAAAAAATGTGCTGGCTTTCAAGGCCAGGATCGCCGCCAAAGCTGCCAGAGATACGGTCATTAGAAAAACCGCCATGGACGCCGGGGGTGGGGTACTGCCGGGCAAGCTAGCCGACTGCTCTTCCAAAGATCCCACCAAAACAGAGCTCTTTATTGTTGAGGGAGACTCAGCCGGAGGTTCTGCCAAGCAGGGGAGGAACAGGGAAACACAGGCTATACTGCCTCTTTTTGGCAAGGTGTTAAACACAGAAAGAGCCCGCCTGGACAAGATAGTGGAATCAGATAAATTCAAAAACCTTATTGTAGCGGTGGGCGCGGGCATAGGGGAGCACTACAATCCGGAAAAACTTAGATATCACAGAATTATTATCATGGCTGATGCCGACAGTGACGGTATGCACATCATGACCTTGTACCTGACCTTCTTCTACAGACATCTCACGCAGCTCATTGAAGACGGCTATGTTTACGTGGCTGTGCCCCCGCTCTATAAAGCCACTTGGGGGAAAGAGAAAAAGTATCTTTTCGATGATGATGAAAGAAGGGAGTTCGCTAAAACAGAAGCCGGAGGAAAGGCTGTGATACAAAGATTCAAGGGATTGGGAGAAATGAACGCCGAGGAATTGTGGGAGACTACCATGAACCCGGAAACGAGAAGAATGCTGCAAATTACAGTTGAGGACGCTTCCAGAGCTGACGAGATCTTTACCATGCTCATGGGCAGCGAAGTTCCCCCCAGAAAAAGATTCATTCAAACACACGCCAAAGAGGCCGTTATTGATAAGACCTAGTAAAATCAGTATACTTTTAATCAATGCCCGAGTATAAAAACCAACAGGGTTTTACCCTTATTGAGCTTCTCATAGTTATAATTATCATCGGCATACTAGCGGGTATTTTGATCAACATCATCAACATCAAAGAGTATCAGGCTCAAGCTAGAGATGCCCGCAGAATGAATGATCTTTTAAGTGTGCAGACGGCTCTGGTGGACAGCCTTGCCAATCAGAGTATTTCTTTAGTGGATACCACCGGTTGCGGGGATTGTGATTCCATAAACGGCACCGATGCCATTGACGGCACGGGCTGGGTCAAGTTCAATGACCTGCGGGGCAGGGGACTAATTGATATCATATCGGTGCTGCCCACTGATCAGATAAATGACGCCGACTATCATTTTGAGTATTATTCGGATGGCATTGATTTTGAACTGAACGCCTTTTTGGAATCGGACAGATACCAGATCAATGCTCAACAGGACGGGGGCAATGATGACACTGTCTACGAAAGAGGCTTTAACCTCAACCTGAAGTAAGTTCTAAAAACCCTCTTTTTCATTGATTTCTAAGCATAAAACTGTTATGATAGACTTTGTGGCATTTGTATTTTGTGCTATATTTCTTAAGTACAACACTTGAAAAAGTAATAAAAAATGGAGCAAAAAGAGTTAGATAATCACGCCAAAATAATACCTACTGATATCACTGATACCATGCAAAAAGCGTATCTGGATTACGCTATGAGCGTCATTGTTTCCAGGGCACTGCCTGATGTGAGAGACGGTCTAAAACCTGTACACAGAAGGATCATTTATGCCATGCAGGATCAGAACATGACCTTTGCCAACAAGTTCCACAAATGTGCGGCTGTGGTTGGTGAGGTGCTGAAAAAATATCATCCGCATGGGGATGTGGCCGTTTACGATACGCTGGTGAGGATGGGGCAGGATTTTTCGCTGAGATATCCATTGATCATACCTCAAGGAAACTTTGGCAGCATTGACGGCGATCCTCCGGCAGCTATGAGGTACACGGAGTGTAAAATGGGCAAGATAGCTGAAGAGCTGTACGGCGACATTGATCTGGATACGGTTGACTTTGAGCTTAATGACCTGCAAAATTATGAACCCGAATATCTACCTTCACTACTGCCAAACCTCCTGCTTAACGGCTCCACGGGTATTGCTGTAGGTATGGCCACAAATATTCCTCCGCATAACATTGTCGAGGTTTTGGACGGCATTGCTTTCATGATCGAACAAACAGACAACTTGGGCTCCGAAGTTGAGGAAAGGGAAATAGAAGTATTAAATCAGACGCAAACCATAAAGGTGGTACAAACTGATTTTACTTCCAAGGCCACAGCCAACGATCTCATCCAATACATCAAGGGGCCTGATTTTCCTACCGGGGGCATAATCTACGATCAAAAAGAAATGATCCATATGTATGCCACCGGCAAGGGCAGGGTAGTGACCAGAGCCAAAATGAGCATCGAAGAGATGAAGGGTGGCAGAACGCAGATCATTGTCACGGAGATCCCATACCAAGTGCAAAAAAGCACGCTTATAGCCAAGATCGCCAGCCTGGCCAAAAATAAGAGACTTGAGGAAATTGCTGATATTAGAGACGAATCCAGCAGAAATGAGATCAGGATCGTCATCGAACTTAAAAAAGGCTCCATACCTAAAAAAGTACAGAATAGGCTGTTCAAATACACACCACTGCAGAGCACTTTTAACACCAACATGGTGGCTTTGATCAACAACGAACCCAAGCTCATGACCCTAAAGACCATTTTGGAAGAATACGTAAAACACAGGCAGGAGGTCATTGTGAGAAGGACCATTTATTTATTAAAAAGAGCCAAAACCCGCGAACATGTACTTCAGGGGTTAAAGATAGCTCTAGATAATCTGGACGCTGTCATTAAGCTCATCAGAGCTTCTAAAGATGCTGATGTAGCTAAAGAAGGTCTCATGAAAAAGTTCAAGCTTTCCGAGATACAAGCCCAAGCTATACTGGATATGCAATTGAGACGTCTGGCAGCTTTGGAAAGACAAAAGATCGAGGATGAGCTCAAAGAGATCCTCAATACTATCAAGGGATATGAGGATCTGCTAGTAGCCCCCAAAGAGATTATGAAGGTAATAAAAAAGGAGCTTGACGGTTTGAGAGAAAAGTTCGGGGATGAGAGAAGAACACAAGTCGTCAAAGGTGTAGTAGGAGAGATCAGCGAAGAAGACCTGGTCATCAATGAGCCGGCCATCATAACTATTTCCGACAGTGGCTACATAAAACGCATGAAGGAAAGTGCTTACAGAACCCAGGGTAGGGGAGGCGCCGGAGTTTCGGGGGGCGAGTTAAAGGATGAGGACCAGGTGGAGATCATTCGCACCTGTTCAACTCACGATTGGGCGCTATTTTTCACCAACACAGGCAAGGTATATAAACTCAGGATCTGGGAGATCCCGGAATACTCAAGGAAAGCTAAAGGGACGCCTGTCGTGAACTTTTTAAGCATTTCACCCCAGGAAAAGATACAGGCTTTCCTTACCGTGACGCCGGAGGCCATGGAATCACAGGGAGGGTATATATTCTTCGCTACCAAGAAAGGCAAGGTCAAAAAAACAGACATGGAACAGTACAACAACATCAGATCTTCAGGCATCATTGCTATTAATCTCACCGATGACGACAACCTGGCTTTCACGGACACCACCACAGGCAAGGATGATCTGCTGCTAACTACAGCTTCCGGCCAATCCATCAGGTTCAACGAAAAGGACGTCAGGCCCATGGGCAGGACGGCTAGCGGTGTTACCGGTATCAAGCTAAAAGGTAAGGATGATGAGGTAGTGGGGGCCATTGTGGTACCGGAAAAAGTTAAGGACTTCGCCTTGCTCACCGTTTCACAAAAAGGTTACGGCAAAAAGACACCGGTGGAAGAATACAAGGTACAAAATAGGGGAGGGTCAGGCATTATTACCTATAAACCAAGTGAAAAAACCGGAGATCTTGTGGCCGCTAGGGCACTAAATGTTGAAGCAGATACGGATATGCTGGTTGCTAGTGAAAGCGGCATGATGATCAGGCTGGAAGCTAAGCAAGTCCCAAGTTTGGGTAGAGCTACCTTGGGAGTTCGGCTCATTAAGCTTAAACCCTCTGATAAAGTCACCTCGGTAGCTATCATAGAAGACGAAGTAGAGTAATATTTACTCAATATAATCATGGATCCTGTAGAAATGCTTCATTTTGAACGCGATTTGTGGACATCAGGCAATACATATGTGGCCGGCATTGACGAAGTGGGTAGGGGAGCCTTAGCCGGTCCCATGGTGGTATGCGCCGTAGTACTAGACAAAAACAGGCTACCTGACTTTGATGATCTGCCTGAAGACAAGAAACTCTATACTTTTATTAACGATTCCAAGAAAGTTACTCCAAAAAGACGTCTTATTCTAAGTGATTATTTAATTAATGAGGTCTTATCTTACTCAATTATCGAAATTCCTCATTTTGAACTGGATGAGTTTGGTCTAGTGACTTGCACACAAAAGGCGTTCGCCGAAGCCGTAAAAAAATTAAGTGTTAAGCCTCACCATGTATTAACAGACAATTACGAAATACCTACTATAGCAAGTTCTTCACAGACAAATTTGATCAGGGGAGATAACAAAAGCATGACCATAGCCGCAGCCTCTATCATGGCCAAAGTCTACAGAGATAATCTTATGATAGAGCTGCATGAGAGGTCTGACAAATACAAAGTGTACGGCTTTGACAAACACAAGGGGTATGGCACACTGCTGCATAGAGAAATGATCAAAAAGCACGGTTACTCGGATATCCACAGAAAAAGCTTTCATATCAAGTCTGTTTAGTATTGCGGTCTTGTTAAAAAAGTTATACTAAGAATTTAGGCATAAAGAAAGCGCCAAATCAACTCATGTTCTTTAAAAGAACGAAGAGCCAATAAGGCGCTGGTCCAAATTTCATCCGTACGAAGTTTTTATTTATTCTCCTTTGATCTCTTACTGCTGCCTATACTATTTGCTTCGGGGGACGGGGATTGCTTTTTCTCCACAAACTTCATCGCGCCGCCACAACCATCTACAAGGCATTTTTTTCCATCAAGTGAGGGGTCACTTTCCAAAATGATCTCCCCCATGGAGCATTTATTGCAACGGAACAACAGATAATTCATCTCCCTCTCCTTATCAACCGGAATTTTCTGGCCGAGACATTTTAGCACATTTTAAAAAGAAATTAGAACAAAGAAGAAATGCTGTCAGACTTGTCGGCTTCGGAAGAGGGAAGAGGCTCAATATCCTTGTGGAATTTCTTATGTGTTTCTTTAAGCTGACGATTTGTGACATGGGTGTATATTTGTGTGGTTGACACACTTGAGTGGCCGAGCAATTCCTGAACGCTTCTGATATCAGCGCCTTCTTTAAGCAGCCCCGTAGCAAATGAGTGCCTCAGGGTATGCGGTGTGGCGTCCACGGAGATACCGGCTCTGGTTATATACTTTTTTACCATGCGCTGCACACTGCGTACGTTAAGCCTTAAAGATTCGCCTTCAAAATCCTGCTGCGCCATCTTCTTGCCCGAATACCTTATAAACAAAGGCTTAAAGCTGTCCTGTCGGGTGGCCAGATATCTCTTAAGCCAATCTTTGGCGCTTTCGCTTAAGTACACGGTCCTGACCTTTTTGCCCTTGCCCAGAACCGTGAACTCACCGGAGTTTACGTTCACATCTTCAATATCCAATCCCACCAGCTCAGACACACGCAAACCGGTGCTAAACAGCACCTCCAAAATTGCGCGGTCCCTAACACCGGACCTCTTATTCAGATTCTGTACTTCAAAGAGCCTGGTCAACTGCTCCTCATCTAAAACCTTAGGTATCCTTTCCTCGGTCTTGCCTAAAATGATCTGTTCCGGCGGTATGGCCTCAAATTCTTCTTCGATGACCAGGTATTTTAGGAACGCCCGCAAAGCGATCAAAAACACATTTTGCGTGGAGCGCTTGAACTCTTCGTTGGTCTTACCGCTGACTCGGCGGTTGAGGTTGAGGCGATACTTTTTTACCAGGTCAATATTAAGGTCGCCCAGCCTGACCTTGTCTGTGGTCAGATAGGCATTGGCCCAATTCTTGAAATCGTGCAGATAGAAATCGTACATCTTGATGGTGTTCTGTGAAAGATTCTTATCGATCTCACAAAACTCCAAATATTTGATGATGGCTTCCTCGAGACTAGTGTTCGACGATACTTTACTCATAAAATTATTTTAAACCTCTTAAAATCGGTCCTAGGGCCTCACAGGCGTTATTTAGCCGTATATCAGCCAAAAAGCTGACTTAAGCCCTATGATGTTCTTATTATACATAATAATACGACGTTGAGTAAACTTTTTTCTATATTGGTGTCCAAGGGCTGGGTAGCGGGGCTAGGGGAGGACACGGCATACCAATACCTGACTTCAGAAAATATGAGGTAAATGTCATAGGCGCGGAGAACTCTAATGCGACATAAAAAGTGGTATATATTTTTAATAGAGAACTTAATAAGAAATTAACTGGCATTAAAGTTAAATAAAGTGGGGGAATTGCGTAACATTATTTTGGTCAGCATTAGCAGGAGTGGAGTGGTTTTTGTCCAAGATAGGCTACGTCGTATAATGTATGTTTAACGACATTAATCAAGTGGTTATCCTTTGTCATCCACTTGCCACGTCTATACCCGGGGAAAGGGGGCGAGACAAGAGTGTTTGGTATGTGTGTCTATTAATGGTGTATTTATTCTCTAATTAAATAGTTATTTATTTTTATTTCTCACTATTTTTTTCCATATCACCTGAATTTTTTATGAATATTTTGATCTCGAGCCGTCCGTACCACCCATCTCCTCTACCCACCATATGACATATCTACATTATGCTTTGATAGCAACTTATTCCTTATATTACACAAATGTTCGTTGTATTTTCTAATTAGCTAACGAGCAAATGATATGACAATGTTCCTTGTAGTATTGTCCATGGCATGCCAAGCGTATGACAAAGTTACCTATAGGTTATCCACACACTATAGGACTTGGCACTGCATACTATAGGTTGCTAGGTTTCGGGTTTTCTACACTACCCTCTCCCCTTCTTTATGCCTTAACAAAAGCAAAAACGCTTAAGGGTTGAAGATGAATAATAAAACTAAAAATATTATAGAAATAAATAAATGCTCACTAATTAATCTTTTATTAATGATATTTTTCAAATGGCCCTCAATGTAACTTACACAAAAAATCATGATCGATGATACGAACAGCGCCCTCAAAAACGTCTCCGTGGGAAAAAATGAAACCGACAAGTTAGCTACCATAACAAAAAAAGTACACAGCCCAAAAAGCCCTATCAACTCCCCTATCTTATATTTTTTGATCTCATGGTTATGTCTTAACGACCAGATCAAATAAGTATAAAAAAGTAAAGCTGAGAATCCGGCTACCAGAGTTTCGATAAAAGAATTAAAATTGACCTTGAATACTCCAGCCAGCAAGGGAATGGCAATGGTGACGATGAGGATCTTGCTCCAAGTTAAAGCTACTCTATATAAAGGAATGGTTTCCTCCCGGGATTCAACCACCAGGAACACATTATTTACCAGCAAGGTCAGATAATATATAAAGGCGAAGCCGGCCAAAGTCAGCAGCTTAAAAATATTGCTCAGGTTGGGAAAGTAAATAAGAGAAAGGATAAAACCTAAAGTTAGAGAAGCCGGCAGTATTCCGGTAGCCAGGGTGTTAACTACGGTGGAATTTGGTTTTTGTATGACATATGAACCAACCAGTACAAATAACACGATGGCGGACACGCTGAAAACATTGAACTGTTCCAAAACTCCGGAAAAATAATACAAGATCCCTAGAAGTAGCAGAGAATGAATAATATACTTATGACGTTTTTCCAGCTTAATTTTCATTTGTCATTATTCATGGCGAGCAGAAAATGACACAAGGCCATGGCTACCCCATCGTTGGCATCGTCAGGCTTGATCTCCTCCCTTAAACCAAGCATCTTTTTGACCGCTATTTGCATGTCTTTTTTATCCGCTCTACCGTATCCGGTTAAGGCCTTTTTAGCCTGCAGAGCCGTATATTCGGTCACAGAAATGTTGTTCTTAGCGGCCACCAGCATGGAAACTCCCCTGGCCTGTCCTACGGTAATAGCCGTTTTGGTATTAGTGTTGAAAAACAAACTTTCGATGACAAATAATTCAGGTTTGAACTCTTCCGTAACATCGTAAAGATTCCTATAAAGAACCTCTAATCTCTTGGGCATTTCCAGGTCCGGATGAGTTCTTATCACACCCTGACCTCGCAGCTTGGGTTTATAATTCTCAACCTGTATAACACCGTAACCCATGCTGGCTGTTCCCGGATCAATGCCTAAAATTATCATTATCTATTCCTTTTCACGAAAATTTATAATTGTGGTAAACATCCTGGACATCGTCCTGATCTTCTAACACTTCTATCATTTCATCGACTTTTTCCGCTTTTTCTTCCGTGTCAATATCAATGGTGAAGGAAGGCTCTTTTGTCTGAGAGTTAAAAATGTAAGACGTACTCCCCTTTTCGCCCAAGTTACCACCATAACGACTGAAGATATTCCTGATCTCTGATACTGTCCTATTGGGGTTATCAGTAAGACAATTCAGCAAAAAGGCGCCACCATAAACTCCGTATCCTTCATATGTAACTTCTGAGTAGCTTTCTCCTGCCAGTTCACCGGTACCTTTTTTAATGGCGCGATCAATATTTTCCTTGGGCATTCTGGCCTCTTTAGCCTTCTGCACAGCCAGTCTTAGATTAGGATTGGAGTCGACATCACCCCCACCTTCCCTAGCCGCCACCACGATCAATCTGGTGGCTTTAGTGAACAATTTGCTTCTCTTTTGATCTTCTACGCTCTTTTTCCTTTTAATATTGTGCCATTTAGAGTGTCCGCTCATAACTGATATATTACCACATTGACAAACTTCAATTATTTGGTAATTTCATACCTATGCAGGTCAACCTACAATCTCTCAGCAAGCAAGCTATCGATTCTGCACTTAAAAATAATTGGGAAACGGCCATAGATCTTAACAATCAGATACTGGAAAAAGACCCTCAAGATAAGAATGCCAAGGTCAGGCTGGGCCGGGCATACATAAAGACAGAAAAATTCTCCGAAGCTAAAAAAATATTCAAAGAGATACTGGAAAAAGACCCCATCAATAATATTGCTTTGAAAAATCTCAAATTGGCCCAGGAGAACAATCCGGATAAAAAGTCTGACAAGGGCAATAATCATACGCCCAAGATCCTCATCAAAGAACCGGGAACAACCACGCAGATAAACTTACCCGCCGAGGAAAAGATCTTAGCCAAGCTTGAGCCCGGTCAGGACCTTTATATAAGATCTTTCAAGACAAAACTGGTCTTTAGCCTGGACAAAAAACGCGAACTGGGATACATAAATGATGAAACAGCAAAAATTGTTTATAAAGCAAAAAAGGAAGGCTTTGATGTAAGTGCCGCCGTTATCAAACCAAATGAAACTCACCTCACTATCCTCCTCAAATGCAAACAGCCTATTTTCAAGTCAGAAAAGCAACAGGAAAAACCATACATGAAAACCGCGCTCATCGATGAGCCGGAACTGGAGATCTTACCCCCCGAAGTAGCTGAGGAAGAGGAAGAAAGCTAGATCAGATCGTCATCTTCAATAGGTTTGGCGCTTTTGGCTGTTTCTTCGGCTTTTTCCACCTTTTTTTCTTCTTTTTTCTCAGGAACCGGACGGCTTGGTCTTTTTGGTGCCGGTCGGGACGGCCTGGCCGGTCTGGTAGCCCGTGGCTTATCCTCTACCCTACTAGCCGTTTCTTTTTTAGGTGCCGCCGGTTTTGACATGGTCTCTTTTTTAGGTGTTTCCTGCTTCGCCTTGCTATCTTTTTTCAGATCTATCTCTTTACCTCCAAGATCCTTGAGATCCTCCTCTTTTCTGGGTTCTTTAACCGCAGGTTTCTTCTTCGCCTCTACTGTAGCTTCCTTGGGTTCAGCACCCTCTACCCTATCCAAAGTGGCAAAAGGAGCATCCAGATTGTCTTCCGGCAGGTAAGCTATGGCCTCACAATTCAACTGCGCGTTCTGGTAAACAGCGGCTGCATCAGAAACTTTATAGGAACCCCTATCCGTCAGCAGGTACCACTCCCCTTCTTTCTTGGTCAGGATGCCTTCAACTTTTTCTCTGGGTACTCTTTGTATCTGCTTGAATAGTTTTTTTCCTTCTTCTTCGATTAGCTTTAAGATGTCTCCGTAGACCAATTTGGACTTGGCCGCGTAGTTTGCCGGCACTTCGTATTTTTTCCCATCATCACCTAACATGCAATTACCATCAAATTTACCCGTTACACCCTCTATCTTGGCGTAATCTACCTTCAGATAATCGTTCTCTAAATTCCTCAGGATCTTTTGCGCTTGACTGAGTGACGTCTCTATCTGTTCGAATCTTTTTATCAGATCCTCAATTTGTTTCTTGGAAGTTTCTTCCATTTATGGTCTCCTTTTTGTAAAAATTTAATCATGCTCTCCGTCCCTCTTATTTTCTAACGCAATAGCCATGCCCTTGTCAAATTGGGTCTCTATCCACTTCCTGGTTTTCTCTTCCACATACTTTCTATCAGTGCCGTACTTTTCCCTGCTTAAAGCTACGACTCTTTCCTTATTGCCTGTTTTAGGCGCAGTGGCTTCTTCGTCAAGCCAAGGCAGCAATATCCTACCGGAAAACGGAATAGATGTCATGCCATCTATCATGATCTTCATATACATTTCGAACCTCTCCAAAGAGATGATGTCTTCCGCTGTATAGTAGGGAGCAAACTCAGTTTCCAAAGCTTTGGCATCGGGGGCGCCTAGCGAAAAGGCGGCTATGGTACCAACATTACCGTACACACCTTTGAGCATCTCCTCAGGTAATTGGGCCGTGAACTGGTGGGTCAGATACAAACCCAGCTTGTACTTTCTGGATTCGGATAAGATCTCCTCGAAACTGCCGGTGGCAAAGTTCTGGAATTCGTCCACATAAAGATAGAAGGGGCGTCTTTCCTCATAGGGTATGTTAGCTCTTTGTAAAGCGTAGAACTGTATCCTGCTCACTAGCAAAGCCCCCAGAAGGTTGGCGTTGTCTGCACCTATCTTGCCTTTGGAAAGATTGATGAGAACTATCTTGCCATTGTTCATGGCATCCCACAGATCTATAGTTGATTTTTTCTGCCCCAAGATATTTCTAATAGTGCTGGAAGCCAAAAATCTGTTCACCTTGTTTTGTATAGGAGCAATAGCCTCAGTGACCAGTTTTTGATTACCTTTCATTTCTTTGTATTCACTTTCCCAAAATCTTTTTACCACCGGATCTTTGACAAAATGTAGAATGAAGTTTTGGTAATTTTTGTCCTCCAAAAGTCTGGTAATACCTAACATGGTCGTACCCGGAACTTCCAATAACGTCAGCACCGAATAATTCAGCAGATATTCAAGTCTGGGTCCCCAGGAAAAATCAAAGTGTTGCTTTATGGCCGAAACCAAACCGGAGGCCAGTAAATTCTTCTGAGATTGATCGTCTATCTGCAGTAAGTTAAGTCCAATAGGGCGCTCCGTATCAGAGGGGTCAAAATAAATGACGTCGTCCACCCTATGGTCCGGTATCCTTTCCAGCACCTTCTCAATGGTCTCACCATGGGGATCCAGTAAACCTACTCCGTGACCGTTCATGATATCCTGCGAGATCATACTTTCGAACAAGGTGGACTTGCCTGTACCTGACTTCCCAATGACATACATATGCCTCAGCCGGTCATCACCTTCGGCTAAGCCAAACTTCACTCTCTTGCTTCTAAAGACCGTTTCTCCTATGTAGACACAATCCTTGGTGGGCAGCTTGGCCGGAGGCTCGGTCTTTCTGGAGTAGGTCCAGGAGATGTTGGGTGTATTTGTGCCTCCTGAAGGCAAATGAAATACTGTAGCCAATTCTTCTACGCTGAGAATGAAGGCATTATCAGGTTCGAACAATCTTTGTTTATACTTATTAAGGTAAGCGTTCTTATTTATGGTGATCTCAGAGGTGAAGGAGTTGAGATTTATGTTTGACAATTGCTGGAACGAAGCCAGGACCAGCCTGAGTTTATTTTCTGCTTCTTCCAATGTCTTGGATGAAGATACGATCCTGATCTCGATCTCAAATCCCATTTTAGCTAGCTTGTTCTCAATGGAAGTGATCTGCAACTCATCCGTGGTGGTAAGTATTACTTTATCATTACCGTAATTGTTTCCCGCTTCAGCTGTACCCTCACTATATTTTAACCATCCGGTAGCCACACCGGCGGCAATAGCTGTAGCTTCTTTAGCAAAGGTTCTCACAGCTGTACCCAATAACGACGGTCCTCTGCTGCTGACATCTTTGCCTTCTCTTAAGGCATTAGTATACTTGTAGCCGCTATCTTGCCAGACATCAGGAATGGGCCGTACCAGATATTGGATCATCATTGTCTCCCTGGCATCCACTTCCGAGAGCACGGAGGTAATGGAAGTAAAAGGGTCACCTTCCAGGTCTCTAAATGATTTTATGGGAAAGTAATCTTCGCGCTCCAATTTCAAGGTGGCAATTTCAAAGGTGGATTCTTCCAGGTGGATGTCTTGAGCATAGTCCGGTACCGGCTTGATCTGTGCATCCGGATATTGGGCGTATACCTGGCCTTCCACGTATTTAACGATCGATGAGGGGACGGCCACATAAAACCTCACGCCGCCTACTTTGTCAGACACAATTTCAAAAGAAAAGTGTTCCTGCAGATTCTCTTCTTCTCTTAACAGTCCGTGCAGGGCCGCGAATAGATTTTCAGCGGCTAAGGCCGGGATCTTAAAGTCCTCATCGTCCTGGGCCTGCTTGAGTATCTTTATCTCCAATAGAACAAGGTTACCTGTTAAGGCGAGGTCTTCGGGAGATGATGAGAGGATCTTTTTGGAGAGGGCATAAAAAATAAACAAAGACAATAATATGCCGACTGTAATAAAAATAATGTTCATGTGTTTTCTCCTATAGGTTTAGTATAATACATAATTTCTCTTGACAACACAACACCCGCCCTAATTCGGAGCGGGTGTCGGAAAGGAGAGAGACATGTGAGCCCATTATCTTACAACGACATAGCAAAGTCAAGACCTAGGATAACAGTCACATCAGATCTGCTGACCTCATTTTCCGAAATATTCATGGACTCCGAGTACAAAATTATTTTATCAATGTCAAAGATCTGCGAGATCATCCGCGTACTCTCGGATATCGGATCATCGGTAATTATCACGCTTTCTTCATATACTTGCTTGGTGTTGCCAACCGCCACTACCCTACCCCCAAGATTTTTTAATACCCTGGCCCCAAAATTTGCTACCCCAGATTCCAAAGTGCCATTAAGTACAGCCAGATTCTTCTTCTCCCTAGAAAGCTCAGAATCAAATGTCAGATCTTTGAGCTCCTCATCTATGAGACTGGGGTTTTCCAAATAGGAGGAGGCTATCTCTTTCTGCCAGATCCTATCTTCCGGTAAAGATTTGGCAAAAGAATAAATTTTAAAAAGTTCGCTAAGTTCCAGATTAGTTTTTGTCATATCTTTTATCGACAACAATTCACTGGTATCAAACAACGCAATATTGCCTTTTAACAGCTCTTTGACAAAGTCCTCTCCCCCACTCTCCACCAACACGTATCTATCCACGGGAAAGGCCAGCATCTTAAAAATGGCGCGGGAGAATAGTTCACTACTCTGGTCCAGATCTTCACCCTCTAAAAGTCCCAAAGCTAAAATATTAGAAAAAGGTTCCTCCGAAAATTTACCGGGTACATCAATCACCGTAGTTACTGGTACATGGTAAATGATAAGCTTGAGCGTGCTTTTATCGAATACGTACAAGGAGGCATCCCTGACCAGAACAGGCTCGGCCTCAAAGTCATCCACAGCCATAAAGGCCACGGTTACTACATCCTGAGATAACAGATCATGGCTGGGAACAGAAAATGCGGAAGCAAATTCTTGTGTCAACTTCTTATAGAATAGGTATCCTGACAAAAATACTGAGGAGACAAAAAACAGCGCTACGACCGTCAGAGCCTTTTTCATAGCAGTTATAGTCTTTGTCTTCTTGTTCTTGCTTTTTCGACCGGAGTTCTGGGAGCTCCTTTTTTTACGGGCAGGTCTTGTAGGCATCTATTCCGATTGTATCAATTTTTAATGGGATTTTGAATAAACTTTTTGAACTCCTCCGGCAGAGGTGCTTCAAAAAATAGTTCTTCTTGCAGTTTTGGGTGCTTGAACTCAATTTTCCAGGCGTGCAGCATCAATCTTTTAAAGGCGTCGCCCATGATAAAAAGCTGCTTTCTTGTCATGTAGATCTCGTCCCCCGCAATAGGATGCTGCAAAGCTGCCAAGTGAACTCTTAATTGGTGCGTCCTCCCGGTTTCCGGAAAGCATTTGAGTACAGAGTAATCCTCACCATTTAAGTTAAAATTATTTGCTAGTTCGAATCGGGTCATGGCTTCCCTACCCTTTTTGCCCACCGCCATTTTCATGCGATTTCTGGGATTTCTTATGATAGGTGCGTTAATTTCAAACAAAGGCTCGGTTATGCGCCCCAGGACAATGGCCACGTACTCTTTTTTCACCGTTCGATGCATAAATTGTGATTTCAGATAATTAAAAGCTTCCTTGTTCTTGGCCACCAGCAAGAGACCGCTCGTATCCTTGTCAATGCGATGTACAATACCGTTCCTTTGGGCAAACTCAGACATATCCTCAGGGTCAATTTTTATTATATCCCGCATCAAATCCTGTAATGTGTCTTGGGGTGATGTATCCGAAATATTTACAACCAGACCGGAGGGTTTATTTAAAACTAAAATGGAGTCGTCTTGAAAGATGACATCAAGATTCTTCGGCAAAGACATACTTTTTAACCGTCAGAACAATCTCGCTGGGAATAACATTTGCTTTGACCAAAAATTCTTTGACACCTAAACCCAGACAAGTGTCTCTTATCCTGTTGTCGTCAAGGTTGGTCAATACCAGAACCGGCTTAGATTTAGTTCTGGGGTCCAGCTGCAATCTTTTCAACAGCTCTATGCCGTCCAGCTTAGGCAACATGATGTCCAACAGCAGTAAGTCCCACTCACCATTCATGGCATTTTCCAACCCATGCTTACCCTCTGCCTCTTCTAACACCTCGTAACCTGCCTCTTTAAGGACATCAGCGTACATGGCTCTGATATTTGTTTCGTCTTCAATTAGTAGTATTCTTCTTGCCATTTTTTAATAATCCTAAAATAATAATAACCATTCCGGCGGTGACACACAAGTCGGCCGGGTTGAACATAAACAGATGGAAAAAGTTTATGCTGTCACTCACACAATTATACACTACCCTTTGATACAGGTTATACGAACCTCCCAGCCACATTAATCCCAATCCGATAAATGAAAGTGCGCCCTTTTTAGCTCTGAGAACAAAAAAGGAAACGGTCACCAAGAGGAGCACACCCACAACCATGACTATATTTTTATCGATGATATGACCTAAGAAATAAGAACAATTAAGCTGATTCACTTTGTATCTTGGCGCAATTCATACACATGGTAGCTTCAGGGTAGATCTCCAGTCTGGCTTTATCTATGGGATTTCCGCACACTTCGCAAACACCGTAAACCCCTTTCTCCATATTCTCTAGGGCTTTTTTTACCTGCCCCTGCATATCGCTGATGTTACCTTTTTTAATATCTATCTCAACCTTGGCTCTATCTTCTAAGATAGCTTCATCAATTTCCTCGGCATTGTCGGTATCTCTGCCCTCTTTAAGATAAGGGTCTTCTTCGATCAACTTTTGCTGCTCCATACCCAGCCTCTTCTCTTTGGAAAGGAGTAATCCTCTGATCTTGGATAAAAATTCAAAATTAAGTTTTTTATGGGCCATGTTTTTTTTGCTCCTCATAACTAAATTAAGCATACTGATTGTAATCAATGAAAAATAAAATATCAAATAAGGCTTGTTCGTATAAAATATCTGTCCGAAAATAGAGGTCAGAAGCAGAAAAATAGAAAAGACTACACCGGAAAAAAGCCTATTCCTACCTATAAAAGTTACAAGATATAGTACAGAGTACACAGCGGCAAAAATATACATGTTCGATTCCTTTACCTGGTAAGCTTTGTAAAAAAATAGAGACGAGGTGAGGACAAAATACATTAAGGAAAAAATGTCCAAGATCCTAAAAACCGACCATTTCCAGCGTAGGGTAAAGTAGATGAAACCAGCCAAAGTAATATAGCTAAAACTTGCTATTACCAAAAGCCCAGAATTTTGTTCTACGTGATAATCGTAAAAAGATAAATATCTCACTAAAAAATGAAGGCCAATAAGAATGAGCAATGATGAGAAGTAGATGTCAAACATTCGCTCCTTATCAAATCCGTCCCTGACCGATTCCAACCAGATGATAAACAAAGTTATAAGCCCTAATACAAAAAATATAAGGTAATGGGTGGGAAAACTTAGTAGTTTTATATTGATCAGATCCGGTATGTTCATATGGTAAACCTACTTCTACGATTTGGACGCATACTCTCCGGTCATAGTGTTTATCTTTATCTTATCACCAATTCTAATATGAGATGGTACTTTGATAACACTTCCGTTGGATAATGTAGCATCCTTATAGACATTGGATACGGTGTTGCCTTTAAATCCGGGAGTGGTGTCCGTAATTTCGAACACCATGGTTGCCGGAAGTTCAATAGCCATAGGCTTGCCATCAAAATACATGACTTGTACTTTTTCTCCTTCCAATAGGAACTTGGCATTATCCCCCACTACTTCTTCCGGCAAAGAGAACTGTTCATAAGTGGTCGGGTCCATGAAAAAATAATTTTGGTCCTTGTAAAGATACTGGGTGCTTTTTCTGGTGACATCCGCATCTTCCACCTTAGCAGTAGATTGATATCTTTTTTCCAACACCTGGTCGGTGAGAAGGTTTCTGGCCATTACTTTTATAGTGGCACCCCCTCTGGCCGTCTTAGTGTGTTCATATCTGTCAACCCTCCAGGGCTGGCCACCGTCTTTGAATATGGTTCCTGTCTTTAGACTTGTTGCTAACACTGTGGTATTATACCAAACAAAATTTCCGAAAAGCACTTTAAATACAAATGGGAGGAATGTCATGTCTTCTGCGTTTTCTGATCTCTACAGGCAATGGCCGATCTACTCTATTGCCGCCAGTGAAGCAAAGTTTTTAGGTGATCCTTTTGGACGCACCTACAACACTTACTACTTCGATATTAAGGAGTTGATCAAAAAAGGTTATCAACCAAAAAAGGGGCTGAGTGTCTGGTTTCATAAAGGACCCCAGGGAGTAGATTTTCTATCTATTGTCTCTGAGGAAGAGGCAGTAAAAGCCAGAAAAGAGGTGGAGGAAAACGGAGAAAGTACGCCTGTCATCTAAATTTAAGTTATCTTTGCTTCGAGATTCTAAATTAGAAAAGGAGACGGAGAGAATGTTCAGTTACGAGGTTTGCCCAGATCAAAACGCGCCTACCGGTCCTGATGAGTTTTTTCCTGATGATATTTGCAGAGAAAAATTTGTGATTGGCGGCGTGTCAAAAAGTGAAACCCAACCAGATCAAGCAGTCCTGTTAACTACCCCCAAAAGTTCTGCTATTCCCCTACTGTTTCCACTCGTTATGGAAGGAAAGGATGTTGCAATAGCAACCGAGGGGAAAATTGAACTTGATGCGGAAATACTGATTGTGGTTAAAAAAGAAAAAAGGAATTGGTAAGACGTCAATTCCAGTTTATTTCCACGAGCGATCGCTTACTCCCATGAGCTGATCGCTCTTTTTTTGTTATAATTTGCATAATCTTATTAGAACCATATCAACTAGCACATGGGAGAGGTGATAAAAATGGACGTAAAAGAAGAAATGAGGATACGCTCGAAAATAAAGAGGGGGATAAGACAAGGAACGATTTCAGAAAAAGCCGACCAAGTCCCAATAGCTGACTCAAGAACACCGCCTGTTGATAACGACGTAAAAACTCATCGTTTACCAAACTGGCTGAGAAGTTTATTGGATGATCTTGGCCGCCCCTGAAACAGTGTCGTATAGCGGTTGGCAGATAAGTACCTTCCCCAGGTATTTTGCCAACCGTTCCTCTTTTTTTGGTGCCGTGAGTGGGAGTCGAACCCACACGGGCTTTTTAGCCCAGTGGTTTTTGAGACCACCGCGTATACCATTCCGCCACCACGGCCTATTTACAACTTGGATTTTATCATAATTTAAAAATCGATTTGTTATAATACCCTCAAATCAAATACTTTATTTGGAGGGAGAGCCGTGAAGATCGTAGAACGTTTACAATCACTAGGTGCGAATGTGGGTATTGTGGCTTTTGTAACTTATCATGACAGCACAAACGGTTTTATCTATTTCAACATTGATGGTTCACAGCGATGCTGTGACGATTCAAAAATTAAGCCGGTTAAAAAAGTGTTGAAAAAAGGCACCATGATCAAGGTTACTTTCCAAAACGACAGCATTGCCGAGATACGTCAACTATAACTTTTTGGAGGTGAGGACATGGCAACGAGAACAAGAGAGCTAGAACGGGGGGTGTCTGTTGTAGACGCCTTCGTAAGACACCATGACCGGAAAGAGAAAACGCTAACATATTGTTACATTGACTCCGGAAAGGAAGAAACAAAAGACGATTACCTTATCACTCCCTATCGTTTTTTGAAAGGAAAGACTAGGATCCGCATTCACTCTCATCAAGGAGCCGTAAGAAGGATCGAACCGGTCTGAGGCCCATTCTTCGCACACAAAAACCCTGGGTATTTCCCACACCACTCAGGGTTTTCTTTTTTTAAAAAATACTGTAATCTTTGAAAACCAACTAATGCACAAAGGGAGAGAACAATGAGTGACGAGCCTGAGAATTACGGTCCTGCTTTACCAGATTCTAATAGCGTGCTAGAGGAGGGAGATACCATCAGAATAGTTGAGAGGCGTGAAAAAGGAATGGATCATGGATTTTGGTACAAGTGGGTGCCCGCCGGAGATGAAAAGCTAGGTTTTAGCAACCAGATCCCCGAAAACGCCCACGAATGTGTAAAACCCGGAAGTTTGGTCAAAGTCACAAAAGTAAGAAATGGGCTGCCTGCAGATCTTGAGGTCATCGAACGATCCGCCTAGCATCATTAGGCCAAAACCCTGAGAAAATAAACCTCTCAGGGTCTTTTTTTATGCTAATATTATTCCTCGCGCGGCAGCTCTTCCCTGGATACTTCGAAGAATTTGGTCCTGTCGGCTCTAAAGAACATATCGATCTCACCGGTGGGTCCATTCCTATGTTTGGCAATGATCAATCTGGAATTTTCTCTGTCTTCCTCATCAGGTCTGTACAAAAATATCACCACGTCCGCGTCCTGCTCAATTGATCCGGAATCACGCAGATCTGACAACTGCGGCCTCTTCTCCCCTCCCCGCTGCTCTACCGCACGGGAAAGCTGGGAAACGGCCAGCACCGGCACACGCAGCTCCCTGGCCAGATTCTTCAGAGATTGAGAAATATCCGACACTTCTTGCACTCTGCTTTCCTGTCTGCGTCCCTTGACCAGCTGTAAATAATCCACCACAATCAAACCGATCTCCATTTCCAGCATCAATCTTCTGGCCTTGGTTCTCATTTCCAACACGCTTTGCCCCGGAGTGTCGTCAATAAAAATAGGCGCTTCAGCCAATTCTCCTGCGGCAATTCCATATTTTTCAAAATCAGCCGGCTCCAGATTTCCCGTAGTTATGCGCCAGTTGTCAATATCACCTTGCACCGAAATCATTCTATCCACTATAGACTCCCTACCCATTTCCAAAGAGAACAAGGCCACGCCTATTCCGTGGTTGACGGCTGCGTTCTGGGCAATATTTATGGCCAGAGATGATTTTCCTACTGAAGGCCTGGCCGCCAGAACTATCATGTTCTCTTTTTGCAATCCCGAAAGCATCCTATCCAACGTCTGCAAACCGGTGGGAATACCTCTCAGAGCGCCTCTGGTCTTGCTTAACTCGTCTAACCTTTCAAAAGTAACTTCCAAAGTGTCTTTTATAGGCACGAAATCCTGCCTCACTTTGTCCTGGGATATAGAGTATATTTTTTGTTCAGCCTCGTCTAATAGCTTGTCAACATCAGGCTCGTCGAAAGTTGACTCCCCTATTTCAGAGGCTGCCGAAAGCAGTGCCCGTCTGGCAGCATCATCCCTAATAATTTGCGCGTAATGTTCAATATTGGCGGCAGTGGGTACACTGTTTACCAGCTCCGTCAGGTAGGCCACCCCTCCGGCGGCAGTTAGTTTCTTTATTTTACGCAGCTCATCAGGCACGGTCACTAGATCGGCCGGATCCCTTTTCTCGTACAAGTTCACTATGGCCTGATAAATAGCTTCATGGCTGTTCTTATAAAAATGGTCGGCCCGCAAGAATTCGACCACCTTAACAATGGCATCCTTGTCGATCAATAGCGCGCCCAGCACAGATTTCTCCGCTTCTATATCATGGGGAGGTATATGAGTTTTGCTTGACCTGCTGCTAGTATCTGCCATAAATTTTAAAAACTATCTTTTAATGCTGGGGGCTTAATAAATGTACTTCGCTTTCTTCCGGTATGTCGGCTCTACTTCTTAAAACAAGTTTATCCGATTTTTTTACTCCGTTGTCTTCCATGCCGATCTCGTCCAAGAAAACATTAACTCCCTCAAGTTTCTTTTGCAAGTCTGCGTTTAGATCATCTGTTTTATAGTGCATGGGGATGATGATAGAGGGCTCAACCGAAGAGATCACCTTTAGGGCCGTTTTGGCATCAATAGTATAAGTTCCTCCTACCGGGATCATGAGTACATCAATATCAGATATCCTTTCCAGCGTCTCCGTGCTCAGGTCATGACCCAGATCTCCCAAATGGAGCAAGCTGAATCCGTCCAGGTCTATCTGGTAAATAGTGTTGTCACCGCGTTCCTTGCCTTTTTGTTCGTCATGATAGGTTTTTACGCCATAGATAAAAGTGTCGGACATTTCATATTCTCCGGGAGTGTCCACCAATAATTTATAATCGGACACGCCCTCAATGTGCGCGTGGTCAGGATGCTCATGGGAAAGCAGAACAATATCGGCCGAAAGTTTGGGCAGCTTGTAACCAACCACTTTGGGATCATAGGGATCTATGACCAAAGTGGTATCTCTACCCTTGATCTTAAAACATGAATGTCCAATGTAGCTAATTTCCATGTGACTATATTAGCAAAGTTAAATCAATAAAGGTAGGGCCGTTTTTTGTTGTAACTTGGTGCGAATGTTGTATTATTTACTTATCATGACAAAGAAAGCTGCCCATTCTTTATCAGCATATTTTTATGGCATTATTCTTGCCTACATCATATGGGCAGGCGCCGGTCCGGTCATCAGGCTAACCCTGCAGTCAGTTCCGCCTTTTACTTTCTTGTTTCTACGACTGATGATCGTGTGCCTTCTCATACTCCCTTACACCATTTACCAGCTCAAGCAGACCTCCATTGCTAAGGCTGACTACCTCAAGATATTACTGCTGGGGATATTCGGACAAACCAGTCTGATCTTTATCTTTCTGGGTTTTAAGTACACCACCGCTCTTGAGGGCACGCTTATAGGCATGCTGGGCCCTATTTTATCCGTGGCCGCCGGGCACTACTATTACCATGAAAAGATCGATTGGCACATAAAATTAGGTCTGCTAATAGCCGCCTTAGGCACTATGTTCGTGGCTTTTGAACCATACCTCACCAGTCGTACCATTTCCCACGAGGTTGAGCTGCGCATGCTGGGTAATTTCTTTGTCGTTTTATATAGTTTGTCGTTCCTACTCTATATAATTTGGTCAAAAATTACTTTAGGCATCAACACCAATAACACAAAACGGACATTAAAATTCATTCATATCAAACCCATGAGGGGTCACTACCCTCCCCTGCTTCTTATGTCGCTGTCTTTTTATGTCGGCTTTATGAGCTTTATTCCTTTGTCTTTTCTGGAAATGATGGGCTACTTTGGACCGGTACATTTTAGTCTTTACCACCTCTCAGCCGGACCGATAGCCGGCATTTTGTACATGTCAGTCCTCTCCTCCATTGCCGCTTATTATTTGTTCGAGTGGGGACTTACCAAGGTTGAGGTCAAAGACACAGCTATATTCAGCTATATGCAGCCTGTGTTCGCTTTACCCTTTGCTTATATACTTTTAGGTGAGATCCCCAATAACATCATGGTCCTGGGAGCCGCCGTCATTGCTATGGGTGTTTTAATTGCCGAAGATAATAAAAGTTGATATACTCTGTCCTGTTATGAAACAAGATATTCATCCACAAATGCATAAAGACGTGGTCGTGACCTGCGCCTGCGGTAATTCCTTTACCACCATGTCCACCAGCGAAAAGCTGTCGGTGGAGATATGCAGCATGTGCCACCCTTTCTACACCGGACAGCAGAAATTTGTGGATACAGAGGGCCGAATAGATAAATTCGTCAAAAAACAAAAAGAATCCCAGGCTAAAAAACTAAAAGCTGATGAGGTCAAAAAAACCAGAGCCAAAAAGAAAAGCTCCAAAGCTGCACCTCAAGCCGCTCCTACTCTCAAAGAAATGCTGGAAGAAGCCAGAAAAAAAACATCATAGATCAAATATCATATGGACCAGGTAAAAGAAAATATACAACAAGAGGTCTCCCGGGTGGGCAGATTGATCGAAGAGAACAAGCAGCTGCTACTATCCCCCGATGCAGAAATGAAACAGATGGCCAGAGAAGAAATTAAGAACCTGGAAAAACAGCTGTCTGACCTGGAAAGGTCCCTCCAAGCCCTAGAGGGCAATTATGATAGTGGCGGCGAGGAAACAGATACGGAAGAACTATCCATAGATCCCAACTCTATCATTCTGGAGATCAGGGCCGGCACCGGAGGGGATGAGGCCGGCATCTTTGCCAACGATCTCTACAGAATGTACCTCAGATATTCAGAAACCAAGGGTTTTAAGGTAGAAGAATATCTTAGATCTGAGAACTTGTCAGGTGGTGTAAAAACCGTGGTGACTAGTATAAAAGGCAAGAATGTTTACCAGTTGTTAAAGAACGAATCCGGAGTACATAGAGTACAAAGAGTGCCAGTGACGGAGGCCAGCGGCAGGATCCACACTTCTACGGCCACGGTAGCTATTTTGCCCGAAGTGAAAAAGATAGACTTTGAGATCAAGCCTGAAGAGCTGAAATGGGATTTTTTCCGCAGTGGGGGCAGCGGCGGACAAAACGTCAACAAAGTCTCCACAGCGGTCAGGCTGACACATATTCCCACGGGTATTGTGGTGGAGTGCCAGGAGGAAAGAACTCAAGGCAGAAACAGGGAAAAGGCTATGCAAATGCTAAATTCACGACTCTATACGGAGATGAAAAATCAGCAAGTGGGCAGTCTGTCAGAACTTAGATCTTCACAGGTAGGCAGTGGTGAGAGGGCGGAAAAGATACGCACCTACAATTTTCCCCAGGACAGGCTTACCGATCATAGGATCAATAAAACATGGCACAACTTAAATAACATCATGAACGGGGATATTGAAAAAATTCTGGAAACCGTGAGTGTAGGCTAGATCTCTTTAGCTAACTCCAAGGCTTTATTCAACTGAACATCATTGGCATTGTTAATATCTTCTTCCGAAAACTCAACCGTTATATCCGGTTCTATGCCCTCATTGTGCACCCAAACCTTTTTAGGCGTTAACCATTTATTGGTAGTGAGATGTATGCCGGATCCATCCTCAAAATCCTTAGCATCCTGGATCGTTCCTTTACCAAAAGTTTTTTTACCGATAAGCACGGCATTTACATTGTCTTTCAGAGCGGCGGCCAAGATCTCAGAGGCTGAGGCACTGCCTTCGTCCACCAGCACGAATATGCCGGGGATGTCTTGGAAAGCTCCTTTGGTCCTTGGCGCCGGATAATCCACTTCCTCACCGGTAGCGGACTCCTGAATGAGGACGGTCTTATTGCTGAAAAATTCTCCTGCCAGATGAACGGCGCTCAGCAGATAACCTCCGGGATTTCCCCTCAGGTCAAGTACAATGGCATCCAACTGGTCCATTTGTTGCGTAATTTCATCGACGACTCTATCCCATTCCTCATTGGTGTCCTGACCAAAGCGGCTCACTCTGATATAAGCGGTACCGTCACCTTTATCTTCCCAGGTCACACTGTCTATTTTTATTACATCCCGTTTGATCTTAATTTCTTTAGGCTCTTCATTATCCCGACCGATCATTAAGGTACTCGTGGTTCCGGCATCACCTCTTATTTTCACTACTGCCTCCGCCACTGATATTCCAGCCGTACTCTCCCCTTCTATGGCCAAGATCCTATCTCCGGCGCGCACACCGGCAGCTTTGGCCGGAGACCCATCCAACGGGGCCACCACTATTAGTTGTCCATCTTTTAGCCCCAACTCTGCGCCTATACCTTGGTACTGGTTATTTAAACTCTCGTTAACGGCTTCGTTAACGTCAGGGGGCAAAAAGGCGGTATAAGGGTCGTCTAGGGAGGCCACCATACCTTTAATAGCACCGTAAAGCATCTTTTGCCCATCCACTGGTCTTTCCAGATACTCTTTCTGCACCAAATCCCAAACTCGCCAAAAAAGCGCAAAATCCACTTCCTGGTCTCCGGGGTTCTTATTAATGACTTTGATCTCGGGAGGATTTCTTTTGACCTCTACCTCATAGCCGCGTTTACCGTAGTAATAACCGCCATAAAAAAAGCTGATGGCAATAAGTACAAATATGAGCAATCTTTGAAATTTAGTTTTTGCTTTCATATCAGGTTATTCGATAATTAATAGATTAGGGGGTTTAACCTGTATTTCCTGGTTGTTTTCATGCAACTTTACCAATATACCCGATTTGGTGACTCTGTCAACCGTACCCATTTGACCAAAATTAGCAGAGTTGAGGACCTGTACTTCCATGCCTTTCCTCACATATTTGATGATCTTACCCGGTAATCTGTTCTCTTCAAAACCTTCTCCTAAAGGCACCGGAACTTGCAGCACATTCTTTTTAGTGTATAAGAATACGTATCGGCTGGATATTTCGTTGATAAAGTTGTAGATGTTATCAGGCGTATTAATGTCTCCGAAACCCACAAAAAGACCCACGGAAATTCCCTGCTCCATAGCAAAATCGTAGGCTTCCTTGCTGGCACTGCCGGCCAGTAGAGCTGTTAATTTGAGCTCTTTAGCACTTTTAACTATTTCCAAAGTAATGTTGTTGCCCACATACACTATCTTGCCTTCGGCGGATTTAATGTAGTTGTTAAAATACTGCATGGTGAGGAACTCCGAAGGATTAGGAAAAACTATCATCTCACCTGATTCTTCCAAGCCTCCGGCCATGGGTAGATGAACATCCACCGTCTGTGTCTTTACAAGTACGGATCTGTTCTGCGAAATATCCTTCACTACGCCCCATACCCCGGGGAGAAGCCAATAATCTCTTTCTTCGGATTTAAAAATGTATCCCGCGTCCGTCTTTTCCAAAAAACCACCAAAAGGGGCGTAGAATTTGTCTCTGCCCACACTGCCAACCAAAGTTTCGTTGGCGTAATAGTTACTCCCCTCCTCGTTGCGCTCTGATACCTTAAACTTTTCGCCCAGTTCTACAATTTCGTAAATAACCTTGCAGGTACCTATCTTATCCGAAGGCTCAACCGCGTCTTCCACAGAAACAGTTATCGATCCTTCATTAGGCAGGGCGCGTTCTACCAACACATTTTCTTTAAAGATCAATTTTTTCACGACCGGTACGTACATTTTAAAGCTTGGCCATCACCTCGTTGATGTTCTTCAAATTGCTATTAATGTCCATTTGCAACATGCTGTAATCGTATGTGGCAATATCATGTTTTGCTCTGGTATCGATTACTACCCCAAGTTTTCCGCCCTGCACAGTTTTCTCTATGCTACCTAATTCCTGGCTCTTTATCACCAGCCTGGCACTGGCGTTTTTATCCAAGGGTATAAAAAATATTCTCCCGGGCTTTATGTCCATGAGTTGAGAGGTTCCTAATTCCGTGGAAATCAGGCAGGAGGTCTCACCGGGACTATTTATGAGAGTGCCCAAGCTGTCGGGCTCGTAGTCATCATAATACTTGCTGAGATCATGATTGAACTTCTTCAAATGTATGAGATGAAGCATGAGGTTGGAATCCTCCACTTTCAAATTATAAATGCCGGGGTTGACTACCAGGCTTATAAAATACAAAAAAGCAATGTTCTCAAATTCACGATCGATATATTTTTTGTTTATGATATCGCCAAAGAACAGTATGGGTTTGCTGTTAAGTATCAGTTCTTTGGTGTTCTTTCTATTGCTGTTTAACATGCCCCAGATGCTGGAGAGGAGAAGGTTATAATCCGAGGGTCTGGTGGGCACGGCGTTGGTATAGATGGCCAGGTTGAGTAAGTAATTTGTCTCCATAGTGCCCAGTTTCATTTTATTCTGATCAAAATAAGATAGATAATTCTTCTGGGTAAACACGGTGCCGTTGGAAATGCAAACTACTTCGTAATCGTCAGCTTCCGCGATCAGCTGGTCTACCGTCAGCGAGCTGGCATATTGGTACCCTATAGTTGGGACGCTGGGAAAACCTGTAGCAATTATAGAAAGCCCTGTTTTAGAAACCCGCAGTTTGGAGATCAAATAATTGACCACGTCCGCGTAAAACGCTTGTTCGGAACAAAAGTGCGCGTAGAGGTTCTTGGAATAACCGTAACCGAAAAAATGGCTTGAGACGTTTCCCTGATCGTCAAGATAGACAGCGCTCACATTGGACGAGCCATAACTAATGGACAGTACGGACATACAAATATATTAACATATCAGAGATGATTAAAAAGCTTAAATTATGTGCTTATCCGTGAAGGGGATGAGCCCCATGTACCTGGCTTTTTTGATCTCTTTGGCAAGTTTTCTTTGGTTCTTTTCGGTCAATCCGGAATAACCATGGTGCATGATCTTCTGCCTGTCGGTCAAAAACCTCTTCAGCACTAGAATATCCTTGTAATCAGGCTCTTTTCCGGTTTCCGTAAAGTAGCAGGTCTTTTTCTTGGCACTTTTCTTGTTGATCTTTCTTACCATAGTTATTTATAAAAATTGCTATTTTTTACCTTTTTTCTCTTTTTCCTCTTCTTCTTCGGTTTCTTCCTCATCGTCTACACCGAAGTCCTCTGAGAGTACTTTATCCAGATCTATATCCTCAACGTCGTCTTCTGCTTCTGTAGCCGGCTCTTCATAGTCTGTTGCTTCCTCAGCATATTCTCCGGCTTCTTTTTTGCTGGTCAGAACGATCATCTCGTCAATGACAACCTCGGTTTTATAGCGCTTGTTGCCGTCATTATCGACCCAATCTCTGGTCTGCAGTCTGCCTTCAACATAAGTTTTTGCCCCCTTGGACAAAAGTTGATCGCAAAGCTCGCCTAACTTGTTCCAAGCCACTATATTATGGAAATCGGCAGCTTCCTTTTTTACTCCGTCTACGGTCCATTCTCTATTGGTGGCTAAACCAAAACTTGCTACTGGGGTTCCCTGAGGGGTGTATCTTAATTCAGGATCCCTGGTCAGATTTCCTATAAGGATAACCTTATTTACACTTCTTGCTGACATAAGTCCTCCATTCAGCTTTTGGCTGAAACTAAATACCTAACCAAATTATTCATAAGGTTTAATTTTGTTTTTAATTTTTCCAGCTTATCTTTGGCTAATTCAAAGTTTATGACCTCATAAATTCCGTCCGATTCGTGACGAATTTTATATGCCAACCTTCTCTTTCCCCAAAAATCAGCTTCTATGACCTTGCCATCTAAAGATGCTATTAGTTCTTTAACTTCTTTGGAAAGTTTCTTGGCGTCTTCTTCACCAGCACTCCCTAGGGCTAAAGTCATCATTTCGTATTTGTTCATATCACAATTGTTTAAATTATTATATCTACCGTCTCGTGTGGAGTCCACCATGTGAACTCTAGCTTAACCAGAGACTGAAACATAAGGGATAGTACAATAATAAAAGGCAAAATGCAATAAACTAGACGTTAAATCTGAATAAAACCACATCCCCCTCCCGCATGACATACTCCTTACCCTCCATCCTCACAAAACCTTTCTCTTTGGCTATTTTCCAACTCCCCGCCTCTTCCAGCTTCCCAAGATCTATGACCTCGCTGCTTATGTACCCGCGCTCAAAATCAGTATGGATAACACCGGCGGCTTGGGGCGCTTTCATGCCTTTTTTAATGGTCCAAGCCCTGACCTCTTTTGGTCCATATGTAAAAAATGATTGTAATCCTAGTATTTCGTAGCTTTTTCGAATAACTCTATCCAAGCCGGCCTCCTCTACTCCCAGTTGAGCTAAATAATCTTTTCTTTCTTCTTCATTAAAAGAGGCTAGATCTGACTCCAGCTTGGCACATATATAAATGTATTGCGGATCCGAGTTCTCTTTTAGTTTTGCCTCGCCCACGTTCATGACTAACAGCATAGGCTTTTGTGTCAACAGAGACAGCGTTCTCACATACTCTTTTTGCTCATCGGACATTGTCATGGATCTTACAGGTATCCCCTTCTCCAAATTTTCCTTGACCGTAGTTAAAAATTGCTTATCTTGGGCGAACTTCTTGGAAGCCATCCTATTGTCGATGGTCTGCAGGTCTGCCAGCATCAACTCCGTATTAATAAGCTCAATGTCTTTCTGCGGAGAAACAGACCCCGCCCTATCCACGTTCACATCTTCGAAACCCCGCAGTACGTGCAAAATGGCGTCAACCTCCCTGATGTGGGATAAGAATTTATTGCCCAAGCCCTCTCCCCTATGCGCTCCCTCCACCAATCCAGCGATGTCAATGAATTTTATGGTGGCGTGTGTGACTTTTTCCGGACATGCTCCTTCCTTATTAGCAAACTCCTTCTTGGCCACCACCACAAGCCTTTGCAGCCTCTCATCAGGCACCTCTACAATACCCACATTTGGTTCGATGGTAGCAAAGGGATAACTGGCCGCCAGCGCCGCCTGACGCTTTAATAATGAATTAAATAACGTAGACTTGCCCACGTTGGGTAAACCCACGATCCCTATTGATAGAACAGACTTCGACATATGATTCCTCTCTGACTGGCAGATAGCCATAAACTTGTAACTCTTCTTGATTGGCTACTACCTTGTCTAGAACATTTCGTAGTATCTCCTGTTTTGTCTTAAAACTCAAGGTAGTAAGTACCTTTTGTGCTTGCTTACAAAAAGCATCTATTTGCTGCGGTTCTGGAACATTTACAGTGTTATCTTTTATTCTTTGTGCCTTTTCTCTTATTTGTTTTTGGAGGGCGGTTCTGTTGTTATTTATTTCTTCGGACCGTTCCTTTAATTGTGTCTCATTGATTACACCTGCACCAAAGGCTTTAACATAGCGATCTTCTTCCTTCTTTATTTTATCTAGTTCGTCTTTCAAGATTCCCACCGAGTCCTGAGTGTCGTTTGTCTTGTCATACTTTGACTCTAGCCACTTTTCAGCATACCCCTTAATTAAATCGGAATTACTCATAAACTGGGCGGTTCTTTGCCATACAAGCTTGTCTGTAACTTCTGCACTGATATTCTTTTCGTGGCAAGTTTGGGGTAAAGGGTGATTGTATATTCTATCTGTGCATCTGTAGTACAGATGTTTTCCCTTTTGGGCAGCATCCCCTGTTCTAGGTTTGCCACAAGTACAACGAATCATTCCATTCAATAAATATGCATACTTTTTATTTCGATGGCTAAATTTCTTATTTTTTGCTAATTGGGCCCCCACCTTATTAAAAAGGTCATCAGAAACTATTCTAGGCACTGGTATCGCAATCCATTCCTCCTCCGGTCTCATTACCCTACTAGTTTTTTTGATCTTTTTATATTTAGTATCTTTAATTGGGTTCTTTGGAACGATTGATTCGCTCTTATTGTAATGGCTTTTACCAATGTAAGTTTCGTTACGAAGCATTCTGGTTAGTGTGCTACTGTTCCATACACCTCGTTTACTTCGTCTTGGTATAACACCTAATTCCATAAGACCCTTTGCCACTCCCCGAATCGTTTTCCCTTCATACGCAATACCTTCAAATATCATCTTTACGGTTTCGGCTTCCGCAGGATTTACCTCATAATATCCATTTTTATCACCCTGCTTGGGAATGTAGGTATATCCATAAGGAGCCATCGTGCCAACCACATATCCACTTCTAGCTTTGTGTAATTTACCCCGCCTCATACGCTCTGCAATCTTTAATCTTTCGTACTCCGCAAATAAACCTTTGACACCTTGCAATATCTTTTCCTCACCATTTTCGGGTCTAGAGGAAGTACAAAATAGTACCTTTAACCCTTTCTCCTCAAGTTCATCCATCACAAATTCTTGGTACGAGTACCTACGGCCTATCCTGTCCTGATCGTAGGCTATAATACCTTCCCAAATGTTTTTATCGGCATCATCCCTTAACCTATCTAGCGCAGGTCTGGCTAAAATGTCCCCTGACCAGCCGTCATCAAGGTATTCTTGAACAATAATGTGACCCTCTGAATCAGCTTTGCGCTTTATTTCCTCAATCTGGGAATCAATAGTTCCCTCGTTTTCCTGGCGTTGTGTTGAAACTCTGGCGTATAGGGCAAGTAGCATTATTGTTTTTCCTCCTTTGTTCCTTCCCTGTCTTTTAGGAATTTTTCAAAGTCTTTCTTTTTCACTCTGTAGCTTTTACCAATATACATAGCAGGCAGTTTCTTGCCTTTAATCCAACGCCTAACAGTAACTATGTTTACTTTCAGGAGTTCTGCTATTTCTTCTGTAGTTAAATATTCGTTCATAAATTAAATATAGACTAAATTACAATACATTACAATAGATTACATTTTGTATTTGTATCCGCTCTCCCTCTCTGCCATTTCTACCAATGACCTAAATTGCTCTTCTACGAACCTTTCATCAGGTGCAGGATCCGTAATAATCTGGTACTTGTCTTCATTTTTTATCTTAGGTCTATCTTCCATTGAAAAGAAATTCAATATGTCTTTAATATGCTCTAATAAACTACCCATGACTTCTTTTGGTCTTTTAATGGACTCTTTGGCTTTGTCAGCAATAAATGTATCCAGCTCTATTTTGTCATCAAAAACCTCTCTCTGAGCCTTTTTAAGCACTTCCCAGATGTTTACAGCTTGTTGTGTGCTCTCATTCGTCCACTTTGTTAGTGTTTGTAACATCGGACCAAACACCTCATCAAAAGAAATTACTTTGCCCTTCATATCAAAAGATAAGTCTTTTTGGATACTTTCAATCATGTCTTTCCTACGGTCCTCCGCCCAACAAGCACCCTTATACTTTGTGGATAGATTTGCTGCCATGCCCTGTGCTATGGCTACTTCACCCTCATAAAATTCAACCAACTTACCTTTATCATCAATCATTTCGTTGTAACCAGTGTCTAGCTTTTTGTCATAGCTATACCAACTGTCACCAGATATCCCTCTTGAACCAATGTATTCATCCCCGTTGTGATACCACCCTGCCTTCTCGCTAACTTTGATCTCTTTAAGTAACCCCTTTTTAATATCAGCTTCTAAAACCTTAATAGCTTTATCAATGTGTTCATCAAAAGCATCCTCCAATTTTTGGTTGTCTGAAAAGACATCATCTACCCATAAATGTACATTTTCAGGAACAAGTTTTTCTTTTTTTAGGATCTGAAATGCTTCGTATTGAGCTACACATTCTATGGGTAACTGCTCCGCTAGCATTTTCTCCCTACATTTCAAATATAATTCGTCAAATTGCTCTTGTGTAAGGTATCTGGGAAGCATATTCATAAACCTAGATAACATATACTTGAAGCCGTTGTCATACATAACCTGCTTTATAGCTTCGAACTTCCATGCATAAATCTCCAAATTCATAACGTTTGTTTGTAAATCTAATGAGTAAAAACCACAGTTACGCCACATATCATGGTAGAAAATGTATTCCTGTCTTCTATGAGTGTCGCTGTATGTAATGGTAGAACTAATGGTCTTAACCTCGTCACTGTAGTCTTTCTTTTCTTTCTCCCCACGAATATGATAATCAATAACCAACAGCGCAGCTTCCTTGCCTGATAGTGTTTTTGCCAGAGAGGATAACTTTGATGGAGTTAGGTCCTTAGCCATTACTTTTGCCTCCTTTCCAAAATCAACCGGTCAATGGTTTCAAGTTTGTCTGATATAGAGGTCATTTCATATGCCTTTAACAAGTGGCTGCAGAGAAAACCTATTGTATTTGCAGGATTACTAACCGGCAATTCCCCTGAACGTACCAAGTTTATAGTTTCCTCCAAGATGGATATAACATCATCGGGAGTGCGTATCGGTACAACCGGGAGATTTAACTTAACTTTCTTAAGAGCTTTCCCACCTTTGAGAACTGCTTTTCGCTTTTCATCTTTATTCTTTGGGTCATGTGAAAAACAATAATCACTTCCCTTAAGTGCAAAGGAATTACATTGTTCTTTAGTTTCTTCATTTGTGTATTTGCATTGTTTTTGCATAAATTTCCAAGCTTTGCTTAGGGGGTATCCCCCAACTTATTACTTTGTTCCGATGTACCGCTGTCATTTGAACCTGTCTTGTATATGTCTACGCTATTAAATAAATCAATGGCATCATCAAGTGTATTCAACGTCTGTTCTGCTTCCGTCGGGACATCGGTACTACTATCTTCATCTTCCACAACGATAGATTCTTCCTCTAGCTGAGCTATGTCTACAGTCTCACCCGTAATAGGATTGTATGGCTGCATATCCCCCAACCATTTAGGCTCAATCTCGTAGAGTTCTTTAACACTTGGGAGTATTTGTTGTGAAGGTATTTTTTTATCTACTATTGTGTATATTGCAGCCTTGCTTCCAGAATGGTCTTCCATCTTTTTGAAATAACCTTTTTTGAACGCCGGCTTGAACCACTTATGTGCAGTATCATAATCCCACCCAACCTCATCTGCTAAGGTTCTAATGTTAAATCCGCCTGTAGTAGCCTCTGGGATACCTTTGGCTGCAGCTATTAGGCTTTCACTCTTGGGAGATAAAGAATAAATAGTTTTCTGCAAAGTTTCTTCCAACAGAACTTTCGCAATATAAAAATCAGCAAGATTGGCCTCAATATAAACTGTTTCACCCACCTCAATCTTGTTTCGCTGTTCCTGGTGAATAAGAGCTATAACGGAAATAATTGCCAGCAGCTTACCGTAGTCGCGCCTTACCCTTACAGGTTTCTTAGGAAAACGCTCCCTAATCTCCTCTACAAAGGGTATTAGCACTGGTAGCGGCTCCACTACCCTCTGCACATTAACCCATTTTGCTAAAAAGTCATTGTTGATAGCGAGGACTCCCCTATATTTTGCATCAGTCATTTCGAATGTTCTTGAAGTCTGGTCTGAAGTTTCGTCAGGGTATACAGACATATTTCTAGTTTCGTTTTCCTGGTGGATGCTGGCATCAGTTGTGGTTGTTATAAATCCAACAGGTCCGTTTACTTCCTTTTCTTTTGTTATGAATTGCCCTGATTCGGGGTCTTTGACTGTAACTTGTATCTTGAGTTTTTTCTCTGATTGTAGCGACCGGATACTGTAGTCAGCTTTTTCCCCACCATGTTTTTCAAAAATAATGATTATTTTATGGGCAAAATGGTCTTCTGGAGCATAGTAAAATGATTGAGCAGTAGCATCTGTAATATCTATGTAGGAATCTTTAGGAAATAGCTTTAATACTTGCTGAACAACATAGCTCTTACCAACACTACTCTCTCCTTTAACAACAATGGATAGCGGGTCATCCGTCTTTCCTGAACTTAATATCAAATAGTGTATTAAAGCAGTCTTTTCCTCACCAGCTACACCTAATTTTTTGATTGCTTTTAGAATTTTATATACTAACTTTGGGTTCCTTAACAATTCTTTTGCACCAGTCATCTCCTCATCAGATAACTCTACTTTTTCAGCTTGTTTTTGGTCATCAATTATCTCCTTATTCACCTGTTCCATTACTTCAGTAAGCTGAACTAATTCGTTACCCAATACAATCTTCTGTTCTTTATTCAAGCTCTTTGCAGAATTGATAAAAGTTGTCCTGGCCTTAGCAGAATTAAGCGAAAATACATCTCGGTTAACTAACTTTGTACCCAAATATAGACTAAGGTCCGTTTTACCTCTGACAGGTTTAATTATGTAAATGTAAGTCTCACTGGTGATTTTAACTTTAGTTAGATCAGAAAAATCTATCTTAAATCCTTGTACATTTCGAGCTGTCTCCTCAACTACATAGGGTTCTGATGCACTGATTAGCTTCTGGAAGTCTTCCTTACTTTTCTTTAGACTACAAAAAAAGTCTGTTATATCAATCTTTTCCCCGTTATCACCTTTTGGAAGCTTAACAATATAAGCCCTCTCTTTTAGATATCTAGCAGCGTTAAGAGCGCCTTCTCTACCCGCCTCGTCTGAGTCATAGCAGATATAAACCTTTTCGATATTTTTGAACTCATCTACCCACTCAGGCTTAAAAGTATTGGCTCCAGCAGTACCTGTAACTCCAGGAAACCCGTATTGGCAGGCAATCATGCAGTCAAATTCACCCTCACATAAAATAACAAAGTCTTTTGGCTCTTGAAGAGCTTTTATATTAAAAATGGCAGCCTTCCCACCCGTCTCATTCCACATTTTAGGCCCTGTAGAGCGCACAGGGTCCCTCCTGTGGCGTATGTTGACTAGATTACCTTCCTTATCAAATACTGGAAATACTATGCTTTTACCGTCCCAACCAACCTTAAAGTCCTCTAATGTTTCGGCGTTTAATCCTCTTTCATCGCTTTTAAGATACTCAAAAATCCTGTCAATCAGGTTCAGGTGATATTCTTCTACATCTTCCATTGTTTTTTGTAGTTTAGGAGCATCGGTTACAATTTCTGCAGTATGTTGAACGTTTGATATAGCTTCCAAAGACACCCTCTCTGTTTCACCAAGGTGTTCCAACAAGTTATACCAACTGCCTCTAGCTCCACACCTATGACAAAGCCAACAACCATTCTCGTTACTAACGTAGAGATGGGTCTTTTTATCGTCACAAAAAAGGCATTGAATCATTACCTCAGCTTTGTCTCCGCTGAGCTTGTAGGGTATACTTATAGTGCTTAGATACGCTTCTGCGTTTTGATATTTTTTCATATTAATACTGGAGGGAAGCGGCGCCACACTCCCCTCCCCTTACTAACTCTTGGCTGGTAAAACCTTACTTATATCCTGCCAACCTTCAGATCCTGCCTTATCCTCAATTAGGATCTGGCATTCTGTGCCGATTAAGTCTTCCAGCACAATCTGTTCACCTTTTTCAGGCTCTGAACCTCTTAGCCCGGTGACTACCTTCCATAGCTTTGAGGTTGTCTCTGTGGTTTTCCCTTTGGTTAATTTTTTACTTGCTACAAGGGACCTGAGAGTTCCTTTACACTCTCCTGAGGTAATCTCAAACTCCATACGGATGTAATCACCATATTGAGGATTCTCCCGCTCTTCCCAACTAACTAGCTTGGCTTTATACATGCCAACTTCGATAGGCTCAGGAACAGCAGCTTCTTGGGCAATAAGTATGCCCTGGTTCTGGTTTGTCATAGGTCTTTAACACCTCCTTCAACAGACAATTTATTACTACTTAACATTGATAAATTTCCAATTTCAGATGATTTTGAAACCTTTATGGTTTCCTCAAACAGTAGTCGGAATGCTTCTTCTAGCTTTTGTTCCAGTGAGTCGGTTTTTACTTGATGGAATGTAACCTTAAGACTTTTCGTCATGGCCTCCCTTGGTACAACTTGTCTTTAAGCATTTTCACTGCCATCACAAACTCCCTAACATCTACTAAGATCTCCTCATCCTGCCTTTCAGCAAAGTTGAATTTATCAATCAGCTCGTCCATAGAGTTGTTTCCCTCAAATATGAAGTCTGCTCGTTTGGTGGAGTTATATTCTATGGAAACAAGGGAATAGCCTTTGCAATAAAGGAATGCCGCTAAGTAAAAACTCCTTAATGATTTTCGTTTTATGTTATTTTTCATAGTCAAATATACTTTTGGCGTTTACTAGGGCATAGTCACCTTCTAAAATTTGGTCCACTTCCGAGAATGGTAAGCACATGCTGTTAAGAACTCTTTTCTGCCTAGTAGTACTCCTAAACAAGTCTCGGATACGATTCTTCATGATTGTTATTGCAAATGTACGCTCCTTTGCGCCGTTATCACCTCTATAATCCGGGAGTTTCCGCCACAAAATAATCTCCAGTTCCTGCATAACATCCTCCCAAGTAAGTCCTGGAACATTTGAACTTCTTGCCAAACCTAAAATATCCTTTCGATACTTACTGTTATAAAGCTTTATTTTCATTTTTATTTCTTTCTCTTGTTTTGGATATTTAGGTAAACAAAAAAGAGCTACCAATATATATCCAGACAAGATAATTAATTTATCTATATCTATCTATCTATTGATAGCCCTTTATATCGCTATCTAGGCCAGCCCATGGCTGACTATTATTAACTTTTTTCTACTAATATATTAGACGATAAAACCTTTCGTTCTATCAAGCCCAACCCCAGTCAATATATCTCTCTGTACTAGTTTTACATTTAGGACAACGTACTGTAATACAAGATCTCCCATAAATCAGCTCAATTTTAGCAGAAACACCGCCTTGAGTTAAGGAACTTAAAACATTACCGTGCGCAAACTTAAAAAGCAATTTTCCACAAGAGCAAACAATATGTCCCTCGGTGATACTTTTCCATTTTTCATCATCAAAACTAAGCACGCCAGATTTAATTTGAGTGAAACACGTGTCACAAATGGGGATGTTAGTTGCCTGTCTGTCATTATTACCATAGTGAAGCTGTACAGGTCTTTCTCTGCACCTCTTACAAAACACTAAACTGTAACTCTGCACCAAAGAATAAAATTCATCTCTTCTATTTCCACATTTTTCAGCCGCTTTAGTTGCCTTAGATTGTTCCTTCCTAAAAAACTCCTGCCTACCCTCTTTAGATAAACTGTCATATTCTTCTCTTTTATTCATCCAGAGCCATTGACTAAAGTTTTGTGCCTTATCCCAGGCCTTTGTTGTTTCATTTTGAAATACACTACCAACATCATCTAGAATCGAATATAGTTCTCTCTTGAGCTCATCTAATCTCCACTCTATAGCCATAGCAATTCTCTCTTTACGCTCTATTTCAATATCTAATGATTCAGCCTCTTCTTGCGTGATTTCTTTTTTTATCAGCAAATCCATCACTTCGTCTCGAGTTAGATAATGTTCCTTTCCATTTTTATCTTTCCGGATATTGGAATACTGTTTCATAAAACTTTCGACCGTGCTACGTGTCTTACCATCCAAATCACCCAGCGTTAAATCTTCCTCGCATTCAATAGTTCTAATTGAACCAGAAAGATAACTTTTAGCACCATATCGAGTTTCGTAGTCACTCAGCTCTTTTTTATACAATTTCAACTTATTTATCGTTTCATTATTCACATATGCTTTATTTTTGGCCAATTTAGACCAGTTATCAAACTGATTAATGGTAGCCCAAAGAGCTTTTACATCCACACCCTCTGCATATTCCCTTTTAGGCATGAGAAAAGAAACGAATCTATTATCTCCATGCAAAAATTCTAGCAATGATGGTGCTATTTCACCTGTTATTGTCGTTTCAACTTCAGTTAAAATATCATAAATCATATACATTTCCTGAGCTAATAAGGCCACACCCTTGAAAAGGTCTTTACGCCATCTTGGATGCAGTTCTATGTAATAAAACCAGTATTCTAGAGGGTCTATATCTGTTGCGAAGTTTGCAACTTCTTTCCTCATCAAGTTAAGTGTTTTTAGGCTAAGCCCAAACTCTTTCAACGCTTTTTTCCCATCCTTCTTAAGTGAATTAAAATCAAAAAACAGTTTGGGTGCGGGATTGAAGTATCTGTGCCTTCTTTGTTCATAATCATCTTTTTGTGGATGCGAATGTAGGAAAATAAGAAACTTGTGAAACTTTTTGCACACATCTAAATGGTCTAACAACCCACTAACATTAGACCTACCACCCTTTTTAGCATGCGTTATATTAAAAGCGTGCCCATTCCAACCCCAACAAACCATCCTAAAACCCTGCTTTTTATACCAATCAACACTTCCAACTTCACTATCAGCCCAAAGAACACCATCATGTACTTTGTTTTTATATAGAGCAGCAATAATAAAGATCTGGTGAGGACTATAGTATTTTATTTTATCCTTGGTTTTGAGGGGTCTTAAGAATCCGTCTTTTTCCGCAGCAACTAAAAAATCTTTGTTTATATCTAACTTAAGCCCACTTAAATAGTCGGATTTACAGTGTCTTAGAAAAGCGTCCTTTGTAAGAAGCTGTTCAATAATAATTTTATTCTTAGGTTTGTCCGCACTCATTTTTATATTTATCTTTCTCTTGCTCCTGCAAGATACAAAAAACGCCCAACACAAAACAAAGGTTGGGCAGTCTTTAGGCAGGCTTCGCTACTGTTGAGATAACCTGATTTATATATACCATGAGCACTTAAACTGTTCAAGTGATAGACGTAATAAAACAGAGCGAGAGATTTTACCCCCTCGCTCTGTAAATACAT
>Ga0315536_1000069_pt1 | contig 44231 bp, 68 predicted proteins | sample SalMarSW160230MG_FD_203093 | JGI IMG/M metagenome (GOLD analysis project Ga0315536, IMG submission 203093) | Salt marsh sediment microbial communities from the Plum Island Ecosystem LTER, Massachusetts, United States - Salt Marsh Sediment SW1602-30 ...
TTTATTAATTTTTTATCCGGCTTAAACGTTTCTATAAATTCGCCATATTCGGGATTTTCGAAACCCTCCGCCAGTACAACACCTTGTGACTTTCGCAAGGATATTCGATGGACGCCAACGGTGACGGCCCCGTGTTCTTGTATGTACGGCAACAGCCACTTTTTAATCCCTTCAATCCGGTTTTCCGCGGTTTTCTTTCGGGCCTGCAATCGTTCAATTTCAGTTTTTGCCAGTAATGAAATCCCGTCCAAGTATTTAATGTAATTGACGAGCTTGCCGAGTTGTTCGATAGATGATGTTCGAGTTTGCACAATGGTTTGTAAATCATCATCGGACAATTCCCCGTCATTCATTTCGGCTTTGGTTTCAATTAATCGGATTAGTTCTTCACACTCATAAAGATTCAGTTTTTCACTCATTTGATTGATCCTCTTTTTGGGGTTCTGCACTACTTAAATAACTGCGATAATGTCGTCCGCAATCAGGACAAATTACACAACCATTTCCATCGTCGTCAATATAGGCTTCACAGTTCCTAAATTCGCCCGGCCCGGCAAATCGAAATCCACAAACACATTCCATAAAAATATCCTTATTTAAAATATGGTTCAAAAAGTTTGGTGATTGTCGTCCATTCTTCGGCCGTAAATCCATCGTTGGGATCACGGATAAACGTATAAATTGGTTTCTGCCATGTCTGAAAACGTGTCATAGGTACCCACCCGCACCCGATTTGTTGTGTCACCGTATTGATCCACAAAACATATTTGGCACGGGCCTGTTTAATAGGTGGATCGGTGCGATTTGCAATCGCTTCGGCAATCAAACTTTTAATTTTTTCAATATTCATCAAGCCACTTGTTCCGTCGATTTAGCCGTTATTTTTTCTTCGCCGTTTTTCAATAGTTCTTCCACCATGGCATCGACTGTTTTTTTATTGTAGTAATGACGCCGACCGATCTTGACCATTTTTAATTTATACTTTGCGATGTAATGGTGACGAATTCTGCACCAATGTTCAGGCGTGCGGCCGAGCGCATTGGCGACTTGTTCGGTTGTGTAATTTTCTGCCAATAATCTGTCTAATATGTTTGCCATCGTAAAACCCTTGACATTTAAATTATTATGATGTATTCTTGTTAAAGATTGTGTTTAGTTGGTTAACCTTAACATTTGCCATAAGTTGCAAACTCTTGCCAACTGCATATAATAATTGCATTAAATTGTGCATTTTGGCAAGCATAAAAATTGCTTTTTTTGCAACTTTATACTTAAACTATGTAAGGGAAAAGGGTTATATGAGAAAATTATTTGATAGTAAGGCGTTGGAAAGGGAAGTTGAACAGAGCGGCTACACAAAAACAGACTTAGCGAAAATGATTGGTTGCCATCCGTCTGAGTTAACGCGATATGTGCGTGGTGAAATTACGCCACGTCCGGCCCGATTAAAAAAGATGGTCGAAATCTTTGGCCCGTCAATTACCGGGCTTTCTGTGAGTTCCAATAATATGCCACAGGCACAAGGCTTCACGCAAGACGAGCTACGGATTGTGGCTCTTTTTGAGACTCTACCTTATCCGCGGCAGTGTTACATGAGTGGGTTTTTGCGGGCCCGCGTCGTTTATGGGCCGCATGTTGATGCCGAATTTGCCGCAAATTTAAGCGAACAACTGGCGAATGAATCCCAGCGGATTCAAGAGCAATCGGTATAGCCCGAAGTTTTTGAAGGGGAAGGTCTGATAACATCTTGTGAATCTCATTGATAAGCCCGGTTCTTTCGCTTTCCACATTATCCATTGTGAAATCCTTTCATTAAAGTAAACCGCGACTTTTTATATTGCCATAAGTTGCCATCAGTTGTCAAGTCTTTTTTATCCCAATTTTTGAACGGCCCGCTTTGCATCGATCAATTTCATCCGCTGGACGGCTTGTTTTGTGTACCGCTTTGTCATGGTAACAGTGGCATGGCCCAACACATTTTTAGCGGTTTCGATACCGTACTTCTCGCAAACTTCGGTGCCGAATGTATGGCGTAACTGGTGGGCATGAAATTCGATTTGATCTTTCGGGTGATCGATGTTGTATTGCTTAACGGCCCGGTTGATATGTTTGGCGAATGACGACGTGCTATAGTAATCCTTTGTATTGTTTCGGCGATTGTCTTTAGGGGGGAAGCAATACGCGGTTTGGCTACGCAACAGATATTTCGTTAATATCCGTTGGGCTCTTTCACCGATCACGATTTCCCGAACATGATTGAAGCGGATCGTTTTGTGTTGGGGCGGACGATATACCCAGCCATCCGGATCACTTCGATCAATATCCCCGACTCGCATCAAACGAATTTCACCGGGGCGGGCACCTGTGTATCGAGCAATCGAAAGCATGTCGGCAATCATTTCGTCTAAATACGGAAACAGCTTTTGAACCGTTAACCAGTCGGCTGGTTCAACTTCGGCGTGATCAACACTGTTTTCTTCACCCCGCTTTAAAGGCAGAATAGCGGCAAGCTGATAATATAATTCAGCCGATTCTATTTCATAATTCGCCGCATAACGGATCATCTGTTTAATGACGTTCACCTTCTTATTGATGGTATTTCGGCAAACGCCCTTTTCAAAATTCAAATAGTTTCGCCATAATAAAATCCGGTTTGGTTTCAGATCGGCAGTGATCAAAGTAAAGGCGTTGGCGGTCAAGAATTCAATCAAGTCTTTAATCGCCTTTGTATACAGATATATTTCCCGTTTTTTATTTTCGGCCTGTTTACCGGCAATCTTGCGTTTGTGATCGGTAACAAACAATTCCTTCAACTGTGTTAAGGTGCCATCGTAATCAGGCCGATTTGATTCGGATTCTGACTCCGTGTTTTGTTCGGCTTCATCCCAAATACGATTTGCCAGTGCAATTGCCAGCCGCTTTTCGGTTGTGCTTTTTGTATGGCCGGGTGATACCAGCGGCAACGTCTTTCGGGTATTGGTTCCGGGCAAGGTTACTTTATAGTAATATCGCCCCCGTACTAAATTTAACGATCCATGATTGGGCTTATTTTTCCGGGCCATTAGATTTCTCCTTAATCAATAAATTCCGCATCATCAACAAATCGGCATAACAGTTTTTTAATTTCGTCTTTTGACATTGTTTCACTATCGCAAAAAAGGTTTCCCTGATCATAGTAAAAAGTCGTTGTGCCAAAACCGAAATTTTTGATACTCCATGAAAACATGATAGATTCTGTTACTCCCATTCCGTCGTCGGTTCTGACTAAAACAATATCATCGTTTTCAAACCGGGCCATGATCATTCCCCTTTTCTTGATTCAATTTTTGACGTTTTGTACAACTATAAAATAAAAACATCATAATCCAGCAATAAGACACATTAAGCCATAAGCAAACAAGTGTTATCCAATTGCGATCTATCAAGTAACAGACCAACGATATAACCCACGTTAAAAAACAAACAATACACGCATTCAAAAGACCTTTTGGCGTTCGTGAAAACATAATTATTCTCCTTTAATTTTTAGAGCTTTTTACACAACACGGACATAATCCGAATTCTAATTTTTCGGCACGGCATTTGTTCCCGCACAACTTACATTTTGATTCCGGGGTACGCCGCTGGGCCTTTTTCTCGAAAGCAATACTCCCCCGTTTCTTTCGTGCCCGATGATTGTCCCTGTGTCCCTTTCCCATGATCACGACCCTTTCTTTTGAGTTAATGGCGCTTGTTCTGTGTTCATGGTCAAATAAACAATTTGCCCATTATTGGCAAAAATGGACATGACAACACGACGAAAGCTTTCATCGTCTAAATCCAATACGTCCACATTGCCAAATTTACCCTCTTTCGTTTTGGCCCGTACAAAGACCTGTCCTTTTCCGATCATGTTTTTTCTCCTTAAACATTGTCATTATTTTCTTCAATGAATACCGCATTTTCCGGGGCCAGTCCCTTATGCTTCCAATTCCAGAAACAAACCTGAGCGGCAAAGAAGGCACTTGCTCCGATTCCAGACGAGTAATATCCATCAAGTGAAACAGTAAATTCCCATTGCCGGGGTTTGAAACAACGGAGTGTAACAGTGTATCCGTCGTGTGATAGACATGTCATTAGCGGGAATATAGTGGTATGATAAAAATACTTCCCGCGATATTGAATCGATTTCTTTATTTTTGGCACCGTTCTTTTCTCCTTAGCGATGGCACGACTTTCTCTAAAGTGTACAACAAAGTGTACAACAAGTCAAATATTGCAACGCATTTTTATTGTATTTTTTGCAAGGCGTGACCTAAGTTCTTGTGATTTAAGGAGATAAAAAATCACGCCCGAACGGGATCGAACCGTTGACCGCCGGATTAGAAATGTGAGTTTGAGAATCGTTCCAAATTCCATTTTTAAGCCAAAAATACACTTTCCCACTTAAAACCCGTTTTTTAATACGATCCAGACGCCTTTTGATGATCGGGAATAGTTGCCAATAGTTTATAAAAGTTGCGTATATATGCCACTTTCAGACGGCAAGTGTACAACGAATTGTACAACAAATCAAGCGGTTTTAAACTTTTTGGATAATCCATATAATGACACCGACAATAACACCCCCGGTAATCCCGGAGAAAAAGCTTTTGAACCAGCCCCATTTTGCGGCGGCACATTGATACGAGTGCATCTGTATTTGCGTGGCTACATACTCTTTCATATAGTCGAAATATTTGTCCGCAACTTTAGAAGCAATCAATTCGGCAAGGGCATCTTGCCCATCATGGCTTTGGTGTGTCGGCATTGGGAGTATCCTCTATTTTATCATAACGTGCTTTTAATTCGTTATGGATAGACAAGATGTTGTTTCGGCATTGAAACAACTGTTCGTATTGATCGGACATTAACAAGGCTAATTTTTCCGATGTTAAATCTTTCATATTGATATTTTCCATGGGACTCCTATTCATAAACAATCGTACATGAAGCGTCGCCCGCTGATACGGTTAGTCGAAGCCCATTATCAAAAACCATGCCGCCAAAGTCAACAGATAAAGGAACAGCCAATGCTCCCGATGCAAGATAAGACCATAGAACCGGCGTTGCCGCACTGGTACTGTCCGATAATGTTACCACGGAATTATTTGCCGCACTACCAAAAACAAGAGTATGAATGGCGCCAGGCCCTATTTTAAGTTGTGTTCCGGCGGTTGTGCCAGAGGCGAAAAAATAAGAATACGGACTCGATTTTAATTCACCTTGCCTTAATATAGCCGCCCCGCCAATATGAATCGTAGAATCTGTTGTACTGCCTGTGTTATTATTTTCAATTGTGACAGGAACGGATAGGGAAGTTACTAAATTCCCTCCAATGCTATGCAACAGAATATCGTTTATATAAAAGAAAACACCAAATTCCCCATATTCGATTTCAAATTTATACTGTGTTGAAACATCGAGAGTAAAGGACGCCCCGTAATGCCCATTAAAACTTCCCGTATTAACAATTGTATCCGAAGTTGACTTTCTCGTCCCAATACCAAACGTCGTACCATTCAACTGAAAGAAATAACCGTTGTTAGTATCATAAGGGCCAAAGCGTCTGACATTATCCGCTACGGCGTCAGTCCCTATTTCACCGAACCCCAAAAACCGATTGGGCGCCCCAACGATAAACCGTGCAATTTTATTACTTTCATATTTCGCCGTTCCATTTGCGGCAGTGCTGGTACTTAATACGATTCCCCCGCTCTGTGTGATTGATCCCCCGTTTGTAACGGTTTCCGTCCAAAAACTCGCATCTTTAGCCGTTCCGTCAAAACTGGTACCCACTAACCGAACCGCAATATTGGTTGTTAGTGAGCTTACAGGTGACACCCAAACATGACGTTCGTTGTTCTGTTCCCCGGAAATAAAAATGTTTCGTAATTCTGTCATAATATCCACCATTCCGTACCGTTAAATTGAATTGTTATTGACTCATGCAATGCCAATGATACCGTTGCCGCTCCATCAATCGTATAACCGTTACCGTCAACCGTTGCCGTGTAAGTGTTGTCGATACATTTTAAATTAAAAACTTGTCCAGTAGCAACTAATGACGGCAATGTTGCTGTTACGTTTACACCCGATGCACTAATAAGAATTGTATAATGTGATAACGTAAGTGTTGCATCGACTGATATGGTCTCAATGGCACAAACCAGTCCCGCCTCTAAAGAGGTAATTCCCGTAATTGTCAATCCATTAAATGAAGGACTGGCTGTAATCCGTAAATCCTGTGGTATAATGGCGGTAAATTGCATTACATTGCCTTCTTCTTCGAAATTTCCTTTTGAGCTTTCCGGGGATTCCGCTTACTTAGCGAAATCGGGATAATGCCTTGATCGGCTAATCCGGATTGGCGTAATTCAAAAATCCGCTGGGTTAATTCCGTACCCTCTAATCCGGTCAACTGTTTAGCAACCATTTCCGTCCTTGCAATTTTTTGCGATTCATTGATAATTTTGGTAATTAACTCCGCCTTTTTATCATCCGGAATATTGGAGTACAAAGGATTTTCGATCAATGTCGTCAATCCTTCTTTTGTGATAGTCCCGGCTCGTTTCCATAACTCTGTATTTTCTTGCTGGGTTAAAACATCATAACCCTTTGCACCGCCCAATAGATTTGGCGATACTTCCCAACCCTGATCCCACAATCGCCGCAATTCAGTCACAACCGGCGTCGAAATATCTTTTGACGGCCGCGTGGGATCAATAAGCAATTCAACCGGGTTAGCGGTGGGTTGGCGTTCTTCCCCCAGCACATTAATCGACGGTTCCAGTTTTTGCCTTAATCCCGGTACACGGGACATAACCTTTTCAGAAATCGTTTCAGTTCGACGTTCTTGTGTATCAGTGGCTTTCGCCACGTCCGCCAAAATGGTCGGTACAATTGACGAAATCACGCTACCGGCCACAAACGGAGCCGAACGTTTCGGATCGGATAAGGCGTCCACAAACATATTGACGCCTTGTAAAAATGTTTGTTCTGTAAAAGATTTTGCCGTACCCGATAAGGCCTCTGTCATGGCTTCGGTCGGGCTTCCCACTTCTTCAAAGGCTCGCTGGAAATGGCCGCCAATAATCAACAGATTTCCCGCGGGGCCAAAGGTCTGTATTGACCGCCACGCATTCCCGATCTTAACGGTATTCGGCCGACGCCCTTCTAACTCCCACAACTTACGTTCCTTTTCAGTTGTTGGTTGATCCAACGCAATAAGGCCATGCGTGTATAGATGCGTTCCAATTACCAAAACTGCCGTACCGGTTAAGCCCCGCCCCAAACCTTGTGAAAATGTCCGTTGATCGAATCGGCCTTTTCCGATGTTTTCAATAACTGTTTTAGCAATCCCAGCCGGAGAGTAATTGACAATTTGCATAGCAATCGCCGACGGCGTGCGGCCAAACGGGACAATGATTTCGCCCCCCGGCAATTGTTGGATACCTCTGGCAATATCACCTAATTTCGTCTTATTAATAAAAACAGCCGTTTCGGCGTCTTTGGTTGCAAAGTCGATCATCTTTTCAGTAGGATTACGGAGCAAATTATCAATATGGTCTTTTGCCGCTTTCCCCTTCAACCCTAAATTTATGGCCGATACTTTGGCTTGTTCGTATAAAGACCGTAATTTGGCGGCATAATAAAACGGTTGATCGGCGGCACCTAATAAGCGAAACACGCTATCCGTTCCAGCATTTAAAGCTCTGGCAAGATTCCCCTTTCCAAAAGAAATCTTTTTGTAATCCAGCTTCAACCCAATGTCCCGCTTACTGTAACCAGATTTAATATATTCGATCCCTTCTCCCAATCCTTCAATCGTTCCTTTCCCTAAACCTTTGATCGTTGGCGTCACCGTTCGTTTGCCCGTAAAATAAGAAACGGTCTTATCAACTATCGACGCCGGGATTTCGCTAACTGATTCAGTGCCTAAGTGGGCCGCATTTGCAAATATATTGAGCCCGTGCGTTCGAATGCCGGTCAATAATCCCGCTTTCCAAACAGTCACAATTTTTCGATACAGTGATGTTGGCGTTAAGTCGGCGATATAATTTTGCAACTTTTGGAATTGGATATGACGTTCTTTACCCTCCGGCATTTTTTCAATTCTCGCCATTTCGTCCAATATATATTTTGCTTGTTTTGCTGTTAATTCGGGGATTTGTTTTTTTAGACCCCCTAAGCCGCCTTTTTTACTGGCGATTTTTTCATTATACCGCTGAATTTCACGGGCCGCAAAACGGACTTGCCCTTCTGGCGTCATGCGGCCTAAGATTGATGCGGCTTGTACGGTTCGACCTGCTTCGGTCAGTTTAACTGCAATCATATTTGCAACGTCCGCGGCCTTATCATAGTACATTTGGGCTTCGACTTTCGACTTTGCCGTTTCTCCTTTTTGTCCGTAATGCTTGATTAACTCACTGGCGGTTGCAACTGCCTTGTCATTTATGCTACTACGGGCCAACTTCTCAGCCATATCGATATTATCCATCACTAAATTGCGGGCTTTTATAGCTAATGGATCGGTTGCACGCGGAATATATTGACCTTCAATTTTCAATTCCGGCAATACTTCTTTGACACTGGTAATAAACCCTCTTTCGCGGGATCGTTTTAAATCAGCAGGTGATAACGTTCCCGGTTTGGTGTCTTCATTTTCGGCAAATTGAATTTGTTCACGGGCCTTTTGAATCGGCGTTTTTACTTCGGTAGCAGGAATTTCTTTGGCTTGTGCTGTTGTTATTTGTTCACCGTAAGCCGTACTCAAATTTGCAATTTTATCACCAACAGTTTTTAATGCTGAAAATCCCTCTTTTGTTGGGGCACCAACAAATTCATTAACCGCCTTTGCATAATCCGGCAACAGACGTTGTATTTCTGCTAATTCGGGAAGCATAGATCGATATTGTGCTATATCCCCGGCAATTGATTCGTAATGCTTTTGAATCAAATCCAATTCAGTTTTGATCGTCTTGATCTGCGTTCGTTTTTTCCCGGCCCCTGCAACTAAATTATCTGCGTTATTGCGAATTGATGTTAAGCGGGCCGCGAATCCTTTCATATAAACTTTTTGCTGTATAGCTTCACGGTTGATTGTGGGCGCCTCTTTTGGTGCCTTAAATTTTGCCCCGACTTGTTTCTGTTTCGGCATTTTAAATACTGATTCGGGTTGATTCGATCCGCCCTTATATTCCCCTGCACTAATCAAATCAAAGGCGTTTTGATCGCCGTTAAATCCCCGTTCTAATAATTCATCATACGTGGGAATATTCACACCTTGAATATAATCATTCAATTCACGAATAGCGGATTTGTCGCCCGTGTTGGCTTTGGCCAATAATTCATCGTATCGTTTTTGCTGAATATAATTTTTGACTTCGGCCGATACATCGTTTAACGCCTTTTTAGGCTTAAACTTTTCCTGCATTTCAACATTTGTTAACAAGTCAGTAATTGCTTTGTCCACTTCCACGTCCGAACGATTTTTTAAGTTCGGGGCCTTTTCCTTTATGGCCTGAATCATTGTTTTTTTATTTTTATATTTCGCCCATGTTTGCTTTGTTAATCCGATCCCTTCAAACGCAAACGGAATTCCAGCACTGATTAAAATATCAGTTGTATCACCACCCCCCAAATACGTTGCGGTTCCAAATAGTGTACCGGCGGCCGTCCCTCTGGCAACGGCGGGCGTAAAGCCAGTTCCGGGGATTGCCCGGCCTAATCCGCCTAATGTTAACTGCATAGCCACACCGGCCCCCGGCGTGCCGCCGTTGGCAAGATTCACGTTTTCCCATACCAACCAGTCCGGCATTGACGGTGCGGCCTGTTTCATTACGGTAATTTGAGTAGTAAACCCGGCAACGCCCGCCGCGGCGTCGGTGATCTTTTCTGAAAGATTTGTTGCCTCTGGTACGTTGGCCGAAATATCGGTTTGCTGAAAGCTTTTTTGTTCGGCTTCCCCTTTAATCATCAAAAATTGATCTAATGTTTCTTTTGGACTTAAAGGGGGCCTAATATTTAATTCCCCGTTTTTGTTTTTCAAAAATATACGAAAAGCCCGTTCGTCCAAATTCTGCATTTCGATTTTCCCCGTTTGCAGAACACGCCGGGGCGTTGCATAAATCATTATTTCTTGTTCGGTAACAGGTTCGCCTGCTTCGGCCCGTCGAAAGAAATCCTCCCGAAATCCAGTCATCATATTTAGATCGGTTCCAAGCTTGCCAAATTCCGATTTTGTAGCAATGGTATTGACCGTGTTAGCAATCGCTGAATTATAATATTGCTTTAAGAATCGATTTGCTAAATTGTTCGTCGGCTGTGGCTGTTGAACGTTTGTAACAGCGTACAAATTTTCCGCTTCATTAATTGGAATATCATTATTAACCGAAGTATCATAGACCTGCCCGGCAATTTCTTCATCAAACGCCGTGTCGGCTTCCACCGGGGCCGATGATTGCCACTGTGGAATATTTTCTTTTTGCGTTTGTGTCGGTGTAGATTGTTCCCATAGTGCCATTATTTAGTCCTTTCCACACCGTCCGGGCCAACAAATCGCTGTCCGGTTTCCAGTTTCAACCAATCCTCATCTGACGTAATGCGGACAACATCTTTTTGCGTTGGTGTCGTTTGTCCTTTTGAAGCGGCCAAATACGTCGCCCTCAATTCTTTCGATTTAACATAAATTTCCTTTTTCGAAGCTTTGGGGTTTTCGGATAAATAATCCGACATTTCTTTATTATACAAATCAATATAGTGCATTTTCTTTTCAAAATCCGTTTGCGGGCTGAGTAGTTTTGTCAGATCAATAGTCATATTCCCCAAAGAATCAAACGACATAACGTTTGAATCTTTTCCGAGAATCAACCGGGTCGCTTCAATCGAATAGGATTTCATATCCTGAGCCTGATAGGCTTTGACTTCACGATTTAAGTCATCATAGATCGCCGCATATTGTTTATCATTGATCCCGTTCGGGCTGGCCAGCGATTCACGGATTTTTGCTTCGGCCTCTGTCCGCGACAATGAACCACGCCAAACATCAATCGCTAAAGTTTTCAATTGCGTTGCTTCAATAATGTTTCCCCGTTTATCGACTGGCGATAATGCAATTTTTGCCCACGACTGATAATCTGTATCATTCAATTCATTTCGGCGTTGCATCACGTCGTCGTTTGATAACGTACCTTTTAACATTAAATCAGTTAATTGCTTGTTTGATTCTTCGGATAATTGATCACTTTTCCGCTTTGAAATACTTAATAGTTTTTGGAGATATTCTTTTTGTTCCGTCTTTAATTCAATTCCTTTCATTTGCGGAATGGTGGTCAACATTTTTTTGGCCAACATTTGATCGGCGCCATTATCTGAGGCAACCAAATCGCGGGCTTGTTCAATTAATGAATCTGACAATGCTGATTTTGATAGAGATTGATATTCGGCTTGACTGATTTCCTGACTGGCAAACCGACGATCCAAAACAGTTTGGTATCCGATCAAGTCACCTTTTGCCAACAACGTTTGGCCCTCAGCTTCAAATTGATCTCGAATATTTCTTTGCAACAATCCTTTATGACGTTCGGTTAATGATTGTTGGATCGCGGGCATTCTGGTGTTGCGATAAACTTCTAATGCAGAATTTACACGGGCATTATCATATTCAATGCCGCCAATATCTTGCTGTAATTTTTCCCAAATTTGCTTATCCGAAATTTCGTCACCCGTTAAAGAGTTTGTCGCTGAATTTACATATTCGGCGATTCGACGTTGGCCCTCTGAATATTCCAATTCGTCCTTTTGCTGTTGAAGCTTTTTCCCAATTTGAAAAATCGCTTGTCCTGTTTGGGCAATAGCCTCATAAGCGGCTGTTTGCGGGCGTGCATACGCCGCCGTCGATTGAACATTGACAGGATTATTTGCATATTGTATTTCAAATTTAGCCATTATAAAAATGCTCCGCCAAATCCAGTTAATAAGGTAGAACCCGCTTTTATCCGTGATGCACGTCGGGCCGTTTTCCCCTCACGTCGTATCATTTCGCCCTCTGAGCGTAGACCTGCCGCTTGCTGTGTTCCTTCATAACCAATTTCCAAATTTTGCAATTCATTTTGTTTTGCCTGTTCGCCGAGAATCGCCAACGGGGCACCGGCCGTTGTAACCGCACCCGACGCCCCCAATCCGGCCCGAAGCCGACTCATGGTACGGGCAGACTCCTGAGCTTGTTTCCGAGACTGAATTATTGCCCTTTGTTCGGCCGCCTGTGCTTCACGTTCTTTAACTTGCTGATTATATTTTGCGACGGCGTTAGCTTCTTCCCCGGCCTGATATTGACCGTAAGCTTGTAATCCAACACCAGCCAATAATAAACCCGTAGCTAATCCCATAGTTATTCTCCATCAAAGTATTTAACAAACATAATCGCGTCCCTGCCTTTGCCTAAAAAATCGTGCATCATATATTCTTCCACAAAACCAGCATGGCGAACCGTCCGTAAGCCCTCTGTAAATCCGCGTTCAACCCATGCTTGTAATCGTCGGATATGATGATCCCTGCAAAATATTTCCATATATTCCTTGATCACTCGCAACGTCATTACAAGGTGACTTCCAACATATTCCGTTAAATCAATCCATGCCCATGCTGTCGAATCTGTAATTAACCGAAAGCCGCCAACGCCTAAAATATAATCACCATGATCAAGCGTGTAAATGAAATCAATTTGATCCGATATAACTTTCCCGCTTGACGGGTATAGACTATATTTTTCTACAAATTTTAAGTCTTCTTCGGTTGATTGTCGAAATTCCATATTATCTCCCGCTTTGTTCAAACCCTGCAACAATCGCTTTAATTGTCATTGGATACGGTTGACTACTGCTAATAATAATTGGATTTTCAATTGAAAAGCCGCCGGACATTGTAACAGGTATGTCCCCACTATACAAACCGGTGATATAATCTGCGTTTTCAAATCGTTCATCGTCAAAATTAACAGTTGTCAAATTGCTTGTACTATCACCGTATTGAACACCTTTGGTATTAAGAAAACTTATTTTCAAATCGTGAATGCGTGTCATAGCCCCCATGGACGAACCGCTTTGACTGTTAGCTACTATTCTCATCGGTTGCAATAAGGCCGTAAAAGGCAAACCGACGATGGTTTGTGATACCGGTGTTGTGTTAATCGTAATTGCTCCGGAAGCGACTGTGAAAGTACCATCATAAACGCCGTCAACAAGAGCAACAACGGTTTCGCCTTCTAAATGATCTAATCCCGAAATCGTTGTAGACGTTCCTGTGTCAATAATAAAACTATCGGCAAAATATGAATCTTCAATTGCTTGCGGAATTCGGGTTTCCATTTTTTCAATATAGACATAATCTGAACCGTTAATTGTTCGTTTAACTGAAATCCATATTTCATCCTCATTGGAGCCCGGTACAACACAAACCGATTGCACGGTGCCGTCAACTGGACAGTCAAACCATGCAACAACATTTTGCTCTCTATCATAAACCATACCAATTAATGAACCATCTGTAAGAACACACCACAAAATAGAATCAGGGTTTTTCTGGTGGGCCATACATACAATACCTGTTTCTGTGATATGTTCTGCTAACGACGACAAATCCGGTGAAACATACTTTTCCTTTTCACCGCTATAAGTCATTTCCCTAATTTTTCTGCCAACAAAATCAACATACAAAAGGACTTCATTAACAGCAATTGGCTGTATATTTTCACTGCCCCAATTTGATTGACGTTTAACCCCAAAATTCGTTGGAGAAAGGGGCGTGTCTAATTTGTTTGAAGCCAGCTTCCACTCATCCGCCGCTGTCCCGATTAAAAGAGCTTCAATTGATTCAATCCATCGGATTTCATTTGTTGAAGGAATAACCACAATAAAAGCATCGTCGTCTTTTACATCATCATCAAACCCCTCATAGTCACCAGTTTTTGAAGGCCAAACCGTCAAATTTGATTGTGATATAGCAGGTTGTATATAAGTTGGAATTATCCACGTAGCATCAAAATCAAAGCCTACATAAGTTGCTTCAAGCTTCATTTCCGCGGTCGTATAACCTGTAACACCAGATTTTGCACTGCCTTCAACTGCATCCGCCGTTCCGCTTGTTTCAGTATCCCAATAGCAGGTCGTTAATGTCCCGGAAACATAATCACCAATAAAACCTCCGTATTTCGTTGCTGAAGTATTGACATAGCCGGTACTATAGCAATCAGTCCGATTCCCAGCACTTTGACCAACAAGACCGCCCACATAATAAGTACCCGATACATCATCATTTTTGCAGACATTCCCACGACTGTAACAACTTGTAATCGTTCCCGTATTAATACCGCAAAGCCCACCAACATATCCAGTCGTTGCCCCCGATGCGTTAACATCTCCAATGGCCATACATTCGGTAGTTATTCCCGCTGACGATCCCGCAAAGCCGCCACATCTTGTATTGTAAGTATCACTTGATATAATCGCCCCTGTTGCATAACAATAAGTAAATGAAGCAGTTAAATTTGAACCGATAAAGCCTCCACAATTTGAGGCTCCACTTCCAGACGTAACCGCATTATTGGCAATCGAAACAGAGCTTTTACAACTTGTAAAGTGAGAAGCCGTAGAAGAAGCAATTCCACAAAATCCTCCAATTCCTCCGTTACCGAGCCCCGTCCCGGTTGTGGTAATCGTTCCCCCAGACGAGCAATTTGTAAAATCGCTATTAGCTGATAACCCACAAAATCCACCATAGCCACCCGAAAAAACAGGTTTCGTAATAGAAATAGTAACAGACGATGAACAGTTAGTATAGGTTGCAGACGTAGACCATCCCACCAATCCACCATCGTTGCCAGAATTTCCAGTAGGCAACGTTAATGTTCCTGAAACATTGACCCCGGAAACAACCGCTTCATTGCCAGACGTTCCGGCAATATTCCCGGCAAACAATCCAATAATTGATCGTGAAGAAATATCACAATCAATCATTGTAACATCTTTAAATTCTTTGTCCGGGGCACTTATAGCCCCAAATAATCCACCGTAAGATTCACCGGCAACGCCGTCACCTTGTCCGCGATTGATATATAAATTACTAAGCGTAAATCCCGCACCGTCAAAACTTCCCGTAAATGGCGATCCTCCCGTCCCTATCGGTTGAAATCCATAATATTCACCTGTATAGCCGGGTCGTGCATTCGATGTTCTCGAAGCAGAACAATCAATATCATTGGCTAATACACAATCATCCGCAAGATGACTGCTCATTGCCTGTAGTTCGGTGTAATTTGTAATCGTATATGTTGCCATATTAAAACGTCAAATTTAATAAATTCGGATAATCATTAATTTGTGTTGAATCGTCGGCACTTCCCGATGAAGCCCCGGCATAAACACATCGATTTTCAAAGAAGGTAATAGCCGCCGGATAACCCCGAACAGCAGACCACGCCCCTTCATACCATTTTTGCGTTGTCGAAGTAGACGCCAATTTTGAATAGACTTCAACCGTTGCATTATAAGAATCCCCAATACCAATAATTTTGACAATGCCAGATTCTAACGGTTCATCAATTGAAAAATCAGCATAAAGCCCCGCACTGCAATTTGTCGTGTAGAGCCGATGTTCATTTGTGTCGGCTTCTTCTTCATACGATTTAGTCACATTTTGATATGCGTTTGAATCTGATTTGTAAGAAAATAATTCTTCCCAATCGCCATTATTTTCGCGTCGTTGCCAAACTAATGTCCCCGTCCATGTCCCGCGAGTTAAAAGATTATATGTCCCCTTCCCATGGAATGTTGACGTATAAACAGTCCCCCCTGTCCCTGTTAACGTTTTCCTTTTGACCGTTCGAGCATGAGATAATTTAAAAAGAGCCCCCGCATGTTCTGATAGAAATATTGGGGTCGAAGCAATCAATGATCCATACTGTCCTTTTTTCGTTACGGTACATGATAAAGTTGTCAAATTCGTTGCTTCGGGATCAAGCAAATCATTGCGAGTAAGAAACGGCCCATTGCGAAAATCAATTTTTTCTAATACAAACGTGTAGGCGTCCGTTCGTTTCAATTTACGGGGTGCATAATTAGGATGAACCAGCCACAATACATCACCGATTTGTTTGTATTGAATTCGAAATAAATCGGCTGTTACATAAGGTGTGTCAATAACAACTTCATTACTGCTTTCATCCAGTAAAACAGAATTTCCGTAATATATCCTAAAATACAAATTTCCCATTTCAATCTTGTAAACAACCGATGCACTATAAACAAAAGGGATCATCCGAACTGTTGTTGCGGCACCGTAAGACGAGTCAATATATTTAAGCCCCGGCCTCTTTTCGGCTCCGCCATATTTCGTAGGGATCATGTTTTCCAAACGACGACACCCGGCCCGGTATTTTTCAATATCAATGCGGGTATCTACTTTAGGTGATAATTCACCGGCATTAAAGCTTAAAATTGATTCGTTTATACTCATAAATTAATTATCCGCGGCTGTAAATTTATCGGCGTTTTTGCCGGAAAATCATTTTTCACTGTTTGTTGTGCTACAATCAAAGTATCTACATTCGTATCAATAATATCAACTTTGCTTTCAACTGCCGACGATGTAACGTCCGGCAAATATTCGGCTTGAAATAAAACACCATTTGAATCGGACACGATACAAATATCCCCGGCACCAATATCGGCATTGGTAGCAGTGTAATAACCAGTGGCCCCAATTTCCGGTAAAGACGTTCCGGGTGCGGTAACTTCGGTTCCGTCCGGATTATAAACTGCATAAGTCAATGTCTGTCCGGTATAATAACCTAATTTGATTTCGTTGGCCATTCATTAGGCTCCGTACCGTGCTAAATTCCAATCCATCCGGCCCGTTTGATTGTTTTCCTGAGAACTTACCGACCGGGCACGGGCTTCGGTTGCTTGTAAATCCCTCCAAATTTCGTCCCTGTCTACTTTTGCCATCGTCCCGGCCAATGGCGGAATTAATTTCCATGCCATTCTTAACAATAACAATTCGGCAAACAGCGGGTCGAAATCAGACGGATCGGTCACGGTTTTAACAAAACGAATATTGCACGTTGTATAATTTGTTAAAATTCGATTCCCTTCCCTTGTCCATCGATCATCGCGGGCATCGGTTCCATCGTCTTCATAAACATCAATTAACCGTAAAAAATTGGTTGGTAATTCATATTGATACGTCCATTCATACGTCGGCGTTGTCACTGCAACCGTTGGATACCCTGTTGCACAATCTAAACTATTGGTGCCGTCTGAAATAACTTCACCGTCTGTAAAATCACCCGACAAATAGGCAATAACATAAACTGTATCCGAAGTGACCGACAAAACGGTTGCTGTGGTTCCGCTGGTTCCTCCCGTTAATGTTGCTCCAACAGAAAATGAAGCGGGTGCGGGTGAATCATCCAAGGTAAGCGTTTGAACTTGAACTAACGTTGCTCGATCTGTTAAAAAAGGCCATTCGTAAGATCGTATCAAGGCGTTTAATGTTGGTATCCAATGACGAAATGACACCTTTGCCTCTTGACTTGTTTGATCGGCCAATGTGATTTGTCCGGCTGAAATGCGATCCAGAATTTGATTAATATAGGTGATTTCCGAAGTCGTTGTAAATGCCATAACGAAACCCTTTATAAAAAAACCGGGGGCATGGCATCACTCATGCCGCCCGGCTGTTAAGGAGGAAAGGTTATTTTGCACATGTCTTACCACGCGCCTCAATCCAAATTGTTCCGGCCGCTGTTGAATCAATGGCAACCAACGATCCATTTGTACATTGAAGACCAAATCCTTCGGGGGCTTTCCAGACAAAAATCCCACAAGCCGCGTTCAAGGGAACTGGCCCAATATGAATCGTTGTTAATGATCCAGCGGCCGCACCTGAACCGATGCTAATATCCATTGCCGCGTCGGTTCGAATCAACAAGTGAGTAATGTAATGAGTTTTTCCAGAAACCGCGGCAACCATTGTTTCGGCACCCGTTACGTCTTCGGATTGTAACGATTTATAAAACAGCACACCGTCGTCCGGGACTGATACAATACTAAATGTATTGGAAACAATCGCCATAATAAAACTCCTATGTTAAATGTTGATCGGGATAAAGAGACTGATTGCAAATTGCATCGGACGGCGTTGTGCAAGAAACACCCGATCCATCTGCGGCATAGCGTGTCGTCGATCCTTTTTTTGGATAATCTTGTGTTGCCCCATACGACAAAGGATCGGACGACGATAATGTCGCGTCACTTGCATTGACGGCACAATATTGCTTGACCATTTCGTCGAGATCATCAAACGTGAAACCGGCCTCAGGCGATTTAAATGGATTGCGTTTCAGCCAATAAATAAAACCATACAAAGTTTGATCGGCAGTTGCGGCGGCCATAATTTATCTCCTATTATTCAATTAAGTTTCCACGCTTATCCCGTGGCCATAGGTTCAACTTTGAAACGCCAAACCCGCGGGCCATGGTTTTTGTTGCATAAGGCGGTTCACCAAAACGGGTTGTATAGCCCGCTTTGGCGTTCCGCTTTATAACTTCTTCGCGTAAATCCTTATCGGTAACATTTTCTGGTACAATTTCCATACACTTAAACAGAAATTTGGAGCATCACTAAAGGCATACATCCGGTGCCAACTTCGGTTGCATCAATAATGAATCCGGCCGGTTGATACCCGTTTTCGATTGTAAGAGACGTATTACCATTTACCGATCCGTCCCCAACAAAAGAAACCATGCGATCATTTGCTGAATCACCGGGGGTTGAATCGGCCCCGCCCGGAACACACCAGCACGGCCCCCATGTTTGAATCCAGATATTATATCCCGTCGTGGTTGCAATATTGGGCACGCCCATTACGGAAGCAACCTCCGAATCTTTGATCAAATACCGGTAGGGATTCAATGGCAATTCACAAGCGACACTCGCGTCGTGGGCAACAGCAAACGGATAGTCCACATAAACCGTGATCGTTCCGCCGCCTGACGGACTGGCGGTATTTCCGATGATTGTCCGGTTCTCCGTTGTCGTTGCAGAACCATGACCAACAACGATATAAGCCCCGGCCAATTCATCCTCAGCAACGATACCGCCAGCGGCGTATCCTTCGGTTGAGGCAATGGTGATCGTGGTTTTACGATCCCCGATTGCAATCGCGGCCGGGGTGGCAGAATTGATCAATGTCGAAACGTCAGCACTGGCACCGTTTCGAGCACCATAGCCCGCATAAAGGGTTGCAAGCGAATGGGCATATTTGAACACTTTGCCATCCCACGTAATCGACCGGGTGCCATAAACATACCGCTGAGTTGTTTCGGCCGTGTAGTAAGCAAGATTGTTGTCCCCGGTGTAATCTTGCGGAGCGGCGGGCCACACAATCGGGCTAAAAGATTTGGTTAGTTGTGTACTCATTTTAAATTCTCCTGAATGAGATTATTTTTGCTTATGCACTGGCCTTTAGATTGATCTCAACAACAGCCGGGCCTTCATTACGAACCGCCCCGCAAGACATGGTTGTGTAAACCTGTACACAATCACTGAGATCATGCCGAATGCTAACGCTTACGCTGGGTTCTTCCTGAGAAGCAAACGTAATAGAATTTTCAGCAAACGCATAGCATCGCTGACAATCTGTTTCGGTTCCATCGGTCAACAGACGAGTTGACATCAAGAATTCAAACCCCATAAACGTGTTGATTTGGCCCTGTGCCAATGCACGGACGGTGTTGTAATCGGCACTTTTAACTTCGGTCGTGTTCAACAACTGATTCAAATTGTACGGATTCGTAACAAAATAACGTTTCCGCATTTCATCAATTTCTGCATCATCCAGCAGTTGTTTGCACGTCAACAGCTTCGGAATAGTTAAGCCCGTCGCCGTTGTGTCGCTATGTGCCGATCCCGCCGTTACAACTGAACCGTCACCGGCGATCAATCGCATTTCGCCAACCGCATAATAATTTACCAGCGTGCTTCCCGTGTGACCGGTATAAACATTGCCGCCCAAAGCCGCAATAATTTCATCATCAATTGCACGGTTAAGACCGCTGACCTGATTTTGTGCATAGGAACTTTGCGGATCAATCAACATTTTCAGCCGATCTTGTTTGTCGATCAAGTCGGCCGGGACTTCATAGTCAACAATCGACAATTTTCGCCTGTCATGCTGGGCGTCGGAAATCGGAGTTGCCCCGTGTCGCGTGGTTCGTTTTTGCGGGTCTTTTTTCGCCAGCCGTTCAATGTACATGGTGTCACCTGTCATTGATTCCGGCATCACCGTTTTTCGCAAGACAGACTGTTTCTGTTGCGAAAGCATGAGAATGTTTGCTTTGAATTGATCTACAAAAGCAACGGGTATTTGAAGACTCATTTGAGTATCCCTTAAAAAGATTTAGTGTTCGATTAATAAAACCTTTTTTCGGTGATTTGCCCTTATGAGTGCTTCAAAGACCCATAACAGGTTCAACCTGCGTTTTACGTTCGGTCAACGATCTTACTTTCAGATTGCCAACGCGGGTTCGCAAGGATTTGCCCGTGATTTATTGGATTGTTTATAAAGTTATATTGGCTTAATTAAAATTTGTCAAGAAAATTTTATCCCCATTGATCAGCCATTGCCTCCGCTATGCCTTGATATGTTATGCTTCTTGTTTTCCATCGATCAGGGCCAGGACTTGTCCAGTGCATTCTTTGTGCGTCTTTTTTTGGCAAAGACTTCCATGTTTCCTTGACATTATCTGTTTCGACTAAATTCGGCAACCCTTTCAGCCATAAACAGGTAGCTTTTGATTCAGGATGTCCAAACATCCACGGTTGTAAAATCTGGTCATACTTTCTACCAATTATCTCAACTGCATATTTGTGAGGTATGGGATTCTCAACAGCGATTTTGGGAATATGCCATGTTTCCAGAATAAATCTAAAAAATCCTGCCCCCTCCCTCATTTTATGCCACCTATCCATGTTCTTTGTTTTGTCTTTTTTATAAAGCCAAGAGACACCTGAATTTGAGAGATAGGTACATGGTGGATGAGCAATCATTAAATCCCAGTTTTCTGACAAAATAAACCCACGAATATCACCCTGGTGATGTGGCCCAAAATTAGATTCACTCGGAAGCAGATCACAACTAATCGCGTCATGCCCTTTTCGAATAAATGCGTCACGAACAATTCCGCTAAATTCACAAGCAATTAAAATTTTCATTCTAATATTTTTCCGTTTGTTTTTTGCGAATACAAGCGATTTATTTCCTCAATTAATCGTTTATGTTCAAGCGGGTTCGTTTTTCCGTCCAAATAATTCGGATTTTTCATCATCGCTTGAATTTGCTGATCAATATTCATGTATTTGGCACCGCCGCCTAAAGAAACATCAATCCCGTTTGATTCTGTATGATGCTTATTTTGAATCGTTGCGATAAAATCGGCCACAAGCGGATCGTTGCCAATTCTTTCCAATAGTTGATCTCTTTCTTCACCCTCTTGCGTGTTTTCCGTAATCGCCGCATTGGCCAATTGCAAGCGGGCATCATACGCATCACCCCATTTGACCCGCAATTGTTTTTCGGCCTCCTGTGCCATGATCGGCATGGCCCGTTCAAGGGCTTGCTCATAAAATGCCATCGGATCGGCCGCAAGGGCCTCATCGGCTTCTTTCATTCGGGCTGCATCGAAAGCGATTATCCCTGCAAATTGCTTTGGGGTTAACCCCAATTGATGAAAAGTCGTCCGGGCCTGATTCATCATTTCTTCATCTTGATAATACTGTTGTACTTCTTCGGGTATATCGATCTTGTAACCGTCCGGGGTATCCGGAACACCGATTGCCCGATAAAAGTTTTTAATTTCGACTTCATTGGAATGTTCGTCCGGGGGAAAAATCCCTTTCCCCTGTCGGCTAATCGTTGCATTTTGATTGCCAATCATTTTTGCCATATCAGTCGGGGTTTTGATTCCCGAATAGATTTGTGTTAGATGTTGGAATTCAGACGGCACATATTTTTCTTGCCAGCCATCTTTGAACGTACCATCCGTATTAATATACGATTCGGTTGCACCATCCATCTGACCAACGGCAACATCACCAGCATTTCCAGCATCAGTTTGAATTTCTTCGGACATTTAACTACTCCTTAACTTTCGTTTTCAATTTCAATTACACAATCATCATCTGTATCATTAAACGGCATATTTATTTGACGTTGGATATACCGATATACGGCGTTTGCACCTAAATTAAAAAACGTTTGATTGGTTGATTCCGGGCACGCCAAAACTTGCTGGGCGTTCCCTCCGCAAAAAGATTGAATCTTTTCCAGTACCAACAATCCCCGTTTAGACAAAAACACATCTTTAAAAAGCTGGCTGGTTTCTTTGGGCGTCATTGATTGACTCATTTTTTTTCTCTATTTGGGCACCATCCTGTTTTACGCAAGGTTCCATAAATATAAGCCCTTGCCCGGGCACTGGTGATTGATCCAAATCGCTTTTTAGATTCCGATTTTAATTTTCGTTCAAGTGCGGCAGGCATTATGCTACTCCCTGTAAAACTTGTTGGGCCGGGCTACCGGGTTCGGGGGCTTGTGATGTATCCTTAATCGCCTTACCGGCGGCCTGTGCGGCCATCATCATTTTTTGTTGATCTAAATCTTGTTGACGTTTCTTTCGTAAGGCGTCACGTTCTTCGGGGCTATTAAGATCGGACTCACTGACCCCGAACGTTGTCGCCATGTTTCGCCCGGCACGATCTAAATTAATCGTGTCTACGGTAAAGTTGGGAACGGCTGTTTCCATGGCCATCGCAAACTCAGCAAACCGTTGTAACGCATCGGCGTGTTGCTCTTTCAATGCAAGGGCCAATTGTCCTAAGTATTCAACTTTAAATCCGCGTAATTGTTGCGGCGGTTGGGGAATACGATAATTCCGCAACAATAACATCACACTTCTTTCAATCAAAGGTGTTAAGCATTCATTGTAAAATCGTGTCACCGGTAATATCAGTTGACGATACCCCGATTTAATGCGTTCGGCAATTTCAAGACGGGTACGACGATCCCCGGTTAACTCATCCAACGGAGCAAAGACTTTATCAAAAAAGATATTTCGTAAATCGGTTTTTGTCATTTCCAAAATGTCTTTTGTGATCGGAAAGTTGCCCTGTAAATTCCGATCCAACGCTTGAATCGAATTGATTTCATTTACAATATTGTTCGCCCCCGGATAAACTTTAGGGGTTCCATCAAACGAGTACAATGTTTGTCGCGGGGGATTGTTTGCTAAATCACCGCACAACTGTAAAGATCGTTTTTGCTGTTGAAGCTCTTTATCCGCCGATAAGCCATAAACACCCTGCCCATATCCCCATCTTTCTCCGCTGGTCGTTAACCATCGGCAGATATGATACGGGAACTCTCTATAGCCTCCTTCTTCAACAACGATCCTTTCTTTTTCGTTAACGCATTTTTTTTCGTATCGATAGTTTAATCGATCATCATAGGCAAGGTTACGATTTGCTCGCGGTCGAATTCGCCATATAAACCAAAACTTTTCCTGTGATCGTTTAGGATCATTTGCCGCCTCAATAACTTGCGGCCCGGCATTTTCGCGGAATAACGATACCGCTTGTTCGGCTGTATATTGCCAGTGGATCAAACATCGGTTCGGCATTCCGCGGGCATCGATTCCAAACCGGAAATTTGATACGTCCCAATCTTTAAAGTTAAGGCTCAATAAATCATTATTCCATTCTGAATAAATATTACCTGTCCCGAACCCGGCCCATGACATGATTGTTTCATTGACTTCTAAAATGAAATTGCACGACGGCTTAAACAATTCCGTGTGTAAAATCTCAGTGACGCGATTTAGATAGGAAATCGATTCCGCGTTAAAATCAGACGCCGATTCTGTTTCCAGCCGACAAAAATATTGACCCGATGGAAACATGACGGCACTAAGCCCGGCACACATTTTTTGAAACGCAAGCCGTCCGGTTGGATCGATAATCGGTAACGATTTATCCTCTCCGGGCGTCCGTTGCACGGTGATACTGCTTTCGCGTTGGAAAAAATGATCGGCCACTTGCTGATACAAACTCATGGTGACGCCGCTATCAGCTTCTTCCCGTTGCCATTCTCGTATGATTTCGTTTGCTGAATTATCCATTCGATTATCCTAAGACCGTTTTTTTTCCGGTATTGGGGGTTAATGCACCCGTTAAAATCGTTTTCTGATAACCGCTTTGTTTTCGCTGTTTTCGAATCGCATCTTCAGCGGCCGGTTGGGCATCCTGTACAGTGGGAGCCGGGGCCGGGGGCGGCGGCGGTGTTGGGGCTTTTGGTTTTCCCATGGTTACGCACCTTTCTTAAAATAGGTTTCAGGAATACGGCCTTGTCGCCTTGACCGCCAAAACCATAAAGATTCCTCATACGATAGTCCGCATGATTTCATAATATGACGGACTTTGTGTTTTTCCAATGTTCGCTTTGTCCAATAACGATTTTTGGCCGGTCGTTTATCCGGTGACTTCGATTTTCTTCCGCGGGGGTTTGTCGCCATTAATAAACTCCTGTATAATCCATAATGCAATCGCGTGTCGGCACATCAAAGCGGGTATCCTTTGAACGTCCGATTTTCATCGATGCAACCAAAAAATAGTTTAACGCATTTCGAAAGTGATCATTGCCATTGCCGGTTTTTTTGTATCGATAAACGACAATCCGTTTGCGTTTGTCAATTTCTTTATGCTTCACACAATTACAACACTGCTGGGCAAAATCATCAATCAATCGACTTCGACGTGGAAGCACAATTTGATTATTCACAATCACGCGATGTGTTGTGTCAAAAATTCCCGTCCGGTAAACTTTTACGATCCCCGTTTGATCAATAAAATTAAAATCCTGTAACGGGGATTCGGTATATTCACACAAATACACCCGGCACCCATAACGAACGGCGGCCTTTTGAAATTCACGGGCCGCGTCGGCATTCGGCCTTAAATCAGTAACACACGATTTTACGCGGTATCGCTGAATCAAATCTAACATTTGGCCAAATCGATTTTGATTTACATCATCCAAAACAAAAACACGAATAACTTTGAAACGATCCTGTCCGGTTCGAATACCAATCACAATATGTTTACCGTCGTCATTGTCGGCCCCCATGGCACACGGGCCGTTGTGACTGTCCGGCATTCCATCATTTGAACAACAGGAATAAACCGCTTCTTTCCGCAATTTCTCATCGGCCGAAGAATAGGCCCGGCCCAACATGAGGCGAATCACATCTCCTACATTGTTTTCCGGGGGGTATCGAAAACAATGCAAGACGTGGGCCGGGTCTTGATTCTCACTCGTTAAGTAACTCCAATTAAATCCATGCCGACGGCGATTTTCTGGTTTTGTAGCAATCCATTTACCGCGTCGTTGTCCAACTGGCTTACCACACTTGACACATCGGATGTAACCGGTAGGCAAGTGATTATCAAGGCGGGCCAGTTTATCGGGGTATAGTCCGACACACTTTTCCGGGTCTTCAAAGAATTCAATCTCTGCACACGTCCATCCCCCACAATCACATTTACGAAACCAGTACCGCTGATCAGATTGTTGCCATAACGAATCGATTCCACGATCTTCATCGGACGGATTGCCGATATATACAATCTGCGACTTACCCCGAATGCCATCAATCCGGGCATTCGATAAGCGGCCGCGAACCTTGCCGATAATTTCTTCTTCCATTTGATCCACTTCATCCAGCACGGCCTTGTCTACATGAATCCCCGTAGCGGCCACCGACTGACGGCTTTCACCGTCAGCCGTTGGCATCATGCGTAGACCCCGTAGATATAAATTAGCGTTGCGAATCCGCTTGACATCGGCCGCATCTGTTTTTTTCGTGCCGATTGTCATATACTGGCCGATTTGCGAACGGTTGAACTGGATTAACGGATTCCAGCGGGTTTTACTGTAATCCATCATGTCACCGTCATTGGGAAAGCCATATAAAACACCCTGCTTATAGCGTCCATGGATCATCCCATGAAGGCACTCTAAAATCTCTGCATCGGAAACCCCGCACCCGGTTGCCTTCATATAACATTTTTCGGGGGCATCATCGTGCATAAACGCAACCTGATACTCACGCCCTTCGGTTTCAAACAGTTGCCCGTTAGATAATCGAATCTGCTTCACCTTTGCCCAATAAGCGGCGTGTGAAGCACACATGACTTCAACCTTCTCAATATCTTGTTCGGTGGGTTCTGTCATTGATCCAAACTATTTCTTTCCCCGCATTGCCAGTAAACTTTGACGAGCCCGGCGGGCAACGGCCTTTTTCTTCTTTTCAACATCACTGGCCACCCCGGTTGCCGACTCAATCGCTTTTGTCCGGGCCGTCTTTGTTTTCTCTAATCGCGTAATTTCACGATCCGCATTCTCGATCAATTGCCGCTTTTTTTTGGGAATGGGATTTTTCGGGCCAACTGTTAACAATCTGGCATAATGAAGAATACCGGGCATTTTATGACTCCTAAAAAAATGCAACCTTGTTCACTTGACGCCCTATCATAAAGAGAAATTGCAAAAAATGCAAAAAATATGCTCGATAAAAACAAATAAAAATTGATAAATTAAGGTTTGACAAGTTAACGCAATAAAGATACATTATCCGTACTCGCGGGTGCGGTGATCTAAGCTCCCACTTCCCCGCGGATACAGGCATGGAGAAATAAACTGTTCTATCCCCAATAGAACAACCTCTAATACGCTCCGTGGCTGGCACGCTGGCCCCTGTTCTACCTCCGGTCTTACAGGGGCCGGTTTTATTTTGGGGAGAAGTTTGAAATGAAGACACACCAAAGTTTTATCTGGATAACATACCCCAGCATTAAACAAGTAGGGAAAAAGGCTTTTATATCATAACCCCTATGTACGACCGATTTGGCAATCAGACCTTTCAAGCATCCAGTGGCCGCCTCATGTTGCTCTGTTACCCAAACAACACCCTTTAGATGAGGCTTTGTCAAAGATCTTTACACCGGCATTTTTCACTTGTTATTGAAACTTCCTGCAATTTATAACTTCATTCAAAAAAATAAAGCATTAATTTTGCTTTTTTTGCAATTCACAAGTATAAACAGGTATTAGCAATGTTTAAAAGGCGATTTATGCAAAAACAGCAAGATAATGATAGTGGAAAAACCACTTTTAAATCAAGCCTGACACCCCAACAGGTCGAAAAACTTCAACAGGCCCGGAGCCTGTTGTTGGAAAAATACAAAAAATGCTTTGTTAAAAAAAAGGAAACCCCATGATTGTATGGCACGTTTGCAGTTATAAAAAACTTCAAAGATATAAAAAAACGGGATTTATTGTGCCCCCTGTTAGAGCGTGGGAAAGCCTGCGGGAAGCCGAACGGTTCAGCATTTCTACCGGAAGAAGGTGTATTTTACGACTTCGGTTTCCCAACAACACGCCTAAATTAGACGGACACAAAAACCTTGCCAGAGTATTCAATAAACCTGTCCCACTAAACAATTTGTAAGTTGATTATTAGAAATACAAAAAATGTTTTGTTAAGCCCGGAAAGAAAAACAACTTATGTTAAATATGACAGAACAAGAAGCCCGTGACGTTCAGGAATTAACCAAAGCCCTCACTCATGTTGTGATCGAATATCTCAAAAAGAACAGCATTCAGTCAGATGATCACGTTGGGCACTATGAAATGAAATTTCTGGTCGGAGCCGCCATCGCATTAGAATCAACCAAACAGGGATTGTATGATTCCAGTAGCCCTACACCAATAGAAGACCTAAATGATCTTTTGTCCGAAAATTGATTTTGATGGAAGCAGAAGGAGTGATTATTTCAACCGGGGGCGGGTTGGGGGGTTATGGGGTGTCCGATAACAAAAAAAACGTCCGATAAAACGAATGTAACATAGTAATTAATTATAGGACGTTAATCTTGTAAGTCTATGTACCGTAAAGATTTATATCATCATCATCCGGCAATTCGATCACGTCCGAATTATCCGACACTATATCTTGTGGTATCACTTCCCCTTCGATCACATCATCCGCCCCTTCTGCTAACATCTGGTGTTCGGCCAACCGAGCCGCTTCGAGCCGCATAGCGGCATTTATGGCGTTATCTGTAGTCGAATCGATGACTTGATGCCTGTCAACTAACAAGCCGTGAAGCTTTGCCCTATCCATAACCGCTTGACGCATCGTCGATAAGTCACCACCACGCCTTGACTTATCGATAATGAAGTTAAGGTCTTCTGTAGTTCGTTCAAGTATTGTAAATTCTCTATTTTTGCTCTTTTCCAGCTCTTGCCGCCGGTATGCCTGCAAAACCCTTTGAAAGCTTGCACTGTTGTATATATGATAGGCATAATATTTCGAAGTATCGTTCTTTTTATAACCTGCGGCATGGTAACTACTTAGAATATCCCCTTGTGTTGGCGAATCTGATTTTACAAGATTCTCGAAAAACTTGTACTTTTTTTCGTTTAATTTAGAAGCTTTTAGAACATTATTAAAATCGTTATTATCCATACAATCACTATAACCTGTCATATTTATTAAATCAAACGCAATTATTCCGGATTATTATTCCGTAGTAGCTTGACTATTGATTATTATAGTGTATACTTTACTACAGTTGATAATGATTAATGCAAGGCACTTTGAAAACTAAATAACTTTTTTTAAGGGGTGAAAACCATGTTACAAAACAGAACAAGCGAAAGTAGCAACATTTTGACAGTATCAGGTCTTGACTTTGAAGTTGAAAAACGTCCCCATTTTGTGCAAACATTCACAAGGGACGGTTTCGAGTACAAAGAATCCCGCATGTCAAGCGGCATTTTCAGGACGGATACCGGGGCCGAAATCGGTGATGTAAGTCATACTTACGAGCCTGCCCAAACCGCCGACGTATTACAGCCTTTTTTAATGGCGGCGAAAGAAGGGTATATGACTTATCGAAATGGCCGGGCAATTGACGGCGGCCGCCGTTACAGTTTAACGTTTGATATTGGCGGCTTGCGTGAAATTCACGGCGAAAAGTTTCAGCGACAAGTAATTGTCGGCGGGTCACACGATGGTTCGTGGTCAACTTTCATCAAGTCGGTGATTATGCGGCAGGTTTGCTCTAACGGTATGTTAGGGCTTGCGAAAACAAATTCGAGTTTTCGCGTTCGTCATACCACCAATTGGAAAACACGGTATGACGACGTTTTATTGTCGCTTGAAAAGACTGAAAAGTATTTCGTTCAGGCTTTCGAGACGTATAACCGGCTTTTCGATATTCACTTAACCCGTGAAATCAGAGCTATGTTGACGAAACGATTGCTTGACATGAAAGAAGGTGAAAAAGCCAGCACCCGGAAAGAAAATCAATTCACTGAGATTATGAGACTTTCCGAACGCGGCCGGGGTATTCGAGATAATACAGAAATCTTGAATACCGGGGCGGCATGGTATAACGCGGTTGCCGAATATGTTGACCACTACAGCAACCGCACCGATGCCGAAAAACGTTATGTTTCAGCGTATTTCGGGACGGGTGAAACCCGCAAAGTGAAAGCTTTGGAATTGGTTTCGGCCGTTGGGTAGTCTTTAACGGGACGCCGGGAAAATCCGGCGTCCTATTAAATACTAACTTTTTTTTAAGGGGTAAAAAATGGATGATTTTGAAAAAATGATGCGGCAAATAATTTGTGAAAAGTCTTTTGTGGGGGCATTGCTTTTAATGCAGACCATTGCCAATGAAAAGGCGGAATTATTCGCTGGCAAGGACATTATGGCGGCAAAAATCTGGCAAGCCTATGCAGACAGAACGGGCGATTTTGCGAATCAGATTCTTGTACAAGTTTAAGAGTCTTTAACGAGCGGCCGGATTATTTCGGCCGCTTATTAAATACTTTTGAAAACTATTTTTAAGGGGTAAAAAATGGCAAAAAAATTACGTGAAGGATTGAAAGCGGTTTTAACGTTTGATGATCCCCCGCAAATCCAAATCGGCGATCAAAAAACATATGATTATCGCGTGTATGTATTAGAAGAAGGCCAGCGGATTATTTGGGGGCCGAATAATAAATACTACTCTATCGGGCCGGGATTGTTAGAAGTTGAATTTTATCACGGTATGAAAACATTAGAGGGATATTTGGATTGCGAAAAAATCTGGAGCCATGTTCGAAGATTGATGCAACAAGGTTGGGAAACGTTGCGGAATAAATGAAAGTCTTTAACGGGACGCCGATATTGTTCGGCGTCCTATTAAATATTTTCAAACAATTAATTAAGGGGTGAAACATGGAAAATCTTTTTGAAGGTGTCGAAATGGAACATATTAAAGATGACGGATTGTCAATGCACGATTTAGCCGGGTCTTGTAAAGAATGTATTACAAAACACGGAGCGGAATTTCAGGCGATTTTTGGCGTTCGGTTGACCTTGTTTATGTCAGGTATCCATCTAATTATCGGCTTTGATATTGTGGCTTTTGATAAACAGGTTATTTTGTCCGGTGATAAGTGCATGGCCGATACAATTAAAGAAAAATACGGAGATAGGGCGGCAGAATTGATCGTTTCTATATTGCAATATCCTAAAATTTAACGAAAGAAGGGTGAAATATGAGTTATAAACAGGCTATGAAATGGCACAAAAAACACCCAAAAGGTATAAGAAATTTATATTTTGGCTTTGATTGTTCAACAAAACCAAAGCCGAAAACCATTGCTGAAATAATAGAATTTTACCCCGAATATCTTGCGTTTCACAAAAAAAATAAATCCAAAGAAAAAGGAAATAATGTTTGTTGTTTGTGTGAGTATATAGAATGGCAACTCAAAAACCAGAAATGAAAGAAGGGTGAAGCATGAAAAAGACTTACAAGCGAATCAGACAGGGCGGAACGGTCGAAACCGTCGCCGCCAACGGGCAAGATCGCATTGCGGCGATCCGTCAAGTGGTAGCGGACAAGCAATACGCCAAAATCGACAACTGCATGGCGGATTTATTCACGGCGTCGATTGTGTTGCAAGTGTATGATGCGTTGAATGACGTAAACAAGGCCAAATTCGCGGCGTGCGAATGGCCCAAAATGGCAAGTATCGCCTTAAAACTTACGAAATAGGGGGTATGATGAAAACGACTGATTTAATAGAAGAAGGGTATCGTTTTGACTGGTTCAATTGCTCTAAAGAATTTCAGGGGAAAACACCAGCCGACAAGGCCCGTATCAAAGCGATTGTTGACCGGGCGGAATGGGTAGAAATTGGAGCCGGTCTTGACTTGCCAATGATGCCGGGGTTAGGGATTGAAGCGGCAATTAAAGAACACAAAATCCCAAAGGTTAAACGTGTTTCTTACGCTACGCATGATCTTGCCCCTTATGGATTGTATGGGATTGAGGGGCACTATAAAAACGCCCGTGTCTTGTTGTTTTTTGTGGACGCCGGAACATTTATATCGACCTTGTGCGTGTACGAAATGAAAATTCAAAACTAAAAGAAAATTATCTGCGGGGATGAATGATGGAAACAAAACAGCCGATCATTTACAAGTACAAAGTGGGCGATCAAGTTCATTACACAAATTCAAACGGCGTGTATTGGGGTATTAAAACGATCATCGGACTGGACGAAAGAAACGGGCCGACTTATTTCATTTCACCAACCGATACACCATGGTTTAGTATTGCTGAAAAACAACTAACATTTAAGAAAAGGGGTAAAAAATGTTTACGACCAAAAGAGAATTGAAATTCAAAACACGGGGCGGCATTCCTTTTGCCGTCCCGGCTGGGACAAAAGTTGAAAAAAATGAAAAATGCTGGACGGGGTTTTATATTTCTCCGTCAGTATTTGAACCCTATTCAATCGAACACCATGACGCCACTTATTACGGGTTGGCGGTTATGGCCGATGATGTTCAAGAGGTAACTAAGGAGTAATTATGGCAACGGTACAACTTTTATTAAAAGAAAAAGACGAAAAGAAATTGTTGGGCCGACGTACCCGTGGACGATCCACGTCGATCATTGCCAACCAGATAATGAAAGCTTTGTTCGCCGGTTACAATCCACCTGAAAACGTCGTCGAAGAAAAAATGAATCGAGTACAATTCAATATTCCCGATCCGGTTTTGGCCCGGCTGAAAACGATTAGTGAATCGTCCGGATTGTCGGTTTGTTACCTAATCCGGAACATTTTAGGGCTCGATTATTGATTTTAAATACTTAAAAAAACCCGATTTTTGGCACAAAAAAAGCAGATTAAGCGTGAATTTTACGTTTTTTTTGCTTTTTTTATTGCTTGATTTTAAGAATACTCTTATTATTGATGATGATAGGGAACAATTGTTTAAGAGGACGTAAATGGATTTCAAGCGATTTAAACTTACACGGAATGAATTGATGCTTGCGTTACAAGAGCGGCCTTGTGTGAAATGCGGGGCTTGTTGCCGCGGTTACTCAATTGAAATTCAAGAACAAGATGCAATTCGTGAACCCAATTTATTAAACTATGCAACACCGTGGCAAGATATTCCTGAAAAACAAAATCATTTATTGAAAAAGTCGCCATGGGTAATTATCACAGACGACAAAAGCCACTGTCCTTTTTTGGATGAAAATTCACGGTGTCGAACATACCCGACACGCCCGCAAATTTGTCGATCCATCATCCCGACGTATTTAACGTGCCATGCCAGCCGCTTAGAAGAACGCGGCTTAATGATCTCCAATTTTTTACAGGATATTTTGATTCGTTTACAAGGCAATCCGTATATTTTAGCGGGTCTTATTTTTGCGATTGATTTTAAGCGAGTTGAAAAAGCCGGGATCATTAAAGGAGTCACAAATAAGAAAATTAGTTTGAAACAATTGATCGACTATGATTATTTTCAGTTGTATCGAAAATGCAATTTATCCGGTAAACTAAATCGGGCCGCACGCATTTTAGATTTTCCATTGGCGCCAAACGTGCGAAAAGATTTAGAAACTATAGAGGTGTGAAGTGTGTGTAAGCAAGCTGATTGACAACTTAGATTTTGCACCCGATCCCGCGGGTGGTCGTTTTGTTAATCCCGCGGGTTTTTTCAAACAAAAACAAAATGGTAACATGAAAACGAAAGAGAGGTCAATGATGAAAAAGCAAACAGTAGCATGGTTGACCGCCATTTTTGTTTGTGCCATTGTGGCACAACTGGCGGGGTGTGGGCCGAACGGGGATCGTCACCCGGAAGACGCCCTTTATATTTATGGCTGGACGAATGGGACGAATGCCGGGGCTTTTTGTTACGCGGATATACAAGGCAATGTGATTGCAACCGAAGGGCTTGCAATGCCCTACTCTGTGAGTGAACCGGCCTACGTGATTACCGTTAACGGCGGCGTCGATTTTGAAGGGGTTGCCGCACCCGGTGAAGAAGATATTGATTGCACGGGCGTCACAGGTGCCGGGGGCTATTGCATGGTAAATGCCCATCGAGATCAACGGGAAATAGTGGGGTATAGGGTCTGGCAATATTTGGATATTCACGCCTTAGAAGCGACCGCTGGGACACGAAAACCATCCTTTGCTTACGCATCATTGGTAGGTCAGGATAATTACTTCCAAGAATTAGCTTCGATTAGCGGAACGGACGGACAAGTAATTGCACCGGCCGGGGTTGCGATTGTTCCTGCCGGAACAACAGGCCCGGCTTTCGCCGTGCCCGAAGCGGCGTTAATAAACGGCAATTTTACATCAAGCGAAATTGCCGCCGCAAGCGAAACAACCGTCAATCCCCCAACATCGGGGATCGACGTTGTTTCAGTTGATTTGGCAATTCAATCGGGGTATCGGGGACAAGGTTACTCGCACGACGTGAGTAAAGTAATGCCGATCAATCTCCAAAGTGCTGATATGTACTTAAAACATGCGAGCCCCTATTTTTACTCGTATATTTTTAAGACCGCCAGCCCGATGCAGATGGACGGCTATATCGGACAGGGAATTGTCACAACCGACGCCGTGCCCGATGGCATTTTGACCGATGTATCTGTGATCGCTAATAGTGCCGATGGATATACACACACGGCCCGGACAAGCTGGTTTTTGCCGGTCGATGATCGGTTGGAAATCTCACAGGAAACATCGGTTGCCGTCTATGATCGGTTTACTCCGTTTGATTCTGAGCCGAATATATGGGATGAGTCACAATATGCGATAACGGTCAAAGATAACTGGTTGGATTTTATTGATCCCAATCTGTATGCCGACCCGAATATTGTGCCCGATCCCAACGTATTATTTGATCCGACGAACCCTGATTTATTTAACTTTGATAGTCGATTGAATACGCAAGCACCGAATTTTGAAAGTATAATGATCCCGGAACGGGTTATAATCGTGCCGATCATTCCAATGAATGCCAGCGATGATACGATTCAAGTTGAATTCGTACCGGACGGACTGGCGTTTGTAATGATGATGAGTGAAGTATGGTTGACGGATGATGCAACGTGTGATCTTAACGAGGACGGCATTGTTAACTATCTGGATTGGCAAGCCTTGAATGCGGCTTATCCCAACATGCGAATCCATGTTGAGCCGCCCACGCCGCCCACGCCGCCCGTGCTTCCAACCATGGACGAAATCCAATTCGACGACTCCATGACGATCTCAGAATTGTTTATTGTGTATCAAAAAATTGGTTTATTAATTGAATGGACAGATGGCGATACCTCAGATTTAGAGGCGTTAAAAGAAGAATGCCTTAATCTGATTGTCGCTAAGCTGTTTGGATAGGATGGTATATGCAGTAAAGGATTGCTCCTTCTGCCCCCGCGGGATACAGCCCTGCCCGGTTCACCGCCGGGTTCCTCCTTCTGCCCCGCGGGGGTCTTTTAAAAAGTCAATACTATTTCATGTGGGCCGTGCGGGCACTCCTTAATCAGTCTAATGCCGTCCGCACGGCTTTTTCACATATAAAGATCGGAGAGATATTATGAAACGAAAAGCATTTACCATCATCGAGTTAATTGTTGTCTTGTCAGTCATTGCCTTATTGGTATCGGCGTTGGCCCCGGCTCTTAACAAAATCAAGGAACACGCCCGATCACTGGCCCAGCGGGCACAATTCCGCAATATTGAAATGGGCTTAGAAGGCTGGGCTAATGATCACGATTTTGATTATCCCGATTCGAATTTAGAAATCACCGCCAGCGGATCGGTTGTCGGGGCTCAAAAGTTATGCGAGGCCTTATTAGGACGCGATCTACATGGATTCGATCCTAAGAGTTCATGGAATCCATGGAAAGATCAAAACGACCCGGATATTTACAGCACCACAACAAAGGGACGAATTGAGCCTTATGCCGAAATTACAAAATTACAGGCGTTTCAATTTGGCCAACTTTGGGCCGATGCAAATCCGGATTCACCCTATCCGGGCAATTGCGATGATCAAGGCAATATCAATTCGGCTTACAAACCTTGTTATTTGTTAACCGATCATTTCAAACGGAAATCAATCCGCTTACCGGCCGGGAATTCAGTTCGCATCGGATCACCTATTTTGTATTACAAGGCGAATGATCGTTTCAAGGCATTGACGACGGCCGCCCCCGCCAGCCAGTCGATTTTCAATTTTACGGATAATGCCCCCTTAATGCAATACGGACAGTTAAACGATGAACCAAAGAAGCACCCCTTCTACGCGGCTTATACAGCGTCCGGATCACAAAGTAACCCCCGACTATGGGTAGAGGCATTATTGGCCCCGTCCCCGGCTCCTACGGATCAAGGCGGGGTTTTAGAGGGCACTCCCTATAACAAAGATTCATTTATTTTGTTGTCGGCCGGGCCGGACGGATTGTACGGAACAAAAGACGATATTTGGAACATTTCAGGGAAAAAATGAGGCGACTCGAAAAAATTAAACAGGTCTTGACTGATAAACGATACCCTTTTCACGTTTACAATGAAGGGGAAGACGGATTTTACTTATCGTTTATCATCACGGATCGTATGTATTGCATAGTTGCTTCATGGGGCATGGGCTGGGATCATGTCTCGTTGCACACTCAAAGAACCGTCATTGTTGACGGGGAAGAAAAAATTGTGACTATCTTGCCGCTATGGGATGATATGTGTATTGTCCGGGAAATCTTTTTTCACCCCGACGAATGGGTCATGCAATTGCATCCCCCGATTGATAAAAATATCAGTGTTCATAATGATACCTTACATCTCTGGCGTCCGCAACGCAAACCGATCCCTAAGCCCCCGAAAGAAATGGTATGAAATACTATATTTTGACGGACGATCACGAAATCATTGAAAAGCCCGACTTTTTTGAATGGGCAAACTGGTTTGAGAAAAACTACGAACATAGTTTGCGGATTGTCAAACAGGAAACCGTTTGGATATGGTTTTTCCCGAAATTTGTATCGACGGTCTTTTTGGGAATCGATCATAATCTTTTCAGTGAAGAAGTTCCGATTTTATTTGAAACAATGGTTTTCGATAATGCCGGAAATGATGAATTGACCAATCGCTATGCAACATGGGAAGAAGCCCAAAAAGGGCATCAAGAAATCGTCCGCTATCTCAAACGGAAACGATGGCGGCCGTTTTGTAAATTTCAACCTACTAAGGAGAGTACCCATTGACTTACAAAGAATTTGTTTTGAAATATGAAAATCCGAGCGAGCTATCCGCTTCGGATTTAAGAGAAGGAGCCCATTATCTACGTCCTGTATTTGACTTGTTAGACGCCAAAGCAATGCACTTATTTGCGTTATTGGTAAAAAAGGCAGAGGAAATAGGAAAAGAGGAAAATTTTTCATTTAAAAAAAACACAGATGCGACTATTGCCGTTCAATTATCGGCTCTTTGCGTGGCCATGTCCGAACAAGGGAGTCGTGACAAAAAATTCCCGTCACCGACTTCGGAAATGATTCGTTTGGATTATCCGTCCCTTTGTAATATAAAAATCATTCCAATTAAAGATGAAACAGACAAAATAAATAATCCCAATTTAAATTAGAAAGTAATTATGCTTCCTGTAATCTCTAATCGGTTCCGGTGTAAAATCTGTAATGAGCCCGGTTTTGTTTTTATTCGCGTGGTTAAAACAGAAACCGACTTTGATTTAAAATGTGTTTGTATGCGGTGTCGATGTGGTTATATTATCCCACAGGTGGGTAAACATATCCCCCAATTAGCAGAGACACAAAAAAGTTTTACAGACCTTGAAACCATCATTGATGAAATAGTTTTCAGAGGGGATCGTGTTTTCTCATTGGCACCGTGTGTCTGTAAGAAATGCGGCAAACCGTCGTTTTCTTATTTACTGGGGGACTTGCACACAAAAACAATAATTTATACGTGCCAGTTTTGTATTGGTGATCAAGTTGAATATCCGATTAAGGACGATAAAATTATTGAAATTCTTCTTTTGCTTGCCATGTCCGGATATACAATCGGCAACTTTGAAATATTTGTAAATCTTGACGCCTTTTATCATCTGCATTTAATTGAAAAAAAACAAAAACATTAATCATTAGAAAGAAAGGGATCGTATGAAAGTTAGACTAATCTTGACCGAGTTTCTTTTAGGGACTTTAGCCGGTCAAAAAGAAGTGGCCAAAACCTATATCGCCGGGAAGCACCCTACCGGCGAACCAGTGGCCGATGAAATGGAGGAGCTTGAAAAAATGGAAGAACAACTTGAAAATGCTTCCACTATTTTCAGCCGGGACGAAAAAGGCATCCACCTTTGGGATTATCAGATTAAAGGTTTTTTCAAAGATGCGTGCGGCATGTTGCGGCGGGTTCCTGATACCCGTTCGAGCAAATTAACATCGTACAAAAAAGTGATTGATGGTTTGGTTTTTCCCGGCCCCCGGAAAATTTATATTCATCACACAGGGGAAACGTCATTTGTTGAACGGCCCTTACGTGCCCAAACGGCACAGGGGGAACGGATCGCACTGGCCCGCAGTGAAACGGTTCCGGCCGGTTCTTATCTGGACGTGGACATAACCTGTCTTGATCCAAAGTTAGAGCCTTTAGTCATTGAATGGTTAGACTATGGAGCCTTGCGGGGGCTGGGCCAGTGGCGAAACAGTGGGGCCGGTCGATTTGAATATGAGAGATTAGACCAATCCACTGAAACAAAAAAAACCAAAAAGAAAAAAGTGTAGCAATGGCACAGCATTGCGGGGCGATGGCACGGTATAGTTCTGCCCTGTTTTGCAAAGGCACAGCTTTCCTAAGCACAGCAGTGGCACGGTTGTGCTTAGCGACGCGAGGCGCCGCATAGCGATACATAGCATAAGATTTTAATAGAAATGTAGCGGCATTGCAAGCCAGAGCTTGGCAATGGTATGGCGGTGCAACGCAATGGCTTAGTGGTCCATTGCCATACAAAGAAAAGCTGATGCGTAGCAGTGCGAAGCAAAGCCGTGGCATAGTGGTGTAATGTAGTGCAGTGGCAAAGCGGTGCAAGGCGTTGCGATGGCAAAGCAATGTCAAGCGGAACATGGCATTGTATGGCGAAAGCTTAGCATTTTGTGGCGTGGCAATGGCATAGCTTTGTGTTGCGATGTAAGGCAGTGGCTCAGTAATGCTTAGTGAAGCAACGGCACAGCATTGCATAGCGATGCCTTGACAATTTAATAAGCCTACCAATGGGGCGGCACACGGGCAACTCCTTCTACAAAGATGTGATAGTGAACCTTTGTCACTATCTCATTTCACTTCTGCCCGCCGCCCCAGCTTTTTTAAATGCAAATGGCACAGTTTTGCGTAGTATTGCCAAACATTGCAAAAGTAGTGCATTGCGGAACGAACCATAGCAAAAGCAAAGCACAGTTAAGTTATGCGACGCGAAGGTATAGTACAGCATCGGTATGCAATGGCATTGCTGGGTAGTCCGGTGCAAAGGCACAGTGAAGCGGAGCATGGCAAAAGCAATGAGGTGCTTTGCGGCGCCGAGCACAGCAGTGGCAATGTGATGTATAGTAAGGCATCGTAACGGAATTGCCGCCCCGGGCTGTGCGGGGCATTGTATAGCGAAAGTTTAGCGGAGCTATGTATAGCAAAAGCAATGCGGTGCAGGGCTTCGCCGAGGCAAAGCAGTGCAATTCGGAGCAGAGCCGCGGCAATGTGATGTATAGTATAACAAGGCATTGTAGGGCAATGGCTTTGCATGGCAAACCGGAGCAGTGGCAACGCGTGCCGGTGCATAGTAGCGGCAGAGCGAAGCAGAACAGGGCAAAGGCATAGTATAGCAAGGCCACGCAAAAGCACAGTGATGCAACCCGGTTCAGAGCAAGGGCAATGAATTGCAGATCAAGGCGATGGTGTAGCAATGCGAGGCAATGTTCAGTTTAATAATAGCCGTGGTGTAGCAATGTGAAGCGATGGAAATGTAAAGCAATGTCCGGCAATAGCAATGCGGGGTAATGTGGAGCAGAGCAATTGCATTGCAATGTGCCGCTAAGCCGAGGCGTTGCAGGGCGGTGCATCGATAAGGTGCTGTAATGTAGAGCAACGCAAAAGCAAAGCATAGCTTAGTTGGCGAAAGCAGAGCGGTGCATTTCGTCGCGATGGCAGAACGGTACAATGTATATCATAGCAAAAGCAAAGTAACGCGATGTATCTCATAGCTGGGTACCGCAAAGTGACGGCAATGCGATTCATGTCGTAGCATGGCTATGGCATCGCAAAGCCACGCGAGGCACAGTACAGCAACGGCAATGCAGTGTAACGCAATGTGCCGGAATAGCGACGTATTGCACAGCAACGGCATAGTCACGCGACGTATAGCGGTGGCTAAGCAACGCATCGATGCGCTTTGTATCCTTAGTTGACCAGGGTAAAGAAGACGACTTTGTACTTCTTTACCCTTCTTTTTTGCATTAAATTTGCTTTTATTGCAATTTTATCTTGCCAATCGTTGCGAATTGTTGTATATTTAGGCAGTGGTTACGGTAGGCACTTGAGATATTCCCTTAATACGTCCGAGAAGGCCCTTAGAATCGCCTGTATTGGACGATCAACTTCGATCCCCACCTGTTACCGGCCGATATTACAACGCAATAGAACGGATTGTAACTTGTTTAAGGAGATAAATTGAATAAGCCAATTTTCAAATAATCTTAACGATTGGCAAGAATTGGCAAGAAAAGGGTTGTATTTTTTAAAGTAAGGAGATAGTTTAATGCGAAAGAGTAAGAGTGTACGCGAAAGATTTATTGAAAGCACCTTGACAGTTGAAGAAGTAAGTACCTTGTTGGGGATCGGTGTTCGAACGGTTTGGCGTTGGGAATCAATTCAAAAAATGCCAGCTTCAAAAAGTTTTGGCCATTGGAAACGTTGGGATAAACAAGAGATCGATGATTGGGTAAATTCCGGGTGTCCGGATCAAAGAGAAATTGATATTAAGAAGAAAGGGGAACAATGAGAAAATCAAAGAAACCTGATTTGAAGGATTTTGTTTTTTATGAATGTAAGAAGTGCAAAAAGCTCGCATTGGATTTTATGGGGGCAATCGGCCATGCAAGGAAAAGTCATGGTATCAAAGTTCACAAAGATCAAATTTTAAAGTATTTCACGATTGCAGAAAATCCCCCGGCTGAAATGGTTGAGGCCCTTTTGCGAAAACGAAAATATCAACACAACTCTTTAGAGCGAAAAAGACAAGGCAAGCCAGCATCGGATAAGTCACCCCGCAAAAAGCGGTCAACTAAAAACCAGCCTTCACAAATCCCCAAAGTTCTCGGCGTGCAAGGGGTACCCGAATTGGTTCCCGATGGTGTTATTTTGACGTTGCAAATTAAGTTTCCGATTGCCTTTGGAATGCCTGAAATTTTGTAATGAAATTTTTGTTTAGGAGTACAAAGCAATGAAGAAGAAAGCAGATGTAAAACCGATGAACGGATTGAATGAACATCGGCGTATTAGCTGGCGGGACGAACACAACAAAATTTGTACCAGTCTGGCCGAAGAAGGATTTTCGTTGCGTGTGATCATGGAGAAATCACGTTTAACACTTCATCAAGTTGTCTATCGTTTGAACAAAAAAGGAATCAGTCTGAAAAGTTATCGAAATGGTGAAACACCGCGATCACAGGCCCGATTAAGTCACTTCACACTCTCTTACGAAAAAACAAAGACTGGGTAATGCTCGCGCTTGTTACTGTTTTGGGGTAAGGGGGCCGAAACACTGGCCCCCTTATCTTTTATCAGGCGTTTCGTTTCAGGCCGCCAATGACACCATTTTTACGAATATTATCGCCAATCAGGCCCACCAGTCCGGAGCCTAACAGCAATTGGATCAAGCCGGGCCAATCCGCAACACCACCAGACGCCAACGTGGTAATCACGCCGATGTAAGCCGCTTGATTGGCTTTTTGTTGTTCCAAATCTTTCCCGGCGTTTTCAAATTTCTGCATGACAATTTCATTCTCTTTTTGCCATATCAGGTAATCTTGTTCTAATTGGGTTGCCGTTACTTCTTTTCCCGGTACAAACGGGCTTTCCGTGACCGGGGTACACCCCACAGCCACCAACCAAATCACTGTGCCGATCACCGGGGCAATCACGGTAAATCGGTTCTTTTCAATCCATGACCATATTTCTGACCAGTTCATTTTTAAACTCCTAAATCAGTTGCCGAATAACAAACGGTACTTCCTGCCGTAGACGACCACGGTTCGGCCGTTTCGTTGATTGCCGTCCCGCGAAAGATACCTTGATGATAAACCGGCCGGGGACGGTCAACAGCCTTTACCGGTGGTTCGTCTAACACACAAAAGGGCGAATGAGTACCTTCATTCGATCTTTGGCCACGTTGGCGAATTTGTCCGCATTGTCGATCACAACAGAAATTGAGGCATTCCGATCATCGGACGCCACAACCGGGGCCGGGCCAAAAATCAATTTTTCAGCTTGCCCGGCTTTTTCTTGTTCGCGTGTTGGTACTTCTAAAATTGCAACTTCATACAACATGGTTTTTCCTTTCATTAAAAGTTTTGATTTCTAATTTCTCGATTTTATCTTTGTCCCATTGAACACGATCATTTTTCTGGTAACACTCTAAACAAATATAAAAAGGCTCGTTAGATTGCCCCACATCAACAAAGGCACCGCGATCCGGGTGATAGTGACAGTGATATTTAGGTTTTTTTGTCAATCTTTTTCCCTTGTAATTTTAATTCAAACCGCTTGTCATACCGTCGCTGTTTTATTTCAATAACATGTGCATACGCATCAACATTATGATCCCTAACAGCAACATGATAATAAAGATTTAAGGCTTGAAGAATTTCTTCCTGTTCAACAATCATCGTCGCGTTTCCTTGTAACATTAAAATTCCCTTTCAGATGAATAGCCACAGAAACAACGCCCGGTAGAATCTAAATAGCGTTCGCATTGCGGGCACCGCCGCCCCGCCGCTGTCTTTTCTTTTTTTATTTGGGGAAATTCTTGTTCCCATCGACGCTGATTTAACCACGTTCTAAAATGCGGCCACTCAGGACAAAATACTTTTTGTGATCTTAGCATTCGTTTGTAATTCATTTCCCGCAAAATTGCCGGTTCCAATAGTTCGACACAATCGGCCCAATCTTTATGCTTCTTTTTGAAATCTGAAAATTCGGTTTTAAGCCCGCGTTTTGTACCGGGAAATAGGCCGCGTGCCGTATTGAAAATAGTCAATAAATCTGCCATCATAAACCCCGCGTAACCCGTCTGCCATATTCTGCAATTAAAATCGAATCGGCCTTTGCGTGTGTTACCTTCTCATTGGGAAATAATTGTTGTGCTTTTGCTTTGGTGACGTTCTTATTTCCCCGGCTTAAACAACGCATGGATCGTTGCCATGTTCCGGGAGTTACAAGTTCGTAAGAGATTTTCAGACAGGTTAACAATCCCAGCCAAAACCCGTAATTCACCCCAAACGAAAAGATTGATTTAGCCCCCTGTCCGGGACGTGAAGCGATCCGTTCGATATAAGCTTTTTTGACCGACGGCAAATATTCCTGAAACGCATCAACCATTTCATGCGGAGTGTGTTTGGCATATTCAATTGTATCAATGATTTGCCCCTGCATGTCAATAAACGTTGCGGCACCGTTGCCGCCGGGATCAATTCCAACAATCATTTTTCGCCCCTTTCGTGCTTGATAATATTGTATACTTCTTCACGATGAACGGGAATTTCACGCGGAGCCTCAATCGCTAATCGGACTTTATGCGGTCGAATCCGCATAACTGTCACCCGGATTTTATCCCCGATACAAATTGTTTCATCCAATTGCCGCGTTAAAACCAACATGAGAATCCTTTCTAAAAAATGAATACAACGGGCCGGTAGCCAACAAGGTAGTACCGACCCGTCGCGGGTGATGAAAAAGCCTAAAAGGGACAATCATCTTCGGGGGGCGGTGCGGCCTGTCCTTTGGGGGTTCGTACCCGGATACCGCCCGTCATTTTCCCGCCGAACATGATAGTGGGATCGTTATACAGAACGATTTTGTGACCGATCCAATCATCAAAATCATCACTGCCAGTGATCACTGAGATCACCTGACCGTTTGTTTGATTCAAGACCAGTGGCTTGACTCCGTCATGGAATGTTAAGGCCCATTTCATATCCGGGGCTTGATTTTCCATGGCAACATTGACCTGTTCGTACCCTCCAATTATGACTAAAATAGCCGGGGTACAATCCTCTTTTGTGAGATACTTACTTTGTTTTAAATCGCTGACTTTCGGCATGATTCATTCCTTTACTTTACTATGATTGTGTTTTTATCAAGTTCCCACCGTGCCCAACCACAACACGGACAATTCCAATTGTTTTCCATAATTTCACGCATAGGCCCCCGGTGCCCGCAATGACAGGTGTATGGGGCTTCATCTAATTTGTACATGATTTCTGTCTTCAAGGACGGCTCCTTGAACCTCAATTCCATGTTGAATGCTCTCTTTTATTAATTTTTTATCCGGCTTAAACGTTTCTATAAATTCGCCATATTCGGGATTTTCGAAACCCTCCGCCAGTACAACACCTTGTGACTTTCGCAAGGATATTCGATGGACGCCAACGGTGACGACCCC